>Ga0137308_100082_pt1 | contig 166733 bp, 137 predicted proteins | sample Inofrocosms_June_FD_97181 | JGI IMG/M metagenome (GOLD analysis project Ga0137308, IMG submission 97181) | Mouse cecal microbial communities from Vienna, Austria - N-Acetylneuraminic and N-Acetylglucosamine D2O microcosms_June | ecosystem: Host-associated > Mammals > Digestive system > Large... | reverse complement strand
TATGTTGTTAATGGCTTGTGTATTGACGTTTCCCGCAATACAGGCCGACAGTGCAGTGAACAAAGAGTTGCAGAAAGCCCTCAAGAAAGAGAAGAAAGAAAAGATGAAGGAATACAAAAAAGAGGGCTGGAAACTTTTCGGCTCGTCACGCTCTCTTGAAGTAGCCCTCCTGACCCACTACGACAAGCTTCAGAATCTGGGCGACGACGGCCGCGAGATTGCAGGCGTGGCTTCAAAATTCAAATCGAAAAGCATCGGCCACCAAATGGCAATCAACGACGCATGCCTCACCTATTCGCAACAGGCGGGCAGCACCCTTAAAGGGCGCGTAATCGCCGATATGTCGGGCGACGGGACTGACGCCGTAGCCGAATTCGACCATTTCTTCGCGGCCTATGAACGCCTTGTCGAAAAAGAGATCAAAGGCGAAATGGAGGAATCCTATTCCATAATCCGCGACAAAGGTGACGGCACATCCGAAATGCAGACATTCTTCATCGTAAGCGAAAGCGCGGCATCAAAAGCCCGTATCCGTGCACTTGAAGATGCAATGAAGGAGAGCGAGGCCGCCCAGCGCCATGCCGACAAAATCTCATCGTTCGTGCGCGAAGGATTCGCCGAATAAACCGAATAAAAGGGTAATCCAGCCCTCACTAGGATCTTATCTGGAAATTGTCTACAATAGTTTCAGACAAAGACCATCCCATCCTAACGATTACTCATCTCCCCTCTCCCATTTATTTCCCGACTTCTTACGACTCTTACGTCTATAAACCCATGAACACTACCGGTCGACTGCTTGCTTTTGCCGTTTTAGCGGCCTGTGTGTGCCCCTCCATAGCGGCACAATCCGAATCGTTTGCCGATTTCCGCAAAAAAGTCCTAAGTGATTTCAACGATTTCCGCTCATCGGTACTCGAAAACTACGACAAATTCCTGGAAGGTGCCTGGGAAGACTTCGACCAAATCAAAGGGGAAAAAAGCAACCCTGTGCCGAAGCCTCGCACCGCACCAGCCGTAGGTACCACCGAGCCACCGGTGATAAACACAGCCCCTACACTTCCGGCGCCGGTTACCGCAACCACTCCGACGCCGAAACAGTCACCCGCACCAAAAAGCGAGGAGAAACCAGTTAACCTGTCACCGGCTGCAACATCGGCCGACCGGTTCAGCCTGGCTGACATACCTTTCGAAGTCCCACATATCGACTACAACATATCCCGGCGCCTTTCAAACAAACAGGAATTCGGCGCACATTGGCGCACACTGGCACAAACCCAACTCGCCACTACCCTGATTCCCGAATTTCAAAAACTCGCACAGAAGCACGGGCTTAACGACTATCTGACCTACATGGCCGTAAATGCCTATGCCGACGCCCGTTTCCCCCAGGCTCATTCCTCCAGCCGCAAATCGCTTGTTCACTTCATAATGGCCAACATGGGCTATGATGTGCGCCTCGGCACCAACCAAAGCGGTGCAGCCATGCTCCTCATCCCATTCAACCAGATGGTTTACGCACGTCCGTACCTCAACATCGACGGAAAGAAATACTTCATATTCGCCGACGACAACATTGACCTCACACGCCCCGACAACCTCCGCATCAGCACCTGTGCCCTCCCTTCGGATGCCGATGCAGGCCGTCCGCTCGACCTTATCATCACACATCTGCAACTACCGTCAAAACCTTATCACTATAATATAACCTTCGGCGACATCACGATAGAAGGCGACCTTAACCAAGCCGTGATGCCGCTGCTCTACCGCTACCCGCAGATGCCTACAGCCGATTTCGCACGCTCTACAATCTTCCCCGACGTTCGCAAACAAATTGTTGCCCAACTCAAGACACAACTGTCAGGAAAAGATGAAAAGGCCGCAGTCAACACGCTTCTGCAATTCGTACAAAAAGGCTTCGAATATGCCACTGACGAGGATTTCCACGGTTTTGAAAAGCCATATTTCCTTGAAGAGACCCTTTTCTATCCCAAAAACGACTGCGAAGACCGTGCCATATTCTACACCTACCTGCTTTGGGAAGTGCTCGGCATCCCCAACCAGCTGATATGCTACCCCGGCCACGAAAGCGCCTCGGTCTCCCTCTCAGTGCCCGTCGACGGCACATCATACACCCACTCAGGCACCCGCTTCTACATCTCAGACCCCACCTACATAGGCTCCGTTACCGGCCAATGTATGCCCGATTTCGAGCAAACCGCTCCCCAAATCGACTTCACCTATAAATAGCAACCGCAGTAATCCGGACGCAAGAAAACTATAGGCACCCAAATAGGGTATCCAGCGAGTATCCTACTTTTAGGTATGGCCGGAATGGTATTTTTGGAGTATATTTGCGGTGACGTTCACAACAGTCGGCATTATGATAAAATCATCAATACAATACCTGGCAACAGACAAAGTACGTGATTTAGTTGAGGATAACAATCAATTACTACTCGTACTCAACCGCTTCCATGTCCCATTCGGGTTCGGTGACAAAACCGTGTGCGAAATTTGTGAAGAGCATGATATCGACTGCCCAACCTTTCTTGCTATCGCAGACCTGATCAGCGGCAAACGGTTTTCGATAAACGACATCGAGCTTTCCACCATGTTATCCTACCTCAGGGAGGCTCATTCATATATCCTTGACTTCAGGTTGCCCGACATCCGCGAAACCCTTGTCAGCGCAGTGCATCAGCAGAGACTTGACGATGTTGCAGTGCGCATAATCAGTTTTTTCGACGAATATGCCGACGAGGTGCACAGCCACATGGAGTATGAGAACAATGTCGTATTTCCCTATATAGAAAGTCTTCTCAGAGGAGACACCAATGAAAATTTCAAAATATCAGACTTTGCTTCAAAACACGAGTCAGTGGTAACCAAGCTTAACGAGCTTAAAGACATATTCCTGCAACATTATTCAATACCAAATACAAGGATGCTTAACCGGGCATTGTTCAACATCGCGGCCTGCGGTGAAGACCTGGTTTCTCATTGTGAAATCGAGAACATAATCCTCGTACCGGTTGTAGAAGCATTGGAAAAGAAAACCTATGCCATAAAAAAGAACAAAGGCCCGGCTAATAACGATGCCAACAACCAGTCGCTAAGCCAGCGGGAAAAAGAGATAATCCGCCTGGTGGCACACGGCCTCCCGAATAAGGAGATTGCCGACAAACTATGCCTGTCGTTCCATACCATAACCACTTATCGTAAAAACATAAGTGCCAAACTTAACATACATTCCACAGCGGCCCTTACCATATTCGCCATACTTCATGGCATTGTGAATCCCGAAGAAATCGAGTTGAAATAATATGCCTGGAGCATATTTCAGGGAGGGTGTTTCTATCATGAAGCACCCTCTTTTGTGTGTATCCCCCTCCTACAACCGGGAGGGAGGTTTGGGGATTATAAATCCAAATTCAGGGAATTGCACCACATGACGGTCCGAAGTAATTTTGCAGCGCATTTCTAATCACAACCCACAAATCATGCTACATCTGAAATTACCCTGCATGCTCATCACCTTAGCATTATCAATCCCGATATGCGCCTCATCCGAAGAAAGCACATACGGAACCATCGATGGCAATGTGGCATCCGCTGACGGTGATGCTATTGACTATGCCTCCGTTTATCTCAAAGGCACCCCATCCTCATGCATCACAGATGAACGGGGGGCATACCGGCTGCAAGTTCCCCCAGGGAAATATACCGTGGTATTCTCCTCAGTGGGATTTGAAAAACAGGAGCATCTCACCGAGATAGTGCCTGGGCAAGAATCCAGACTCAATGTCAAACTTGCCTCAGTGTCCAGGCTGGCTGAGGTAACAGTTGTAGGGAACCCGGTAAACAAAATCAAAAACTCTGCATATAATGCTGTTACTATCAGCACACAGGATTTGTCGAACACCACCAAGACACTGGGTGACGCACTGCAAAAAGCACCGGGCCTGAAAATAAGGGAAAACGGCGGGGTCGGCTCTGATATGGCAGTGACGATGGACGGCTTCAGCGGCAAACACATCAAGGTATTCATCGACGGAGCACCTCAGGAAGGTGTGGGTAGCTCTTTCGGACTGAACAACATCCCTGTTAATTTTGCCGAACGCATAGAGGTTTACAGAGGGGTTGTACCTGTAGGATTCGGCACTGATGCAATAGGGGGTATAATCAATATCGTAACGCCGAAACGCCTACGCAAATGGTTTGTGGACGCATCATATTCATATGGCTCGTTCAACACTCATAAATCATATATAAACTTCGGGCAGACACTGCGTAACGGTTTTAAATACGAGGTAAACGCTTTCCAAAATTATTCCGATAACGACTACCTGATTGACTCACCTGTGGAGGATTTCGCAAGCGGGGCCATCAACCGCAAAAAGAAAGAGAGTGTACGCCGGTTCAATGACACCTATCATAACGAGGCCGTATTGGCAAAAGCGGGAATTGTCGACAAGCCTTGGGCAGACAGGTTTATGGTAGGTATTACATACTCCCGCATGTATAAGGAAATCCAGACCGGGGTGCGGCAGGAAATTGTTTACGGCCAAAAACACCGCCACGGTTACAGCCTCATACCATCGGTGGAGTATTACAAACGAAACCTGTTTGCCAAAGGACTCGACTTATCGTTCAATGCCAATTACAACAGGAATATAACCATAAATGTGGACACTGCTTCGGTAAAATATAACTGGAAAGGTGAAACAGCACCATTGAATTCCCCCGGAGAACAATCCTACCAACATGCAAAAGCCGACAATAACAACTGGTCGGCCTCGCTCACTTCGAACTACCGGCTCGGGCCGAACCACGTCTTTACCGTCAACAACGTGTTCAACTCTTTCAAGCGTACAAACGAGAACATGCTGAACACGCCCCCATCAAAGGATGAAATATCAAAAGTGACAAGCAAGAATATCATCGGGATTTCCTACCGCTACGCCCCCGACACAAAAATGAATTTCTCGGTTTTCGGAAAATATTACCACCAATATGTAGCCGGCCCCATAGCCACATCCGCAGCACAGGATAATTATGTACGCACATCACGTTCTGACAACTATGCGGGCTATGGCGCAGCCGGCACATTGTTCCTGCCGGGAGGAATTCAGCTGAAAGCATCTTATGAAAAGGCTTTGCGCATGCCTACAATCGAGGAAATGTTCGGAAACGAGGACCTGGAAACAGGCGATATATCACTGAAGCCTGAAAGCAGCCATAATATGAACCTAAACCTTAGCTATAACGTAACTTTCGGCAATAATATCATCTATGTAGAGGCTGGAGTGATTTACAGGGATACCCGCGACTATATCCAGCGTAACATCATGTCACTAAGCGGGGGCAAGTTTGCGGCCTCCTATACCAACTACGGCAAGGTAAGAACCGGGGGACTAAGCCTGTCGGCACGCTACAATTTCTCAAAATGGCTCAGTGTGGGAGGGAACTTCACTCAGATGAATGTTCGCGACAATATGCGCACCGCCATTAACAATACAGCTGCAAATGTCTCATACAGACAACGGATGCCAAACCTGCCATATATGTTCGCCGATACGGATGCAAGTTTTTACTGGCCAGGACTTGGCGGAAAGGATAACACACTGACCCTTACCTATGACAACCAATACACCCACAGCTTCTATTATTATGCATCCAATTTGGGTAGTAACAGCAACGACTATATGGTTCCAGACCAATTCGCACATAACCTGGCCATAAGCTACGGTATAATGGGAGGAAGATACAACATCTCATTCGAATGCCGCAATCTTACTAACGCGAGCCTCTATGACAATTTCAGCCTGCAAAAGGCCGGAAGGGCATTTTACGGAAAGGTCAGGGTATATTTTGGAAACTAAACATCATAAAACAACTATAATGAGAAATTCTTTTTTATTGCGCACACTAGCAGCGCTCGCATTGCCGGCCATAGGAATGTCGGCATGCTCCGAAAACGACGAACCTGGAAACAACGGCCAAACAACAGCGACAAGCGACGGCAAATTCGTAATTGCCGCCACAGTGACCGACTCAAAGGGTACCACCAATCTTTTATTGACGGCAGAATCGCTTGACGAAGGGCATATCGAACTAGGTAACAACAACGGGTTGCTTAATGACGGGGCAAGCCAATGGGTGTTCCATCCCGACAATTATCTCTATGCCCTTACTTACAACCAGGGTAATGCCGGGACTACCAAAAGCTATATCCTTGGCGGTGACGGCAATATATCCCCGAGGGATATGGAATACAAAATCAGCCGTTTCACCTCATATGGAATATATGGCGGCCAAATAATATCGACCTCTACAGGAAACGGGCCTGCTTCACAGGCCGACAGCAACGGCTACCTGCCTAAAACATTGCTCATAACCCATATAGATGTCAGCGCGGAAACATCGCGTCAGAACGACACTTCCACAGGAAAATATTCAGTGGAGAACTACCTCGGCAACGGGGAGTATGTAACCCTTGCAGGAATCGAGACACGGGGAACAGAAATTTTCTCCGGGGCTATCCCCATGGGTCTCAGCCAATACGGAGCTGCATTTGATAACGGCAAATGGATCCGCCCTGGATTTGAACACCTTGTCAAAACCTCCGACGGCGGAAGCAACAGCAGCAGCTACAAAAAAGGGGAGCTACAATGGACACAATACCCCGACGAATGCTGGGTGGCGATATTCAAAAACAAAGACCTTACCACACCCACATTTGCAAAAACCGATAAAATCAGCTATCCCTGCGGACGTTTCAAATCACAATATTACCAAACGATATGGTCGGCTGACAACGGCGATATATATGTTTTCTCCCCATCATTTGCAAAAACCATGACCGACCCTAAGCAACAGACCAAGCTGCCGGCCGGTGTATGCCGCATCCCCGCAGGATCAACAGAATTTGACAACAACTATTATTGCGACATCGAAGCCCAATCAGGCGGCCGGTCGTTCATGCGCTGCTGGCCTGCCGGGGGCAACTGCTTCCTCATGCTGATGTATGACCGCCCGTTCACCGAAACAGGATACGCCGCCACTGACCTAGCCATATTCGACGCAGGGGCAAAGAAGCTGACATTCGTCAACGGCCTGCCACAAAACATTTCCTCAATAGGGAAAACCGCATATGCCCTAAACGGCAAGGTATATATCCCTATTAATGTTACTGACGGATATCCGGCCATATATGGAATCGATACAACGTCGGCTCAGGCCGTAAAGGGGTTGACAATCGCCGCAACCGATATCACCGGATTAGGACACATGAAGCCTGTAAAGTAATCACATGATGAAATTCATTCATAAAATACATCTTTGGCTTTCCGTTCCATTCGGGGCAATAATAACCCTGGTGTGTTTTTCGGGAGCAATGCTGGTATTCGAACCAGAGATAACCCGGTGGATAAGGAGCGATGTGTACTACGTCTCCTCACGGCAAACCGATCCTATAGAAATGGGACGGCTCATGGAAACAGTGAAGGCAACCCTGCCTGATTCGGTTTCCATAACCGGGGTGACGGTCTTTAATGATAAGGATCGCACTTACCAGGTAAATCTTTCGAAGCCTCGCCGGGCTTCAATATTCATAGACCAGTATTCAGGGAGGATTACCGGGAAGTCAGAAAGGATTGCATTCTTTTCCACGATGTTCAAAATGCACCGATGGCTGCTTGACAACGCGAATCCTCACGGTAACGGCATAAAAACCGGCAAAATGCTTGTTGGAATATCCACGTTGGTATTCGTTATAGCATTGTTGACAGGGGTAGCAATATGGTGGCCGAGAGCCAGGAAAAATTTGAGGCGCAACCTTACAGTTCCCTTCAAAAATGGTTGGAAGGGATTGTGGAAAGGGCTGCATGTGGCAGGAGGCATGTATGCATTGATAGTTTTATTGGCAATGTCGCTAACGGGACTCACATGGTCATTCGGCTGGTACCGAAGCGCATTCTATAAAGTCTGCGGTGTCGAATATTCTTCTGCGAATCCCCATGCCGGAACGAAGCATGAAAAAACGGGAATATCCCGAAACGCAAGCAGCTACAGTGGCCAACATGGAGGAAACCGGCATAGCATCAAACCCGGCCACAGGACAATTCAAGAGAAAATGCAACGAGATTCGGAATTCTGCCGATGGCAGCAAGTTTACAACGAACTGGCCCGGCAAAACCCTTGTGCCGACCGGATAACAATCGGTCGGGATGAAGCCAGCGTAACACTCGGTGTCAACGGTAACACACGGGCAGCCGACCGTTATGAAATCGACAGGCACTCAGGCAAAATTTCCAATGTCATAAGATATGCTGGCACTGCCGATGCTGACAAGCTCCGAGGATGGATATACTCAATACATACCGGAAATCTCGGTGGCATGACTACCCGTATTCTATGGTTTCTAGGCGCATTGATTGGCGCAAGCTTGCCCCTGACCGGCTATTATATCTGGGTCAGGCATCTCAAAAATAAAAAGCATCCCATCACTTGATGATAACCACCGAATGTGGCGGCATGGTGGAGGAATTGTTCCTCCACCATGCCGCCACATTCGGTGGTTATGCCTCATTCAGCTTATCCCAGTTTCCGCTTGTCCCATTCGGGATGGGCGGGGTCTTCGGCAACAAGGGCTTCTTCAAGGCTGATGTCGAGAGCCTCTGCCAACTTCAAACCATAACCGGGGTCGGCATTGTGGCATGCCCTGACATGGCGCTGCTTTATAAACAGAGGGACACCTTCCATAGCCCTGGCCGTGTTCTCACATGTAACGGTCTGTTCTTCCGGGGGCATCAGACGCCATAGTTTACCCGGCTGCGTGTAATAATCATCGTCATATTCACGCTCATTGTAACTATAGGCTGCCCCATGTAACTCCAAAGGCGGCTCCTTCAGTTCGGGCGAATCCTCCCACTCACCGAAACTGTTGGGTTCATATGACAGTACACCACCATAATTGCCATCGGTGCGCATCTTGCCATCCCGGTGATAGGAATGGAACGGGCATCTTGGCCTGTTCACGGGGATAAGGTTATTATTGACCCCGAGACGGTAGCGCTGTGCGTCACCATACGAGAACAAACGTCCCTGAAGCATTTTATCAGGAGAGAAACCTATCCCTTCCACTATATTCATAGGGTTGAATGCAGCCTGCTCGATTTCGGCAAAGAAGTTTTCAGGATTACGGTTAAGTTCCAGGATTCCCACATCGCGCAGCGGGAAGTCTTTATGATACCACACCTTCGTCAAATCGAATGGGTTGATGTGATATTTTTCAGCCTCCTCCTCGGTCATCAGCTGAACCTGCATCAGCCAACGTGGATAATCACCACGCTCTATGGCTTCAAACAAATCACGCTGGTTCGACTCACGGTCTTTGGCAATGACTTTTTCAGCTTCCTCGTCGGTCAGGTTCTTGATTCCCTGCAAAGTCCGCAGATGGAATTTGACCCATGTGCGTTTGTTATCCTTATTATAGAAACTATATGTATGGCTTCCGAAACCGTGCATATGGCGGAATGATGCAGGGATGCCTCTAGGCGACATCGTAATGGTGACCTGATGGAGCGCTTCAGGAAGCAGAGTCCAAAAATCCCAATTGTTGGTAGGGCTGCGCATACCCGTGCGCGGGTCGCGCTTGATTGCGTGATTCAAATCAGGGAATTTAAGAGGGTCACGCAAAAAGAACACAGGGGTATTGTTACCTACGAGGTCCCAATTTCCCTCGTCGGTATAAAACCTCATGGCAAACCCACGTATATCCCTTTCCGCATCTGCCGCCCCACGCTCTCCGGCCACCGTCGAAAACCTCACAAGGCATTCTGTTTTCTTCCCGACTTCGGAAAATATGGAAGCGCGGGTGAATTCCGTAATATCGTTTGTCACGGTAAAGATGCCGAATGCGCCCGAACCTTTGGCATGCATGCGCCTTTCCGGGATAACCTCGCGGTCGAAGTGTGCAATCTTTTCGGTGTACCATGGATCCTGGAGCAAAACCGGCCCGCGAACCCCGGCTGTCTGGATGTTTTGATTATCGGCAATCGGCCTGCCGTTTTCAGCGGTAAGTCTTTGTTTATGCATATCTGGCAATTAATAGGATTCGTAAAAATGATTCCAAGAAGGTGGTATCGGCCTATGCTTCTAAAACGTCCATATCACATGTTTGTTCAAACCTCACATATTCCACCGGCGCCACATGTTTTTTTGTCAAAGGCATATCTAATCCATATCATTACACGTTTTTTTAATAAGCATACCCAGCAAATATCAACCCGATTATGGATGTACTGACACCTGAACAGCGCCGACGCTGCATGCAATCCAACAAAGGAAAGGGCACCAAACCCGAAATTGCATTCGGGCGTTTGATGTGGAGTGCCGGAATACGATACAGAAAACATCCCAAAGGAGTGCCGGGAACTCCTGACTTCTGTATCCGAAAATACCGTATGGCTATTTTCGTCGACGGCGAATTTTGGCACGGACGCGACTGGCCACGTAAAAAGCCGACCATCAAGAACAACCGTGATTTCTGGATTGCAAAAATCGAGCGTAACATAGCACGTGATATCAGTGTAAACGAACGACTTACATCTGAGGGATGGAAAGTGTTCCGTTTTTGGGAAAGTGACATCAAGCGTAATCCGGGAAACTGTATCCGTGTTATTCTCGAATATCTTGCCGGATTTTCATCGGCATCCTCACCTGATTATATCCCGATGGATTATCAGGATTGCCAACCATTGTTCACACCTGTTGCCATCAACTGCGTCACCAATTCTATTGCCGCCGAACCACGAACCGCCTATATCTCCAAAGACAAAGATATAGCAACAGATTCCGGGTGTGACAATCACGAACCTATCTCGACAAAAGGTTAACAACTGCAAACAGGCTTCAGCGTCCAAAAGCCTCCCACCGTGAAAACATATTATCAGAATGATTAGATAAAGCTGCAAAATCGCCCATCATGCTCCGAAACGCACTGATTTTAGAGCAAATAGTGCAAATTTTTGTTAAACACTCGTCAATTATTGCATAATACTCTTGCGCATGCTACAAAAACCCCATATCTTTGCAACGTGTTTTTCATGGTATTAGATTTAAGGTTAACTAAGATTGGTTGTCGGGAGACAATCAATTTTTTTTGCCTATACCCACCATACAATCCATAAATGGAATATCAAGCAGGTCACAGAACTGGTTCTATAATCTGCTTAATGTTAAATCCATCTTATTTATGCCAACAAAATGCCTGCTCTATAAGCAGTTTTGACACACAATTGTACTATAATGTCAGCATATGAAACACCCCTGAGTGCCAAATCCGGCATTCAGGGGTGTTTGCTACGATATAAACCTTATGGGTTATTCAAATTCAATAAGGGGTGCGTCAGTGCCGACAACATCATCAGTGGCGACAAAAACACGTTTAACAACACGGTCGCGGTCAGCTTCGAGGTCGTTCTCCATCTTCATTGCCTCATAAACCATCATTACCTGGCCCTTCTTAACCTTGTCGCCAGCCTTTACATTCACTTCTATGATGCGACCGCCCATCGGTGCGCGGAACACATCGCCGGTGATAGGCTCGTCGTCGGTAACAGTTTCCTCAACCTTGACTTCGGCCGCTGCTTTAGGAGCATCCTTGGGTTGTTTGGCTGCATATTCCTCCTCACGACGGTTGCGCAGGAACTTGTTGGCTACATTCGGGAGCAACTCCATGAGCAACTCTTCCTCTGTGTTGGTTGCAAGTTTCACGCCGCCTAGTTCGGGAACCACCGGGATTTCAGGCTTGCGGTATTTCGAAACGTCGTAGGGATGTTCAACCGCATCGCCTGTAATCTGCTGACGGAATGCAGGGTCAATGGGGGCAGGGGTATGCCCGTACTCACCTTTGACAAGCGAAATGAACTGGTTGGAGGTATTGGTGTAATCGGGATTTCCTTTCTTGCGGTCGATAGCAAGGTTCACAGCCTGTGCACCCACAATCTGGCTGGTCGGAGTTACCAACGGCACCAAACCTGCATCACGACGCACTTTGGGGATAAGCTTCATCGCATCGTCGAGCAAATCCGACGAGTTGAGGGCCTTGAGCTGTGCCACCATGTTGGAGTACATACCGCCCGGAACTTCCGCGTCTTTAACGAGGAGGTTCGGTTTTGGGAAACCGAAGTAAGCTTCGATTGCGTGGCAGTTTTCGAGCAGTGCATCCTCGTCGCCAGCCTTGGCGGCAGCGATAGCCTTATCGAACAGATTGTCGATTTCGGCAGGCAGCACATCGGCCAACGGGTTGAAACGTTTGGGGAACTTGTCTTTGTTAAGGTCGAAATCGGCAAGATTGCGACGGATACCTTCCAGGCGCTCGCGGATTTCTCCGACTTTCTGCATATTGACATCAACCTCGATTCCGAGTTTTTTGCAGAACACATATACAAGCTCGATGGCGGGAGCGGCAGAGCCTTCACCAAACCACCATATATTTGTGTCGAGGATGTCGACCCCGTTGAGGATGGCCATAAGTGACGAAGCCAGGCCATAACCGGGGGTGCAGTGGGTGTGGAAGTCAACCGGCACTTTTACGGCCTGTTTCAGCTTCCCTATAATAGAGGCGGCACGGAGCGGGTTAACCAGACCGGCCATGTCTTTAAGGGTTATAATCTTGGCGCCGAGACGCTCCATCTCGACAGCTTTTTCCACAAAGTATTCGTCGGTGAATATTTTTTTGCTTACAGGAGCCTCTTCTTTTTTGCCGAATAACGATGAAAGGAACCCTTTCTTCTTGGGAGCCTCGTTTTCAACAGCATCCTTGGGGTCAACGGTGTAGCATACGGCAGCATCGGCAATCCCGCCCAGCTGGTTGATCAGGCGGATTGATTCCTTCACATTGTCGATGTCATTAAGGGCATCGAAAATACGCATAACGTTAAGGCCGTTCTTGATAGCCTCCTTGTAGAATCCTTCGAGAACAGAATCGGGATAAGGCACGTAACCGAACAGGTTGCGGCCACGCGAAAGTGCCGACAATAACGATTTGCCACCGATAGCCTCGCTGATAGTGCGCAGGCGAACCCATGGGGATTCGTCAAGATAACGCATCACGGAGTCGGGAACAGCACCGCCCCACACTTCCATGATGTAGAATCCGGCATCCTTATATAAAGGGAGCAACGGATCTATATCCTGCTGTTTCATACGGGTGGCGAACAGCGACTGCTGGCCGTCACGAAGTGTCAAGTCTCTAATTTTGAGCTTCTTGTTTTCCATAACCGAAATATATTAAATGGTTTGGGAGTAGTTCGTCTTTTCATTAAACAATTCCAACAGCCGTGTCGGTCAAATACCGGGCCGGAAGTCTCGGCGACATAATTACCGGCATACATGACCATGGCAGGACAACTATTGAAATCTCTTTGCGAATTTACGCAATTTTTTTGAATTATCAACATTTTCACGCCTAAACGCTTAAAAGCACCGTGTTTAAGCATCAGTTGAATAATCATTATAAACCATCCATCAGCCCCATGTCATTGAGATATAATTTATTACCATATCTGGCGTTATCAAACCAAATTATAACGCAGCATCTTCCATATATAACGTTTGCGGCCCATATGTTATAAAACATGCTTGTTACAGGATTTTTTTTATAACTTTGCAGACCTATCAGCTTGCCTGAATTTCTACAAACAGATGTTCCGGCAACCACCTAACCAACCTAACTCAAAAAACATGAGACACATTATCTTTTGCATCTTGCTTTTAACATCTCTTGCAGGAGGGATAACAGGAAGTTTCACTGCGGCGGCCCAATTGGCGGCCCAGACAAAGGAAGCCAAAGCCCCGATTTCATGGCGTGGTACAGCCCGCATGACCGGCAACGGCCAAGGGGTGATACAACTCACTGCCAATATAGAACCAGGATGGCATATCTACGGATTGGAAACACCTGACGACGGCCCCCGCCCGACGGAATTCAAATACAGCCCGGCAAAAGGGCTGACGCTTTCAGGCAAAACCAAAGCCGACAAAGCCCCTGTGCGCAAACTCGACAGCATGTTTAATGCCGAAGTGGAATTTTGGGAAGGTAAAGTTGTGTTCACGCAGCAGTTCAAGCTCGACAAAAACGCCACCGACACCAAGACCATAAAATGCTCGGTCACATACATGGGATGCAACGACCAAAACTGCCTTCCTCCAAAAACAAAAGAATTCACCCTTAAAATCCTCCCCAAGAAATGATGAGGAAACTTGCATTTATTCTCACGGTTATGCTGGGCGCACTTACGGTATGCGCCCAAAAGCTTTCACCTATTACATGGAACGTGTCGGTAGAGGACAACTCTGCCGAAAGTGCTGTCATAAAATTCTCGGCAGCAGTGGAACACGGATGGCATCTTTACGGGTTCGACCTGCCTGACGACGGCCCGAATGCCACTTCCATAAAAGTAGAGTACCCAGAAGGTGTGACACCAGAAGGTGGCATCACACCGGAGCGCGCACCTATCGAGAAATTCGACCCGGTTTTCTCTCTCAACCTCTCATGGTGGGATACCGACGTGGCTTTCACACAGAAAGTAAAGATTTCCGATGGCAATGCCCACGAAATCACAGGCACTATTTTCTTCCAGGGATGCAACGAGCAGACATGCATCAGCCCTCAGAAAGTGCCGTTTGAAGTAACAATCGGTACCGGCACCGTTGTAGCAGCCGAAGAGCCTAAGGTTGAAGAAACTCCGGCAACAGCCAACAACCGCCCCGCAGCGGTTGCAACCAGCTCCGATAACGGCTGGTGGGCACCCGTAGATATCGAAACATCCGACCTCCCCGGCACTTCGACAGAAGACAGTTCCCTTTGGGTCATATTCCTTTGGGGATTTGGTGGCGGACTTATCGCATTGCTGACACCATGTGTATGGCCCATGATTCCGATGACTGTAAGCTTCTTCCTGAAAAAGAGCGGCAACAGGCGCAAATCGGTAGCCGATGCCGTTATTTATGGCATAAGCATCATCGTTATCTACCTCTCGCTCGGGTTGGCCATCACAGCCATATTCGGGGCAGGAAAGCTCAACGAGTTGTCGACCAACGCCTGGTTCAACATCGCCTTCTTCCTGTTGCTGTTGGTATTTGCCATTTCATTCTTCGGCGGATTCGACATCACCTTACCTTCAAAATGGTCGAATTCGGTTGATGCCAAAGCCGAACGCGCAACCGGCCTGATCAGCATTTTCTTCATGGCCTTTACCTTGGCACTCGTATCATTCTCATGCACCGGCCCGATTATCGGCACACTTTTGGTTGAGGCAGCCACTATGGGCAACTTCGTAGGCCCGGCAGTGGGAATGGGCGGCTTCGCCGTGGCATTGGCACTGCCCTTCTCCCTGTTCGCCATCTTCCCGTCATGGCTCAAGGAAATGCCCCGCTCCGGCGGATGGCTCAATTCGGTGAAAGTGGTACTCGGTTTCCTCGAACTGGCACTTTCGCTCAAGTTCCTTTCCGTGGCCGACCTTGCCTACGGCTGGGGAATCCTCGACCGTGAGGTGTTCATCTGCCTGTGGGTAATCATCTTTGCCATGCTAGGCGCATATCTGATCGGTAAAATCCGCTTCAGCCATGACTCCCCGCTCGAATATGTGAGCATACCGCGCTTCTTCATGTCGCTCGCGTCCTTCTCGTTTGCAATCTATCTTATCCCCGGCCTATGGGGCGCACCCCTCAAAGGGGTAAGCGCATTCGTCCCTCCGTTGTTCACACAGGATTTCAGCCTCTATTCAGGCGGCCATTTCGAGGAATTCGACGATTATGACGAAGGGATGCGTTACGCAGCCGACAACCACCGCCCGGTGCTTATCGACTTCTCGGGCTACGGGTGTGTAAACTGCCGCAAAATGGAAGGAGCAGTGTTCGATACCCCGGTTGTGACATCAATCATAAAGGAAAACTTCGTGCTTATCAAACTTATGGTTGATGACAAGGCCCTGCTTCCCGAACCTATGGTTGTGGAAGAGAACGGCAAACCCCTCACCATTGAAACCGTAGGGGAAAAGTGGAGTTTCCTGCAGCGTTCGAAATTCGCCGCAAACTCCCAGCCGTACTATATAATCCTCGACAACGACGGGAAAGCAATGGTATCGCCCACATATTACGACGAAAATATCACTAAGTTCGTTGAATGGCTCCAGACCGGCATGAAACGTTATGCCGACAACGCAAAAAACTGAAGTCGTCCCGACTTCCCTGACAAAACCTGATTACCGGAACCGCAAAAGAATATCAACACATAGATGTCACTACATAGTAGATCGGAAAAAACCGAAGCCCTCGGAAGGGTGATGGATGTGCTCGACACCCTGCGGGTGAAATGCCCGTGGGATGCCAAGCAAACCAATGAAAGCCTACGTGAAAACACCATCGAAGAGGTGTTTGAACTTTGCGACGCACTCATCAAGGGCGATAACGCCGAAATCCGCAAGGAACTGGGCGATGTTCTGCTTCATGTATTTTTCTACGCCAAAATCGGCGAGGAGAAAGGTGCGTTCGACATTGTCGACGTATCCAACGCCCTCGCCGACAAACTGATATTCCGCCACCCCCATGTCTACGGACAAGTGGAGGCCGACACCGCCCACAAGGTGGAACAGAACTGGGAACAGCTAAAACTCAAGGAAAAGGATGGCAACCGCAGCATCCTTGCCGGGGTGCCGGGCGCCCTGCCGGCCTTAATCAAGGCTTACCGCATCCAACAGAAAGCGGCAAATGCCGGGTTCGACTGGGAGCAACCTGCCGATGTGTGGGCCAAAGTGAAGGAGGAGATAGCCGAATTCTCGTCAGAAGCGGAGAAATTCCAAGGGAAAGACTCTCTCACGGAAGAACAACGCAAAAGAATGGAGGAGGAGATGGGCGACGTGTTCTTCTCACTTATAAATGCCGCCAGGCTTTACGGCATCCATCCCGACACGGCATTGGAACACACCAACAAAAAGTTCATATCCCGGTTCAACCACATAGAGCAACGTGCCAAAGCTATGGGCAAAACGCTCCCGGAAATGACGCTTGCCGAAATGGATGCATTGTGGGATGAGGCCAAGCAATCAGAAACCGACAGGAAATAAACCCTGGGGGCATATCGTTTGTCTAATAATAAAGACATCTCCCCAAACGATGTCGGCTAAATGAAAGCTTGACCCGGTCAGGCAGTTTTTACGGTACCAAAACAGAATCAAAATGAAAGCTATAAAATTCGCCGCAATCTTGTTAACCGCAGCAGCTTCCGTGCCTTTATCGGTTCATGAAGCATCGGCACAGGTAAACCAACTAGATGCGGAAATCAACATCATCCCCGACAAAACAGTGAAAACCGACGACGGGATCCGCATATCGCTTTGCGTGGTAGGGATACCACACACCTCGCAAAGAATCGACGGCATAGACCTCGTAATCGGTTCGAAGCTTGTAAAGGCAGTGGATATCGACGGCGTAGACTTCGAACGCTATTTCCAATTTGAAGACAGCGGAGTGCAGACCATAGAAGTTGACTTCCCCTTCAGCGGCACCCTCCCTAAAACTGCAAAGCTGATATTCCACACCGCCAACGGCGATATAACCGCCCCGGCACGCCAATAAGCATTCCTCCCAATAAACTTTTTGGGAAGACACAAGATGGGTAACGGACACTGACAGGCCGCTAATACCCACTTCCGATTTATGAAAAAAGGCGGTGTGTCAAAATTTAGATTTTGACACACCGCCATCAATAAAACATAACGTGGGAGCCATCAACATTGCTCCCACGTTAATTTCTGCAATATATAGGTAAGTCATAAATTTATCGCGTAGATGATTGCTTTTTCAACTCCATATCCCCGTCGAAACCATTCCAAAGCTTTCCATTCCATTCATCAGCCGTGTAGCACGCTACGCGCCTTTTTTATCAAGGGGAAATCACTCTGACACCCTTCGGCCGGGAATATAAAGCCCGATTATACGCTTTATGCGTAATAATTTTCATGACTTACTTAAATTTTCACAACCACAAATGATAGTCTGCGTTACAGAGAAACCAAGCGTTGCACGCGATATAGCCTCCATCCTGGGTGCGAATATAAAGCGCGACGGATACTACGAAGGTAACAACTACAAAGTGACATGGACTTTCGGGCATCTCTGCACACTTAAGGAACCGGCCGATTATACCGACTACTGGAAACGGTGGACTCTCGGCTCGTTACCCATGCTGCCCCCGAAATTCGGGATAAAACTCATCCCTGTCGAAAGCTATGAACGACAGTTCGAAGTAATCAAAAGCCTGATAGCCGAAGCCGACGAGGTTATAAACTGCGGCGATGCCGGGCAGGAAGGGGAACTGATCCAACGATGGGTAATGCAGAAAGCCGACACACATTGCCCCGTGAAACGCTTGTGGATTTCTTCGCTCACCGACGAATCAATCCGTGAGGGTTTCAGGCAGTTGCGACCCGCTGCCGATTTCAACAACCTGTATCATGCCGGGCTGTCTCGTGCAATCGGCGACTGGATTCTGGGGATGAATGCCACCAGGCTATACTCATTGAAATACTCCGAACCGGGTAAAGTGCTGTCGATAGGGCGTGTGCAGACCCCGACCCTCGCCCTGCTCGTACAACGCCATTTTGAAATCGCCGATTTCAAACCTGAAGATTTCTGGGAACTCAAAACTCTATACAAAGGGGCTACATTCAATGCCACGGCCGGACGCTTCACAGAAGAAGCAAAAGCCCTTGCCTCAGTTGAATCCATACGCAACCTGCCGTTCCTCATCACCGACGTCACAGAGAAAAAGGGGAAAGAAGCCCCGCCCCGCCTGTTCGACCTGACCTCGTTGCAAGTGGAATGCAACAAACGGTGGGGATGGACAGCCGACGAATCGCTGAAGCTCATCCAAAGCCTTTACGAAAAAAAGGTTACGACCTATCCCCGCGTCGACACCACCTACCTGAGCGACGACATCTACCCCAAAATACCTGTAATCCTGGGGCAGATGACACCCTACTCATCCCTTACCGCACCGTTGCTATCCCTCTCCAAACTTCCCAAAAGCAAAAAGGTGTTCGACAATTCAAAGGTGACCGACCACCATGCCATTATCCCGACAGGGCAGTCGCCATCGGTGCTGCAAGGCAACGAACGGCAGCTCTACCACATGATTGCACTGCGTTTCATCGCAGCATTCTATCCCGACTGCGAATTCATGTCGACAACGGTGCTCGGTGAGGCAGGTTCTGTAAAATTCAAAGCTACAGGGAAAGTCATAACCTCACCGGGGTGGCGTGAAGTGTTTGGAAAAGAACCGGCATCCGACACTGAAAAAGAGGGCAACGCCAACGGCAATGATAACTCTGACGATAAAATACTGCCTCCTTTTACGAAAGGTGAAAGCGGCCCCCACACCCCCTCGATTCTGAAAAAAACAACCCAGCCACCAAAATATTACACCGAGGGAACACTGCTCCGCGCGATGGAAACAGCTGGGAAAACCGTAGATGACGAGGAGCTTCGCGACGCCATGAAGGAAAACGGCATAGGACGTCCGTCAACCCGTGCGGCGATAATCGAAACCCTTTTCAAACGCAGGTACATCTACCGCCAACGAAAAAACATAATGGTTACACAGGCAGGAATCGACCTTATCGGGACCATTGACGAGGAGCTTCTGAAAAGCGCCAAACTGACCGGCATATGGGAAAACAAACTGCGCCGCATAGAACGTGGCAACTATAGTGCCACGGAATTTATCGCAGAGCTTAAAGAATTGATTTCAGGCATTGTGATAAATGTAATGTCGGATAACTCAATGAAAAAAATCGAAGTAGCCGACGATGATAAAAAATCCGAAAGAAAGGCCAAAGGTAAAGACCCTGATAAGGAGTCCTCAGGCAAAGAGGCTTCCAAATCCGCCAAAGCCCCGGCAAAACGTAAACCGGCTATAAAATCGCTAGAGGAAATCGTATGCCCTGAGTGTGGCAAAGGCCACATCCTTAAAGGGAAAACAGCCTACGGATGTTCCGAATTCCGTAACGGCTGCACCCTCCGCCTCCCTTTCGAGACATATGCCCACGACCTTACACCGGCGAAACTTGCAGCCCAAATCAAACGGAATCAAAAATCAAATAAAGCCGACTCATAAACCATCTCTCCGCTCATGACCTCTGCCATAGCCTTAAACGACTGCCTCCAATGGGGTGCCGTAACAGCCATCATCATAATTGTGGCATTTTCTATAATACGCAAAGCAATCCGTTTCAAACAACATCTGAAATCAGATTCGACAAACTGCGGATGCGGCGGCTGTTCAGGCTGTGACATAGCCGATTGCGAACTGCGCAATTTAAAACAGGCTGCAAAAAACAAATCTCAAAAAAGCAACCGATAAAATTGAATCCGGGAAGTTATCTTGATTTTTCATTCGGATGCATAAGAATTAAAAGTCAAGCCTATGTTCTGTTTTTATATCATATGACAACGTGGATTTGCTATCGGATTTTGCATTATTATCCGATACCGGGATGATTCAGACGTTGGTTTTTCGTATCTTTGCAAAATAAGAAAGTTCCGGGTTTCCAATAAAAGACCGGGCATAAAGCTGCCATCCAATGGATTACAAAACGTTTATTTCAAGTCTCGCCCATAAAACGGGATGCGACAACGGCACTGCCACGCGCCTTGTCGAAGGATTCTGCACAATCGTGCGCGAAGAATGCGCCAACTCCGACCGCGTGGCCATTCCGGGATTCGGATCATTCGAAGGGGTGAAACATGATGAGGAAATCACAACCGACCTTGCCACAGGCCGGCGCATGCTTATGCCACCGTCAATCGAAGTCCGTTTCACCCCCGGCGGAATGCTGAAAAAGAAACTTAAGGAGGGCAATAAATGAAAACACTCCCGCTCCCCGAAATCATAGCGCGCCTATGCGCCCTGAACGCCTGCAACGAACCGTTGGCACAGGCATTCGTCACAGAATTCTCAGCACTGGTCACAGCTGCCCTTACTGAATCCGGGACATTGCACGTGAAAGGTTTAGGCACCTTCCGCAAAATCGAGCTTGGCGACGAGGTGACTGTGGGATTCGCCCCCGATGCAGCATTGGCCGGTGCAGTCAATGCCCCCTTCTCGATGTTCGAACCGATAGAACTCGACGATACCGTTACAGATGAACTTCTCGAAAGCGCCGACACTGTTCCAGCGCAATATGACGCTGCCGACGGTTTGTTGGAGGATGACGCTATTATCAACCAAACGGAATCCCTTGAGGTGATTCTGCCACCTGGAATACCCCCCGTCCCTACCAACCAGGCACCCGCGCATGACAGCCAGCCAGAAACACCGACAAGCGAAGAAACGACAACCGGGGCTGAGTCTGAAACCATACCGGGAAATACTGAATCCGAAATCCAGGAAACCGTTCATCAGCAAACCCTAGAATCGACACCCACTCCCACCTCCTCCGGCTCCGGGAAGCAAGAAGAACCGCACGTAACCCATGAGAAAATAATCGAAAAAGAACGCGTGGTGGAAGTGGAGGGACGTAGCCGCCACTCCATGCATCTGGCGATTACGGCATTGGCCGCCCTGGTTGCCGGTCTGCTCATCGGTTATTTCGCTTCCGATATCCTAAACCTAAGCAATGTGAAAAGCGTTAATATTTCAGCCGACGATGTGCAGGTTTACCATCAGTCCCAAAGCGCCACCGGGGCTGTAACGCCTATTGAAGAAGCTATGGATACCGCTGTGTCGCAAACGGTTCATCCTGAAACCGCCAACGACACGACCCCACAACCGACACAAGCAGCTACCGCCCCGCATATTGAAGCAAAAACAATTGTTACCGATACGGTTAGGAGTAACCGGTTCCTCACCACAATGGCAAAGGAATACTACGGGAAGAAGAAATTCTGGGTGTACATCTACGAGGAGAACCGTGCGAAACTCTCTGACCCCGACCATATAGAGGCCAACACAGTCGTCGTAATCCCTCCTGCCGAAAAATACGGCATAAAGGCTGGCGACAAGGAAAGCGAGGCAGAAGCCGAAAGGCTCGCCACGGAAATCGTGAACGGTAAGCGGCGGTGACATTTTCCATCGCCACGTTACCTACCATGAAAAATAATTAAATCTTAATAGAGGTAAACTCTTAGTAGATAAAATTAACACTCTCCTTTCACACTTTCGCAGTTCAATTCCCTATTTTTGCATCAATTATCGGCATTCACGAATCTGTTTGGAGGTTCAGGAAAGCCTCTTCGGCGTAGCTATAAACGCAACGTCCGTAATATTAACGCGTTGAAACAAAAATAAAACAACATAATTGAACATCTACTTATGAGTGAAACGGTAAACATCCGCGAGTTAAACGATCTCGTAGCGAGCAAAAATGACTTTGTAAACCTGATCACCCGGGGCATGGACCAGACAATAGTCGGCCAAAAGCACCTCGTTGAATCACTCCTTATAGCACTCCTCTCCAACGGCCACGTCCTTCTCGAAGGTGTGCCCGGTCTGGCCAAAACGTTGGCAATAAAAACACTTGCACAGCTTATCGACGCAAAATACAGCCGAATCCAGTTCACACCCGACCTTCTCCCTGCCGACGTGCTCGGAACAATGGTCTACAGCGTTAAAAACGAGCAGTTCCAAGTAAAGAAAGGCCCGGTTTTCGCCAATTTCGTACTGGCCGATGAAATCAACCGCGCCCCTGCCAAAGTGCAATCCGCACTCCTCGAGGCTATGCAGGAACGCCAGGTCACAATCGGCGACAACACCTTCCCTCTCGACGAACCGTTCCTTGTAATGGCCACCCAGAACCCCATCGAACAGGAAGGCACCTACCCGCTCCCTGAAGCCCAGGTTGACCGTTTCCTCCTGAAGGTGGTAATCGGCTACCCGTCGCGTGAAGAAGAGAAACTGATTATCCGTCAGAACATCACGAACGCGAAGAAAACAATCGTCCCCCTGCTGAAGCCCCACGAAATCATCGAGGCGCAGAAAGTAGTGGAGAAAATCTATATCGACGAAAAAATCGAACGCTACATCGTCGACATCGTATTCGCCACCCGTTTCCCCTCCGACTACGGCCTTAACGACCTTGGCAGCATCATAGCATTCGGGGCATCACCTCGTGCATCAATATCATTGGCACGCGCCGCACGCTCATATGCATTCCTGCATCAACGCGGCTACGTAATCCCCGAAGATGTCCGTGCCGTATGCCACGACGTGATCCGTCACCGCATCGGTCTCACATACGAAGCCGAGGCCAACAACATCACGGCAGATGAAATCATCTCCGAAATCCTCGACAAGGTCGAAGTGCCCTGACTACTGCCGGGGACAAATATAATCATATCCCCGCCGTGGCTTGACAGCCACAATGCATACGCATCGCACTCCCAACACCTAACCATATTAAACACCCCCTCTCTGAATGCCAATGGATGCCAAAGAGCTTCTAAAGAAGGTCAGAAGAATCGAGATAAAGACACGCGGACTGTCGCAGAACATCTTCGCGGGCGAATATCATTCCGCTTTCAAAGGACGCGGAATGACATTCGCCGAAGTGCGCGAATACCAGTATGGCGACGATATCCGCGACATCGACTGGAATGTCACCGCCCGCCACAACCACCCATATATCAAAGTATATGAAGAGGAACGCGAGCTGACCGTGATGCTGCTTGTCGATGTGAGCGGCTCGCGCCTGTTCGGCGCCGTTGGAGAGCAGAAACGCGAGATGATTGCAGAAATCGCAGCCACACTCGCATTCTCGGCTATTCAGAACAACGATAAAATCGGGGTTATCTTTTTCTCTGACAAGATTGAAAAATTCATACCGCCGAAAAAAGGCCGGAAACACATCCTGTTCATAATAAGGGAACTGATTGATTTCACTCCCGAAAGCACCGGCACCGACATTGCCATGGTGCTGAGGTATTTCACCGATGCGCTCAAAAAACGCTGCACAACCTTCCTCATATCCGACTTCATCGATGAGAAGGACTACCATAAAGCCCTTACAATCGCATCGAACAAGCATGATGTTTACGGCGTGCAGGTTTATGACAAACGCGACGCCAAACTGCCCGACGTAGGGCTGATGCGCGTCAGAGACCTCGAAACCGGCCATGAGCAATGGATTGACACCTCGTCAAAACGTGTGCGCAACGAATATGGCCGATGGTGGTACGAGCGGCAGCAAAGCATGTCAGACACCCTGAAACGATGCCGCGTCAACTCCGTTTCAGTCGCTACCGACGAGGATTACGTCACCGCCCTCATGGGGTTGTTCCGAAAAAGGATATAACCCTTACCTGCCGGGCCTGGCGAACGAACATAGTTCAAACAAACGAACATGAAAGGATTCAGAACCAATATCATAGTGCCGCTTATGGCGTTGCTGTCAATCCCGTTTTTCACGGGTTCTATGGCCGCACGCCCTACCATCAAAGCCTCGGTTGATTCCTCACAGATTACCATGGGGTATCAGACCGCTATCCGCCTTGACATAATCGACAACGCCACATCACCGTCGCAAGTCATAGTCGACCAAAACGCGTTCCCGAAAGAAATCGAAATCATCGACTGGGTTTATGGCGACACAACCGACCTCGGCAACAGCCTGGTGGAAATGAAACGCGCCCTGGTGGTGCAGTCGTTTGACTCGGGGGTCTACACCATCCCCCCCTTCCTTTTGGTAAACGGCCCTGACACGGTGCGCTCCAACCAGCTGACGTTGAAAGTCAACCCTGTCGACGTAAGCGCTATGAGCGACATCAACCCCCTGGCCCCACCGGCTTCGTTCACCAGCAAGTGGTATGACTGGCTTCCCGACTGGATTACGGATTACTGGGGCTGGATACTACTAGGATTGCTGGTGGTTGCAGGCGGCATATGCGCCTATCTCATCCTCACCCGCAAAGTATCGGTCAACATCCTGCCTCAGAAGAAACGCCTCCCGCCTGACCGTATCGCAATCGACCGCCTGAACGCCCTCAGGGAAGCACAGCTATGGGAAAAAGGGCAGGAAAAGGAATATTACACACGTCTCATCGACATCCTGCGCGATTACCTGCAGGAGCGTTTCGGCATAAACGCCATGGAGATGACCTCGTCGCAAATCCTGAAAGCCCTCGAAGCAAACGAGGAGACCAGGATGCCACACCGCTACATGCAGAAAGTAGTGGAAATTGCCGACTTCGTGAAGTTTGCCAAAGTACGCCCCATGCCCGACGACAACGTGCGCTCTTTCCAAAACGCAATGCAGTTCGTCGAGGAAACCCGGCCTGTCGAAGAGCCTGAGAACGGCGAACAGGCGCCAGGCACTGACAATAACGGAAATCAACCAAACCAACATAAGGAATCGAAATGATGCAATTCGCACATCCCGGCATATTATGGCTGTTTCTGATATATATCCCGTTGATAGCGTGGTATGTGTGGAAACACCGCACCGCCTACCCCTCGATGGGGGTTTCAACCGTAGGGCCGTTCAGACGCCTAGGGCGCCCGTTAAGGCAATATATGCTTCACGGCCTGTTCCTGCTTCGCCTGCTCGCCATCGGGTGCCTGATTGTGGTGCTTGCCCGGCCGCAGACACGCGATGCATGGCGCACCTCACGCACCGAAGGGACTGACATGGTGATAGCCCTCGACATCTCCTCGAGTATGCTTGCCCGCGACTTCAAACCCGACCGTTTGGAAGCCGCGAAGAAAATAGCCGCCAAATTCATCAACGGCAGGGAAAACGACAATATGGGGCTTGTGGTGTTTGCCGGTGAAGCCTTTACAGGTGTGCCGATGACCACCGACCGCGCAGCCCTGACAAACTATGTCAACGCCCTGAACCGCGAAATGCTCGAGGACGGGACTGCCATCGGCGACGGCCTGGCGACCTCAATCAACCGCATTAAGGAAGGGAAGGCAAAATCGAAAAGCATCATCCTCCTTACCGACGGCTCAAACAACACCGGCATCGTGGCACCGCTTACCGCAGCCGAAATAGCCCACAAAATGGGGATAAAGGTCTACACTATCGGCATCGGGACCAACGGCACAGCACCCTATCCGCAAGTAAACATGTTCGGACGGGTGGAATATGTGCCTATGCCGGTGGTAATCGACGAAAACACACTGAAGCAGATTGCCGACATCACCGGAGGCAAATATTTCCGTGCCACCGGGAACAAAGTGCTTTCAGAGGTGTTCGATGAAATCGACAAGCTGGAAAAAACAGAACTCGATGTGCGGCACTTCTCGCACACCGAGGATAACTACCTCCCATGGGCGCTGGCTGCCCTGGGGCTTTTCCTGCTCGAACTCGTGCTGAGGCACACTTACCTGAGAACAATCCCGTAATGCCGCCGTCGGAGGCTTCTACCGCATCTTTAAACATTGTAGAACAATATGACTTTCGCATATCCATATCTGCTATACCTGTTGTTCCTGCTGCCTGTCATCTTCGGATTATGGTACTGGGGAAGGCTGTCGCGCAAAGCGAGACTACGCCGCTACGGAAATCCAGCGCACCTGAACCACCTCATGCCTGAGGCTTCGAAATATATGCCTGCGGTTAAAATCACACTTGAGCTGCTGGCTCTCGCAGCCCTGATTATCGCGGTTGCACGCCCCAGGGCAGGTGAAAAAGAGGAAGTGGAGAACACATCCGGCATAGAGGTAATGATTGCATTCGACGTGTCGAGGTCGATGCTAGCCTCATCGACCGACGACCCCAACGGCGTGTCAAGGCTGCAAAGGGCAAAATACATCCTCAACCGACTTATCGACAAACTCGACAACGACAAAGTCGGACTTATAGTCTTTGCCGGGGAAGCCTACACACAGCTCCCGATTACAACCGACTTCCTTTCGGCACGGATGTATCTCGACGAAATATCCACCGACATGGTGCCCACCCAAGGCACAGCTATAGGCACAGCCATAAACATGTCAATCAACTCCTTCTCAACCGACGAGGAAATCAACAAGGCTATCATCGTGATAACCGACGGTGAAAACCACGAAGGTGATGCCATGGAGATGGCAAAATATGCAAAAAGCCTAGGGATAGAGGTTGATGTCATCGGTGTAGGCTCGCTCAAAGGCGCCCCCATACCGATTGATGCCAAGAAAGGGGAATTCCTTAAGGACGCCTCAGGCACCCCAGTAACGACCTACCTTAACGAGGCCATGGCGAAGGAGATTGCCGAAGCCGGGGGCGGTACTTACATTAACGGTTCGGGCAACAAAGCCGTCGACAACCTTATCGAACAGCTCGACAAAATCAAGAAATCCGATCTCCGCCATGTGTCATACAAGGCCAGCGCAGAGCAATTCCCTGTGTTTGTGTGGATTGCCATCATCCTGCTGGTAACCGACCTTTGCGTGTTACCGCGCAAAATCGGATGGCTCAGGAAGTTCACCTTCTTCAGCAAATAAACATGCCCGAGGGACTTTGAAAACCTTTTTTTCAACCACCCCGACGCAAGTAAATTATTCGATGAAAATGAAAAGAATTCCCAACATATCGGTTTGCATCGCATTGTCGGTGGCATTCGGCTCAATAATAAGCGGATGCAACGGAGAAAAACATGATGCCGATGCCGTTGTATCGACAAAGCGCGAACGAAACGCCATAAAGGAAGGCAACGAACTATACGGAAAACAGCGCTATGCCGAATCGGAAGTAGCCTATAAAAAGGCATTGGAAGAAAATCCCGACAACCAGGCAGCCCAATTCAACCTTGCATCCGCCTATCTGAAGCAGCGTGGGGAAGACCTCTCAAACAAAGGTGACTCCCTGATTCAGACTGCCGATGCCATGCTGGCCAAAACCGCACAGTCGCCAGACAAGGCGATTTCGGAAAACTCATTCTACGACCGTGGGAATGTGGCCTACAAAGGCGAAGACTATGCTGCTGCAATCGAACATTATAAAAACGCCCTGCGACGCAATCCTGAAAACGACCAGGCACGTCAGAACCTGCGTCTTGCCCAATTAAAGAAACAGGAACAAGACCAAAACAAAGATCAGAACCAAGACCAGAATCAACAAAACCAGGACCAACAGCAAAATCAAGACCAGCAGCAGAACCAGGACCAGCAGCAGAACCAAGATCAGAATCAGGATAAAAACCAGGATCAGCAACAGAATCAAGACAAACAACAGGAACAAAACCAGCATAACCAACAAGACCGCCAGGACAAGCAGCAGCAACAGAAGCAGCAACAAGGCGGCTTAAGCGACGCGAGCGCCCAGCAGATTCTGAAGGCCATGGAGGATAAAGAAAACGGCACCAGGCAGAAGGTAGAACTCATGAAACAGAGTGAGGAAAAACGTGCCAACCGCCGCACAACCGACAAACCCTGGTAATCCCCCTCCTTAATCCTTGATTCGAGATTCACGGCACAAACCGGCGAAGACACACCACAAGGCGTTGCCCCGCCGGCAATCCCCATCCCACCCCTCTTTCTCCTGATTTCAACTATGAAGTTTATGCCGGTTACCGCTTTAACCGAAAACAGGCAAACGTAACCGGAATGGCAAACGATGATGGTAAAAAAGAATATATGAAGAAGTTGTTTTTGACATTTCTGATGATTGTAGGCATCGCGGTGTCAGCTTTGGCACAGGCATCATTCAAAGTCGTGCCACCTCGCAACGTGATTGCAGGAAATGTCTTTTACGTGACATACCGGCTCACAAACGGCGAGGGAAGCAGCCTGAACGCTCCGGCTATCCAGGGATGCAAGCTCCTGTCGCCGCGTCCCGGCATCAGCACAATGCAATCCGTGGAAATTATCAACGGGCATCAGACCTCCAGCACGACCGAGGACTACACCTTCACCTACCGTGCCGAAAAAGAGGGCTCCTACACTATCCCGGCTGCATCAATCTCAGCCGGTGGCAAAACCTTGCAATCGCAGAGCGCCACTTTCAAAATCCTTCCTCCCGACAGCTCCGCCCCCAGACAGCAAGGTGGATATTACAACCAGCCCCAAGTACGCGTCGACGATTTAGACAGCCAGGATTCACAAAGCAAAATATCGAAGAACGATATTTTTGTGCGCGTAATCCTCAACAAAAGCAATGCTTATGAAGGGGAAGCCATCGAATGCACCTTAAAGCTCTACACCAAGTTCGAACGCATCAACTCGTTTATGATGACATCGCCGCCGACATTCGACGGATTCCTAATCGACGAACTCGACACACAGGCATCACTCAACGAGGTGGAGCATTACAACGGCCAAAACTACATCACGGCAGTTCTTAAGAAATGCATCATCTTCCCTCAAAAATCAGGCAAACTCACCATAAATTCGGGTAAGTACGACCTGAGTGTCATCCAACTCGAAAGGGTGTCGAACGGATTCTTCATCTCAGCACGCCCTGTCGAGAAGGAAGTGCATCTGCAACCATTCACCCAGACAATCAATATCACCCCACTCCCCCAGCCACAACCGGCAGGCTTCTCAGGCGCTGTGGGTCAATATAAATTCGAAAGCACCATAAGCTCTACCACGCCACGCACCGGCGAGGCGGTGTCGTTACGCTATATCGTAACCGGTTCCGGTAACATCAAATATATCCGCGAACCCAAACCTGAAATCCCGTCGGAATTCGAGCAATACACCCCGAAAACCGAATCAAACGCTCGGATTGCAGGCAACACCCTCACCGGGACAATGACAGCCGAATACACCATAGTGCCGCAAAGTGTGGGCGAGTTCAAAATCCCGCAACAGGAATTCGTTTATTTCGACCTGGCAAAAAAACAATATGTCACCCTGACCGCCCCGGAATACACCTTGGACGTGGCTAAAGGTTCGGGAACGACAATGAACTCCGACCAGCGCGACATCGAGGCCAAAAACACCGATATACTCCATATAAAAACCGGCGACAAGCACCAAAGCCTTGACCATACGCCTGTGGTGCGAACTTGGTGGTACTGGTGCATATTCTGCTGCCTGCTGCTCATTGCAGCTGCCTCCTTGTGGGTGTACCGACGTCAGCTCCGGCTGGATGCCGACGTGGCTGGACGCCGCAACTCACGCGCCAACAAAGTGGCACGCAAGCGCCTCAAACTTGCCGAAAGCTTCATGAAGTCACACCAAAGCGAGAGGTTCTATGAGGAACTGCTACGTGCCATGTGGGGCTACCTGAGCGACAAACTCAACATGTCGGCATCACAACTGACCCGACAGAATATTGTCGACACCCTTTCGCAACGCGGTGTGGCCCCCGAGGTATCCGACAAGATTATCAAAATCCTCGATGACTGCGAAATGGCCCGTTACACCCCTGACTCGTCGTTGGATTCATCGGTGGAAGCGCTCTATAACGAAGCCACCGACACCATCAACGAGATGGAGAAATGCAAGATAACACGCAAATAAACCCACAGAACACCCCATGAAGCATATATTGACCGCCATATTGACCGCCATTGCATCGATAGCGTATGCAACCGCACAGACCGACTCTGTGGCCATTGCCGATACATCCAAGGATACTGACATTGCCACCGCTGCCGATCCTGCTCCCGGACTTTTGGCACAGCAGGCCGATTCGGCCTATGCGCAGGATAATTTCGCCCTCGCCGAGCGGTTCTACCTGGAATCAATCAAACAGGACGGCACTTCGTCGACAATATTCTATAACCTGGGGAATGCCTACTACCGCCAGGGGAATCTAGGGAAAGCCATCGTCAACTACGAACGTGCCTTGAAACTCGACCCGACAAATGCCGACGCCCGCGACAACCTCGATTTCGTGAAATCGAAAATCACCGACAGGCAGATTGACGAAGGTTCGATTATGACCAAGCTGTGGCATAATGTAATAAGCACCTTCAAAGCCGACACATGGGCCTGGATTGCGGTCATCCTGTTCGCGCTGTTCCTTGCCGGGGCATTCACCTACATGCTTTCCTCTGTCATTTTGATAAAGAAGCTCAGCTTTTTCGGCGGCATGATTATATTCATGCTTTGCGCGCTGACGATTATAATATCGTTTGCAGCAGCCAACCGCGTAACCGACAACAGATATGCCATAATCCTCCCCCCGTCAGCGCAGCTGTCAACCACCCCTCGCGAGGCACGCACGCAAGCCGAGGAAGCATTCCTGCTACACGAAGGGACAAAAGTCGAAATCGTAGACTCCATCTCAGGTTCATCGGGGGAAAAATGGTATGAGGTCAAAGTCGGAGGGCGTGAAAGAGCCTGGATCAAGGCTTCCGAGACCGAAAGGATATGACCACCGCCCCTTGCGACACCCATGCCACGGTATCCGCATAAGCCCCCCTCACAGCCTGATCAGGCTTTACAGGGCGCCCACAGGAGGTCTTGGCAAAAATCCTAAATACGATAAGCAGTTGAGATGCTTAAGTTTAGAAGGGTTCATCATGAAAGTGTGTTATATAACACATCAAATGGATTTGGAAAAGTCATACATTTCGGGTAAATTTAGGTCGTAATAAAAATTAAAACTCACCCAAAAACATAACGATTATGACAAAGACAATAACCTTCAACGACCTTCGTCGTCTCAAAGACAGCTTACCCGATGGCTCGACACACCGCATTGCCGACGAACTCCATATAACAGTTCAAACAGTTCGTAACTACTTCGGCGGTTCAAATTATGAATTCGGCAAAAACTGCGGCCTCCACATAGAACCGGGACCCGACGGTGGCATAGTGGTACTTGACGACACTACCATCTACGATAAGGCCATCGCCATCCTCGAAGAGGAAGAAAAAAAGAAAGAAGCATAACCGTTTGGATTACAGAAAATAAACAGAATCGCGCCCCGAAGGATGCTGCATAAAGCTTAATCCGTGGGCGCGATTTCTGTAACGCCGACAAATCCTTCCCTTATCAACATTTATCACCCGCAATACACATCATCCACACTATGACACCGAACAGGCTCATCACCCTCGCCATACACACCTATGAAAAGGCTCTACCGATAAAGAACCTGCTTGAACGCGAAGGTGTGGCAGTCGAACTCAACAATGTCAACCTGGCAGCACCCGAAGTTTCACCAGGGGTCAGAATCCGCATCAAGGAGTCAGACCTCCCACTTGCCCTGCGCATTGTAGAAAATTTCGAGATTTTCAACATCCCGGCTGATGAGGCACTGCCTGCCGGTGGCAAAATCCTGGTACCCACCGATTTCTCGGAACATGCAATGAAAGCCGCCAGGCTAGCCATGCAGATTGCGGCCAAAATGAAATGGGACGTGGTGTTCATGTTTGCGTTTATCTCTCCATCAAACCGCGACACAGTGCAGCTGTCGGATGCATATGATTACGAACTTGCCGATATAGAGGCAACAAGGAGGATGCAGAACGAGGCGGAAGAACTGATGAAACGGTTCACCTCCAAACTGCGCGATGCAATAAAGGAAGGCTCAATTGCGGCAGCACGTTTCACCGGGATTGTGAGCGAAGGCATCCCCGAAGAGGTCATATTGGAATATACCCGCAGTGAAAAGCCCCAGATGGTGGTGATGGGAACCCGTGGCGCCGATAAAAAAGAGGCGGAGCTAATCGGAAGTGTAACAGCCGAAGTGCTCGACGCTTGCAGAGTCCCGGCATTCACCGTGCCCGACAATGCCGACACAGCCCTGTTCTCAAAAATGCGACATGTCGCATTTTTCTGCAATCTCGACCAGGAGGATATACTGGCACTCGACACCCTCTACCGCCTGTTTCCTGACTTGAAACTCGATGTGACCCTTATCCACATCCCCCCGCGCCGCCTGCGCCCGTCGCCCCCGCAAGCCGCACAACACAACCTCCTCACATATTGCAAAGAGCATTATGCCGGTTATGAATTCAATGTGAAGAGCGTGGGCACACATTCCGTGTTCGACGACATGGAAGCCATTGCAGGCGCACAGCCGTTCGACATGATATGCCTGCCCAACAAGCATAAAAACGTGTTTGCACGCGTGTTTAACCCGAGCCTCGCACACAAAATACTATTCCGTGCCGACATACCTATGATGGTAATACCGGTCTAATCTCCCCCACCATTTATCGACCCCTACGTCTGGATTGGGGCGGCTTTCCATTACCACTATTCCCTCCGAAACGGCCAGCAGGATTATATCCACCTGGGAACAGGCGTCTCAATATATCGGGACGGTGCAGACGTTGCAACGATGCCGTAATCCCGGCACGGTAGGCGCGGTCATACCAAAAGAAATATTGCCGCTGTGCCAGCTTCTCCTCAGGCCGGACTGCGGTAAACACACGTTCGCCGGTGTATGGATGATAACCCGAATAATAAATCTCTGTGGCAACCGTCATCGGTGTAGGGGTGAAATCCTGCACCTGCTCCAGATGGAAATCAAGATTACGGGTTTTGACAGCCAGTTCGGCCATATCGATTTCGGAGCATCCCGGATGCGACGAAATAAAATAAGGAATCAACTGCTGACGCAGATTATCACGCTCGTTGATACGGTCAAACACCTCCTTGAACCGATAAAACAGGTCGAACGACGGTTTGCGCATCACCGAAAGCACCGAATCCTCAGTATGCTCAGGCGCGACTTTGAGCCTGCCACTGACATGGTTGCGGATCAGTTCCTCGTTATACCTGCGGTTTATGCCGTCAATACGGGCATCGCCTGAAGGATGCATCGACAAATCATAACGCACCCCGCTCCCGATAAACGATTTTTTCACCCCCGGCAACGCATCGACCGCATGATATATATCCAGCAACGGGCCGTGATTGTTGTCGAGATTAGGACATGGCTTCGGATGGAGGCAGCTGGGCCGCAGACACTTGCGACAAATCTCCCCGTTCTTGCCATGCATTCGGTACATATTGGCGGAAGGCCCTCCGAGATCGGAGATATATCCCTTGAAATCAGGCATAGCCGTAATGCGGCGCACCTCGTTGAGAATCGACTCCTTACTCCGCGAGGCTATGAATTTGCCCTGATGAGCCGATATGGTGCAAAACGCGCATCCACCGAAACAGCCTCGGTGAAGATTCACCGAATGACGAATCATCTCATAAGCCGGTATGCGTTTGCCTTTATAGCGTGGATGTGGCATACGCGTATAAGCCATGTCAAACGAACGGTCTATTTCCTCGGTCGTCATCGGCGGGTACATCGGGTTGACCTTAACCGCTCTGCGCCCGTGCACCTGCCACAGTGTCGCCCCCTCGAAACGGTTTGATTGCTGCTCTATATGCCTGAAATTTTCCGACTGTAGCTTTTTATCGCGCCTGCATTCCTCAAACGAATGGAGCACGATGTTGCATGCTCCGGGTGCCGGCACTTCGGCTGCGGGACGCCATACCACGGTTTGAGGCACATCAGTTATAGATGCAATCACCTCTCCGGCGTCAAGCCTTCGGGCGATTTCCAAAACTGGCTTCTCCCCCATCCCGTAAATCACCATGTCGACAGGGGCGTCGGCCATTATCGAGGGGCGCAGTTTGTCCTGCCAATAATCATAATGCGAATTCCTGCGCAACGAGGCTTCGATGCCACCGGCAATTATCGGGACATCAGGATAAAGCTTGCGAAGGATGTCGGAATAAACCACAGTGGGGTAGTCAGGCCGCATTCCGTGCCTCCCGTCGGGGGTATAGGCATCGTCGCTGCGGCGACGCCTGGCTGCGGTGTAATGATTGACCATAGAATCCATCGCCCCAGCCGACACCCCGAAAAACAAACGCGGACGCCCGAATTTCCGAAAATCACGCAAATCGTCCTGCCAGTTGGGTTGTGGCACGATAGCCACACGGTATCCCCCCTGCTCCACCAGCGTACGCCCTATCACCGCCGCACCGAACGAGGGATGGTCAACGTAGGCATCCCCCGAAAAAATCACTACATCCACCTCGTCCCATCCACGGAGCTTCATCTCCTTGACCGAAGTAGGCAGCCAGTCGGTCAGCATTAAGGGCTGTGAAGAGGCAGGAGTGCTTATATTTTTCAAATCGCGCTGCTTCATTGGATTTTTTTCAATAATTCCTCCATTTTCAAAATCTCGTCGCGCAGTCGGGCAGCCTCCATAAATTCCATATTCTTGGCAGCCGCTACCATGTCGGAACGCATACGCGTAATCGACCGCTGCATTTCGGCGGCACTCATATATGGTATGACCGGGTCGGCGGCAATATCCACCGACGAAGTATATTCATTTTCATAAGGCAGCGGGGAAGCCGTGCGCTGGCTTTTACGTCCGCTGCTGTTGGCTGCGGAACGCGTTTCGGGCAGGTCGTCGGTATCCATGCCGATAATACGGTTACGCGCTTTCACTATCGCCTGGGGCGTAATGCCATGCTCCTCGTTGTAGGCCAGCTGCTTGGCACGCCGACGCTCGGTCTCCTCGATGGTGAGCCGCATCGAATCGGTAATCTTGTCGGCATACATTATCACCATGCCGTTGAGGTTTCGCGCCGCACGTCCCACCGTCTGGGTCAACGAACGGTGCGACCTAAGGAACCCCTCCTTGTCGGCGTCGATGATTGCCACAAGCGAAACTTCAGGCAAATCCAACCCCTCGCGCAGCAGGTTCACACCGATAAGCACATCGAACACACCTGCACGCAGGTTATCAAGAATCTTGATACGATCCAGGGTATCGACATCGGAATGGATATATGCCGACTTTATCTGCAACTTCTGCAAATAGTCGTTCAACTCCTCGGCCATACGTTTGGTAAGGGTGGTTACCAACACGCGCTCCCCTTTCTCGCGCCGAAGCTCTATCTGCTCAAGCAAATGGTCAATCTGATGCTCCGACGGCTGCACCTTGATTACAGGGTCGAGCAGGCCGGTGGGGCGTATAACCTGTTCAACCACGACCCCTTCGCTTTTTTCAAGCTCGTAATCGGCAGGTGTGGCACTTACATAAATCACCTGCTTGGTAAGTGATTCGAATTCCTCAAACCGCAGAGGGCGGTTGTCAAGAGCCGATTGCATCCTGAAACCGTAATTGACCAGGTTTTCCTTACGCGAAAGGTCTCCACCATACATAGCCCTGATCTGCGGCACCGTAACGTGGCTTTCATCGATAATAGTCAGGTAATCATCGGGGAAATAATCCAACAGGCAGAACGGGCGCATGCCGGGCTCGCGGCCGTCGAAATAACGGCTGTAGTTTTCAATACCGGGGCAATGCCCTACCTCTCGAATCATTTCTATATCATAAGTGGTGCGTTCGTAAAGACGTCGCGCTTCAAGCTCGCGTGCCTCCTTACGGAAAAACTCCACCTGGTCGCCCAGGTCAAGCTCCATCCGTGCCAGCGCAGAAGCCTGGCGCTCCCGCGAAGTGACAAACAGGTTGGCAGGATAGATTTTGAACATATCGTGGCCCCCCAGCGGGGTATTGTCGAGCGGGTGCAGGGTTGAAATCGATTCAATCTCATCGCCCCAGAACATAACGCGCAATATTATTTCCTCATAAGCAAGCCGTATATCCACCGTATCCCCCTTAACCCTGAAATTGCCACGGTTAAGCTCTATTTCGTTGCGCGAATACAACGCCTCGGCCAACCGTCGCAAAAAAGCGTTTCGCGCAATTTTCTGCCCCACATGGATGTCAACCACATTGGCATTGAAATCCTCAGGATTACCCATACCGAACAGGCACGACACCGAGCTGACAACCACCACGTCGCGACGCCCCGACAGCAGGGCGGAAGTAGTGGCCAGACGCAGCTTCTCAATCTCGTCGTTAATCATCAAATCCTTCTCGATATATTTGTCGACCGACGGGATATACGCCTCAGGCTGGTAATAATCGTAATATGACACGAAATACTGCACCGAATTATCGGGGAAAAACTGTTTGAACTCCCCGTAAAGCTGTGCTGCCAAAGTTTTGTTATGGCTCAGAATCAACGTGGGGCGCTTAACCTCCTTAATTACGTTGGCCATGGTGAAGGTCTTGCCTGAGCCGGTAACACCCAGCAACGTCTGCGCAGGCAGTCCTTCCAGCACCCCTTTTGAAAGTTGCGCTATCGCCTCAGGCTGGTCGCCGGTCGGCTTATATTGCGAATCAAGTCTGAAATCCATCCGAATCCTCCTTAGATTAATCAAACGTATTAACTTACAAAGATACCAAATCTCACCCTAACCACCAACATATTCGCAGATTCCACATAATTATCCAAGGCTATCATGACTTTCTGATAATCAAACCGTTGCATCCAAATCCAAGATTTTGATACAACGGTTTGACTGATATGGTGATGGCCTTTTGCCTTGAGGCCATGCATTTTCAACAACAACGGCTCCGCAACGGGAGCCGGACATGGTGGTTCGGCGCGGCTATTTGTCGCCGGCAAGGGTGAAGAGAAGATCTTTTTCATCGTCGGGATTAACCTGGATGTCGACCTTGCCTTCGCGGGCTAGCCAACCAAGGGCGGCGAAAACCTGCTTATCTTTCAGCTTCGTGATTTTCTTGAGCTGTTTCAATCCCAACACGTCGGCTGCGCTAAGGGCATTCCAAACCAAACCGGCCCACCCTCCAATTGCTTCTGCATTCATTGTAATAGTAATTTAAAATTGTTTGATATTATATAGATTTTTTCAAATCCCGTGCGCTATTACGTTGCAAAAATACATATAAATTTTCAAATTAACACACATTGACAGCCCCTATCCCGGCCCCGTTATTATAAACAATCCACAACGCGTTAATGTTCAAACAATTACATCTGCTTAAAATTTGCATATTTTTTTGTAACTTTATCGTCGGAATTTGTTTTCCTTTATGATCGGCAAGTGTTTACACACCGTTCCACGCCATAACAACATCCGATTATCCGACCACACAACAATGTCAGGAAATAAAAACAAAGCAAAGAAAAAAACGGCTTCGAACAACACCGTGGCGCCATCCGAAAAAAAATCAGGGATGGTAATCCGCAACACGGGGAGCAGTTTCATGGTGCTGGCTCCCGACGGCACTGAAACAGACTGCCGTATCAAAGGGACTTTCCGCCTTAAAGGGATTCGCACAACCAACCCCGTTGCCGTAGGCGACAAGGTTGATATATCAGTCAATCCCGACGGGAGTGCCTACATAACCCACATCCAACCACGGGCCAACTACATCATAAGGCGTGCGAGCAACCTGTCGAAAGAAGCCAGCATACTGGCAGCCAACGTCGACCAGGCATGCCTGGTCGTAACACTCGCGCACCCCACAACCGCCACAACCTTTATCGACCGTTTTCTCGCAACTGCCGAAGCCTACCGTGTCCCGGTAACAATCGTAATCAACAAAGTCGACCTACTGGGCGAGGACACGGCTATCGAACCGTCCGACATAACCCCGTCAGAGAATGAAGATCCAAATATCGGTTCAGGCGAAGAACTGCTCGATGCCGTCACATATCTGTATAGTTCCATCGGCTACAACGTGCTTCATGTATCTGCCAAATCAGGCTGCGGGATAGAAGAGCTGAAAAGCATCCTGCAAGGCAAAATCTCACTTATCGCTGGAAATTCGGGAGTGGGCAAATCCACCTTGATAAACCGTATAATCCCGGGACTTGATTTAAAAACGGCATGTATTTCCGACGTTCACGACACAGGGATGCACACAACCACATTCTCCGAAATGTTCCCGCTTCCCGGCGGCGACGGATGGATTATCGACACCCCGGGTGTGCGTGGATTCGGCACAATAGAGTTCGACCCTCACGAAGTATCGCACTTCTTCCCTGAAATATTCAAGCTCTCCAAGGACTGCCGTTATGGCGACTGCACGCACACTCACGAACCGCAATGCGCCGTTCTCGAAGCCCTGCGTGACCACCGTATAGCCCTGTCACGCTATAATTCCTATCTCAGCATCCTTGCCGACTCCGAGCCCGACAAATACCGCAAACCGTTCTGATAAAACGGGTGGATACATAATGGCGGCGTGTCAGTCCATGAATCGTTCCGAAAAAATAGAATCGGCTTTTTGATTGATAATCATATCCAGAAGGTCGATTGAGGCAACAGGGTCGGCATTTTCTGCAACATTGCGGGGTTCGGGATTTTCATTTTTCCCTTTCGCCGTAACCAAGGCAACCTCTTTGGCCGCATTATTACTACCTGTAGTGTCGGAGGCAGCCTGCCCTGCAACGACAGCCTTGGATGCAGTGTCATCCCCATTTTTTCCCAAACATGACGGAAGCTCGTTAAAGGCGATTTCAGCCGAAGGCACAGGCACCGGGCTGACAGGGGAAGGTATTTCCGACGGCACGGCAGGCGATGGGTAAATGTCATCTTCACGGCGGTTATCCTTCTCTTTTTTCTTCGAGCTTTTCGCCCCACGGTCTGTCTTAGCCCACGAGGCATATGCGCCGTCTATACGCCCTATTCCACGGAACCTGTCACCCCAATATCCGGCATCCACACGGCTGACCATGACCCCACGGCTTGATGAGGCATGAATCATCTCCCCCTTGCCGATATAAAGCCCGACATGCGAAACCGAGTTTTCGCTTTTTCCCGACCCGAAAAACACGAGGTCCCCCATACGGGCCTTGTTACGTGCCACTTTGGTACAATACGATTTCTGCTCCACAGTGGTTCGTGGAATTTTCATAGCACACACCGTTCGGTAAAGCTCCATCACAAGGCCGGAACAATCAGTGCCATTTCGGTCACGGCCGCCATAACGATAAGGCGTACCCAGCCACCGGCGGGCTTCCGAAGCAAGGTCACGTCCCATGGCATCCGATTCCTCGTTCGAATAATCAACCGCATAATTCGTCATGCTCCCTGCATTGCCCTCATAGGCACTTCTGCCGCCACCTTTAGAGGAGCGGCAACCGGAAAGCAAAGTCACACAGAGTGCAATAAAAACGATTATGCGGGAAAGTTTCATAAGTAAGTCGTGGAAATTATTTTATATTGTCTGAGAGCATACTTTCAGTCGATTTTTGTCCGAAGATGAAGGAGTGTAGCGAGCTACACGACTGAAGATGAAGATAAAAAGCGGCGAAAGGATGCCGCAGAGAATATAAAGCCGGATTATAGGTTTTATGCGTAATAATTTTCATGACTTACTTATGAATCAAAGAGCCGTAAAATTCCTGGAAAACGTGTCAGTCAACACTATGCATGTTGTTTTGCAAATTTAAGACAACTTTCACGAGTTTACAAAGCCAAACAGCATTATTTAACTTAAAACATATCATGCCTCAACACCGAAAAAAGCGACCGTATATCCCCGTCATTCCCGCCCGGTAAGTAAAATTGGTAAATCAAACCGCAATTTTGATACACTCCATCCACCTCGCCAATCATAACTTTGCAACAATAAAACAATCCTCAGCAGTAAGGCATGGTGACACTTACGAAAATTTCATTAACCCTCATAATATCCGCAGCAGCACTAAACACCCAACACATTATGGCGCAACATAATATCAAGCAGACTGCCGGGCATGTAACCCTTGGGGAATTCGCCCCGAAATTCGCCGAGATTAACGATGACATCCTGTTCGGTGAAGCCGTATGGAATGATTCGACCCTCAGCCTCCACGACCACAGCATGGTCACAATATCGGTTCTCCTCGGAAAAGGCTTAATCGACTCTTCATTCCGCTCTCATCTTGAAATGGGGAAACGACACGGAATCACACGGCAGGAAATAGCTGCCCTGCTCACGCAGGCAGCCTTCTATGCAGGCTGGCCTAACGCGTGGGCCGGATTCCGTATGGCCAAGGAAGTATGGGCGGAAAATGATGCGGCAACAGCAAAGGCCCGCTTCCAGCAAGAGATGATATTCCCTATAGGGGAACCGAACAATGCCTATGCCGAATATTTCACCGGCACCAGCTACCTGGCCAGAATCTCTACCGGGCAGATACCATTCGCCAATGTGACCTTCGAACCATGTTGCCGCAACAACTGGCACATACATCATGCCGACAACGGTGGCGGTCAAATGCTTGTAGGGGTTGCAGGGCGAGGATGGTATGTGGAGGAGGGAAAACCCGCACAACCGATCCTACCCGGAACAGTGATACATATCCCGGCAAATGTAAAACACTGGCACGGGGCGGCATCCGATAGCTGGTTTGCACATCTGGCATTCGAAATCCCGGGAGAGAACACCTCAAACGAATGGCTTGAGCCTGTCACTGACGATGAATACAACCTGCTGAAATAGATTGCAATAACAAACGCATACATTACAACCAAACGCTTTAAGGCCAACGCCTCCTCAACGGGCGGTGTTCGCCCTAAAGCGTTCCTTCAAATCAGGCAATTGCGGCAATTTCAGCAATGAACGGAGTGCGTTTTCATGCGACCCGTTAAACGTAATGCGGGCTTTGACCCTGGTGTCATCAACACCGAGCCGGAACGACAAGCCGAAAGGAAGCCCCCAAGCCTTTGCCAACACACTTCCTGACGCCACATCGACAATCATTGCCGCCCTGCGTCCACTGAAGTCTTCATTAAAGGAATTGGTATAGGCCGAAGAAATCTCACGATTGGATGAAAATACCAGACACCCGTCAAAAGCACCGAAATAGTAATTGTTGTCACCCTCGCTATAAGTCCATTGATTGCCTATATCCCTGGCCTTACCGCCTGCACGCTCTTTGTATTGGCGCAGCCCTTCCCTCATCACATCCTCCGGTACATGAACCATAGTCTCCACATTCCATGAACCGGGAGCCGCCGAAGCCACAGCTTCAACCCCGCCAGCCGGAACCGCATAAAGCGACGTAGTGCCGTCAGCCTGCGACAGATAGACCGGTGCAAAGCGCCCGAACAACATACTCAGCCCCCTTACATTTCCGTCATATTTGCCGAATGCCAGCACAACTGCGGCATCGTTGGGGGTATAACGCAAAAAGTCTGTGTCGATTTCACCGAATCTCTTCCCTATTGAATCAAGTTTGCCATCACGATCCATGACCACGGCACCGGCCGACACCGACGCTTCAGTAACATTAAACCCTATACACAGCCAACGGCTGCCGCCCCCAAGAAAACTCAGCGACGAACGACCGCAATTGACCGCAAGCCTGGCCGCCCCCGGGGCATCAAGAAACTCACGCACGCCTTCCAACTCTCCGAAATGGCTGCGATACGCCCCCTCAAGCGCCCCCTTTATATCATCAAAACGTGATGCGACCCAGCAACGGCCATTATCCATGACCAGCGCCATACCCCCTACTTCCGCACGGCGGAAATCCAGCTTGTTTTTCCCTTCCCCTATCACAGCCTTTTCAGGCTTGCAACCCATAATCCGGCAGAAAGCCTCCTCGTCACGAAGCCTGAACGTAAGAATTTCATGCCCCGCCGACGTGGTAAACATAATTACTTTCGACAAATCGGCACACTTGCCGGTTGAAAGGATGCCGGTGAATATATCACGGAAATCAGGTTCTGCAACCAGGCTGACAACCATAGAAGCACAAGGCGACGTAATCCCGTCCGACACAGCGACCTCACAACCAGCTTCCTTCAATAAGGATGCAAGGTCAACAACCTTTACGGCAACTGCATCATCAGGAACACCCTCTATCAGCGGCTCAACACTACGGGTGCCGCATCCGGATAATAAACCGGCAGCATAAACGAGCGCCGGAACCAATGTCAATAAAACCGGGATTCTCATATCTGACAAATTCTTAAATCCCCCCATACCATACTTTACAATTCAAGGCATAAATTGTTGACTCAAAGATGCTATAATTTATATTTTTAAGTCAGACAGGCAATATAGACAAGCTACACATGAAAAATCAGCTACACATGTTGTTGGCATCTACGGCCTGCCCCCGGTATGGCTCTATATGTATGGTCACAATCATCTCCTGCCCATATGCATCTTTAAGCCGGTTTTCCACATCTGTAGCAATGTGATGGGCATGTTCAACCGATATATCGGGATGAACCTTGATATGGAAATCGGCAATCATGCGGTTGCCGTTGCGCCTTGATGCGAAATGATGGAATGCCTCCACACCGGGGGTGCTACCTATAATCCGATACATGCCTCGCACAACTTCAGCCGGTAGCGCAACCTCAAGCAATTCCTTAACTGCCGGCATCCCGATTTTTACCGACACTATTATTATAAACACACTCACCACCATGGCAGCCAACGAATCCAGAACCCTCCAGTGCACACCGAAGAACATAGCACCGCCGATACCGGCCAAGGTTGCCAGCGATGAGAACGCATCACTGCGGTGATGCCACGCATTTGCCACAACCACAGCCGAATGAATCCGCTCACCCGCCCGCCTGGTGTAATGGTAAAGCCATTCCTTCGATAAAATCGACACCAAGGCGGTTATCAGCGCAATCCACCTCGGAGCCTCCAGTTGCCCGCCATGCATTGCCCGCCAGGTCTTTTCAGCACCGTCTATAAAAAACAAGCCCCCCACAATCCCCAATATCAAAGCAAGCAACATGGTGGCAAAAGTCTCGAACTTGCCATGACCATACTGATATTCCTGATTAGCCTTCTTGCGTCCGATGCCTACGAATATCAACACGATGATATCGGTCACAAAATCGGAAAATGAATGCACCCCGTCGGCAACCATCGCAGCCGACCGGCCAAAAACACCGGCAAGCACCTTACCTGCACCAAGCACGGCATTAACCCAAAAGCCTACCCATGTGACATGACGGGCCACTTTGACGGCACGTTCATCCGAAATCTCGTTCTCAACAGAAACAAATCCCATATTTTTTCTACATTGAATCGCAAATTTACAATAAATCATTTGATCTAAGAACACAACCATGCACCATCTTGACTTTCATCTCAAAAGGCTTTTTTGTTTGTTTTAGCCGCACGGAACCGTTTAGTTAAATTATCTTGCACATTTTAACCCGGCACTGATTGGTAGGTCATATAAACGAAGACGAACAATAACCTGTCACTATAATCCACCAACCACCACAAATGAAAGTAACAGACCGTGACATCGCGGCGTGGCTTCGCCAGGAGCCAGAAAAAGGCTTCAGGCAATTGGTAAGCCGGTTCAGCGAACCAATCTACTGGCATGTACGCCGAATGGTGGTGTCACACGCCGACGCCCAGGATGTGGTGCAGGAAACGTTCCTGAAAATCTTCAAATCATCGGCCGACCTGCGCGATGACGATTCACTCAAATCGTGGGTCTACCGCATCGCCACCAACGAGGCATTGCGCCACCTGAGAAAAAACAGCCTGGAAAGCTACCCGATTGACGACGCCCCGGCCGGCCTTTTGGAACTGCGGGCTGACGAATACACCGATTATTCCGACCTCGAAGCCGTAAAGCTCCAAAAAGCGATAAACTCGCTGCCTGAAAAGCAGCGGGTAGCATTCAACCTCCGCTATTACGACGAGCTTTCATATGAGGAAATCGCCGAAATAACAGGGTCGACCCCGGCAAGTGCCAAGGTCAGCTACCACATAGCAAAAAACCGAGTAATTAACTTCATGAACAACCATGACTGATAACGACATGCAACAATTCCAGTTCGACAAAATCGGCAAAAAAACGCCGTACAACGTGCCGGAAGGGTTCTTCCGGGACTTGGAATCAACACTCATCCGAACAATTCCCGAAAAAGCGGTCGAAACTTCGCAAGAGGTCAGAACGGCTCCCTCACGCAGCCTTTGGTTATGGGCGATGAAAACCACCCTCTCGGCAGCCGCCGTCGTGGCAATCATATTGAGCATTACGGCATTGTTACCGCGCGTCAGCGAACCCGAACCCCTATCGTTGGAACAGGCATTCAGCAATCTGAGCGCAACCGACCAGGAATATATAATCGACACATTCCGGAATGATATGATAATAGATTATTAACACTTTAAAACACTAAAGGAAACCTCTATGAAAAAGTTATTCAAATTCATATTGCCGATGTTGATGGCAATTATAGCCATCCCGGCCATTCAAGCCAAGGATAAGAAATCCGGCCGCCCTTCACGCGAACAATTCGCCGAAGTACAGGCAAAGAAAATCGCCGAAGACTTGAAACTCGACGAAAACACAACAAAGCAGTTTGTGGCCACATTCACCCAATGCCAAAAGGAAATCTGGGCGTCGGCACCACAAAAAATACGCAAAAACAAAGACCAAAAAGCATCGATGACCGAAGCTGAAGCCACCCAGATTATAAAGGACAGGTTCGCGCATCGTCAAAAAATCAACGAGATTCAGGAAAAATATTATAACGAATACAGCAAATTCCTGACCCAGCGACAAATTCTGCGCGTTTACAACCTGGAGAAAAAAATGATGGACAAAATGTTCCGTCAGCACATGGACGGGCGCCGAGGCAACGGACAAAAACATGGCAAACACCGAGGCACACCGCAGTGCAACGCTCCCGCACCGGGCGCATGCACACCATGCAACTGATACCGGCACGGCAAACAGCCCGTGCAGACCACGACACGTTATCAACCGTATTTCAGATGTAGGGAAGCGACAGGCCGTTATGCCTTTTTAATCAGGCATGGCGGCCTGTCCTATATCATGGCACTTATCATGAATAGCGTCGCACGGACATAGCATCCCTTCCAGCCCTACACGGAACGGGATATCATGCGACAACAACCGGGCTTTATATGCCTCGATTCGCGAAGGGTGCAACGAGGGTGACAGGACAACCGTATCGGGATGCAACCTGCGCCATACGTTCTCGACATCACCGTTGAATCCAGCTGTGACAAGGGCATAATCTACGTGCTGCCCTCCGGGAGGGGATTCCGCAGGTTCACGACCGGCCAAGGCAATAAACGTGTTCCCAATCACCCAGAAGCCACTGTCGGCATACCACCACTGCGAATCATTAACACCGTTTACCACTTCCAAAGAGCCAACGCCCCTCCGCCCCATGTAATCGGTCAGGCGCCGGCTTATCCGTTCACGCATATCATCATGGAAACGCTCCGGGGCATCGGTAAGCAACATCGCCTTATCACCTTCACGCAGAAGGACGACGGTTGCATAACGGTAACGCATGGCATAGGCTTCGGCTTCAGGATAACCAGGTTGAGATATGCGCACAGCAAAAACAGCAAACACCGACAGCATCAACGCATAAAGCCCGAAAACCGGCCGTTTCTTCCTGAGGCCATACCACGCCGCAAAAACAGCCCCGTAATAAGGCAGCAGCAGCCACCAATGAAAATACACATCACCCACAGCCGCCCCGGGCAGCCCGGCAACCCTGTGTGCCACCCATTCCATAACCTCATATACCCGTTCCACTACATCGACCAGACAACCCGGCGAAAAGGGCGTGAGATTCAGAAGCAGCAAAAGCACACCTCCGCCTATAAAAAACGGCAAAACAATCCCTACAGGGATATTGGCCAAAATGAAATAGAGCGGCAGGCTATGAAAATACCAGGCCGCCAAAGCACCGGTGCCGACCACGGCAGAAACGCAAACACACAGCCAGTTGCCTGCAACACGGACAGGCCATGCCACATTACCCTTCACAAACAAAGCAAACGGGAACATCAGAATAGCGGCAACTGCGGCAAACGACAACTGGAAACCGGGGGCAAACAATGCCATCGGGTCAAACAACAGAATCAGCAATGCTGCCAGGCAAAGGTTATTGAGTGAATTGGACCCGCGTCGGAACGCTCTTCCAAACCCTACCACCGACACCATTATTGCAGCCCGCACAACCGACGGGATGCACCCTGCCAGCAACACATACCCCCATAACACAGCGATAATACACACTGGCTCCCACCTCCGATGCCCGGCCATACGCAACGGGAAGAACAGCATCGAAACCATAAAGGCAATTACCGCCACATGGGTACCGCTCAATGCCAGGACATGCGCCAACCCGGCATCGGCAAATACATCACGCCGTTCGCGTCCGAACGCAGATGCATCACCCGTCAGCATGGCATCAAGCATTCCGGCAGCCCCCGAACCCAGGCCGCTCCTGCAATGGATATAATCTGAAAGGTTGCGCCGCACCCCCGCAAAAAACGCCGGTAACGAAGCTTTATGCCCTGTCACCTCCACCCCTCCCGGTTGCACATGGCATTGGGCTGTTACACCGCGACGGGCGGCAAACCCCGACATTGAGAATTCATCAGGCACCACAGCCTCCTCCCCTACCGGGCGTAATGCACCTGCAAATGTGATTACATCACCCTCCCGGATTACCGGAAGCACATCATGATAATATACCAACACAGAAAACACACTGCCTCCGGCTTCAACCTTGGCCACTATCCGCTGGTTATATGGCGAATCACTTATTTCCTCGACATATCCAACGTATGCACCCGGAGCATCCTCCCGGTCGAAATCCGGCCTGCCGGGTGTGGCAATCATCATTGCAACACCACCGACGACCACGAAAAGCCCGGCAACGGCAACCTTGCGCCATCCACCCAGCCATGCACAAAAACACAGAGCCGCCAACAAGGCGGCCCCGTAAATCAAATAACCAGGAGAATAGTGCGCGACAATGACACCCGCAACGAATGCGGCCAGTAACGGGAGCAAAGGCATCCCCGGCAATATGCGCACGTCATTCCCCAACAATCATGCTTATTTGCAAATCACAAACAGTCCCTATATCTACTTCAATGGGGGGATCAGGCAATGGTTTCCATCACCACAAAGAAGCTGCCCACCCCTATTATTATCCATAACAGCACAGCGAGCAACAGAGGCCGTACACCCACTTTCTTAACCATCGAAAGCGAAAGCCCCGCACCTATGAAGAACAATGTCACAACCAATGCCTTTTTGGAGATATACACAATCATGTCGCTTACCGCAGCAGGGATTCCGCAATATGTGTTGATTACCATTGCAAACACGAAAAGGAAAATAAACCAGGGTATGGCTATCTTGCTGCCTGATTTGTCGCGGAACACAAACATTGTGGCAAAAGCAAGGGGTATAATCCACAACGCCCTGGTGCATTTGATAAGCGTGGCGATTTCACACGCCTCACGCCCGTAGGCATCCCCGGCACCTACAACCGACGAAGTGTCGTGTATCGCAATCGCAGCCCAGGTGCCGAACTGGGCCTGGCTCATTTCGAAATAATGACCTATAGGCGGGAAAATAAACAACGCAATGGCATTAAGGATAAAAATAACCCCTAACGACACCGCCATCTCATGGTCATCGGCTTTCAAAACCGGGCCGACGGCCGCGATGGCACTACCGCCACATATGGCGGTTCCCGACGAAATCAGATAGGAGGTCTTACGGTTAAGGTGCATCCAATAGCCGATAAGGACACCGGCCACCATCACCCCGATTACTGACACGACGGTAAACATCATACCTTCGGCACCGCTTTTTAAGGCTGTTGTCACATTCATACCGAAACCAAGCCCTACCACCGAAGCCTGAAGCATGTATTTGGAGCTTTTCTTGTTGAACACGGGAAACGGCATAGGAAAGATAAAGGCAAAAACCAGCCCGGCAAAAAGAGCCAAAGCCGGTGATATGAAATCATCGATGCCAAGTGCCATAAATGGGAACGCGATAATAATTATCGCAAGTACATAAACATACTTTGCAATGTGTTTCTTATTCATAAAACCTTGTCAGATATTCATCCCTCAACGGGATTATTTTAAGATATATAATGGATTTGATTTTCCGAACCTTTTGAAGGCATCTTGGCATTGTCTTCATATCAGGCAAATGTCAGGATGGCTACCTGCTTAGGATAACGGGATTTCAATAACGAAATATATATCCCGATTGCGTGAACATGGCAAAATCAGATATATTTTTTATTTCTTCACATTAGGGTCAATCCGGCTGTTCCATATTTCCCATGATTCGAATGCCTGCAACAGCAGCATTTCCAGACCGTTCTTAACCTCGGCGCCATATTCGGCACTCCGTTTCATAAACAACGTCACATCCGGGTTATAAAGAAGGTCGTAACATAGGAATTCAGAAGTAAGGAGTTCATAGGGGATGTCAGGGCATTCGTCCACATGGGGATACATCCCCAGCGGGGTGGTGTTGACTATGACTTTGTGTGACTCCATTATTTCAGGAGTGAGGTCGCCATAGGTCACAGCCCCTTCACGCCTGGTTCGTGACACCACCAACGGCTTGACACCCAAATCCTCCAACCCGCAGCACACAGCTTTGGCAGCGCCACCCGAACCAAGCACAAGCGCACCTTTGTGAAACGGCTTCAAAAGCGGTTTGATGGAATTTGCGAATCCCATTATGTCGCTGTTATAGCCCACAAGACGGAAATCATTATCGGATTTACCGCGTATAATCCTGATTACGTTCACCGCCCCGATTCTTTGAGCCACCGGGTCGATGTCGTTCAGATAAGCCATTACCTGCTGCTTGTAGGGTATGGTCACGTTTAATCCTGCAAGATTGGGATGTTCGGCGAACACCTCCATAAGGTCGCCGATATCGGGGATTTCGAAATTTATATAACGGGCATTTATTTTCTCTGACTTAAACTTCTGATTAAAAAAAATTTGTGAAAAAGAGTGCATCAACGGATAACCGATGAGCCCGTAAATTTTTTCTTCGCTTTGTCTCATAATCAACTCCTGTTGTGAATCCGGGCTTCTGAAGCCATGCGGCCTCATAAACCCATAGCCGCAAAGTTAATCATTTTTAGTAATCATTCACCTTTTGAAACCAGTTTTTTGAAATAAAAAAACCGGCGGCCACGATATGTGCCACCGGCGTAATAATCTATTCACCAGTTTTCAGGGGGGATACCCCATTCTGGAACCAATTTATTGGCCGAGATAGGTTTTCAGCAAACGCGACTTCTGGCCTTTGAGACGGCGGATTGCCTTCTCCTTAATCTGACGCACACGTTCGCGTGTAAGGTCGAACTTGGCACCAATCTCCTCAAGGGTCATTTCCTGGCATCCGATTCCGAAAAACATCTTGAGGATTTCGCGCTCACGCTCGTGAAGCTGGTGTAAGGCACGGTCAACTTCCTTCGATAACGATTCCTGTGTCAGGGTTGCATCTGCCATAGGCGAATCGTCGTTGGTCAGCACATCGAGCAGCGAGTTATCCTCACCCTCGACGAAAGGCGCGTCAACTGAAATGTGCCGTCCCGACACCTTGAGCGTGTCGGCTATTTTTTCAACCGGCACATCAAGCGTTTCAGCGAGTTCTTCGGGCGACGGGCGCCGTTCGTTTTCCTGTTCGAACTTCGAAAGTGCCTTTGAGATTTTATTAAGCGAACCCACCTGGTTGAGCGGCAGGCGCACTATTCGCGATTGCTCCGCGAGTGCCTGGAGGATGGACTGGCGAATCCACCACACGGCATAAGAAATGAATTTGAAACCGCGTGTCTCGTCGAACTTCTGTGCCGCCTTGATTAGGCCGAGGTTGCCTTCGTTAATTAAGTCAGGAAGGCTAAGTCCTTGATTTTGGTATTGCTTTGCGACTGAGACCACGAAGCGGAGGTTCGCACGGGTGAGCTTTTCCAATGCCACCTGGTCACCTTCACGGATACGCTGGGCGAGTTCCACTTCCTGTTCTACAGTGATAAGTTCCTCTCGACCAATTTCCTGAAGGTATTTGTCAAGCGACGCGCTCTCGCGGTTCGTGATAGATTTTGAAATCTTTAATTGTCTCATTTTCTTTTGAAACGGTAGTTTTCTATTCGTTGATAGCCATAACTATCAAGGTGCAAAGTTACGATTTTTTCTGCAAATTGCAACCTCCACAAGCGTTAAACTGCCAAAATCCGCCTTTAATTTATGCAAATTCGGCGTAACATGTCTGTCGGATAACCTCACGTATCAGCGCGGGGGTTACCTTCTGTTCAAAATCGGCTGGTGACGGGACAATAAATACCCCCGACAAATCAACCGATGCAGGGCTCAGTAGAACCTGGTTCTCGCCGGTTCCATAGAAATCAGGCCGATGGGCGCGCCGAGGTATCACTACCACCCTTATCCCGCCGTATCGGTCACCTGCATTCCCGCTCACCCCGGCATGGGTGCAAACCGCAGAACACACCACGTTCATACGCGGCTCCGGCTCCCCATTGTTTTCAGCCCGTCGCATCAACTCACCGCACAAGGCAACCAGCCACCTCCGGGCTTCTTCCGGGCTGTGAAACATCGCCGATATTATTTCAAACGGCACATTCCTGCCATCCTCAACCCATTGCAGCAGGGGAAGCTCTGCCCGTTCCACAGCCTGGAAATGGAAATGGTCGGGTGCCGATGCCCCGCATGCCGGCCCGTTATAGAACAAGGCAAGTCCGGGGAGCATCCCTGCAAACCGCACCATATCCATGAACCGTCCGCACCCGTCCGCACTTATCAGCTGCGGCACATGGAGTTCGGCCGGAATAGTGAAATGCACAGGGAAAATCGGGAAAGGGTTAACCAGAATCTTGTAACCATTCCCGGCAACAAGCTCCATCTGCTCCGAAGGCCGGTGGACATCGCACAGGAAACATGGCCGCTGTGCCACCGAAGCCTTGTCGACCTTGGCCCCGGTCGACCGTATCCGCGCCCGGTTATGCTGCACCTTGAACACCACATCGCCAACCTCCACCTCTTTGCATCGCACTTCGGCCAAGCCTTTGAAACCGGCATCGGCCAAAGGCCACGCCTCAAGCTGGCGCTTGTGGAAATCCATCAATATATCAGTGGTCAGTTCCATTCCGGAGAATCATGATTTACAGACAAGCTGATTCACGCGACATGTTTATGCGTGCATTTATCTCGACAGTGCGCAACCAATCCTTATAAGCATTGTTGGCATTTACCTTCTCAACGCTCAGGGCGGCATCGGAATTCCCTTCCCAACGGCGGCACAGATACAATGACTCATATATCCGGCCTATACGGTAATTGCGCGAAACCCGCAACCCCATGGCATAATCTTCACCATAGCTGACATCCGGGAGCTGCAGGCGCCGGAACACCGGGGTGAAAAACGCCCTAGGCGCCCCAAGCCCGTTTATACGCAGGGCATTATTGTGCCCGTTCCCGTCAGTCCACTCCTTATGGTCAATCAATCCGGGGGGAATAGGGTTGCCTGCGAAATCTACAAGTTCATAAGAGCCGACAACCATTGCACACCTTTCCCTGCGGAATGTGTCAACCACCTTCTGCAAGGTCGAAGCATCCTTATAGAGGTCATCGCTGTCAAGCTGCACGGCAAAACGGCCGCACCTGCTGTCATTGACCGCCAGGTTCCAACATCCCCCGATACCAAGCGTCATGCTTTCCGGCACTATATGCACCACCCTGCTATCCTCATTTGCCAAAGCTTCCAGTATTGCAGATGTGCCGTCAGTGCTATGGTTGTCCACAACTATCACATTGAACAGGAAACCGGCCTTTTGGGCCAGTGCCGAACGCACGGCATCCGCCACTGTCCGCTCCCGGTTGCGCACCGGGATTATAACCGATGCCTCGACCGGGAAATCCCCCTCTTCAGGATTTATCAATGCAGAGCGCCCGGGGAGCCATGCATGGATTTCATGCAGATGCGATGTGAAGGCCAGCTCCATTTCAACCTGGACTTCGCGGTTACGTGGATTAACATAATCAAACTGTTTCTCGCCGCTGAGACGCGTGTCGGTCTGGTCGACAGCATAGAGCGTTTCAGGAATCCGCACAATCGCCCCCCTGCGCGACAAGGCCAGCCGCAACGCATACCAGGCAGCAAAACCATATTCAGGCATATCGCGCAACACATCATAAACCATGGCGCGATTCAAAAGCACAATGTGCCCGAAATCGAAATCATCCCTCACCGAACCAAGGGAATAGCCGATAACAGGATGCCGCTCTATCCCTGATTCAGTAACCGCCGAATAATCGCAGTAAACCATTGCGGCCTTCATGTCGCAAGCCACCTCCGTCATCCTCATCAAACAATTCGGCGACGGCACTACCGCCATCCCTTCGTGGGGTAGAACCGACACAAACACATAGTCGGATACATGGCCGGATTTGTCAAACGCAGACTTAAGGGCCGAAGTGGAAATAAACGGCGTAATCGCCACACCACCGGCATCAAGGCAGGGGTTATACATGTTTTTTGCGCTGTTCTTCATGATAATGGCAAATGATAATATGTATAGGATTCGAAATCAATGTTTAAGCGTTTTATGAAGGGGCGGAACGGTCAGCGCCTGCCACCGTTTTTATTCCCCGTAAGGAATGTCATTATATCCTTCATCAGCCGGTTACGCTGGGATTCCCCCTTTATGGTTTCAAACGGGAAACCCATCGATACCACACGGTACGACACCAGGCTGCCTCCGTTTTCAAAAGCCCGTTCAAGCGCCACGGCTGCCGACAGGCCGTTCTCGTCATAGCGCATTATGGTGGCGGCATCGATGCCCGACGGGCGGATTGCGTCGGGAGACTCCACCGCATAGCTGTCGGGGGTCGGTGTCACCTCGAATGTAAGATGTTCCTGAACCCCGAACGGTTTGAATGGAGAAGGCACCGAACTGACTTTCCCGTCAATCGACCCCTTACCCAGCTGCCAGTCATAGCCCAAAAGCGATGTGGCGAACTTATGGTCGTTATCGCGCGTTGCCGCATCGGCAAAACGGTTATCCATCAAATCGGTCGCGATATAGGCTCCACTTATCATCAGCGACCCTCCCTGCGAGCAATAGGCTTCAAGTCTGCGCTGCAAAAGGGTCGGGAACGCTTTGAATTTAGTGCCACGGCTCCCGTTACCGGGCATTATCTCCTTTTGCTTTCCCAAAATCAGATCGGTCACAGGCGGGTTTTCAGGCGTCCCGGCCGATGATAGCACCACCTCCTCGGAATAGGCATCAACCCCCGACGACACGAACCCAAGCCCGGCGCTTTTAAGCGCCCGCCCGTGAAGATACACAAAATCATGCGTATTCCCGGCTGTAACGGTTTTCTCCATATTGCCGTGGGACGCCCCGTAGCCGGGAACATCATTATTCAAAAACTCCGACGAAGGGCTGTAATCATATTGCCGCCCGGTAGTTATTATATCTGCCACATCAGCCACCCCGCTGTCGGTCATATAATCGAAACCGCTGAACTCTCCGGCAAAAAACGTATCCGGGGCTGAAATCCGTGTAAACCCGTTAACGATATTGGCTTTTGGCACCCCGCTGCCATCGTTGTAGAGGGCAAGCACCTCGGAGGGGAAAGATGTCCCGCCGTCGTTACCGGCCACAATGCGGTAACTGTGTATGCGGCTGTCGGTAACCGTGACCTCATAACGAGGTTCGGCAACCGTGGCAACAGCGCGGAAAGCCCCGTTGTCGATTCTTTCCTCTACAACATAGTATTTCGGATAGGCGGTTTTCTCCAGCGGGTCAGTGGTCTGTCTCCACGACAGGTTGTAACGTCCTCCCCCTTGCGCCTTTATCGAAAAATGACCTACAGGGAGGGGCTGTACTACATAAGGGGTGTTATAACGCCTCGAAAGGAAACGCAGAATCCCTTTATACACCGCCCTGGAAACATCGAAACGGAACGCGGGGTCAAGCCCGTATTTCATATCGTCGAAATTCTGGTGCGACAGCAGCTCTATAATCATTGCAGGCACTTTGGTTTCCCTGATTTCGTAATATTTCCTGTCGCGGTTTCCTCGCAAAGTCCACATCGGGTCGTGCAATGCACGCAGATCGGTCGCAACCTGGTCGGTAACCGCTTCCGTCAGCGACCGGCAGTCTACACGGCTGCGTCCGTCGCCAAGCAGATTGCCGCTGTCGGTCGAATATATGCCGAGAGTGCCTACAACCGAGCCGTCCTCGGTGGTTCCGGCATCTGTATGGAACGCCAAAGCCATATCGACCGGGATTTTCAACCCGACACTGTCGGGAAGCATGGGGGAACCTCCCGCCAGATAGTTTACCCATAAGGCACGGCTTTTATAATCGTCGGTATAATCATCTTCCCCGTTACTTTCGCTATAGACCTTGCGCGGCATCCCTGCCCACTGCAACCAGTAGCGCGCCCCTTCGGTGAAACGTGGCGAATCAGAGGTTACGGGCATCAGGTCTGGGTCGTTTTTCGGGGAACGTGCAACATTGCCCATGCCTCCGCCGATTTTCACGGCATCCGCCGACACAACGGCATCATCGTCGTCCGATATGTTGGAAAGTTCCACAATTGGTAATTGCTGCTTCCCTTTTGCGAAATCATAATGACCGAGATAGAGCCATGTGCCGCCACCCATCTGCTGGTTCACTTTCACATCGGTAGTACCCCCCAGATGGTTTATCTTATAATGCGCGTCTGTGGCGCTGTTGGGATGTGAGGCATACGACACATAGACAGCATAGCGCCCCCTTTCAGGAATATCGGCATTCCATGCCGCATTGCTCTGTTCCGAAGCCTGCCTGGCCGACACCGTAGACACCGTTTCCGAAGTCCCTGCAACAAACGGGTTACGCCCCTCGGTCAGTTGGCCGCCGCTATAAGCGAAACCGCTCCCAACGTTCCCCTCTTTCCATTGATGTTTTCCTTGTTTCAGGTAGAAATCCCCTTCGGGATAGCCGTCAGTATCAACAATGATTTCAGTCAGGGAGGTGTCGCGCTCGCGAGGCGACATCACATATGCCCCGGCATTTTCGAGCATCGGCATAAGATATGGCATCACATACCCCTGGGAAAACAAATCCTCAACCGTGCCGAACAGGCGCGGACGCTGCCATTTCCAACGCTGCTGTGACTGGTCGTAATATTTGCCATGGCTCTGCCAAAGCGCTATCACCCGGTTATCCAAGCCCTTGGTTATAGGCATCGGGCGGTCGAACACTACAAACGGCTCAGTTTCCGACAAAGGCCCGGAGGCCGTGGGTGTTTTCATTACCACTCTGGTGGTACGGGGCTTTTTACGTGTTTTCTTCCGTCGGCGTTTTGCGTCAGCGTCAAAAGCTCCGGCGCAGACAGCCGCCATAATCACAAATGCCAATATCTTTTTCAAATCCATAATTCAACTGGTAGTAAGAGATTGCCTGATTATTTTTACAACTTTATTGTCAATCCCGACATCTATTAGAGTTTGTCTGAAATTTTTTCCAAAAGATTTTTAAAGCTAAAAATTTACCAAAAAGAGCCTAAAAATCAGCAGACAATCCATTTGAAAAAATTTTTAGACAATCTATTAATCTAACGCCACGGCAGTACCTTTATTTTTGCAGCCACGTGTAATTCCTGCGCGAAGTCCGGCCACACCTCAGGCCGTAGTTAAGCGAACGCCTCCAGCGTCCCATCATTACGAACGGCAGCTTCCAGGCCGACAGCCCGATTCCGAGAACCGCCCCGGCATTGCGCCATGCCTTCACCAACGGAATCCAAAGGGCAGGAACCAAGGCGGCAAAAAAGCATGCAGGCAAGGCATTGGGCAAGGAAAACACTATCCCGGTCACAACAGCCCCCAGCCATATCCAAAGCATTATAGTAGAAAATGCGAAAAAGCGCGACGCGCCTTTCGGGAGGAACCGTTCCGTGAAGCAATGACGCATCCGCAAATCGCGCAAAAGCCGCCTGGGGTCATGCCATTCAACCGAAAGGACACTGCCAGGGGCAAGCACAACCCCGGTATTGCCCCCTGTGGCAATCTGGTTGATAAACAGGTCATCGTCACCGTAATGAAACGTCAGCGAGCGGGAAAAGCCTTTGGCATCGAAAAAAAGCGCCCTGCTGTAACCTATGTTATAACCAATCCCACGGTAAGGTTTCCCGGCCAGCGCTTCCGAAAGCCATTTCACAGCCGTGGCAGCCTCGTCATAACGGTTTTTCATCCCTCTCAGTCCGTCGATGCGGGCAAAACCGAGCGAAACATCCTTTCCTTTTGCAAAAGGCGCGGCCATGAAGCGCAGCCATCGGTCGGAAGCCACACGGCATTCCGCACAGGTTAGAATCACATAGGGGTTACGTGCGGCTTTGATACCCAACGATATTCCAAGCTTTTTACGGCTCAGGTTGTGAGCCTGCTCCGGCACAAAGGTCTGGTAAAGGTTGCGATACTGTAGCGCGAGGCGGTCAACCAAATCCCTTACATCCTCGGCCGAACCGTCATTCACCACTATCACTTCGAACGGGGCCGGGTAATCCTGCCTGAAAATTTCAGGAAGGAAGGCACCAAGCGCGCCGGCATTGTCATTGGCATGAACTATGATTGAAACGGGGGGAAAGGCCGCATCGTCAGGCTCGTCGACATCCCCAGCCGCCGCATCGCTGACAGAAACCACCCTGCCCCTATAAACCGACAACAGCCAAAGCATGGCGGCAACGGCTAAAAACGCACATATCCATACAACAGGTTGCAGGTTATATAACGAAAAATATATCGAATCCATCCGGTTTAAGCTTATCTAATAAATTGAAGTCAGCTTGACTTCAATCTCCAAATCACTTCTTAGAACAAAATTACTCAAAATAACACTATGCGGCAAGAAATAATGTAACTTTGCAAAATATGAAGGTTACAATTGAAATCGACCGCATGAGGCTTTATGCCTTCCACGGGGTCATGGAACAGGAGCGGCGTGTAGGCAACTTCTATGAAGTATCAGTGTCACTAACCTACCCTGTACCCAAGTATGAAGCGCCATCAACCTCACATGGTGACGATGCATTATTGCCTGTTTCCGACGAACTCGGCAACACAGTCAACTACGCCGAAATCGCGGCAATCATCACCCGTGAAATGGCGGTTCCCTCAAACCTCATCGAGCATGTGGCGGCACGCATCAGGCAATCCGTGCTAACACGTTATCCCTCAATAACGGCAGGATATGTAAAAATCGCGAAACTCACCCCGCCGCTCGGCATCCAGCTCCGGGCAGCCTCGGCAACACTTGAATGGTAGCATGCGGAATCCCGTTCTCTATTTGCACGAAATTTTGTAATTTTGTAACACCAATCGAACATAAGGACATATTCTACCGCCCCATTGCTCCTGGATTGGCCAATCCCTGATTAATGCCGATGGACAAAGCGTTTTCACTTACAACCGAACTCAAGCAGCAGCAGAGGCTTACGCCCCTGCAGGTGCAGTTTGTGCGTATGCTGGAAATGACCGGGCCTGAGGCTGAAGACGAAGTGCAACGGGCATTAGACGAAATGCCTGCGCTTGAAGCGGTCGACAATGATGCGGAAAATGCCACCCATGCCACTGAGGACGGGGAGGTGTTCACCGAAAGCGACAGGGATATGCAGCTGGCCGATTTCCGGTCGGAAGATGATGTGCCCGGTTATCTTGAGCAGCCGCTCCAACAGGCATCCCAGGCAATGGGCGATTATATTTTCGAGAGTGCATCACCTGTTCGCCGCAATTTCGACAACACGCCCTATAACGAACCCGCAGCACCAGCATCGGGTGAAACGCTTATCGACTTCCTGTCGGCGCAACTATCCGAACTTACACTCAACGAAGAGGATACACGCATAGCGCTATATATAATAGGCAGCATCGACGACAACGGCTACATGACCCGTCCCGTCAACTCACTGGCCGACGATCTCGCCATCAACGAAGGCATCGACGCAACGCCCCGACAGATTGAACGAATCTGGGAAACAGTGCGCGGGATGGAGCCTCCGGGCGTAGGCGCTACCGACCTGCGCGACTGCCTGCTCCTGCAACTCCGGCGGCTACCCCGCTCGGCAGAGTCAATCACAGCCCGTGAAATAATCGAAAAATACTTCGACCTGTTCACGAAAAAGCATTTCGACAAAATCGCATCGGCAATAGGGATTACCCGTGAGAACCTCGACGAAGCTTTGGCCGTAATCGGGCGTCTCAACCCGAAACCGGGAAGCGCCCTGGCATCTTCCGGGCTTGAAGAGCGGTCAAGGCACATAACACCCGATTTCGCCGTAGAAGCCGACCCCGAAGGGAACCTGACGCTTACGTTGCTCAACAGGATTCCCGAACTACGGGTGGAAGCCTCGTTTGCCAATGACAACATGGTGCCCGACGGAAACGACAAACGGCTTGAAGAAGCCCGGATATTTATCCGGCGGAAACGCGATGATGCGCGAAACTTCATCAAAATCGTTTCCCTGCGACAGGAAACATTATTCAATGTGATGTCGGCTATCGTGAAACTACAGCACCGCTTCTTCATCACAGAGGAGGACGAGGATATACGCCCTATGGTGCTGCGCGACATCGCTGCGCTTACGGGTTACAACCTGTCAGTGATATCACGTGCCACACAGGGAAAATATGTGGCAACACTCCGGGGACTCTACCCGCTGAAAAAGTTTTTCAATGAAAAACTACGGGAAGATGACGACACGGTGACCGCCAACCGCATAATCGCCGAAATCCGCAACGCGATAGCAAACGAATCACCATCGCAACCGTTGAGCGACCGCGAAATCACAGCACTCCTTGCCGACGCCGGATTCGACATAGCAAGGCGCACAGTGGCCAAATACCGTGAAAACCTCGGTTTCCCGGTAGCACGCCTGAGAAAAAAAACATAACCCGATATTTTTCCAACCTCACAACGCATCACCTGATGAAAACAATAACAGCAGCCGCCCGCTTCCTTTCGGCAATATGTTCACCCCTGCTGATGGGTACATACGGGATTGCCCTTGCCATATGGTTATCATATCTTTGCTACAGCCCCGACAAGGCCAAGGCCGTGGTGATAGCTGCCACGTTTGTGGCAACTTGCATCATCCCGGTAATTGCCATCTTCCTGCTAAGTAAGACCGGCGTGGTAAAAGACCCGACGCTCAACGAGCGCTCTGACCGCACAGTCCCATATATTATCACAGGATTGTGCTATATCGGCACTGCGGTCTACTACCGCTTCGTCAACGCGCCGGTATGGCTATCCATGTTTGCCGTGGGGGGAGCAGTTTCCCTTGTGTTGCTGACCGTCATAAACCGTTTCTGGAAAATCAGCGGTCACGCCACCGGGATGGGTGGCATCGTTGCCATGTTGTTCTTCCTGATGTGCAGCGGCAACAGCCCGGTTGAAATGCAGTGGGAATTCATTGCGGGGGTGATTCTTGCAGGATTGGTGTGCACATCACGGCTTGTGTTGCAACGCCACACACTTTTGCAGGTAGGCGCAGGTTTTGCAAACGGCTTTCTCTGCACGTTCCTTCCCACCTGGTTCTTTTCAGGGGCGCAACTTCCCGCATTTTAACAGGATGTAGCCACCCTCCCCCTTCGATGCATTTAAATCGGCCTATCCATCACTTCCAATAATAAACACCCAATATATCAACATATAAAATGAACGCCCAAGTAAGTATTATAATGGGGAGCACATCCGACCTCCCCGTAATGAAAAAAGCCGCCGATTTCCTCAACGATATGGAAATCCCGTTTGAAATGCTAGCCCTGTCGGCACACCGTACCCCCGACGAAGTGGCTGATTTCGCACGCGAGGCACAAGCACGCGGCATCAAGGTTATTATTGCAGGCGCCGGCATGGCTGCCGCACTTCCGGGTGTGATTGCCGCAATAACACCGCTGCCAGTCATAGGAGTGCCCCTTAGTGCGACACTCCAAGGACAGGACGCATTGCTCTCAATCGCACAGATGCCTCCGGGCATACCCGTGGCAACAACCGGTATCGACGGCGCCATGAACTCCGCCGTATTGGCAACCCGCATCCTCGCGCTGGCCGATGAAAACCTTGCCACACGCTATAATGCATGGCGCAGCAACCTTGGCAAAAAAATCGTAAAGGCAAATGCCGACCTGCAAGAGATAGCCTACGATTTCAAAACCAACTGATTCCAACCCACGTAAACCAGCAACCTCCCCAAATGAGCGTTTTCGACTACAACCGCCGCCCCACATCCACCACCCGCGTTGGTGATGTGCTTATAGGAAGCGACTACCCGGTGCGCCTCCAGTCAATGAACAACACATCGACAAACGACATCGCCGCTTCTGCCGACCAGGCCGAACGCATTGCAGCCGCCGGAGCCGACATCGACCGTCTAACCGCCCAAGGGGAGCGCGAAGCCCGCAGCATGGGCGAAATACGCAAGGAGTTGCGACGCCGTGGATGCCAAATCCCACTGGTTGCCGACATTCATTTCAACCCCAAAGCGGCTTTTGCAGCCGCAACCGAGGTTGAAAAAGTGCGCATCAACCCCGGCAACTTCGTCGACCCGGGGAGGGTATTCAAACAACTTGAATACACCGACGAGGAATATGCACGCGAGCTACAGAAAATCGAGGATACTTTCGGCCCGTTTTTGGAATTATGCCGAAAGCACTCCACAGCGGTTCGCATAGGGGTGAACCACGGCTCGCTATCCGACCGGATAATGAGCCGTTACGGCGACACCCCCGCAGGGATGGTGGAAAGCGCCATGGAATTCCTGCGGGTAGCGGTCAAGCATGATTTCCACGACATTGTGATTTCCATAAAGGCCAGCAACACAGTGGTGATGGTTCACACAGTGCGCCTGCTGGTCGATGCCATGGATAAGGAAGATATGCACTTCCCCCTTCATCTCGGTGTTACCGAGGCTGGCGACGGGGAGGACGGGCGTGTCCGCTCGGCAGCCGGTATAGGCACTCTTCTCGCGCAAGGGATAGGCGACACCATCCGTGTGTCGCTCAGCGAAGACCCGGAATGCGAAATCCCGGTAGCACGCGAACTGGCCGACTACATTGCCTCCCGCAGCAACGCCCCGTCAATCAAAGGTTCGACAGCGCCGGGATACGACCCTGCAAACCCGCAACAACGCACAACGCACCGCATTGGGAATGTGGGTGGCGGTTCCCTTCCGGTAGTGGCCGGATATGACATCATCGAGCCGGGAACAATCCTTGCCGATGCCTCGCTGCCTCATGAGCAGCTTGTTGACATTGCACGGACAGAACCCGGCAAAGTGATGGTGCTGACTTCGTCACACCCCAACCCTGTTGGCGAACTCTCGGCAGCCATCCATGCACTCACTGCTTCAGGGATTCAAATCCCGGTAATCGCACGCCTCACCTACAACGGACTTGACCCGGAAAAGGTGATAATCCGCTCATCAGCCGATTTCGGCGCCCTGCTTCTGAACGGGCTGATCGACGGCATCGACCTTGTTGCCGACACCATCACTGAAGAAGCCCGGCACCGCCTGGCTTTAGGAATCCTACAGGCCACCCGCCGACGCATCTCACGCACTGAATTCGTTTCATGCCCCGGATGCGGACGCACGTTGTTCGACCTCCAGTCAACCGTCAAAATCGTCAAAGAGGCCACCTCGCATCTCAAGGGTCTTAAAATCGCAGTCATGGGGTGTATAGTCAACGGCCCCGGAGAAATGGCCGACGCCGATTATGGCTATGTAGGGGCAGCAGCCGGGAACGTCAGCATCTACCGTGGGAAAACACCTGTTGAAAAAAACATCCCCTCGGAACTCGCCCTCGAACGGCTTATAGCCCTTCTGAAAGCTGACGGGAAATGGGTTGATCCCGAATGAGGAAGCATTGACAATATCACACCCGCCCATGCAGCAACATCAGCCTACAGAAATTTTCACACTCCCTGACGGGCTTCGGATTGTGTGCCTTCGCAAACAGTCGAAAGTCGATTACTTCGGGGTTACAATCAACTCCGGCAGCCGCGACGAACAACCCGGGTTCTACGGCCTGGCACATTTCGTAGAGCATACCATTTTCAAAGGCACCACACATCGTAGGGCAAGCCACATAATCAACCGTATGGAAGCGGTAGGAGGCGAACTTAACGCTTTCACCTCGAAAGAGGAAACTACCGTCTACTCCGTTTCCCCTCACGGCAACCTGTCGCGTGCCGTCGAACTAATATCCGACCTTTTGCGGAACTCCGTTTTCCCTGAAAAAGAGCTTGAAAAAGAACGCGAAGTGGTGCGTGAAGAGATTGACAGCTACCTTGACACACCATCGGAAGCCGTATTCGACGAATTCGAAAACCTGTTTTTCAACGGTTCACAGCTCGGTCACAACATCCTGGGGGAATCGGAAACATTATCACGTTTCACCTCCGACGTATGCCGCCGATATATAACCACGTCATATACCCCGAACCGCATGGTGGCATTTTACAGCGGTATGATGCCGCCGCAAAGGGTGGCAGACGTAATCGCACGCAGATTCGGCGATATGGCCACGGCTGGCGGGATGGCACCCACACGCATTGCCCCGAAACCTGTTGCAGGATTCAATACCCGGCGAGACCTCGGCACCCATCAGGCACATTGCGTTATGGGCGCAGCCGTTCCGGGCATACATAGTGATGAACGGATAGCGCTCGGACTTCTGACCAATATTCTCGGAGGCCCCGGGATGAATTCACGCCTAAACGTTGCTTTACGTGAACGACGCGGCCTGGTCTATACCGTCGATGCCAACCTGAACATGATGAGCGACTGCGGCCTGTTTTCGATTTATTTCGGATGCGACCCTTCCGATGCCTGCCGGTGTGCAGAGCTGGTAAAGAAAGAACTGGATAAAATCACCAAAAGCCCGTTGACAGAACGTGTTCTTGCCGCAGCGAAACAGCAATACCTCGGCCAGCTCGTTGTATCCACCGACAACTGCGAGCAAATGGCACTCAGCGCTGCCCGCGCCACACTCTTCTTCGGCAAAGTTCACTCCCCGTCCGAAACCCGCGACCGAATCATGTCGCTTACACCCGACGACATTCTCCATGCCGCCCGCCACCTCTACCCGTCCCTCTTCTCCACCCTTACCCTCGGTTGAAACCGGCCTGCAGCACATCACGCAATCCATTGCCTCCATCCTGATTTTCAATAACTCCGAATGACCGCCACCCCTTTTTACACCTGGTGAAAACCTATCGGGATATGATTTTGTTTAAACAATGTTAAACAACCTATCTGCACTCCTGGACAGGATATATCACCAAAAATTCCAATATGATGAAAAAAGGGATGTTGGCGGCCATTATAGCCGCATTATGCACATTATCAGCACTAGGTGCGGCAGCCTCCGGCAAAAAAAGCCTTATGGCCGCCCATAACGACTCGGTAATCGCAACTACAAAGATTATAAATCTCGACGATGATTCCCCGCGTGTGATTCATCTGAACTCACCTATACGCACTCCGCAGCAGGATTCCCTCCGCAATCTCGTGGCAGCATTCTACTACGACCAATTCCGCCACATGCAAGATCCTGAAACACCCAATTTCCTATTCCTCAGCAAAAGTGCCAAACTAATGATGGGAATCGGCGGGGTGGTAAGGATGCGCGGATGGTTCGACTGGGGCGGTGCCATCCCCTCCAACGGGTTTATGCCCTATCTTATCCCGATTCCTGAAAACCCGGCGTCGACACGCAAGTTCGGCACCACGCCTGCCGGTACGGCCCTTTTCCTACAGATGTCAGGGCAAAGCCCCATCGGCACCTACCGCCTGTACATCGAAGCAAATTTCAACGGATACCAAGGCCGAGGGCTTCATCTGAAAAAGGCTTATGCAACCCTGCGCGACTTCACCATAGGTTATGCCAACTCCACATTCTCCGACCCTGCGGCCATGGCCCCTACAGTCGATGCCCAAGGTGCCACCAACAAACTTTCAAAAACGGATGTACTGGTAAGGTATATGACTACGTTCCGCCAGCATTGGACTCTTGCAGTCTCATTGGAAAACCCGTCATCGCAAATCGACGTTTCCAACGGGGAAACGGCTAAAACATCCGAATGGCTGCCCGATTTCTCCGCATTCCTGCAATATCAATGGGGCGACGGCGAGCATGTCCGTTTATCGGGCATCGTGCGCAACCTAGGCTACCGCGACCTGATTGAGGAACGGAACCACAACGTGGCCGGTTGGGCAGTGCAGCTCAGTTCGATGGCACACCCGCTACCGCCACTTACCACCTACCTTACCTTCAACTACGGCCATGGATACGGCGGGCTTACCAACGACCTTCTCGCCGGGAACTACGACCTGGTGCCTAACCCCGACCGCCCGGGCAACCTGTATGCCCCGCGCTCGTTAGGCTATTGCCTCGGAATCCAATATAACTTTTCACATGCGTTGTTTACAAGCGCATCGTTCAGCCAGACCCACTATCTGCCCAAACATCCTGTTGCACCAGGCGAATACCGCTACGGCTGGTGTGCCGACATCAACGTGTTTTGGAACATACTGCCACGCTTGCAGGTCGCCGCAGAGTTCGACCTCGGCCGCCGCATGAACCGCGACGGGGCAAACCGTTACGCCAAACGCTTCGGTGCCGTGTGCCAATTCTCATTTTGACTTACCACCCCAAAGGGCATTGACCATCGGGGCATACATTCCCAGTTCGATTGCCTTATCGGCATCCTTGCGGGCATCCTCCTCCCTGAAACGCCTGAGATTAAGGATGGCACGACAGTAATACAATTCAGCCTCATCGGGATTCAGTTCCAAACCGCGAGCAATGTCATCGGCAGCTTCGGGCAGCTCGTCGAGCTGCAACCGGCACAAAGCACGGTCGGCATAAAGAGGAGCCTGCGGCTTATCGTCAATCAGAGCGGTAAACATCGGGATTGCCTCAGCCGGGCGCCCCGTATTACTGTAAATCAACGAAAGCACATATTTGCCTTGCAGGTTATCAGGCTGTAGAGCCAATAATTTCAAGGCATCAGCCTCGGCATTGTCATAGCGCGCCATACGCAGATTAAGCGCGGCCCTTCCGAACCATGCATCGGTATATGTCGAATCCATCGACAGCAACAGGTCATAATCACGCATCGCATCATCAACCCTGTTCATATCGGCAAGCACCTGGGCACGGTTTTTAAGAATCACAACCGAAGCCGGAGCCATTGCACGTGCCTCGGAAAGAGTGTGCAATGCCAACGAATCCTCACCTGCATAATGATGAAGCATCCCCACATTCGACAGGAGCATCACATTCTGCGGGTTGGAAGGCTCGGTTCGCATTGCCTCCTCATAATACGTTATGGCCTCGCCCCATTTGTTTTTGGCCACGGCATCATCACCCCATTGCACATACTTCATATAATCCGTTTTCATAAACCCGGAATCCTCCGCACAGGCCGCAAACCACGCACCCACGGCCACCAATATCACACAAAACAGTCTCATATCTCTCTCAACTTATAACTTACGACTTACAACTTAGAACTTACAACTTAGAACTTACAACTCTAAACAACCAAGTCTGCAACGCACCGCGCATAAACAGATACATTATAAACGCAAGCCACAACGCATGATTGCCCATCGAAGGGAAAAACAGGAAAAACACTGCGAAAAACGTTGCCATAGCCCCTGCCATCGACAACAGCAACTGCCGCGTAAGCGTGGCTCCGATAAAAACCCCGTCCCAAACGAAAGCGGCAAAACCGGCAAAAGGCACCACGGCAGCCCATGCATAATATTCTTTCGAAGCAGAAATAACATCGGCATCTCCCGATAAAATCCCCAGGAAAGCCTCCCCCCCTAAAAAATATAATGCAGTAAACAATGCCGCCAATGCAAATCCCCAACCAAACACCCATTTAATGCAACGGCGCAAAGCCTTGGAATCACAGGCACCCACATATTTCCCAACCAAAGCCTCACCGGCAAATGCAAACCCGTCCATCATATACGAGAACAACAGGAAAAGCTGCATAAGCAACGTGTTTACCGCCAGGATAACAGCCCCTTGAGCCGCCCCCTGCCTTGTAAACCACACCGTAACGGCTATCAGGCAGACCGTTCGCAACATCACATCCAAGTTCACCCTGAAAAAACGGCGCAAACGGTCACCCTTCACTACCTGGCGCCACTGCGGACGTTGAAGCCTGTAACGACGAAGCAGCCACAAACCTGTGAAAAAGCCGAGCCATTGGGCAACCAGCGTGCCGACGGCCACCCCGGGAATCTTCCATCCGAGGCCATACACCAGCAACAGGCTGACAGCGATGTTCGACAGGTTTATCACAATGGATGTGACCATGAGCATACGCGAATTCTGCATACCGAGAAACCACCCCGAAAGTGCGTAAGTGCCAAGCAACGCCGGTGCGCCGTAAATCAATATCGCGAAATAATCCGAAGCAAGGGCACCCGTCACAGGGTCTGGATCGACAAACGCCCTCAACAACCACAATACAGGCCACTGCAAAAGCACCATCCCCACCCCGGCACATAATGCCACCAAAAGCGAGCGATAAAGCACCAGGGCGCTTTCATCCCGGTCGGAAGCCCCGTAAGCCTGCGCCGATAACCCCGAAGTGCCCGCACGCAGAAACGAGAACAGCCAGTAGAGCATATTGAACATAACGCCACCCACGGCAATTGCCCCTATATAGGCCGCATCACCCATATGCCCCACTATCGCCGTGTCAATCAACCCTAGCAAAGGGGTTGTGACATTAGCCACAATCGACGGGACCGCCAATGCAAGTATCTTCCTGTTCATCCGTTTATATGTTAGGCGTTGTGCCAAAATTCAATATTTTGGCACAACGCCGTAGTTTTCGCCAGGATGGCGAGAGTACTGTCAGAAAACTTATCCGATGACCTGTTTACACCGATGGTAAGAATCATATCGTCCTACCACTTCCGCAACAGAAGTCATCTTGAAATATGCTTATTTTTTCGCACGGCAGCTATCCCACCACAGGTAGGCAATCAGCAATACATATGCGATAATGCCGTAAACCTGAAGCATGCCGGCCGACACACCGCAAACATACTCGAAACCGAAGAAGCGGGTGAGGGCGGCAAACACACCGAACAATGCACCACCGGCAATCAGGCCGGAGGCGATAAGCGTGCCACGGTCGCGTCGTGCATCATTCACAGCCTTATCCTTCGAACTGTTTCCTACAAAGTATGCGATAGCACCGCCGACAAGCAACGGGGTGTTGAGCGACAACGGGATAAACATGCCAAGGCAGAATGCCAGCGCCGGGACACCGAGCCAGTTAAGCAGCAGGGCGAGCACCACACCTGTCATATAGAGAATCCAAGGTGTATCGCCACCCATCATCAACGGCTCGATAACCTTTGCCATTGCATTGGCCTGCGGGGCTACAAGGGCGTTTTCGCCTGAGAACCCATACACCTGGTTCAGAACAAGCATCACACCGCCCACAGTGGCAGCGGAGACCAAGGTACCAAGGAATTTCCACTGCTCCTGCTTGCGGGGAGTGGAACCGAGCCAATAGCCGACCTTAAGGTCGGTCACGAATCCGCCAGCCATAGAAAGCGCCGTGCACACCACACCTCCGATAATCATCGAAGCCACAATGCCCGAAGTGCCGCTAAGCCCGATACCGACAAAGATGGCAGATGCTATAATCAATGTCATAAGGGTCATACCCGAAACCGGGTTGGAACCAACAATAGCGATAGCATTGGCAGCAACTGTTGTGAACAGGAATGCGATAAGGCTCACCACAAGCCAGGCCACCAGCGCCTGCCACCAGTTGTTGATTACACCGAACCCGAAAAACAACAGCACTGCAACCAGGGCGATAGCGATGAAGAAAACGATATGCTTCATCGAGATGTCCCACTGCCAACGCACCGGGCGTGCAGCTCCGGCACCGGCACCGCCTTTGAACTCACGTCCGGCAAGACCGACTGCCTGACGGATTATAGGCCATGATTTCACGATGCCGATTACACCGGCCATGGCGATACCGCCGATACCTATCATCCTGGCATAATTGCCAAATATCTCGTTCGGTGAAAGCGCCGCAATCTCCGCATTACCGTAAGTACCCATCAGAGGGATAATCACCCACCACACAAAGAATGAACCGGCACATATGATGAATGCGTAACGCAGACCGATAATATAGCCCAGACCGAGCACAGCGGCACCGGTGTTGCAGCTCAGCACCAGTTTGGTTTTTTCCACCACGGCCTCACCCCATGAGCTTACGGTGGTGGAAAGCGTCCCGGCCCAGAAACCGAATGTTTCCACAACATAATCATAGATACCGCCGATAAGCGATGCCACTACAAGCGTTTTGGCCTGCGAGCCGTTGGCTGCACCCGCTGCCTGGCCGCTGGCAAGCACCTGCGTAGTCGCTGTCGCCTCAGGGAAAGGATATTTACCGTGCATATCCTTCACGAAATATTTACGGAAAGGAATGAAAAACAGGATTCCCAATATACCGCCAAGCAACGAACTCAGGAAAATCTGGAAAAAGCTAACGGTGATTTCAGGATATTTGGCCTGCAGGATATAAAGCGCCGGAAGGGTAAAAATCGCCCCGGCAACAACCACGCCGGAGCATGCCCCGATCGACTGGATAATCACATTTTGGCCAAGGGCGTCCTTTTTGCCAAGTGCACCCGAAAGCCCCACGGCGATAATGGCGATGGGGATGGCGGCCTCGAACACCTGCCCTACCTTAAGGCCGAGATAGGCAGCGGCGGCACTGAAAATCACACACAGCACCAAACCCATGATTACGGAATAAACAGTAACCTCCTTGTACTGACGTGCCGGATGCATCAACGGCCTGTAATGCTCGTCGGCACCAAGCTCACGGAACGCGTTTTCAGGAAGTTCCACGGGGTCAGTGTCGGCATAAACCACTTTCTGCTCCCCGTCGGCCACAGGGGGCACCCGGTTTGCATTTGCTTTTACTTTTTCCATCTATAGTTAATTTATTGATTTGTTTGTCATGAAAGATTCCTGTCAGAAACACCGGCAGCCTATAACTAATTGCTGCTTACGGCCCGCGACAGGATGTCGAACCCTTCGACCACGATTTCCGTAACGGAGCGTTTTATGGCATTGCGGTCTTCCCACACCCGTGTCCGCAATTTCCCTTCCAGGTATAATTTCGTGCCTTTGGTTATGTAGCGTTCCGCCGTCTCGGCATGGCGGTCCCACATCACGATATTGTGCCATTCGGTGCGCTCCGGCACTGTCACCCCCTGGGCGTTGGTATAGGCCGGGTCGGATGTGGCAAGCGAGAATGTGGCATACGGACGGTTCCCGACATACTTAATTTCAGGATTTTTCCCCACATTCCCCACCAATATTACTTTGTTGACCGACATTTATTTTATCAAATTCACTAATTCTTAACGCATCTTTTTATCGCACCCCCTCAAGACGCGTGGCAAAGATAAGTTTTCACTGCCTATTCTGCAAATCCAAACCACCCAAAGTTAGGCATAGGAAACAATGATGGTGTGTCAGAATGGCTCATCTGGGTCATCGCTTGTGGGATTCGGCTTCGGTCATTGACCTCGGTCAACTCCCTTCAGCCTCACCCGCAAGCTCCTGCCATCTGAGCCATTCTGACTGTACTCTCGCCGTCCGGGCGAAAACCAAGGCGGTGTGCCAAAATATTGAATTTTGACACACCGCCATTTATCATACTCTGTAAAAGCAATGGCTGATGCCAAATCCTTTTACGTAACAGGCCCGACAGGTTTTCTCAACGCACGGCAACCTTATGGCTTTCGCCGCCGATAACCACAAGATAGATTCCGGCTTCAAGGGAAACCTTGTAGTCAACAGGCAGGTTTTCAGCCTTTGCCACCATAATACCGCTGACATCGAACACCTCGGCCGATGCCCCTTCGTAACCTTCTGCAATGATACATCCGCTGCCTCCGTACACCGTTTTAGATGCACCATTCACCGATTCGATACTGCTGGTACGCGGCGATGACACAGTGGCCGAACGGGGGAATTCAACCTTGACACCATTCTTGGTCCCGACTACCGCGACATTGAAATCGCAAGTCGATCCGGCGGGGATGTCAGAGTCGGTATATACCGTTTCCTTATGGCCGTCAGCAACCTTTACCCCGTCGCGGTATATATTGTAACCCGAAATTTCAACTTCAGGATTTACCGGGTCATATGTTATGTCGTCGATGCATATGCCGAACTTATCGTCGCTTATGTAATGAATAGCGAAATACTTCGCATTTTCAGGAAGGGTAAATTCATAACCGGCCCATCCCTCATATTCTACAACAACCGATTCCAGCACTTTGAACGAATCAGCCTCGTCATCAGTTTCCGACCACATCACCTCCACGCTTTCTTTAAATTCCGTGGCCAACGATGTCAGTTGGAATGAGACAGTTGACCCACCCTTGACTTGCGGGGAGATAAGCCAGTCGTCGGCAACAGCCTGTTCCGGGCTGAAGGCCATCAGGAACTGGTCGCCTGAAGGGCATAGCAATCCATCCATGCCGCACAACATCTTGTTCACCACTTGGAATGCTTTCGGAAGTCCGGCATCGGGGATATAGAACGTTTCGGTAACATAGGTAGTCGCACCATCATAGTCGATATTTTTCCATCGGCCGATGGTTCCTGAATAACAACCATGCGGATAAGCCTCCATATTTTCCACCACCCCGTAAGCATACGGGTTATCCCATGACAACATCACATCACTGCCGTCATTGACCAGCGTGGCTGCTATATCCGATACCACAGGCATCCCACCGATACCTACACGGAAATCCGCCCGACCTACATTGTTCCCAGGATTCTCGTCCTCGTTGTCAATATTTACTTCAAGTGTGAGATTCTTACGGTACATATCGGCACAGTCAAACTTCAGCCTCCCGAGGCATTCCATGGTTTCCCCGTCTGCAAGCGATGAAATTCCGGGCATCTCCATTTCAACATCAGTCAGGCAGACAGCGCCGTCCATCACACGGGCTTTGACCGCAGGCACCGGCGCCGTGTTGTATCCCCGGTTGCCTACCGTGACAACAAACCCCGTCTCATCACCCAAGGTCACATAAGGGGGCATCTCAATCCGGATTACGCCAAAATCGTCGGCATGCCGTTCATAAATCTCATAACCGCCAAGCACGAATATCTGCGACGGGTCAAACGTCGTCACATTAATTGCCAACACTACCCATTCACGCCCGTCATATTTTTCAGGAAGGTCGATGAACACATCCGTCCACCCGTCGCCAGCCGAACTGTCGATCGTCCTTATGATTTCAGCCTTTTCACGCCCCTCCTGCCCGTAAACGGATATTTCCGCACGTGCCGAGAAATCATCAATATACATTGTTAGCTTCAGACGGGTCTTTTTACAACCTGCGGTTGAAAATCTCGGAAGTTCCACATAACCCATCGCTTTCCCCATATCCATATTCACGCACATAAGGGCATATGACGGGCCGCCGCTGATACCGACTGCCGAGGGCATATCAAGTGCCCACGACGCGGTATGTTCCTCGGTAGGATAATCAATCAGCAGGCCGTTGTATGCCTGTGCTCCCCCGGTGAAATTCTCGTTCATTGGTAGCGGATACGGTTTCCCAAGCACCGCCGAGGCGAAGGATTCATAGCCGCCGTCACTCTCACCTTTGTCATTATAGGCCGACAACATTACCTGGTGCAACTCCTGTTTTTCCGATGACGCTGTATAGGTATATTCGCAGGTGCTTATGTTGTCAACCGTGAGAATCCATCCCCCAGAATTGCCAGAACCCTGATAGGTGTACAGACGGTATTTAACGGCCGACGGATCCACAATCCCTCCGTTCAGACCTGTTACCGGAGCCTCCCATGAGAGATGCAACGACATGTTGTCATCGCTGACCTTTGCCGATACGACAGGATTTACCGGCACGTCAAGTCCGCAACGCACCTGTCCTTTACTTTGGGAGCCGTTGCCGTCGGCATTCTTCGTGTCAACCACGATAAGGTTATTGCCGTCGGCTGCGGCAATCGTTACCGACACCTTCTCACCGGGCTTTCCCGAAACGGTCTGCCTGTCAACCGGCGACTCAACTTCAACCGTAACCAACTCATCCTCAGGCATCACCAAGGAATTCATATACAGTTTTGGCAAAGTCATGTTCACGGTTGCTTCAAGTCGTCCATGTGGGTCGGGTACGATTTCAAGGTCGGAACACGGGCCGGGAACCATGGCAGATTGTTCCGTCACACAAACCTTCAAATCCTTCATCGAAATCCTCCAACCTGTAGAAATCAGCGAATTTATATGAATCCCGATATAGTAATACCCGGGGGTCTCCACGGCAAACCTGGAAGTAAATGTCTTATATTCCTCATTGGTCACAGCCGGTTCGTTCATAATCTGCCGACCTGCCTTCATCCCTTCCAATGTGGCTTCAGTCGCGATAACAATCTCGAACGCATCTGTGAACGTCGAACCTGTGGTCAGGGCGTCGATACTCAGGGTATGGATTTTGTCGGACGTCGACAGCTTAATTGCCGGGGTAATGAGCCATTCGTCGGCATCGCCTTTTGCCGGGGTCCCGCTTTGGAGGGAGTTATAGTGTATGGGCCAGTCAAACAACCTTCCGTCAGCCCCGGTAACAACCCACTGGCATATAGTGCAACCATCCTCATTAGCATCGATTATCTGGCACATCCCGAATTCCTCTTCCGTGGGATGCATCTCGAAAATCTCCCCGTTAGGACCAACAGGCTCAGAATGGGTTTCAGACCGGCTGAGAGTGATTTCCCCGACGCGCAGATACCCGCTATCTACAGAAGAAGTAACGTGTATCCCCAAATAGCATATGCCGTGCCCGCTTGCCGTAAAATCGGTTTCGAGAGGGGTGATATACTCCCATGTGGTGGATTCCGAAATATAACCCTCCTTGTCCATCACAACAGTGGTCATAGCCTCAGGATCGGCCTCATCTCCGAAATATACTTTGAAATTATGCACATCAGATGCACCACGGTACTGTGTAGAAGCAAAAAAACTCAAGTGCAAATCGGCATTGTCGGCATCCATTTCCACCGGAATGAACACCCAGTCATCCCAGCAACCTGTCTGCCCGTATAACGGCTTGACTTCCAACCATGATTCTGTCACCAAACCGCCAAACTGTTTCTTTCTGTCAAATGTCCATGTAATACCGTCACCGTCGGCATCAAGTGCGATGAACCCGTCAAACTTGTCCTCCCGGGGCGGATATGCAGCCAACAGGACATTGCCGGATACATCCTCCGCATCGCTGGATGATAACGGGACGAAAGTCTGTGTGCGAGTTCTGGCAGATGACCCGGGATTGAGAGTTGTGGATTTCGCCATCCTCGTATCATTAAGTTCCCCACGCGTGATTGAGGCACGTGTCAAACCGGGAAAACCCTGCATTTCCACCGCCACCAGGCTGATTACTGTCGCTGACACGGCCAGGCATGTCATAAATGTCGCGATTTTTCTCATATATGTATGTTATTCAACAGGTAATACCTTTTATTAATTTAGCATGACCAGTTATCTGACCACAATTTTCGAAGTAGTTTCACCGGCATTTACAATGTAAACCCCAGGGGCTACCTCAATCCGTTCGGTTGCCTCTGCCGCGACAGACGCCACTAAACGGCCATCAACAGCGCAGACCGAAATCCTGCGACCACAAGCACCGGTAACGATTATAGCACCGGGAGCCGTGGCAATCTCAATACCACTGTCAACAGATGTGGTTCCGATACCCGACGCCTCAATCAGAAGGTAATCCGACATGCGGCCTTCCCGATTGCCGAACACAGGTGCGATGCTGTAACGGTAGCTGTTGCCTGAAGCTATATCGGAATCTGTATATTTCCGCTCCGTCAAAGGCTCGTCATTCAGTTTTTTACCGTCACGGTAAACGTTATAACCATCAGGAATAAACGCAGTGGTGGGATAACCATGATACATTATGTCATCAATCATAATCCCGGTGCCGTTATCACCCACATTCTGTATGGCGAAATACCGCGAACCTTCAGGAAGTGCGAAATGCAGCAGCTGCCATCCGGCAGAAAGTTTTATCGGGGTTGCCCCGTTGAGCTTATAGAAATCAGAGGGGTTGTTGCCGGTCTTAGAAACCAAAACGTTAATGGCATCACTGCCTTCCATCATGGAACGGGCATAGAATGAGATAAGCTGTGCCCTGCCGTCAAGTTCCGGGGAGATTACCCAGTCGTCATTCGCTCCACCGGCAGCAGGCCAGGATGCCAGGAACTGGCTGCCCGAAATGGGAGCGAAAGGCATCGGGTAGATGATTTCCCCGACGTTGAACACTATGAACGCCTGCGTCTCGCGGCTATTCTCCCATTCGATTACACCACCGGCGCCGTTGCTCAGATAATGATTGTAAAGTCCGTCACCATCGTGCATTACCCACTGTCCGATATTGTCAATCGCAAACGGTTCGTAAGCTTCGAAGTTGTCGGTAAACGTCTCTGTAAACTCGCATTTGTCGGGCATTCCCCATTCCAATGCCACCGACTCACCGTCGATAGAGCCTTCAACTGATGTAACATATGGCAGATTGCCCTGCTTCACTTCCAACATCGCCGACATGACGTTATTGGCCGGATTCGTATCGGAACCGGTTGCCTCGGTAATCCGAAAGGCGATGTCGAGGGTTTTACCCGCCTGTCCGTTGTCAGGCACATATGAAAACAAGGCCGTCGATGTCTCCCCGGATGCGATTCCTGCCATCTCCTTTCCTCCGGCAACCTTACCGTCGACAGTGAAATCAATCCTGAAATTACCTGATGCGGTCGTTCCGGTGTTTGCAACCGACACTTCGAAATCGGCAACCTCATCCGTGCGGCATTCCTTAGGTCCGGCAATGCCGGTCAGACTCAGCTCCTTGGCAAATCGGTCCCCGGTCAGCGACACATTGTCGATATGGATGCAGTTGTCAGGACGGACGTAACCGTAGAACACCACAGAAGCCGCCTTATAGAGAGTGTAGTCTTTCAATGACACCGTATGCTTTTTCCAACCCTGTTCTTCGCTGCGGGCATCAAAAACCGCCCCGGGGATGAGGTTCTGTCTGGAATCGCCGACATCAACCCCGATGGCAAGCTGGATTCCATCGGTATATTCAGGCCCGTGATACATCCAGAATGAGAGTTCAGGAGATTCATTGCCGGTCAAGTCCAATCTCGGGGAGATGAAGCCGCCCATACCGAACGCCACATCCCGGTTGGGCTCGCATGTAACCACACCCGAGCCGTCCACACCGTCGGTCAAAGGTTCATAACCCTTGTATCGGATATACCATGTGGCTCCCATTGTCTGCGAACGGAACCACTGACCGTTCTCCGTCACCTGCTTCGGCCAGGTTTCCGACCAAGGCAACGGACGCGAGTCACCGAAAATAAGCGTGTTTGATTCACAGGCATAACCTTCGTCATCGCCGTTGACAGGTGCCACATAGTAAAACAGCGGCTGTTGCCCTTCGGCGGGAAGCCCTAGCTGCGGCTCGTTGTCAATAAAGCGGCATTCCTCCAAATCCCTGCCGATAACCTTGTACTCTATGTTATCATCCGCATCCCGTACAGGTTTGTACACAAGATAGCGTATGGCATCCACGTCGACAGGTCTCCCTTCCTCGTCGGTAGCTGATGTTGACGGATCCCATTCAATCAGAATCTGCTTATCATTGATAAACGACGCACGCACAGACTCCACTTCTACCGGTGAGCCTCTACGCAAATCTATACTGATTTCCTTTTTCAACCCCTCACCGTTACTGTTATACACGGCAACACTATACACATTCACTGCAGTCGGGGCATCAGTATCCGCCCATCTCACCTTTTCGCCAGGTTTTACATCGGCAAGTTCGCCAACCGGGACTGTCGCGGCATTTCTTTCAATTTGAACCTTCAGCGGAGAACCGTCCAAATCCTTACCACCCGCCGTAAGTTCCGGGACTGTAAATTCCAGGACCACTTCCGTATCGCTTTTCCGTTCGGCGGTAAGGCCGTTTACCGCACCAGGCACATTGGCCGACAGATACCTTTCCACATGCACATCGTCGATACTGAGGTGTTCCATGGTTTCCGATATGTGGTGGAACCCGATGAAACGGTCACCTTTCCGTGGCGCGAATATCACGGTTTCCGTGATTCCCGGCTGGTCATAGAAATCCGACACCGTTTCCTTCATCAGCACCTCCTTATCCATCCCCTCCACAGTAGGAGTATTCCCGACGACAACCCGGAACTTGCTCCCATAACCGTAATATGCATAGTATTTGAATGTCAGCTTATAAAGATACTCGCTGTCAAAATCAAGAGCCGGGGTAATAAGCCAGTCATCGGCCGGCTTGCCTTGCTTCCCATAATAAAACGCACAATAATAAGTTTCGTCATAACACCATTCGGGAGAATCCCAACCACTGCCGTTACCGTCGCCGTTGGCATCGATAAGTGTATAACCGTTGAGCGACGACGGGGAGCTGAAAGTCTCATCATATGGCATAGGAAGGGGTGAACCCATCTTCACGATGTTTGAAGTGGCGCTCCGGCCGGTTTCAGAGGGCTTGTCGGCATAATATGGTGTCACCACATATCGATACGAATCAAATGGGAAATCGGCCGGTTCGGAGAAACTGTTACCTTTTGCAGAACGTGCCACTATCACCTTTCCGGGCATACGTTCTATCTTATACCTCAGCTTTTCTTCTTCCAGCATCCCGCCGTTTTCCCCACGCGGGGTGTTCCATGTGAGAACGGCGTTTCCCGTATTGCCGTCATAGGCAAGGGTAAGTTCGGAAACCGCCGCAGGTGTATCTGCGCCAAAGAAATAGGATGCGTGGGCAACAGGGCTTTTATGCCCGTTGGCTGTAACGGTTACCGAAACGGTCTGCATGCCCGCTGAAACATTCACGGCTTCTGAAACGACAGAACCGGGGGCCCCGCTCCCTTTGACCGGGGTTGAAGTGCCAACGGATATTTCGAACCCTACATCACCCTCGAGTTTCTTTTGGGCATAAGTGACCGACGGCAGGGTGAATTTTACAACCGCCTTAAGGGAAGCCGGTGTCTCAGGCTCGAAAACAAGCCCGGATATTGCGTCAGGCGCATCGGGATGCGCATTGGGTGCCACCAGGGAACTGAACACCTCGTCGCGAGGATATACCCCCAGCAATGTCGATTTCCCAGTTGCCGTATCGATTTCCAATAATCCGAAAACAGCGTTTATGTTATAGTCCCTGTCACGCTCGGTGGCAAAACCGAAAAGGGAATAATACATCTTCCCGTTTCTGAAATATATTGCCGAACCTGTACTGATTTCGGAATCACGCGTAGGATAATACCCCGTGTGACCGATAATTGCCACATCACCGGCTCCTGAAATCCTGTAAAGATTCCCGTCCAAACCGATTCCGTACATCACCCCGGATGCATCACATGAGGCAGTCTTCATAAAAGGTATTTCCCCGAGGCTATGCAGCTCACCCGAATCGGGGTCTGCTTCGCACAGAAAACCTTTTTCCGAATTCGAAAAAGTATGTGTCACGGCATAAATCACACCTGTAAGAGGGTTATATGCAAGTGCCGACGGCACAAGCCTCGCCTTTTGCGACTGCTCCGAACCCGCATCCGAATATTTGTAGCTGAACGCATTCTGCCTGACAGATGTCCATGAATCGGCATCAAACACGTAATAACTTAACGTGTAATTCATACTGGTGCCATCCACATTGTAGCAATAATATCTTCCGTCAGCATAAACACTCCCGCAGTTGGCCCATGCATTGTCGGGACCCGTCGGGGATACTGCCTTGAAATCGACATCACCGTCGGCAGATATGCTGTAAAAGCCGTAATACGCCGTGGTTTGCCCGTTATCACCCCATGCATCGCTGCTTCTCATAAAGCCGGTGAGCTGTGGTGCCATGGAGTCGGCATAAAGGTTGTTGCAGCAAGCCGTAAAACAACTCACCGCTGCGAGCAGCATCCTCGCTTTCAATCGGATAAAATGCATCATGTGATTTTTATTAAGTGAATAAGGAAATTACTATATGCGATAATATTACTGAATACATCTTGCAGCCATACACACAAGTAATATGGCATTTTGCTCAAAACATTCCAAAATTAGCATATTTCAACGCCGAGTTTAACAGGTATTAGTATCCAGTTGCAATATTACACATATTATTCAATACCACATCGAGCCAACAGGTTATAGCATGTTAATATATATTATTAAATATTAACCACAAAATCTTTGCAATACCTTGCAATGCTATGACCGAAATTATGAAAACCACACCTACCAATCTGACCGTCAGATGTGTGAAACATTCGCGTTCTCGCGAAAATGCCCATAAATGCATAAGGAAAGAGGAAAGAGGAAAGCGATAAGACCGCAACACACCCTACCCATTGCAACAAGTTCTTATAAGATTTGGCCTACTGCTTTTTAAATATAAACTTTAACATATCTTTTTGGACAGCCGACCCCAACGCCGCGTTAAAACCCACATACATCCCCACCCCGGTAAACGCCTGCAAAGCCAATAGGCCCCAGCAATTATCCACAATCAGACCTTCAGCCCACATCACAGCACCAATAACCAAGGTTTCAATGAGATATGGCAAATTATCGGTAACCAAATCGGTTACATGACGCCCCGTTACCCGTGCCACAACAGCTGTCATAACACACCAAGTGATGACAGATGCGGCCAACTGCCCGCAAAGCAAAATTTTAATACCAAACATCATGTCGCCCCCCCATGTCATGGTTATGACCGGGATGGTAGCAACCAAAAACAACAGGGCTGCCGAATCGCGCAGCACCTCCATAGCCACCACGGCACGTGTACGCGCCATAGCTATGAGATAATTGTTGTAAAGAGCTGTCTGCACGGTGAAGATGCCGCGCAGCAACAGCAATTGGAAAAGCACTATTGACGAGTCCCATTTCGTGCCGAAAAGACAATTGAATATCGGTGGGGCCATAACCGCAAGAAAACCCATTGAGGGAAACAGGATATAGGCGGTGAAACGGTTCATCTTCGATGACACCCGCGAAAACCGCCCCGGATCGTCCTGCACCTGCGACAAAGCCGGCAGAAACGATGCCGTAATAGTTTGGGACACAGAAGTTATCCCCATTTTGCTCCATTTGTCGGCCTGGGTGTAATAACCTAACGGCACCAATCCCGCACGGTTGCCGATAAAGAATGAATATATGTTCTGAAACAGCACGTTGAGAAACGACGACACCATCATCCCGGAACCCACACTGAAAAAACCGCGCAACGCGCTCCATGAAAAAGCCAACACAGGCAGCCACCCCGAAGTAAACCACAAAACAAGGCTTTTTACAGCGTTGAGCGTTATCGACTGCCACACTATAGCCCATACGCCATATCCACCTACGGCAAGTGAAATCCCTACGATGGCGGCGGCAACCAGCCCCAATGCATTAGATGCGGCAACCATGCGCACATCCATCTTTTTCATCAGCCTGTTGGTCTGCACTATCGCCGAAGCATTGAGGATGAACGAAAGGAACATAACGCGGCTTAAAGGCACAAGCCGCCGGTCGCCGCCAAAACAATCGGCAATCAACGGGGCGCAAAAAAACAATACCATATAAACCGTCACGGCCATGCCCATATTAAACCACAAAACAGTGGAATAATCAAGCCTGGTAGGGGCTTTGCGCTGAATCAAAGCAAAGGAGAAACCACTGTCGACAAAAAGCGATGCAAATGCCTGGAATACCAAAATGGCACCTACCAGCCCGAAATCCTCTTCGGAAAGGATTCGTGCCAGCACTATCCCGGTAACGGCTGCCAGAACCGGGGTGGAAAACTTGTCGATAAGGTTCCACTTCACTGAACGGGCAGTCAGGGTTTTCAACTTCGGGGTATCCCCCTCTGCCTTAAGCCCCGCCGGACTCGCATCCACACCTATATTGTCGCAATTTTCCTCCGGCGGCGTCATTCCTTCTCACCATCTTCGGGCGTACCGGCATTCTCACCGGTCCACTCGGTTCCTTCAAGCGAATAAATCTTCACACCTACAGAATAATTCCTAATCCGTTTAGGCTCGTTACGGTAATACAGCTTACCGGCCATGACACCTTTCACGGTAAGAGTCCCTGTGGCCCAGCAACCGGTGGTGCCTGTGCCGAAAAAACGGCAGCTTACATCGACGGCTTCAAGCTCGTCGGCCTGGATAGCGCCGGTCCCGGTATTGCTCAGTATAGCCGATTCGCATTTCCCGGTAACAACCATATTGCCGTTGCCGGTTTTTATGGAACCATCGAACTTTGAGCAATCAACCCCCCTGACAACCAGCCGCCCGTTACCCACAACCATGGCCTTTAATTCCATAGTGGGGCGCACCGACAGCACTCTCACCGTTGAATCTCCATTGTTTTTAACCTCTTTAAGGAAGCGTGAATAAACCGTGATGGTGGGAAGATTGAGTTTCAGGTCGTCATCTTCATAGAATGCTTTCTGAATAACAAGTTTCCCTTTGTTGTTATTTTGAAAAATGATTTTATCGGCAATTTTTTTAGAAGTTTCGAACACTGCCATACCTGCAAGCTCGTCGCTGCTTTTGTACTCCACGTTGAAGCTGTCGTCGACAATCAGCTGTGAAAAGTCTTTCACATTCAACTCATATTTCGAAACCGCGTCGTTTGCCGCCGATGCAGTTCCGCACACCATGCCGCACACAACGGCAATGGCTGCAACAAACATTTTGAGATTCATATCATTAAGATTAGGCATTTTGTATATGGCATTTGTTTTCAACCTGTAATTATCACAATCATTCCTCATCAGGCACCCCTACGTCCCAGCCGGCTTTAAGCCTGGATTCCACCTGGTCGATTATACCGAACAGCTCATCTTTGGTTGAAGCCCTTAGCATGGCGATACGCGTAGGGCGGAACGATGGCAACCCCTTGAACAGCTGGCTTACCGCAAGATGACGCCTTATATGCAATATGCCGCGATATTCGTCGATGCGGTCGATGCTCTCATCGATTTGCCGACGCAGAATGGCAAATTTATCCTCAAGCGAAAGAGGGGTCGTCACCTCACCATGCAACAGGGTCTGCTTCATGTCGTGAAACACCCACGGATTCCCTATGGCGGCACGTCCTACCATCACACCATCCACGCCGTAACGGCTGAAAGCCTCAACAAGCTTCTCAGGGGTGGTAATGTCGCCGTTGCCAATCACAGGGATGGTGAGCCGGGGATTCTCCTTTACCCGTGCAATCATTTCCCAATCGGCTTCACCGGTGTACATCTGCGAACGTGTGCGTCCGTGCACAGTCAGTGCCTTTATCCCGCAGTCCTGCAACTGCTCGGCAAGCTCCACTATGACCTTATGCTCATGATCCCATCCAAGACGTGTTTTAACTGTCACAGGCAGTCGGACTGCATCAACTACGGCACGGGTTATTTCCAGCATCTTGGGAATGTCACGAAGCATCCCGGCTCCAGCCCCCTTCCCTGCCACTTTCTTCACAGGGCATCCGAAATTGATGTCGATTACATCAGGACCGGCTGCTTCCACCATCCGGGCTGCTTCCACCATAGGCCCGACTTCCCGCCCGTAAATCTGTATGGCTGTAGGGCGCTCGGCAGGTTCGATGTGAAGTTTCCGGGTGGTCGCGGCTATATTGCGTATCAGCGCGTCAGCCGACACGAACTCAGAATATGTCATATCGGCGCCAAGTTCCTTGCATATAAGCCGGAACGACTGATCGGTAACATCCTCCATCGGGGCAAGCATCACCGGGCGCTCTCCAAGGTCTATATCGGCAATCTTCATGATTGGTTTGAAATAAATATCAGTTGCCAGCTTTGATCTGCAAGTTTTCAGTTGTCGATGAACTCTACAACCATACCTATCCCAACTTACAACTTAAAACTTACAACTTACAACTTACAACTTATGACTTAAAAAACTCCCTCACTGGTTATCAGGGAATTTACGGTAATATTCCTCAAGCAGGTTTCGTATGTTGAAATAATATGTCGCATGCTCTTTGCCGTTCTTCTTCTCCACGTCAATACGGTCGAAGTAAGGCTCCTCATATTGCTGGTTCTTGGCAACGGCATTTTGAAAGTTTATGATATTGTATTCATGCCTTGGGTTTATTACATACCAGGCATTCTCCTTATCCGACCCTGTGCCGCTCGACACTATGGCCTGCAACAGGTGGTTAAGCCGGTATTGCCATATATTGGCAAGGTTGACCTTTCCCCTGGCACGAAGTGCATAAATCAGGAAATTCATCTGCGTCAAATCAAACGGGTTATCCGACAGGGCTTCTTTGGCATAGGATATTATCGAATCAAGCTCGGCACGCGTATGCCCGTTCTTATAATACAAACTCTCATTTTTGCTTGAGGCATCGGAATGACGATAGGGATTGAAATCCTCCTGAAACAGATAACCGTAATAAAGATGCCGGTAATCCTGAAGGTTCATCACTGTCTCATTCTTTTCATACCTCTCCATAAGCTTAGGGTAGTAGTAGACCGACTTCGGATTCATGACTTCCCGCTTTATCTCCTCAAGGTCAGGACGCAGTGTAGGGGTCTTTTCCCCTTTGGCCGCACCCGTGACTGAAAACGCAGCCCCGAAGGTAAGAATAGTCAATATGCCTATAAGTATCTTTCTCATCTGAATTGTCGTTTAATATATGTGTACAAATCGTTCAGGCATGTGTCACCCCGGCCAAAGCCAGGCCGACAAGGGTCATCGTCACCACTGCAGGCAGGCCGACCTCGGCCAGCACACGCCACATACGCCGCCTGATACCGGCTGCGGCAGGTGTGCGGGAAAATGCCAACCCGCCAAGACCGGCACCAAGCGCAGAACCGCCAATCATGGCCGCATACCCAAGGGTCAGACCGGCAACCATACCGACCAAAGCCCCTCCAACGATATAGTTCCGGCATATGACCGGGACTCTTACCCAAGGAACGCGCATCCACCCTATAAACAGGATTATCAGCACCGCGATGGCCCAAAACAACAAGGTTGACGAAGCGATTGACACGTAACCGCTGTTGACCACGGCCACAGCACCCAGATAGGCAAAAGCCGCACCCGACGAGGATGACCGGAAAGCCATCACCAAAGCGCCACATAGCGCCAACACACCGGCTGTCAACAACAACGTTTCCATAGTCCCTATGAAATTACAACGATTACACACATCGAAGTGTGCTTGTACAAAGCATACAAATTTAAGGTTTTTAATCCGTTTTAAGCCTCGTTTTTCAGTTTCTTCACATATTTTCCTTAATCTTAAGTCGGCCTCAGAATGCATGAAACCCCTCTCCACACTCTCAGATACAGGGCGACACCTATAAATTTTATACAAAAGCCGGATTATTGACAGATTTATTTAAAAAAAGTGTAAATTTGCAGTGGAGGCCGAACATTTTTTATCGCGCTGACGCTATTATTCAGAGCCACGTTATAATGCAGCGGGAATTTGAGGTTATCTTCAAAAGCTACTATTCCCCGGTAAAGTCTTTCCTCCGAAAGCTTGTAAAAACCGAGGATGATGCTGAAGACATCGCACAGGATGTTTTCACCCAGCTTTGGGTAAAGCCCGAAGTATGGAAGGGTAACCGTGATATCGACCGATATATATTCCGAATGGCCAAATACCAAGCTCTCAACCTGTTGCGCAACAATGCCCGCATCGCCGACCAAGTGCTGGTCGATGCCGACATGTCGTTGATGGAAAAAGTCACCGACGGGCATTCAGCCGTCGACCCCATCATACACAACGAAGCTGACCTGTTGTTGCGCATGGCACTTGACCGCATGCCTCCCAAACGTCGCGAAATCTTCTCCATGAGCCGGTTTGAAGAGCTGTCGCACAAGGAGATTGCGGAAAAAACAGGATTATCGGTCAGGACTATCGAGAGCCACATATATGCCGCCCTCGCATCGCTGAAAGAGGTCTTCCCCCAATATTGACAGTTACCTGCGCTCACTATCGGCATCAATCGCCCTTGCCACAAGCCTTTCAAGAGGATTCTTTACTATCACCCCCACCTTATAGCCCAAAGATGAGGCCACATCGCGCAACTGTGTTTCAAAAGCAGTTGCCACCGAACCGGCAAAATTAACCGTCATATTTCGGCATTCATCACCATTTCGGAAATACTGCGCAACATTACGGTGAAAGAACTGTTCGAACCCCTCCCTTACAATCTCACCCAGGCAAGGTTCACATATATTGGCACTTATAAAGGGGGCAAATGAAGCCAGGAAACGGTTGGGAGGCGTATCAGCATTTGACGGACGGTAAACACGGCGTATGATTTCCGAAGCATCCAAACCATATTCACGTTGAAAACGGGCCGACAATTCCCCCGGAAGCAGCCCTTTGATGAAATCGCCGGCAAAACGTCGTCCAAGCCATGCGCCAGACCCCTCATCACCAAGGATATATCCTCCGGGCGACACATTCGCTATAATCCTCTCCCCATCATAAAGGCAGGAATTCGAACCTGTACCCAGAATGCATGCAACCCCGGCAACGTCACCAAGCAAGGCCCGGCATGCCCCAAGCATATCGGTTTCCACTATGATTTCAGCCCCTGACACATGATGTGAAAGAGCCTCGGTCACCACACCGGCAGCATCACCTTTGCATCCGGCACCGTAAAACGCCACGATATCGGCATCAGCAGGCATGTTTCCCGGCAACTCCAGGCCGAATATACCTGCAACCATATCGGCACCCATCACCATCGGGTTTACCCCGGTTGTGAAAAATTCACTGACCAATGCCCCGTTTTCCACAACAGCCCAATGTATCTTCGTGCTGCCGCAATCGGCTATAACCCTCTTTGACATACCGTTAACCTTCAATAAATCTCGTATTTCTTTTTCCTGGCCTTGAATGTGTCACGGTCGCGGTTCCAAAGGGCCAGTATATCCTCCACCCTATGCCGTTTCATGAACAACGGCCTGAGTTTACGCGTTCCAACCACCTTGTCAAACATATCAAAACGCTTCTGGGCAGCCCCTACCGACATTTTATGAGCCGGATACATCGCTGCAAGTTCCTGCATAACATAGAATTGGATTAACGTCAGAGGTGCTTTGTCGAAATCAGTCACATAAACCTCAACACCGCCAACATCGACACCCTTTGAAAAACCATAATAAGGCCGGTAGTTGACCGGGCGGAACAATACCCCCGGAATTTTCAACCCGTTCATTCTCCCGGCAAGTTTACGCCCGTTAATCCACGGGGCGGCAAAAGTACGGAAAGGCAACGTGTAGCCGACCCCTATAGAAAGATAGTCAAGTTCCCCGGCAATGCCGGTGGCAGGATAATAAATCGCGGTTTCCGACGAAGGGATATGTGGCGACGGCAAGACCCACGGCATACCCGTATCGGAGAAAAGCATATCGCGCTTCCACCCGGCCATAGGAACAACCGTAAGCTTAAGAGGCTTATCCGAAGTAATCATTTTTTCACCTACCAACATTTTTGCCAATTCTCCGGGTGTCAGGCCGTAAAGATACGGCACGGGGTATTGGCCGACAAACGAGCGGCAGTCGGCATCGGTCACAGGCCCTTCCACCTTGTTCCCTCCGAGCGGATTCGGACGGTCGAGAACCACAAACTCCTTTCCAAGCCGCGCACACTGCTCCATAGCCAGCCCCATAGTGGATATAAACGTGTAGGAACGGCATCCGTTATCCTGTATGTCATAAACCAACACATCGACATCCTTAAGCATTTCGGCTGTAGGACGCCTTGTCGCACCATAAAGCGAATGCACCTTGACCCCCGTCACGACATCCTTTGCAACAGCGACTTTCTGCCCCGCCGGGATATCCCCTCTCACCCCATGCTCCGGGGCGAAGAGCGCGACAAGGTTGACACCGGGGGCTTCATGCAGGATGTCGATAGTTGATTTCAAATCATTATCAACCCCGGTGGGATTGGTAATCAACCCCACACGTTTCCCTTTAAGTAGTTCAAAACCATTGTCACGAAGCGTCTCGATGCCGGGCTTTACCACACTCACACTCCCGGCTGCCGACATCACGCAACACCCTATCACCCCAAACAAAAAACTAATCAAGTATCTCATACCCATACCTCCGAAACTTCTTAACTTCTTAACTTCTTCTCCTTCCCGAATTCCTTATCCACCTTTACAAGGTAGCACACACCGATAGTGGCCACACAGCATACCATAGTCCACAAAAAGAAACTGCGGTATGAGAACGTGTCGGCAATCCATCCCGCAGCCATGCCGGGGAGCATCATCCCTAGAGCCATAAAACCTGTGCAAATAGAATAATGGGCTGTTTTGAATCGCCCTATCGAGAAATATATCAGATATAACATATAGGCAGTGAAACCGAACCCGTAGCCGAACTGCTCCACAAACACACAGACATAAACCTCCCACAACGCCGATGGTTGGATGAAAGCCAGGTAAACGAATGTCAGACACGTGAGCGACATGCTCCAGGCCATAGGGTGAAGCCAGTAACGCAACCCGTTGCGTGATGCTACAAAACCGCCTACGATGCCTCCGAGCATCAGCCCGATAACCCCGAACGTGCCATATATCGTTCCAACATGGTCAGCCGTCAGCCCAAGGCCGCCGTCGGCCACAGAATCGAGCATAAACGGTGGAATCATCTTGACAAGCTGAGCCTCAGGCAATCGGTATAGCAGCATAAACAGCAATGCCACGCCGACTTGCGGCTTACGGAAAAACTCACTGAAAGTTTCAACAAACTCCCTGACCACCATCCGGCCTGATTTCGGCGAACGGAAGTCGTCACCGTCAGGACGGGGCAACTTCCATGTATGCCATAGCGCCATCAGGGCAAAAAACACAGCCAGGACGCCGAACACCACGACCCATCCTGCCGACGGCTCCCCCTGCATATCGCTCACCTGCGAGGCCACGACAACCAGCACCCCCTGCCCCACAACCATCGAAATGCGGTAAAAAAGGCTGCGGATACCTACAAACAACGACTGCTGATGCTCCGTAAGGCCGAGCATATAGAAACCGTCGGCAGCAATATCATGTGTGGCCGAAGCAAAAGCCATAAGCCAGAAAATCGCCAATGTCGTTTGAAAAAAGCCGTCGCCGGGAAGGGCGAACGCCACCCCTGCCATCGCTATCCCTATGCACCACTGCATCATCAGCACCCACCACCGTTTCGTGCGGATAATATCTACGAACGGGCTCCAGAACGGCTTTATGACCCATGGCAGATAAAGCCACGCAGTGTAAAACGCAAGCTCTGTGTTCCCTATCCCCATGCATTTATACATGATGGTACTTATAGTCATCACTGCCATATAGGGCAACCCTTCGGCAAAATATAGTGTCGGCACCCACCACCACGGGCTGCGGGCCTTATTTATATCAGTTTTCATCATTCTTTTTCACAATACAATGCGGTTATCCCGGCTTTCGGGAAATAATGATTCAGGATTTCACGGAACCCATATCCGGCAGCCCCCATAACGGCGGCCCCGATCTGGCACAAACCTACGCCATGACCCCATCCACGACCTCTGAAAATGAAGTCTCCATCAGCAGAACGGGTCACATCAAAAGCCGAACTCCGCAGATGCGTGTCCGACAGCCACCGCCTTATCTCCAGCTCCTTCCCCACAATCAAACTTCGGCGCTCCCCCTTGACCAAAAGCCTGACAATCCGACCCGACTTCCCGCGTGTCAACGGAACCAGGTCATGAATGCGGCCGAAATCTATGCCCGACCGACGCCTCACAAGCTCCGATAAATCGTCAGCGCCATATCTAACCTCCCATTTGAAAAAATCCAAAGTCTCACGGTCATAATTGTTAAGAACGGTATCAAGCACACTCCTGTCATCCGTATCACAGAAACAATGCCCGGCTGCATCACAATCCTTTACAGACTCCAGATATGGATGAGAGGCATTCTCCCAACAGTTTTCAAAAGTCTCGCTAACCCCTCCGCAGCATTTTGAGAAACGGGCGTCACACACCTCCCCTCCATAAGTCAGCACCATTCCCCGCGTTGCATCGACAGCCTCGGCCACAGCCGGGGTTGTTTGACGCGTAACGCCCTGGTAACGTTGGCAATGGTCATCGGCACATACATCGAAAAGCGTATGGTCTTCGCGGTCATACCATTTTATAAGTTCGTCAAAAACGGCATCACCCACGGCTGTACTACGCCATTCCTCCGCTTCCGCACACGTGTGCTTCCCACGGTCGGCCAGCTGCCTCAACAGCCAGCTGCGCGACACCACTGCATGGGCACGCAACAATGCCTGGGAAGCGGAGGCGCTCATCTCCGATGAGATAACGCTCTTCAGATACTCCTCTACCCCTATCACATTCACAGCCACGCAGCACCCCGCATCCACATCAGGAATGACCTTGAGTGCACCGGCAAACCGCTGGCATTCCTTACGCTCCCAATGAAACCCGACCCCGATAGTCACATCATCCAACTCAAACGACGCCCCATCGTCGACAGGCTCAAACAACAATGACTCATAAGCCACCCCGCCCCACATCAACTTCCCGGCATCACACCTTATGACATGGGAGCCGCAAAACTTTTCAGCCCCTACACGGAACACCCCTTCGAACGTAACACGCAATTCCTTGCGTGCCATTATCCCAACATTTATTTTCGGCTCATACATATCCAAATCTTATAGATTTACAAAGATACGAATTTCCATACACACACGCCCACTGAATCCGAATCTGGCTCGTCGGCCAAATATAGGCAAAGGTGCGTCACCATGCGGTTCAGCACCACGGTGACACACCTTCGAAGTCATTTGCCTGCATTATTATTCCCGTTGTATTGTCAAAGGCAAGGCGGCGGGGTTATTCACTTTTCTTGCGGATTTGCATCCCGCCTTTCACCAAATCGTCATGTGAAATGCGGTAGGCTGATTTGCGGCCACCGATTTTCACAGTATCGATGAAATCGGAAGGGGATTCGGGATTCTCAACCTCTATCACCATCTTATCCGTAGGATAATAATCCTTGTTGAGATGTATGGTCACCTTGTCGAAGGTGGGGGTTGTGACCGTGTATGTCGGCACACCGGGTATGTCGGGATAGAAGCCCATCATCGAGAAAATCGCCCAGGCCGACATCGTACCGGCATCGTCATTGCCGGGAATCCCGTCAGATTTGGTTGTAAAATATTTCGCCAACAGCTCCTTCACCAGCTTCTGAGTCCGCCATTCCTCACCTTTCACCTGCGAGAACAGATAAGGATATGCGATGTCAGGCTCGTTGGCCGGGTCGTAATTGCCACGGTCGAACACACTTTGCAGGTTGTCGACAAACTTCTTCTTCCCGCCCATAAGCTTCATCAGTCCGGGAATGTCGTGAGGCACATAGAACGTGTAGTTCCATGCATTCCCTTCATGGAAACCCGGCGAAGGTTCGAAATTCTCACCTTGCCTGGGGTCAAAAGGTGTCAGGAATTTCCCGTCGGGAAGAATCGGGCGCAGTGTGCCGAATTCCTTGCTGTAATAGTGCCGATAGCCCTTCGAACGATTGGCAAAAAGCTTGGCATCATCCTTATGGCCAAGGCTGTCGGCAATTGCCGACAACGCATAATCAGCGATATAATATTCCAACGCGTGGCTTACCGAGTTATCAAATTCCTCACGAAGAGGCACGTAACCGAGCGTTGTGTAATCGTCGTTGTCGGGGCGCATAAGGTTATCCTTACCGGGGGTCACAGCCCCCTTGCGCATAGCCTCATAAGCAAGGTTTATATCGAAATTGCGCAAACCCTTGCTCCACGTATCCACGATTACCGGTATCGACGGGTCACCTTCCATCGTCAGTGTCTCACGACCATAAAGCTCCCATTTAGGCAACCACCCGTGCTCCCGGTATATGTCGAGCATGGAGCGCACCATGGCTTCCTGACGTTCGGGATAGACCAAGGTCATAAGCTGATGCAGGTTGCGGTAAGTATCCCAAAGGGAGAACACTGTGTAGCGGTTTGCAACAGCAGCCGAATCGGAAGGTGTAACCGCCCCGGCATAGATATTGCCGACGGAGTCGCTTTCCATTATGGGATAGTCGCCGTTGAAGTCGTTGAGCACATTGGGATGGATAAGCGCATGATAAAGCGCGGTGTAGAACACCCGTTTCTGTTCCTCAGTGCCACCTTCAACCTCTATGCGGCCAAGCAGCCTGTTCCACTCGCCACGGGCATCCGCCTTGACTCTGTCGAAAGCCTCGTCGGCAGTGGCTGCATCAACCGCGCCGCCGGTGGCAAACACGGTGCCTGCAAGTTCCTTTTCAAGATTCTCGCGTGCATTTTCGATGCTGACAAACGACACGGCTACGGCTACGGATATATCCTCACCCGGAGTGGTGTCAAAACTCATCCATGCGCCGATATCGTCGCCCGACATCACACGGCCATAGTTGGTGTAAATCTTATATTTTCCGTTATCCTTATCCCATTCGGCCTCTACCCCGGTCATGGGTCGCTGCATCTTCCAGAATCCCGACGAACGCGGAGTTCGGTCAACCCGCATCACGAAATAAATGGGGAACACCGCCTGTGGGTTATAGCAGAATGTGCCGAGAAGTTTCGAACCCTCGAATTCCCTTTCACCTACGCGGCGCACACTAGCCCCCGATTCGTTGGTAAGCCCTTCGCCGAGGTTCAGCAATATGTTGCCTTCACCTCCGGCAGGAAAGGTGAACCGGCTGACACCGACACGTGTCGTGGCTGTGGCTTCGGCACGGATGCCGGAATTATCAAGGGTCACACCGTAATGCCCGGGGGTGGATTTCTCGTCGTGATAAGTAGTGCCATATTTATGGTAATCCACTTCGAGAGGGCCGGTAGTGGCCATCAACAACAGTGAACCCATTTCCGGGCACCCTACTCCCGACAGGTTGACATGCGAAAACCCGGTCATAAACTTATTGGTAACATCATAAGGGGTCGACCACCAACGTGCATCTTTGTCATACCCGTTGAGGTCGGAACCCATAACGTTAAACGGGGTTACCGACATCATCCCGTTGGGACGCACCGCCCCGGGATTGGTCGTCCCGAAATTAGTCGTCCCGACAAATGGATTTACGAATTTGGCAAAATCCATCTCCACCCCGGCCTCAGAGGCACGGAGCGGATGGATTGCGGAAAGAGAAAGCATGCTTGCGAAAGCAAGCGTCGCTACAGTCGTTTTCACAGGCTGTTTTCTTTAACGAATTCAATAATTTCACTTATGCGTCCGAAAGCCATGCAGACACATGTATCGGCGGCACCATAATAAACGGCAACCTTGTCGCCCTCGGTTATCGCCGCACAGGGGAACACCACGCAAGGCACATCGCCTGTCAGTTCATATTCCGTGGCAGGAGCCAGCAGATAAGGCTTAGTACGGTAAAGCACCTTTTCGGGGTTGTCCTTGTCAAGTATTGCCGCGCCCATCGAATAGCGGTAGCCACGGCATGTGTTGATTACACCGTGGTAGAACATCAGCCACCCTTCATCGGTAAGGAAAGGCACAGAACCGGCACCGATTTTGGTGCATTGCCATGCACTGTCGGTAAACGGGGCCACCTTCATAAGGCAGCGGTGTTCACCCCAGTATTTCATATCGGGGCTGTACGACAGGAATATGTCGCCGAACGGGGTGTGGCCGTTGTCGCTCGGACGCGACATCATGAGGAAACGCCCGTTGAACTTCTGCGGGAAAAGCACCCCGTTGCGGTTAAACGGCAGGAAAGCGTTTTCACACTGATAGAATGTTTTGAAATCGAAGGTGTAACCGATTCCGATTGTCGGGCCGTTATAGCCGTTACACCATGTAATCCAATAGCGGTCCTCAATCCAGGTGACACGGGGGTCGTACTTATATTCCGACTCAATCATCTCCGTATTGCCGGCCTCGAACTTGATGGGTTCGTCGGCAATCTCCCAGTTTTCACCATCTTTCGAAAAACCTACGAATATATTCATCTGCACGGCCTTGTTATCGCAACGGAACACTCCGGCATACCCGTTGCCAAAAGGCACTACGGCACTGTTGAAAATACTGTTTGAATTCTTAGTATGGTAACGACCTATCACGGGGTTTTTTGAGGAGCGCCACATAACATCGGCACAACCTTCGGGACGTTCTTCCCAGGGGAAATTTCTCATTGTTTTTGAATTAAAGTTTCAGTATCAACGCAAAGTCCGCGCCTTTACATATAACATAAAGCATATTTAACAAAGGAGCACCTATTCATCAGGCGACATAATTGCCGCTTCTTCGGCTTTGAGCAGGTTCCCTTTGTCGTCATATTTGAACGGTACGAACCATGTAATCAGGAACGCGGGGATGGTTGCTATAAGCACGAATATGAAATAGGCCGAATAACCGAGCCAGCCGCTTACCCAGCCGCTCAACATGCCGGGAATCATCACACCGAGGTTCATGATTCCAGAAGCGAATGCGTAATGCGCCATCTGGTGTTTGCCCGGTGCCACCTGCTGCATCATGAACAACGTCAGGCCGACGAAGCCGAATCCATAACCGAAATACTCGAAAATGATGCCTGAGGCGATGACCCACCCCGATTCGGGCTGGAAGAATGCCAGCAAGGCATAAACAGCAAACGGTATGTTGAAAATGCAACATAGCGAAAACAGCGTGCGCTTCAAACCACGGGCGGAAATGTAATAACCGGCCAGCAAGGAACCAAGCACGAACGCCGCAGCCCCGAAGGTGCCATAATACACCCCTATCTGCTGGTTGTCAAGACCAAGGCCGCCTACCGCACGGTCGGCTTTAAGAAACAACGGCACGATTTTCACCACAAAACCTTCACCAAAACGGTAAAGGACTATGAATGCGATATAATACCAAATGTATTTCTTTGTGAAGAAAGCCTTTAACACATTCCAAAGTTCATGCATGACATCCGCTGCCGTTCGCGAACGCACCGCCTCGATTTCGGCTGCACTTTTTTTGCGTCCGGGGAGGATAAAAATGTGATAAAAGCCCAGCACAACCATCGTTACCGACAGGATTCCCATGATAATCATCCAGGCATTGCGGTTTGCAATGAAATCCGTCATCGCGCCGGTAGCACCTTCGGGGGTGAACATGTCGATAAAGTAACCCGACAGGTAGACCAGGCCGCCGGTTGCCGCCAGTTTGGCTATGTTGTAGAATGCACCCTGCCAGCCGATATATTTCGACTGCTGGGCAGGCGACAACTCACCCATATACACCCCGTCGCAGGCAATATCGTGGGTTGCGCCACTGAATGCCACAACCGACAGAAAGATTATCGCCACCAGGAAAAAATGTTCCATAGTCAGCGACAATGCCACAAGACCGAAAGCCACACCGGTTATAATCTGTGTGGTGACAACATAGAATTTTTTGGTTTTAAACAATTCCAAAAACGGGCTCCACAGCGGTTTCAATGTCCATGGCAGGAGAATCAACGATGTCCAGAAGGCAATCAGGGCATCCTCCACACCCATACCCTGAAACATCAGCACAGTGGCCATGTTCAACACCACAAATGGCAGACCCATTGCGAAATACGCCGTAGGCACCCATGCTATAGGGCTGACGCCCTTTGTTTTGTTTTGCGACATTCCTGTTATCGGGTTATCGTGATTTACGGCTTCAGCCTTGCTGGTTTGATTAGCCTGACCAGTCAAACCAATCAAACTTACAAGGCTGAAGCCAACTAAACCTATTGTTATCTAAACTATTTTTGATGCAGATAGAAGCATTCCTGACTTATCATTTCATCTCCTTCGAGAACGAATAGGGGAATGCGCTTTCGTCGGTTCCACGCGATGTGTTGGGCTTGTCGCTCATATCGAAGCTGATTGTGCCACCCTCAAGCAGTTCGCCATGCTTGATATAATTCTTATAGTATGATTTGCCGTTAAGCTTCATCGACTCGACATAGCGTTTTGATGCATCATTGTCAGGGGCTTCGATAACCATCTTATTCCCGTTCTCAAGATTGATGGTAACCTTTTTGAACAGCGGCGAGCCAAGGGCATATTCGTCGGTGCCGGGTGCCACGGGATAGAAGCCCATCGCCGAGAATACATACCATGCCGAGGTCTGGCCGTTATCCTCGTCACCGCAATAACCGTCGGGGGTGGGTGTGTACATGCGATCCATCACATCACGAACCCAGTACTGTGCCTTCCAAGGTTCACCGGCCCAGTCATAAAGATAAATCATATGCTGGATGGGCTGGTTGCCATGGGCATAGTTACCCATATTCATCACCTGCATCTCACGGATTTCGTGAATAGGGAAACCATAATAGCTGTCATCGAAAATCGGCGGTACAGAGAACACAGAGTCCATCATTGCCACAAAAGTCTCCTTGCCACCCATGAGGTCGATAAGACCCTGGGGGTCATGGAATACACTCCAGGTATAATGCCATGAGTTACCTTCGGTGAAAGCGTCGCCCCATTTAAGCGGGGAGAAGGGTGTTGCAAAAGAACCGTCGGCATTACGGCCACGCATAAGGTTGGTTTCCTTATCGAACAGGTTGCGGTAGTTCATGGCACGTTTTGCATACAGGTCCTGCTCCTCCTGGGGACGGTTGAGAGCCTTGGCAAGCTGGTAAATCGTCCAGTCGTCATAAGCATATTCCAAGGTGCGGGCGGCATTTTCCTTTATGTCTACATCATAAGGAACATAACCGAGCTTGTTGTAATATTCATGACCGAGACGCCCTGTTGACGAAACCTCGGGATGCACATTCTCAGTACCCTTCACGATACCTTCCCAAAGTGTTTCGGTATCCTCTACCTTCACACCTTTCAGATATGCATCGGCCAGCACTGATGCCGAATTGTTGCCTACCATGCAACCACGGTGGCCGGGAGATGCCCATTCGGGGAAAAAACCGCTTTCACGGTAAGCGTTAAGCATACCTTCCTGGATTTCGTGGTTTACTGAGGGATAGGCAAGATTGAGAAGCGGGAAGAGAGAACGGAACGTATCCCACAAACCGGTGTCGGTGTACATATAACCGGGAAGTACCTGCCCGTTATAAGGGCTGTAATGCACGGGCTTTCCTTCGGCATCAATCTCATAAAACTTGCGCGGGAAAAGGGTGGAACGATACAGGCAGCTGTAGAATGTGCGCTCCTGGTCAAGATTGCCACCTTCAACATCGATGCGTCCCAATATGTCGTTCCAGGCATCACGACCCTTTGACACGAGAGTGTCGAAATCGTCATTGCCAAGTTCCTTAAGGTTGCGCTCGGCCTGTTCAGGCGAGATGAACGAGGATGCTACACGGGCAATAACCTGCTCACCTTTCGAGGTTTTGAAGCCTACCACAGCGCCGGTGTGCCATCCTTCCTGTTCCAGGACATCGGTTTTAAGGGAATAATCCTTAGCGGCAAGCCGTTGGTCCTGGTTCTCAGGCTTACGGTCGTTTGAGAAAGTATAGGTATATTCAAACGGCTTGTCAAATTCCATCACGAAATAGTTGCGGAAATTATCGGGGACACCACCGCTGTTACGGGTGGTGTAGCCGATTACCTTATTCTGCTCAGGCAGGACTTTCACATAGCTGCCACGGTCGAAAGCATCAATCACGACAAACGAAGAATCGTTGGCAGGGAAAGTGAAACGGAACATCGCGGCACGCTCGGTCGGGGTGATTTCGGTCACTACATCGAAATCAGCCAGATAAGCCTTGTAATAATACGGCTTTGCAACCTCGCCTTTGTGCGAGAACCAGCTCTGACGCTCATCCTCGCGGAACAGGGGCGCACCGGTCACAGGCATTATCGAAAACTGGCCGTAATCGTTAATCCAAGGACTAGGCTGGTGTGTTTGTTTGAACCCGCGTATTTTGTTGGCGGTGTACTGATACTGCCACCCGTCGCCCATCGGGCCTGTCTGCGGTGTCCAAAAGTTCATACCCCAAGGACGTGCGATTGCCGGATAGGTGTTACCTGTCGAAAGCTCGAAAGTAGATTGCGAACCCATCAAGGGGTTAACCAAATCGGCATAATCCTTCCCTGTGGCTTCCGAAGCAGCACTTTCCGCACACGATGTCGCGGTAATCGCTGCAATTGCCGCACCGGCGGCAGCTATCCCTAAAATATATTTTTTCATCTTATGAAATCAATAGTTGCTAGTTATGCGGATTTTCAGTCAGAGTCGTTATTTAACACCCCAGTTTGTCGGGGCGTCGGTCATTTCAAGCACGAGTTCACCACCTTCAACAATATCTGAGTGGTTGAAGAAAGGTTCGTCAAGTTCACGGCCATTGATGGTGGCCGATTTTATATACTTGTTGGCTTTTGAGAAATTCTTTGCCGTAACCGTAAACTGTTTACCGTTATTCAGGTTGACGGTAAGGGTTTCAAACATCGGCCTTCCGATAGAGTAAACCGGGTTACCGGGAGCCACCTGGTAGAATCCCATGGCGTTGAGCACAAGCCATGCCGACATCTGTCCGCAGTCCTCATTACCTGACAGTCCGTCGGGATCCACACGATACTGTTCTTCAAACACCCTGTCGACCAGCTCCTGGGCCTTCCAAGGCTGACCTGCGTAGTTATACAGGTGGATTATGTGGTGTGACGGTTCGTTACCATGGGCATACTGGCCGATCAACCCGGTTATATCGGCAGACACCAGTTCGCCGGTAAGCTCGGATGATGCGGAGAATAGCGAGTCGAGTTTTGCAGCGAACTTCTCCTTGCCACCCATAAGGTTGATGAGGCCTGGCACATCGTGAGGCACGAACCATGTCCACTGCCAGGCAGTGCCTTCGCAGTAATCGTCGTTACGGTGGTTGGATGCATTGGGGCTGAAAGGCTCGCGCCATGAGCCGTCGCTCATAACACCGCGCATAAACCCGGTTTCAGCATCGAAATATTTTTCATAACCTTTGGCAAAAGCCGCATACTTGTTGGCAGTAGCCGTGTCACCGGCAGCTGTTGCAAGCTGCGAAATGCACCAGTCGTCATAAGCATATTCCAAAGCCTTGGCCACTGATTCGTTATCTTTGTCAGACAGGATATACCCGAGGGTATTCTTGTAATATTTGGCCGCAGGCATCAGGTGGGGAAGCACTTTGGCAGGGCAATGAATCCCGGCAGTGTCATATTCGGCAGCACGCACCGAAGCCTTGAGGGCTTCATTCACATCAAACGAGTTCTGACCCTTGGCCACAGCATCGGCAAACAGCGAGGCGGCATGATAGCCGATCATAGTGCCCGTGTAGTTCCCGGCAAGTTCCCACATAGGAAGCACACCACCCTCCCGGGCTTTCAACAGGAGCGAATGCATATAATCATTGTTGAGGTCGGGATCGATAATCGACATCAGCGGATGCAGCGCACGGAAAGTATCCCATATAGAAAATATGGTGTAAACCGGCTGGTTGACATCGCCCTGCTTTGTTTTGCGGTCCATGCCCAGATAACGGCCGTCGGCATCAGTGAATAGATTGGGAGCGACAGCAGTGTGATAAAGTGCCGTATAGAATTTGGTAAGGTCGTTTTTATCGGCAGTTGCAGGTACGTCGATTTTGGAAAGATATCCGTTCCATGCATCACGTGCATTTTTACGGGTCATGTTGAAATCGAAGCCCGGCATCTCGGCCTCCACGTTATTGCGTGCCCCGTCATAGTCAACCGCCGACACACCCACCTTGACCAGCAGCTGCTCACCCTCTTTCATCGGGGGGAAACTCAACAGCGCCTTGCAACGTGCATAGGGGCGACCCTTTGTATCGGTAATGGTATCATTGACCATTGTCGTGGTAAAGGGCTTCGAGAACTTGGCATAAAAATAAATCTGCTGGTCGAAAGCCCAGTATTCGGTCATTTTCCAACCGCGCAGCTCGGTATCGCTCACCACTTCCAAAGCCATGTCGAGATTGGTCTGATGCTGGATTGAATAGTCCATATCCACAATCATTCCGGCCTTGTCGGTTGCAGGGAATGTGAACCTGTGCAGGGCCACACGCTTGGTCGACGTCATTTCGGCCAGGATGTCGTAGCGGTCGAGTTTAACGCTGTAATAGCCCGGCTCGGCCACTTCGTTGGCATGCGAAAAGGCCGAGGCATAAGGAAGGTTCTGCAATGTGTCGACCTGGGTGTCGATAATCTGCGCACCTACGGTAGGCATCATAAGCACATCACCGTAATCAGCACACCCGGTGCCACCTACATGTGTATGCGAAAAGCCGTTGATAAGTGTATCTGCATAATAATATCCCGAACATGCATCCCATCCGTCTATGCGGGTGTCGGGTGATGGCTGAATCATCCCGTTCGGCACTATAGCCCCCGGGAAGGTGTGGCCATGCCCCCCGGTGCCGATCATAGGATCGACATAGGAGGCATAATCGGCCTTGGCTGCCGCATCGTTGCATGCTTCAAGCATCATTGCCGTCAGCCCTACACCGACCGAAGCGGCCGTGATAATGAAAATTTTCCTCATGACATATTGTGTTTTAATATTTCCTAGCACTGTTTTTTCCCCATGGATTTTAACGACATGGACGCTCCGAACTCACGGGGTCATCATTCCGTCATTTCAAGCTCCAGCATGCCACCTGCCATAATTTCATCATGTGTGACAGATGTGCGGCCGAGCGGCTTGCCGTTAAGTTTGGCCGATTTGATATACCGAGCCTTATCACTGAGACCGTCAGCTTTGACTGTGAACGTTTTGCCATCGCCAACCTCTATGGCTGACCGGGCAAACAAAGGGGTTCCTAGTTCATAGATACCACCTACCGGGTTAACCGGATAGAACCCGAGGGCTGAAAACACGTACCATGCCGACATCTGGCCGCAATCCTCGTTGCCGCAAAGCCCGTCAGGGGCATTGGTGTAGAGGGTTGTCATGATTTCATGCAGGCGGTCGGCACCCTTGCGGGGATTATCGGTGAAATTGTAAAGGTATGCCACATGATGGCCGGGCTCGTTACCCTGGGCATACTGCCCTATCATGCCTGTGCTGAAAATCGGAAGTTCTATTTCAGGGTTGACATGGGAGAAAAGGCTGTCGAGTTTTGCCTCGAATACTTCTTTCCCACCCATTGCCTTCATAAGGCCGGGGATATCGTGCTGCACGGAGAATAAATACTGCCATGCATTGCTTTCACAGATTTCCTCATCATAATCCTCGGCAACGAACGATGGCGAGAAATCCCCCTTTTCGTCACGTGGCTGGAAGAATCCTGTTGCAGGATTGAATGTGTTAAGCCAGTTGGCCGAACGGGTCATGAATTCATCATAAATCCCCTGCTCGCCAAGCTTCCCGGCAAGTTGCGCAATGCACCAGTCATCATAGGCATATTCAAGGGTTTTCGACATAGACCAGTCTTTGTTGCCCGACGGCACATAACCCATCTGCATATATTTGTCAAGCTGGCGATAAGAACCGTTGCGGGCCGTGGCCACACTGACTTCAAGCGCCCTGCGGGCATCAGCGTCTGTAAACGAGCCGTTCCCCTCTCCCAGCTTTTTCAATGCGGCATCGGCAATAACGGCAGCAGAATGGTAACCGATCATCATATCTGTTTCCGAAGCCCACATGTTCCACACCGGCAGACGCCCCAGTTGCACCCCGAATTCGGTAAGCGAACGAGCCATATAGGCAGCCTTTTCAGGGGCGATTATAGCGAACAGCGGATGTGAGGCACGGTAAGTATCCCACAACGAGAATGTAGAATAATTATCCCATCCGTCAGCCTTGTGAATGTTCCCATCGGGGCCCGGATAAGAGCCGTCGGCATCGCTATAAAGTGTCGGTGCAAGCATGGAATGATACAACGCCGTGTAAAACACCGTTTTGCGGTCATCGGCACTCTTCGCATCCATGTCATCGGGAAGTTCGATTTTCACTTTCGACAATGCTGTGTTCCAACGCTCACGTGCAGCCTCACGGTAGCCGTCGAAATCATCGGCAGGTGCCTCTGCCTTAAGGTTTGCCAATGCACCCTCTTCGCTGACAGGCGATAAAGCCGTGGAAACGGTCAGTTGCTCGCCCGGGGTTGTAAGATAGTTGAACACGGCCACCTTACCGACACCGCTTGCCTTGCCTCCGTCGGTAATCAGAACAGTGTCAATCGCAGCCGACATGAACGGTTTTGAAAAACGGGTAGCGAAATAAACTTTCTGATTACGCGCCCATCCATCGGAATAGCGGTAGCCTGCAACCGTAACAGAGTCAACCACACGGATGTCGGTATTGACGGTTTTATCCCAGTTCATTGCCTTTTCCAGGTTCAGAATCACGGCACAGTCCCCTCCGGGGAATGTGTAGCGCTGGATACCGCAACGGGGAGTAGCAGTCAGCTCCACGTCGATATTATAGTCATCAAGACGGACTTTGTAATATCCGGCAGTTGCCTCTTCGCGGTCATGCGAAAAACGGGAATGCACTCCCAGGGGAGCTTCAGCTTCACGGACAGGACGCTTCACGGGAAGGAACGATATATCGTAAAGGTCGCCTGCGCCGGTGCCGCTGAGATGCGTGTGCGAAAATCCTGCTATAGTGCTGTCGGGATAGAAATAGCCCGAAATTCGATCCCATCCGGGAAGCCCGTTGTCAGGACTGAGCTGAACCATACCGAAAGGAACCTGCGCACCGGGATAGGTATTACCCGTGAAATCCGTGCCAATCATAGGATTGACATATTCTGTAAGGTCAGTCCCCGTTTCCGACGCAGATGCCGAATTGCAACTTTTGGTGGTTACAGACACAGCGGCACACCCAAAAATGAGGGCCAGCCCCGGATAAAGAAGACGCGACATTTTTTTGTTTGCAGAATTCCGGCTACCGTTGCCGGAGCTATATGCAAAAGTCTTTTTCATGGACGTGAAAGATTCGGCGGTTAGAAGATTGATGGTGGTTATATAGGGGGATTCATACCGACATTAAAGTTAAAACGAATCCTATATTATACTCCCCTATAATGAGGTCGGTACTTAAAGGCGTTATCTTAAAAAAGACAAAAAAGCGCTCCATTTTGTGAAGCGCTTTCATTCAGGATACAATACCCTGGTATATCGTTATTCTACAACGGTGCACACACTCACGCGGTTCCAACTGTTTTCAGCAAACAGGTCACCTACACCCATACCTTCGGCACGCACACGGCCTGCGGCAATGCCATAGCGTTTAACCAGTTCCTTCTTAACAGCCTCGGCACGGCGTTCGGCAAGTTTTTTGTTAAATGCAAGCGAACCGTCTTTCGAAGCATAGCCCTGTACAGTGACTGTGGCTTCAGGATTGCCTTTAAGCTGGTCTGCAACCATCGCAATGTTAGGCTGCTGGTTAGGTTGCACATATGAAGAACCGCAGTCAAAGAAAACATAGCGGATATTGCCTAAATCCTTCACCACCTTCTCAACAACCGGCGGACGGCGGTTGCATGCATCAAGCTGTGCCTGCAAATCAGCCAATTGTGCAAGCAATGCCGCATTGTTCGCACCGCTGGCATCAAGCTCCCCGCGAAGGGCGTTAATCTGTGCGTTAAGGGCATCGAGTTCAGCCTGGTCATAGGGGCGCACAACCACGAAATGGTGCGTACCGTTGGAATTACCGAAATGATATGTAATCCCGGCTTCCAGTTCCAGGAAACCATAATTCGAATCATATCTGGCCTCATAACCGAGCACGTTGGGTGAAGGATTACCGTTCATGTTCCACATATATGCCGGTTTCAACGAAATAGTCCAAGCTTTTGACGAACCGAGATTGAAATTAAAATTCATCCCGACTTTGGTTGCCCAGGAATTCCCGTCGTTGCATGTGGTATGCGGATAATATGCATGCAACCAACCTGTTCCGGCAACGAGTTCCAACTCGAACAAACGCGGGGCACCGGCATATCCGGCAAAGGCATTCATAAGGTTTACAGCCCCGAACATACCGACATACTGATGGTCAAATGCGTTCCCCGACCGCAAACCGGTCCATTTCGAAGTGTTGATGCTCCACTCCCCTTCCACACCCAAACCGAATACGGGGGTAATCTGCTTGCGCAATTCGGCACCGACAACGCCTCGGGCATCATCCCAGAAGCCATTGTCTTTAACCATTTTCGACGACATAACCGCCCCTCCCTTAAGGGTAAATGACCAGTTGTCGGTAAATTTGCTACCGGCAACAGTAGTCTGCGCCTGGGCGCCGACAATGCCTAAACCGATTGCAGCCAGCAATATAATCTTTCTCATATCCGTAAATGGTTTGATGTTCGAATGCAAAGTTAAAAAATATTTAATAATACGCCAAGCAGCTTTAACAAAAAAATCGTTCAACGTTAGCATTTACCATGTTATGCAGCCGACGATTTCACACCGGTTCAGACAGATTAACACTTATCAACACCGCCTGGTTCAGCTCAGCGCACATATATCCCTTCTGCCGAAAAAAACGCCCGACGTTTCCAGGCTTTAGCCATAAAGTCATCATGACTTCCACGCTCTCCGCGTTCGGTTACAAAGCACAATGCTTCCGCTCGAACTCTAACAGCAATGTGTGTTGACGGGTTTCGTTGCTCCTACATCCCAGCAACTTTGTATCCGAAAATTTATAATCAGCCCCTACACCGTCCTTAAGGATTTGGAAGTCACCCTCTCCAACCAAAAGCAATCCCTTTTCCGGCATATCCACGTCAAACAAACGCAAACGGTCGTGCATATAGTAGTTGACAACATAATATCGCCACATCGCTTCAGGACGGTAGGAATAAACAGGCCCTGAAGGCACCACAGCCTCGATTGCCTGAGCCAGCGGCTTATCGCTCTTTACGTTCATTGCCGCCGGAAGAACAGCTCCTTGCACCATCCAGTAAATCACCAAGGTATAAATCATTGTCCAGCCAAAACCGACTCTAGCCTTTGACCGCATCAGCTCACGCCCCAGCCCACAGGCACACAGCAACGAGAACATACACAATGCAAAAGGCCAAAAACGGTGCGACGACTCACGCAGACACTCCGTCACCACCGCGATTTTGGCATCGCCAATTTCCGGCAGAAGCCCATACATAACGGCAATCACCATTGCAGAAGCCACCAAACCAAGAATGCATATCACCCAGCAATATGCTTTGACCAAACGCGGGAAGTGCCTGAGCAACCATCTGGCATACATGGCGATAAAATAGGCCGCAAACGGATATACAGGCAGAAGGTACACACTGCGCTTACTCTTCGGGATACAGTAGAATACGAATATCAGCACAAGTGCCAATAGCGAAAACAATTCCAGGGAATCCATACCGCGCAATTTACGCCATATCCTTTTCAACGAAAAGCCTGTGGCTCCCGATGCCTTTTCACGCCGACGCCACGGGGCAACAAAAACCGACATCAGCAAGAGCAATGTTGCCGGTGCCAGCCCGTAAGCCAGGGTCAGCAGGTTATACCATGCAGGGTTCTCATGCGATTCATACGACATAGTGCCGGTGAAACGCCCGAAATTCTCCTCCATGGCCAAGCGCAGGAATTCTTCCCCACCTTTTTGATAAGCAGCAAGATACCACAGCGCAGGCAACACCAGCGACAGCAGCGCCGACAATCCTACGCTGACAGTTGTTTTCCAAAAGCCGTTTCCACGCATAAGCCTGAACACAAACACCACCATGCACGGCAGCAACATGCCGACAGGCCCTTTGGTCAGCACACCTCCGCTCATCAGCAATGCCGCCCAAATGCTGGGCGACCATGTACCGCCGGGATGCCGGTCAGATTGCCGGTAAAACGCATATAATGCCGTTACCACAAACATAGTCAACAGCATATCCACCCGGCATATCGTGCCTGAACGGAACAACTCAAAGCTTCCGGCAGTAATCAAAGCCGCTGCCATGGCAAGATTCACCGTGGCCCGGCGCGCATAAAGCCGGAACCCGGTAATTACCATTACAATGACTGCCAACGCGGAAGGGAGACGTGACAGGAACTCCGTCACCACTCCGCCGTTAAGGCTTCCGAACAATGCTATGCACCATGCAAGCATCGGCGGCTTATACGGTATTTCAGCCCCGAACGTTACCGGTAGCACCCAGTCGCCGCTCTGAAGCATTGCCACGGCGATTACCGCCTCACGAGGTTCACCCTTGGTGCTATAAAGGTTCTCACCAAGGAATGGGATAAATGTTAGAATCAAAAGCCCAGCCACCAGCAGGGTTTCCCACCCTATCCTGGTAGGACTCAATCTGTTTGAAGCCGACATATCTGCCATGGTATATGATTACAAAAAATGCTTACTGCAAAAGTAAGCATTTTTTAGCTATGATACGCCATCCACCCGAATCATGACAGGATTTATACAGGCAAATAATATCTGTTTCCTATTCTATACTTAATTGCCGAAACTGAGTGTAGTGTAAAAATTCCCACCATATTGCGAATTGAACGAGAGGGTGACGAAACGGTTCGCCGGGCCATACCATGTAGCCGACATTATCCCGCCCTGGTTCACTGTCTGCACAGGCATGCCATATTGGGCTGTAAAGGTGTTGTACAGGCTGTTATACCTGCTCATATCGTAATAGGCCGACGGATATGTGAACTGCGACCCTGTCAGCACCCCGTTGTTATAATAGAGCGCGGCATCGGGCCATGTATAGTTCATCTGCGGCACATTAGAAAGATATATCACATCGTTACCATAGCTGCTCACATTGTAACCGCTGTTGACCAACGCATTTATCGAAGCACCAATAGCCGTGCCGAGAGCCACGCCGAGGATAGTGCCGAACACGGGGCCACCACTGCGATAATGCCACCGTGGAGGAGGCACCGGGCGGCAGAAATGCCCGAAAAACGGCACATGGTGGTGAAAATGGGCATGATGCCGCTTCGGCGGCGTAGGACGTCCCGGACGGAATCCCGCATGCCCGGGGCGGTAATTGCCACCGGGACGATGCCCGTTACCCGCTCCGGGATGGTGAGAACCATGACCCGGGACAGTGTGCCCGGGACGGTGATTGTTGTTGCCGGGCTTAGACGGACGGTGGTTGCCTGGCTTGTTATTCCCCGGACGATCATTGCCAGGGCGGTGATTTCCCGAACCATTATTGTTACCTGGACGGTTATGGCCATTCCCGGCACCCGGTTTCGACGGGCGGTTACCCGGAGTGTCAGGCCGGTGATTCCCATTAGCTCCCGGACGCCGGCCTCCCCCATGACCGTTGTTGCCAGGACGCGATGCCCCGTGAGAGTGATTCGAACCGCCACCTGAATTCGAGGTTGAGCCATGCGCCTGACGCCCACGGGTCTGCGCATCAGCCACAGGCGCCGCCACCATGGCAAACGCTATTATAAAAGCTGTAACAGTCTGTATAATCTTCTTCATAATCCGGGTTCTTTTAAATCCTTAGAATGCCAATCCTACCGAAAGGTTTAACACATGCACCTGCCGTTTCGTTTATTTTCCATATTTTTGCATGCAGATACATCAAACATTTACCCACCGTTTATTGTCCTTTAATTAAAAGGAACGATTACCTGACTTCGACAGTCACCCTAATACAGAAATCCGATTATGATGATTAGATTTATCAAACGGCATGCCATTGCAATAGCACTTACATTAGGTATCGCCCCCGCCGCATTGCTGGCATCCTGCAATTCCAAGCCAGAAGCCATCAACCGTATGGTCAAAGAACTGAATTCCCCACAGTTTAAAGCGAAGGAGATGGAAACAGGGCTGTTTACAGATTCGTCCGCGAAATTGGACGGCGACACATTGACCCTTACATTTTTCTGCCGTCCGGAATTGAATCTATCATCCGTCACACCCGACAAACTGCCGACGCTGAGAGAATCGGCTGTGCAGGAATTCAAAACATACCTTTCCGACAGAAGTTTCAAAGAGGGTATTGAAGCATTGCGCGACAACGGCATGTCCCTGAGGCTGATATGGCAGGATACTGCGGGAAAATCCGTAAGTATCGACCTTCCGCCAGCCGAAATCCTCGGCAACGGCACAGCTGGGTCATAACCCCCTTTTAAGCCACGAGCCTTTCAAAAGCCTCCATAGGAATATCGTGCCACGGAAGCAAAGCTCGATGCACATTGCCAGCCACACCCCGTCAAGCCCCATCGACGGGGCGAGCAAGGCAGCTATGGGGAGACGCACCAGCCATATACTCGAAAAGTTCATAGCCGCAGGCACTATCGTATCCCCTACCCCGACCATTACCCCATAGGCCACAATCGATGCTGCGAACATCGGTTCGGCCCAGGCCTCGATGCGCAGAGCCGAAGTCCCGAGAGCCTGGATATCGGCCACCGGCGACAACAATGCCATCACCGCAGGGGCACATAGCCAAAGGATCACCCCCATCACGGTCATAACCGCCATCCCAAGCCCTACGGTGAGATAACCGAACTGACGCGCAAGGTCTTTACGTTTAGCCCCGTAGCTTTGCCCAACCAAAGTAGTGGCGGCATCACCGATACCGTATCCGGGCATATAGCACAATGCCTCGGCGGTCACGGCAAACGCATTTGCAGCAATTGCCATCACCCCCAAAGGCGCCACTATCACGGTGACCATTATCTGCGCCCCGCATATGACTGCATGCTCAAGTGTCATTGGTGCCGACACCTTCAACGCATTGCGTAGCACGGTCCCTGTCGGGATAAAAGCCCTCCGGCTCCTGTCTTCAACACTCCCGGATAGCGCCTTCCGAAGCCGCGACACCTTCCCGAATATGGCCAAATCTTCCTGACGCAAACAAGCATACCACATCACAAGGGCGGCGGTAACGACCTCGGCACAAACAGTGCCAAGTGCTGCACCCAACACCCCCAGTCCGGCACCCGGAATCATGACATCGATACCGCACAAAGCCACTTCACGCGACGGGAATATCAGGAAATAATTGAATATCACGTCAAGCAGGCACATCATTACATTCAATGCCCCTGCGGTCTTCATATTGCCCGAAGCCCTAAGCATGGCACCTCCGAGGTAATTCAGCGTAAGCAACGGGAGTGCGCCGACAAACACCATAAAATATACGGTTGCCTTATGGTTGACCTCGGCAGTGCCGCCAAGCCATCCCGGAAGCGGCGACGCGATGGCCACACCGATTAGCGCCATCAACATTCCGAAGGCAAGCGACGCTGTGATACCCTGGCGCAACACACCACGTGCCGAGGCATAATCTGCCGCACCTATCCTATGCGACACCTGAACGGAAAAACCCACGGTGGCAGCAGAGCATATACCCCAAAACAGCCAAAGACTTGTAGAAACAAGCCCTACAGCGGCACTGTCGTCAGCACCGAGGCGCCCCACCATCGCCGCATCTATATATTGCATCATTATGCTCGACAGCTGCGCCATAATGGCCGGCCACGACAGTTTCGCGGTCAGCAAAAGCCTTTGCCGGAACGTCAGCGGCGCCCCGCTCTGTATCAGTTTAAGCATAATGTGTCGGTATTAACGCCATAATCCCATCCCCCCGCTTTAACGGCGTTGATGATTTACATTATTTGCAATAAGTATGCCGCAGATAATATAAAGCCGGATTATATCTTTCATGCGTAATAATTTTCATGACTTTCTTATGCCGAAATCCAGTCGGCCAACCTGCGCAACCCCTCAGCAAGCACGCTACGCGGGCAGGCGATATTCAAACGCAGATAGCCCTCCTGACCATACATTTCCCCGCAGTTTACCCACACTCCGGCTTCCTTTCGCAGCCGCTCCTCCAACTCTTCCGAGGATATGCCGAGGGAACGCACATCCATCCATGGCAGATATGTGGCTTCCAGCATCGTAATGGGGAATTGCGGCAACCTTGATGCTATATACGTCCGCGTAAATTCATAGTTGTCACGAATATATCCGCGCAACTCGTCGAGCCACGCCTCCCCTTCGGATGTATATGCGGCTTTCAGCCCTTCGACCCCGAACGGGTTGACGTCGCAAACCTCATTGATATTGATTGCCCTGTCGACCAACCTTCGCACCTCTTCGTCAGGACATACGATATTTGCAATCTGCAACCCGGCAGTATTAAATGCTTTCGACGGCGACAGACATACAACAGCCTGAAGCCCACCGGCATTTACCTCCCGGTCAACGAGGCCGAAAGGCACATAACGCACCCCCGGCATGGTAAGCTCGCAATGAATCTCGTCACTTACAACCCTCACCCCGTGACGGCGGCATATCTCGGCAACACGCACCAACTCATCGAAACGCCAGGCTCGCCCTGCCGGATTGTGGGGATTGCATAAAAGGAGCAACCGCACATCCGGGCGCGACGCCTTCCGCTCCAAATCATCGAAATCCATCTCATATGAAAACATCCCGTCGCCGATGTCAACCCTGCGTAGCGGGTTGTCGACAATAACACACCCGTTGTTACGTATCGACGAAAAGAAGCAATTATAAACCGGGGTCTGCACAACCACCCCCTCGCCGGGAGCCGCCAAAGCCCTGATTATCGCAGAAACAGCAGGCACAACCCCTGATGTATAAATCACCATGCGGCGGTCGATATCATACCCGTGACGACGGCTGAACCACGAGGTCAGCGCATCATAATATTCCTCACCGACCAATGTATAGCCGAACACGCCGTGAGCCACGCGACGCTGCAACGCGGCCTCGATAACCGGCGCGGTGCGGAAATCCATATCCGCAACCCACATCGGCAACACCCCTGGGTCTGAATCCCACTTATACGAACCGCTCTCTCGGCGGTCGACAACCTCGTCAAACAAACTCATATCCGCTATTCAAAAAAATATTTAAGGAAAGGGCTGATTTAGCGACGAACCGCCCCATCCATGCGCACGCCATATCCGATACTGCCAAAACAGCTATAATAAGTAAGTCATGAAAATTATTACGCATGAAAGGCATAATCCGGCTTTATATTATCTGCGGCATCCTTTCGCCGCTTTTTATACTCATCTTCAGTCGTGTAGCCCGCTACACTCCTTCATCTTCGGACAAAAATCGTCTGAAAGTATGCTCTCAGATAATATAAAATAATTTCCACGACTTACTTAGAATTATATTGAACGGCTTTTGATGCCATATTATTTTGCAGGCAGGAAATTTGAATAAGGGTTTGCCTTATTCAAATTTCCGTGATAATTTCACAATCATTTGGTGCCAACACGTTTTTATCGATTATGACCTCACCTATCGAAAGCGCCTTTACCGACCCGGAACGAGGGTTCTTCACACTCACAATCGCCGACTTCACCGTTGCCCGCAAATCGGAATCCTCGAAGGCCAGGTCGCATTCGTCGCCCATCACACAATCCTCCATCACAAGCCCGGTGGCATAACAAAGCGGCTGAGTGCCGTTTATGCGGCAGCGCACCAGTCTGAGATTCCTGGAATGCCACCCAAGATATTCCCCCGTGATTTCCGAATCGTAGATTGTAACATTATCGGTCTCCCAAAAAGCATCCTTCGAATCAATCACCGCATTACGGATAACCACATTCCTGCAATACTGGAACGAGTAATTGCCCTGCTGGCGGTAACGGTCAATGTCGATATCCGACGAATGCATAAACAGATAGTCGGCCTTCGCCACCTCCACATCACGGAGTTTCACATCGCGGCATCCCCAAAGCGTTTCCTGCGCATCAGGAATCCGCACATCCTCCAGCACAATCCTGTCCATCTCACGAAACATCTTCGGAGCGTCAACCCGTGTGTGACGCATCTCCAAATCACGTGAATACCACAAGGCGGCACGCGCCCCGGGGGTAAACACGCAATCCGTCACCCTGAACCCGTCGGTATGCCAAAACGGGTATTTACCCTCAAACCGGCATCCGTCGGCAATGATATTGCCTGTACATTTAAGTGCCGACTCACCTGCATGGAAAACGCAGTTCTCCAACTTCACGTCATGCACTGCGAAAAGCGCACGTTCGCCACCGAACTCCTGTCCGGCCAAGGTTTTCATCTCCCTTCTTACCATTTCCCCGGTCTGTCCATTGGCAAAAACGCCATCTTCCAAACACGAAACTGAATCATTCATATATCAACAAATTTAAATTCAAGTTATTAAGCTGCGGGGAACACACCTCATCCGATCCCTGTCGATTACCGATGCATCAGCGTCCTCCTCACAATGCAAAATTACAAAAACACCATCACCCGAAAAATACCAAAAAAACGTTTTGTCATACCAAAAATAATGCATACCTTTGCATCACCAACATCCAACAGAGGTTGTTTATTTTTCACCTGCGGTAATAGCTCAGTTGGTAGAGCATCAGCTTCCCAAGCTGAGGGTCGCGAGTTCGAGCCTCGTTTACCGCTCAATCAGCAAATCGCTGGAAACAAGCCAATTAAACTCTTGTTTTCAGCGATTTGTTTATATAATCCGGACCGGATTTCCGTCATTTCATCCTTGGATTTTGCCCGGATTTAACTAATTTCGGCTATCTTTGTGCGGAAATGTTTCACCTTATTCACTATGCATCCGGCAAAAATGGCAAATGAATCAACCTTTATAAAGGCGGTGCTATCTTCCGCCGACATTGAAGAAACATACACCGAATGCAGATTTGACAATTGCTCATTGGCCAATGCAGATACGGGGAATACGGATTTTCATAACTGCGTGTTTTTGGCATGCAACATGTCGATGATAAAAATAGGCGGCTCCATGCACGATGTGGAATTCAGGAATTGCCAGATGATGGGTGCCGATTTCAGCCAACTCAACAAATTCTCGTCAAACCTCTCCTTCATTGATTGCAACCTTGATTATGCCATTTTCACACACCTTAAATTGCATGGCTCTGTTTTCAGACGTTGCAGGTTATTCGATGCCACCTTTGACGAAAGCGACCTGACTGCCGTCAGTTTTGACGAGTGCAACCTCGAACGCACCTCATTTTATCATTGCAACCTGGAAAAAACCGATTTTTCAACAGCCTGCAATTACACCATCAATCCAAACGACTGCAAACTAAAAAAGACAATCTTTTCTGAAAACGGCTTGAGGGGATTGGTATCACACCTCAATATTATAATCAAAGACTAGGCCGGATGATGGATGCTTTGACTGGATGACCATAGAACTCCAGTCAAGGGAAGTTTCCAACCCCGAATTTGATTACGCTCCACTCACTGAGCATATCGGCTGCACGAACGGCGATCTCATGGTTGAAACCCACACAAAACCCTTTCACAGCCAAGCAATTTCGCCGTAGTCAGAACAATGCCTCCATGCAACCGGCATTAATCTGCAAAAAATATTTGTACTTTTTAATCATTTTTCACTTCCGATTTTTTATCTTTGCGATATGTTGGCCAAAAGGCAGTCAGAGGTCCCGCCTTTTAGCCAATATGGACAAATTACAGGGCCTCCAAACCTTTAATACCTATGGCCAATATTACCAGACTATGGGGATTGATAAAAATCCCGCTTTTAACAACATCGCTGGCAATAACCTGGTTGTTGCCAACACAGTATGCTACTGCCGAATGCCTCATTGTCAACTTCAAAAACGGCACATCGACAAGTTTTGATATAAACGACCGGCCTGAAGTGAGTTTTGATGCATCACAAATGATTATCAAATCACCGGCACTTGAAACGGCATATGACGTCGAAACCGTCGACACATTCACATTCGGATTGGAAGGGGGCGTTCTTAACCCCATCCTGGAGAAAGGCGAAGTCCGCATTGTCTATAAAAATAGCGATTGTGTAGAAATCTCCGGCCTGGATGCCCAAACGCCGGCATACCTTCACTCTCTGTCAGGTGTGACACTGGCGGCAACCCAGGCCGACAGCAACGGAACGGCCTCATTCAACCTATCTGCACTCGCCAAAGGCGTTTATATCATATCTACATGCAACAGCCAATCATTCAAAATAATAAAACCATGAATCTGAAATCAATAAGCCGCGCCCTGACACTGGCGTTCTCCATAACAGGCCTCTCCATGACCGCAAGCGCACAGTCTTTTACCGTGCATCTGAAAAACGGTGATACGCAATCCTATAATAACGAGGATGTGGAGCGCATCGTATTCAGCCCCGACAAATATGTTCCAGGCGGAAACGAAACCTTCGTGTTCGAGGAACCGGCCAACACCTATATAGTCTCCCGTCCCGGAGAATATGAGTTCAAAGCCGTGCTGCCGTCAGGCAAAGAGATTGAAGGTATCTCCAAAGCCGACTGGATATGGGCACAGAAACTCGACCCACAGGATACAGAACAGAAACTCGTATCCGACGTACGCCTCGAAGAGGGCAGGGTAAGATTCAAAGCCACCGGCAACTATGGCAATGTGGCCGTGGCCGGTTTTGACGGTTCCGGAAAGATTGTATGGGTATGGCTTTTGTGGATGACACCCCAGCCCGAAGAAAAGCAATTCGAAGGCGGCAGCATGTTCCTCGACCGTTTCATGGGAGCCACAAGTGCGAATCCGGAAGACAATACACGCACATGGGGAGCGGTTGTGTATCAATGGGGGCGTCCCGTCCCTATTTTCGGTGGCTTTGAGGAGGAATTCAGTGAAAATGGCGAGACATTTGATTCCGCACGAAAATGGACTGTCATGAATCCGGAATACGGGCTTGAATGGAAAGTCGAACAAGCAGCCACCACTATGGAAGAATCAATAGCAGCCCCTACAACTTTCTTTGCAATAAACGGCAACTGGCTGGACAAGAGAGCCCCCGAACTCTGGGACATCGACAAGACCGACTACGATCCGAGTCCGGCCGGGTACAAAATACCCTCCTATTCCGACTGGGGCGAATCATTCTTCGATTATATCGTTGTCACAGACAACCAGACAGGAGCCATATATTCTTTCAATGGTTCAGAATCCTATTTCCCACACGGAAACCAAAACCGTCTTTATGATACCGCCGAAAACGTGCTGGGGCTTCCCGGCTTCATGATTTGGAACAGCGGCTACTGTGTCAACGACTTCCTCGGAGTTCTCGATAACCCCGATTTTCCGTTCACTTTAGAGGAAGCCATCGAACAGGGATATGTCTACTATACCCCCACACGCCTGAGCATGTCGCTTATAGGCGGAGTCAGTTCGGTGAACGCCGTGGCAAATCCGTCGTTCGCTATCCCTATAAGATGCGTCAGAATCAAAAAATAACCCTGTCAAACAACCCTGCCGTAAAACCCGGCAGGGTTGTTTGGCATTACCGGGAACCCACATGATTGCCGTCCGTGACGTTGCCCCGGCCATGCGCCTTGACAAACAACACGTTTGAAACTATATGCCAAAGAAAGGAACCTGTCGGATTATGGTATGCGCTGCCGGTTGAAAATGATTAGGACGAACGGGCGAATCAAGGGGGCATAAAAGGCGTTTTCGATTTTTTTCGCGAAAATTTGCGAAAAATGTTGCATTAAAAAAAATAAACGCTAATTTTGTGTTTCGGATGGCAGAGACATCAAAAACACGGCACACAAGCCCACGGCAAATGTGACCTGCCAGCCCGCTTTGTTAACCTGAGCGAACCAAAACTTTACCTGAAAACTAAAACCTATTTAACAGTATGGCAAAAATTCACGGTGCCGTCACCATCGAGCAGGAGCGCTGCAAAGGCTGCGACCTCTGCGTGGTGGCCTGTCCATGCGACGTGCTCGCCCTCCAGCCCAAAGAGGTCAATGACCGAGGCTATCATTTCGCCTATCCACGCAACGAAGAGGCATGCATCGGCTGCGCCGCATGCGCCATGGTATGCCCCGACGCTTGCATCGAGGTTTATAAGGTGATTGAAAAATAAATTAAACCGGGAGCCGCATAGCCCGGCTGCCAAGTCTGATAACCACAAACACATTCCCCCAGAATGAAAGATGAAATAAAATTGATGAAGGGTAACGAGGCCATAGCCCATGCCGCCATCCGCTATGGCGCCGACGGTTATTTCGGCTACCCCATCACCCCCCAGTCGGAGGTGCTTGAAACCCTTGAGGCGCTGATGCCGTGGGAAACCACAGGTATGATAGTGCTCCAGGCAGAAAGCGAGGTTGCCTCCATTAATATGGTCTACGGCGGAGCCGCATCGGGAAAAGCCGTCATGACATCATCATCATCTCCCGGCGTCAGCCTGATGCAGGAAGGCATATCCTATCTTGCCGCATCGGAGCTGCCCGCCCTAATCGTCAACGTGATGCGCGGAGGTCCCGGCCTCGGCACCATCCAGCCCTCGCAGAGCGACTATTTCCAGGCAACCAAAGGCGGAGGACACGGCGACTACCACCTCATTGTGCTTGCCCCCTCCACCGTGCAGGAAATGGCCGACTTCGTAGGGCTGGGCTTCGACCTCGCGTTCAAATACCGCACCCCCTCCATGATTCTCGCCGACGGCATCGTTGGCCAGATGATGGAAAAAGTTGTGCTCCCCCCGCAACGCCCGCGCCGCACCGAAGCAGAGCTTCGCGAACAATGCCCGTGGGCTGTTACCGGCCGTGAGGGCGGTCGCAAACGCAACATCGTGACATCGCTTGAGCTTGACTCCGCAATGATGGAGAAAAACAACGAGCGGTTCCAGCGCACATACCGCGAAATCGAACGCAACGAAGTGCGTTATGAAGCGAAATACACCGAGGATGCCGACTATCTCATCGTTGCCTTCGGCTCCATTGCCCGTATCTGCCAGAAAGCCATCGACGATGCCCGCAAACAGGGTATCAAAGTCGGCCTTATCCGCCCTATAACCCTTTGGCCTTTCCCCTACGATGCCATCCGCGAAGCCGCAAAGAACGTGAAAGGCATATTATGCGTGGAAATCAATGCCGGGCAGATGATTGAGGATGTACGCCTTGCCGTCAGCGACAGCGTGCCGGTAACTCATTTCGGACGCATGGGAGGCATCGTTCCCAACCCGCAGGAAGTGCTCGATGCATTGGAAAAAGATTTCATCAAACCCTCAGACACACCTAAAGCATGAAACGCGAAGATATAATCAAACCCGAAAACAAAGTCTACTCGCGTCCGCGGCTTCTTGACAAGAACGTGATGCACTACTGCCCCGGGTGCAGCCACGGCGTGGTTCACAAACTCGTGGCCGAAGTAATCGAAGAACTCGGCCTGGAAGAAGACGCAATAGGCATCGCTCCTGTAGGATGCTCGGTATTCGCTTACAACTATATCGACTGCGACTGGATTGAAGCAGCCCACGGCCGCGCACCGGCTTTGGCAACAGCCGTAAGCCGCCTGCACCCCTCAAAGGTAGTGTTCACCTATCAGGGCGACGGCGACCTCGCCGCCATCGGATCGGCCGAGACAATACATGCCTGCACGCGTGGTGAAAACATCGTTGTAATCATGATTAACAACGGTATATACGGCATGACCGGCGGCCAGATGTCGCCCTGCACACTCGAAGGAGCCAAAACCGCCACCACACCCTACGGACGTCGGACTGACCTCAACGGCTTCCCCCTGCGGGTTGCAAACATGGTCAGCCTGTTGGACGGCACCTGCTATGTGACACGCCAGGCGGTTCACACCACCGCAGCCGTCCGCAAAGCCAAGGCCGCCATCCGCAAAGCCTTCCTTAACGCACGTGGCAAAATGGGCACTTCGTTTGTCGAAGTCGTTGCAACATGCTCGTCCGGCTGGAAAATGTCACCCGCGAAATCCAACCAGTGGATGGTCGACAACATGTTTGCCCATTACCCGCTCGGCGACATCAAGGATACAACCGTTCCGGCTGAAAATGCCAAATAAATCCCCCATAACAACAGAACATCACCATGACAGACGAAATTATCATAGCAGGTTTCGGCGGACAGGGCGTCCTCTCAATGGGGAAAATCCTGGCTTATGCCGCGCTTGAAAACGACATGGAAGTTACATGGATGCCATCCTACGGCCCGGAGCAACGAGGCGGCACGGCCAATGTAACCGTAATCCTGAGTACCGAACCAATAAGTTCGCCAGTACTCGACACATACGACACCGCTGTAATCCTCAACCAGCAGAGCCTCGACAAATTCGAGAGCAAGGTAAAGCCCGGCGGCGTACTCATATATGACCCGTATGAAATCCGCCATGCCCCGACTCGCACCGATATAACAGTGGTGCCTGTAAAGGCTATGGAGGCTACAATCGAGATGGGACAGGCCAAGAGCTACAACATGATTCTGCTCGGTGCACTCCTGAAACTCCGCCCCGATGTGCCTGTGGAAGCTGTGGTTCGCGGCTTGAAGAAAGCCCTCCCCGAACGTCACCACCACCTTATACCCGTCAACGAAACCGCCATCCGCAAAGGGATGGAACTTGTAGGCGCATAAGCATACCCTTAGCTGCAAGTTATCAGCTATAAGTCATAAGCAGAAAGTCATAAACCAAGTAGTCTAAGCAATTTAACCGTACAGGTTATTTTATGCAGGCTCCTTGGTTTATGGCTTTCTGCTTATGACTTCTTTTTTGTACCTTTGCATGGAAAACCATCAACAAATCAACAGATGAAGGAATTGTTCGCCCTGCTCCGCAGATTCGTGCCACCATACAAGAAATATGTAGCCCTCAACATAATCTGCAACATCCTTTCGGCATTACTCACACTGGTATCGTTTGCCATCATCATCCCTATCCTTGAAATGCTTTTCAAGGTGAACGAAGAGGTTTATGACTACATGCAACTGGGCGGCCATTCGCTCAAGGATGTATTGATCAACAATTTCTACTACTACACACAGGAGGCAATAGTGCAATGGGGAGCCCCCGCCACACTGGCAGCACTCGCAGCATTGCTTGTGGTGCTTACCGGGATGAAAACCGGCGTGGCATATCTATGCTCCTATTTCATAATCCCGATGCGCAACGGCATCGTGCGCGACATCCGCAACTATGTGTTCAACAAGATGGTGACACTACCAATCTCCTTTTTCACATCCGCACGGAAAGGCGACGTGATGGCACGCATGAGCGGCGACGTGGCTGAAATAGAGAACTCCATAATGCAGTCGCTCGACATGATGTTCAAAAACCCCATCATGATTCTGTCATGCCTTGCAATGATGTTCCTCGTTTCATGGCAGCTTACGATATTCGTACTCGTACTCCTGCCTTTGGCCGGACTAGTTATGGGGAATGTGGGGAAATCGCTCAAACGGAAATCACTTGAGCAGCAAAACCAATGGGGCATACTGATGTCGAACATCGAGGAATGCCTGGGCGGCCTTAGAATCATAAAAGCCTTCAATGCCGAAGAGAAAGTAAAAGACCGTTTCCATCGCGAGAACCACCTGTTCTACAGATTGTCAAACAGGATTGCCCGCCGACAAAGCCTGGCCCACCCCATGAGCGAATTCCTCGGAACCTGCTCAATCGCCATCGTGCTATGGTTCGGCGGCTCACTGATTCTCAGCGGCAACTCAGGGTTGAAGGCATCCGACTTCATCTACTACATGGTGATTTTCTACAGCATTATCAACCCAGCCAAAGACCTTTCCAAAGCCATGTATTCAATTCAGAAAGGCTTGGCATCAATGGAACGCGTCGATAAAATCCTCGGCGCCCAAAACCCCATCAAAGACCCAGAATCACCCAAAGAGATAAAACAACTCAAGGGGCGCATCACCTATGATAACGTGACATTCGGCTACGGCAACAATGTCGATGTCCTCCACGACATAAACCTCGACATCCCTGCCGGGGCAACCGTAGCCCTCGTAGGGCAGTCCGGTTCTGGAAAATCTACAATGGCCGACCTTTTGCCACGGTTCTACGATGTGCAGAAGGGGGCAATCAAAATCGACGGCATAGACATCCGCGACCTCCGCGTCCACGACCTCCGCTCCTTTATGGGCAATGTCAACCAGGAAGCCATCTTGTTCAACGACTCGTTCTTAAACAATATCACATTCGGGGTTCAGCACGCCTCGATGGACGATGTGATTCGCGCCGCCAAAGTAGCCAACGCCCACGACTTTATAACAGCGACCGAAAAGGGCTACGACACCAACATAGGCGACCGTGGATGCCGCCTGTCAGGCGGACAACGCCAACGCCTATCCATAGCGCGTGCAATTCTGAAAAACCCCCCTGTGCTGATTCTCGACGAGGCAACCTCTGCCCTCGACACCGAAAGCGAAAAACTCGTTCAACAGGCTCTCGACCGCCTTATGGACGGACGCACCACCCTGGTCATAGCACACCGCCTGTCGACCATTAAAAATGCCGACCTCATCTGCGTGCTCCACGAAGGGCGCATAGTTGAACGTGGCACACACGAAGAACTGCTCGCACTCGACGGCTATTACCGCCACCTCGTCGACATGCAGAAATTCTAATCCGCCACACATCGGTTTGCACCCGTATCAGCGACCCATATCCATCACCAGCAAACAAGCCCATACAGGATAGGCTTTACAACGGCATAGGTCTATTTTAATGGAATTGGCGCCCAATAAAGGAGCGCTATACAAAAAAAATAATGCCTACATTCACCGCCGTGGCTTTCGCCCGGATGTCGAGGGTGCTGTCAGAATGATTCAGATGGTAGGAGATTAAGGGTGAGGCCGAAGGGAGTTGACCAAGGTCAATGACCGAAGCCGAATCCCGCAAGCAACGACCCAGATGAGTCATTATGACACACCCTCAAGACGTTATTCCACCTCATGCTACGAGTTCAAGAACGATTTCTTATGCCTTGCTATGGATTCAGGATTCCTGTACGATATAGGTACCCCACGCCATAACTTTCCAGCCTACTTTTTTGCAATTAGTCCCCCTTAGTCCAACTAGTCCCGCCATAACGGACAATAAAAAAACGGAGCGTCATCATCGACGATCCGTTTTAAGGGATAATGAAGTATTCTATTTACTTTGCTCTAAATTACTATCTTTTGAACTATATTCTTTCTGTAGTTAGAAAAGGTGCTATCACCTTGAGTTCACAATCAAAGCATCATTGCCAGATTGCATTGCAAAGTTAGGCCGGCTTTATTACACATGCGTTACAATATGTGTACATTTTTAAAACGGAACCACTATTAACTATTTTTAACCCGGCAACACCCATTTGTAACTTTTCTTATATGCAACCGACTTCTTTTATGCCGGTATGAGGTATGCGAAATTACAAATTTTCAGTAATTTTGCCCTAAATGTCTGACCGTTTCCCACAAGGAAGTTGGCAGGACATCCAAACATCACAAAAACTTGCATTTAAGGATTAACCCAATATTCGTCATGAACTCTAAACACCTCATGTTGCTGGTTGCCACCGGCGCCGTAATGCTTACGGGATGCAGCAAAAAACTGAATCAGTTTCAGGCTGATTATTTCACTGTCAACCCCAACCCGCTGGAAGTAGTAGGCGACCGCGTTCCCGCAACCGTCACAGCACGCGTACCGGCAAAATTCTTCGTGAAAAACGCCCAGGTAACAGTGACCCCCTACCTCTGCTTCAACGGGCAGGAAGTGGCATCCCAACCCTATGCCTTCCAAGGGGAAAAGGTGCGTGGCAACGCCCCTGTAATAAATTACGACAACGGGGGCACGGTGACTATACCGGTCATGTATGAGTACCAGCCCGACATGATGAAAAGCGAACTCGAACTCGCATTCGACGTAAGGCAGGGCAACAAGCAATATGTGCTCCCGCGTGTGAAAGTGGCCAAAGGCGTAGTAGCCACTGCCGCACTTGCGGATGCCGCCACGGTGACACCCGCACTCGCCCACGACAAATTCCAACGCATCATCAACGAAAAATACAATGCCGACATACATTTCCTGATCAACCAGGCCAACGTACGCGACGGCCAGGTGAAATCAAGCGAAATGCTCGCGCTCAACCAGCAGATAAAGAATGCCAGCGGCGACAAGACCCGCGAAATCGAGGAAATAAACATCTCATCGTATGCATCGCCTGAAGGTTCGCTCGACCTTAACACCCGTCTCGCGGAAAACCGCGAAAAAAACACCTCGGCCTACCTCAAAAACCAACTTAAAAAGGACAATGTGACCGAATTTGGCGAACTCACCGCCAATTTCACCCCCGAGGACTGGGAAGGCTTCCAAAAACTTGTAGCCGCCAGCAACATCCAGGACAAAGAGCTTATTCTAAGCGTGCTGTCAATGTATAAAGACCCCGAGCAGCGTGAACGAGAAATACGCAACCTGTCGTCGATTTTCGACCAGCTCGCCGACCAGATTCTTCCACGTCTGCGTAAATCACGCATCACAGCGTCAATCAACGTAATCGGCAAGAGCGATCAGGAAATACTCGACCTATACAGCTCCAACCCATCGGCTCTCAGCGCCGACGAGCTGCTCTATGCAGCAACGCTGGTTGATGACAACGGCGACAAAATGAAAATCTACGAAACAGCCGCACGCCTTTACCCCAACGACTACCGCGCCTTCAACGACCTCGGCCTCACCCAGTATGTAGCAGGCAATTACGACGCTGCGAAAGGGAACTTTGCAAAGGCAACCCGCCTTGCGCCGGAAGCAGCCGAACCCCAGATGAACCTCGGGCTGATTTCGCTCATGAACAAGGATTACCGCCAGGCAAACCAGAAATTCGGTGCAGCAGCCGGCCTTGAGGAACTCAACGATGCCATGGGTACATATTACCTCATGACAGGCGACGCCAATGCCGCAGTCAAAGCCTTTGGTAATGCAAAAACAAACAACGCCGCCCTTGCCCAAATCCTTGCAAAAGACTACAGCAAGGCTAAATCAACCCTCGCCGGTGTGACCGCACCCAACGCCATGACATACTATATCACGGCAATCCTCGGTGCACGCACCAACAACGACACCATGGTCAACAACAACCTTCGCCAGGCTGTGAAACTCGACCGCTCACTGGCCGACAAAGCTGCAAAAGACCTTGAGTTCCAAAACTTCAACATATCAGCCATTCTCTGATAAAGAGAAGGCAATCAACAGGTATGGCAACAAAACCGCACCTGTGACAGCAACAAGATAATGCCAAAGAAACAACCCCAACGCCGGAAGGCCGGGCCCTCCAAACGGAGACGCCCGGCCTCCGATGCTTCAACAAAACGTGCAGGCTACCTACTGGCATTGGCCGTGGTGGCAGCCATAGTCTACCTGGTCACCTCAGCCCGCAACCACCCGCACAGGCAAATTGTGCCGGATGGTTCGCTGGAGTATGTCAAGACAAACCCGATGCTTGAAGAGGAAATAATCAACTACAAGGGGATGACAGTCTCTTTCAACCGCTCCACCCACCAGCCAAACTGGGTGGCATGGGAACTGCTTACATCAGAAACCGATGGCGAAAACAGTCGCGAAAGCTCCTTCCAGACCGACCCCGCTGTCGACGGATGCGCCACTACCGACGACTATCGCAATTCAGGCTATGACCGAGGCCATATGGCTCCTGCAGGCGACATGAAATGGAGCCCCGAAACCATGCGCGAATCATTCCTGCTGACCAACATCTGCCCCCAGGCTGGCGAACTTAACCGTGGCGCATGGAAAAAACTTGAAGAAAAATGCCGGCAACGGGCTATTGCCGACAGCGCTGTCGTCATCGTATGCGGGCCGGTCTTCATACCGGGCGAAGGCATAGAACGAATCGGGACAACAGGCGTAGCCGTGCCAAGGAAATTCTTCAAAGTCATACTTTCCCCCTACACCGACCCTCCGTCGGCAATAGGGTTCATCATGCCCAACAGCTATGTGAAAGGAGGTATGCAGACACACGCAGTCAGCGTCGACTCGGTTGAGGCACTGACCGGTCACGACTTCTTCACAGCGCTCCCCGACGATGTGGAAACCACCGTAGAAGCACAATGCGACTTCAACCGCTGGAGCCGCATGCCCCGCAGATAACCCCGCAAAACAGAGTTTCATGACCCATAAACCCACCCTGGCAATGACTAACAACGACGATACTATTTGCGCCATCTCCACCCCGGCAGGCATAGGCGGAATAGCCGTAGCCCGAATAAGCGGCCCCGATGCAGTCCGTATAGCCGATACCGTATGGCACGGAAAAACACTTTCTGACGCCATATCCCATACCGCCCATCTCGGCAATATCGTCGACCCTCAGAACAACGAGACACTCGACCAGGCAGTGGCAACAATCTTCCGCGCGCCAAGGTCATTCACAGGCGACGACGTAGTGGAATTCTCAGTCCACGGCTCCATCTGGATTCAGACCGAACTTATAAACCTGCTGATACGGCAAGGATGCCGGCCTGCCGAACCCGGTGAATTCACAATGCGCGCATTCGCATCGGGAAAAATGGATCTTGCAGAAGCCGAAGCCGTGGCCGATGTCATAGCATCCACCTCACGAGCGTCACACCGTGTGGCAATGTCGCAAATGCGCGGCCACTTCTCGTCGCAACTCGGCCACCTGCGCGACCAGTTGCTCGAACTGGCCTCGCTGCTCGAACTTGAACTCGATTTCTCGGAAGAAGACGTGGAATTTGCCGACCGCAGGCAACTGCTCGACCTGTCACAAACCACACTTCAAACCGTGGAACGCCTCGCCGAATCCTTTTCCACCGGCGACGCAATCCGCCGAGGCATACCCGTGGCAATAATCGGCGAACCGAATGTAGGCAAATCAACCATATTAAACGCACTACTAGGCGACAACAGGGCCATAGTCAGCGACATCCCCGGCACCACCCGCGACACCATAGAGGACACGGCCGACATCAACGGCATGACATTCAGGTTCATCGACACCGCCGGCCTCCGCCAAACCACCGACCAAATCGAAAACCTCGGAATCGAGCGTGCATGGGAAAAAACCACCCAGGCCAAAATCATCCTTTGGGTAATAACCCCACAAAGCACCCCCTCCTACCTACGGTCATTCCATAAGGAGCTCACCTCCAAATGCACAACCGGCACAACCATCCTGCCGGTTCTAAACAAAAGCGACCTTCTTGCCACCCAGCCACAAAAACAAACCACACCCCTCCCCGACCAAGACCTCGCAACCATCCCCCCCCTCCCTATCTCGGCACTCAACAACCAAGGCATCGATAACCTGAAAAACGAACTTCACCACATAGCAACCGCCTCAATACCCCACGCAGCCGACACCCCCGACGCCGTCATCGTAACCAACGCCCGCCATTACAGCTCCCTCCTCTCGGCCGCCACATCCCTGCGCCTTGTAATCGACGGCCTCACCACCAACCTCCCCGGCGACCTCGTCGCCCAGGACGTCCGCGAAACCCTCCACCACCTCTCCACCATCACCGGCACCATCACCACCCCCGACATCCTCGCCACCATCTTCTCCCGCTTCTGCATCGGTAAATAACTCATTGGTATACAATGAATTACAATGATAGTAATTGACTGTCATTGAGCGGAAAAACTTGAAGACATTGCATAGCGCCTAATGCTGATAACGGTCAGTATTAGGCGTTTTTACGCACTCATTTGTACGGATATTGTACGTCGTTGACCATCTCCACCCCAAGCATCAGCAAGGTGGTGGAGGATTGCGGACGCTGACGGACGTCAACGGACGCGAGCGAACAGATTTAAGAACAATTAAAGACGTACAACATGAGTAGCAACATTAAAGTCGAGCGAATCTGTGAGTGGTGTGGAAAGAAATTCACCGCCCAGACAACGGTTACCCGCTTCTGCTCAAAGCGGTGCTCCGAACATTCCTACAAGGAACGGATGCGTCAAAAAAAGATGGCTCTTTCCAATCAGGAAACTTGCCTATCTCACCAGACAAAACACAAGGATAAAGATTTCCTTACTCCAACCGAAACCGCTCTATTCTTAGGAGTGGGAAGAACATACATCTACGATTGCATTAATCGTGGACAAATAAAGGTTACTCGAATCGGCAGAAAGACTCTTATCAGTAAAGCCGACATACTTGCCATGTCAGACTTTCTTCCACCAAAAGAAGAAAATCCAGCACCCGTTGAGAAGAAGGAAAAGGCCATCACGGAGTTTTATACCCGTGCTGATATTCGTGAGAAATTCGGAGTGAAGGATTCATGGATATATAAAGTCGTAGCCGAGAATAATGTGCCGAAGACTATTCTCCGTGGAAAGGCTTATTTCAGCAAGGCGCATATTGACCGGCTTTTCTCGGCAAGGAATGAGAATCCGGAAATCACAGAGTGGTATTCGGTTGAGGATATTCAGCAAAAGTATGGAATGACGCTGTCGGCAATCTATTCGCTGGTGTCGAAGGTCGGTATTCCAAAACGTAAGGATGGGCCGAAGGTGTATTACTCCAAATACCATTTCGACGTAGCCAAGGGCGCAAAGTCGGCCGAGGATGTCGAGTTCATTTCGGTAGCTGATGCCATGGAGAAATACTCTTTGACACGAGACCAACTGTATCACTACGTCAAAACTTACAAGATAACCAAGCTACGCTGCGGGAAGTATGTCAAACTGAACGCCAAGGAGTTAGCAGAGTTATTCAACCCTAAGATTCAGTTATAATCCGGTGATTTTGGTCACCGTACAACCACCATCTACATTTGTGAATTATAATCAGAAAAACGAATATGAAAGCATCAAGTATCTCCAAAGTCACTCTCCGTCAGGAGAAACTCAAAAGCGGTAAATTGTCGCTCTACCTCGACTTCTACCCACCTATCTGGAATCCGAACATCAAGAAGATGTCGCGCCGTGAATTTCTCGGGCTGTATCTTATTGCCGAACCACAGGATAAATTCGAGATGGACTACAACGAAGCCATCTTAATAAAGGCGCGTGGCATTCGTGCGCAGCGTGAGATGGCAATCATCAATGAAGAATTCGGTTTCATTGACAAGACCAAGAAACACGCCGACTTCCTCGCCTACTTCGAGGACAAGGCGAAATCGAAATATCAGAAGTGGGAGATTGTCTATAAGCATTTCTGCGAGTTCACAAATGGCCGTTGCCTTGTGAAAGATGTGACGATTGGTCTATGCAACGACTTCCGGAGCCATATCCTCAGTCTGCGCGTCAAGAAAAAGAAGTATGCTAAAATCGCCACCAACTCCGCCGCCGGATATTGGTCAACTTTCCGTGCCCTGCTCAAAATGGCATATAAGGAGGGACTACTCAATGAGAACATTAACGACCACCTTGAATCAATAGACTGGGAGGAGCCTAAAATCAACTTCCTTGAAATTGAGGAAATCAGAAAACTCGCCGCCACATCCTGCAAAGTGGATGTTCTGAAACGAGCATCGCTGTTTGCTTGCCTCACCGGATTACGCATCAGCGACATCCTCCAGTTGAAATGGGACAACATTGAAGTGTCACCCGATGGTGGTCACTGTATGCGCATCTGCACTCAGAAGACCAAGACACATGCCACTCTCCCTCTCAGCGAGGAAGCATTATCCTATTGCGGAGAGCCGAACCGTGGACTCGTATTCAAAGGCTTGAGCCGCGCCCACACCCGCGAACCATTCAAAAGTTGGCTGAAAGCCGCAGGTATCACCAAGAAAATCACCTTCCACGGGCTACGCCACACCTACGCAACCCTGCTGATAACCAACGGTACCGACATCTACACCGTCTCAAAAATGCTCACCCACAAAAACGTCGCCACAACTCAGATCTACGCCGAAGTCGTAAACCAAAAGAAACGTGACGCCGCCAACAGCATTACATTGAAATAAATCCATCAGAATTTGGATGGAGTAAACTTTTTAGTTAACTTTGCAGTTGTATAATTGAGTATGGCTAATAGAACGATAAAAATATACAAAGACTACTTCAACGAGTTTTATGTGGCTCAGACAGATGCAGTAAGAAGAAAGATTAACTACTGCCTAAATGTCGTCCGCAGTGTTGACCGAGTTCCGAAAACAATACTCCGGAGCATGGAAAATACGGATAGTCTATATGAGATTCGAGTCGAGGTAGGAAGCAACATATTTCGCATATTCTGCTGTTTCGATGAGGGTTCATTGGTGATTCTGTTCAATGGATTCCAAAAGAAAACACAAAAGACGCCACCGTTACAGTTGGAGCGAGCAAAAAAGATTATGAAAGAATATTTTAAAGAGAAAGAAAATGGATAAAGTCAAGAAAGAAGCAATAATGAAGGCTCGGACTTTCGACGAACTTCTCGATGCCGAATACGGAAATCCAGGAACACCTGAGCGCGACCAGTTTGATGCTGATGCTGCGGCTTTCTGTCTTGCAGAGACTCTTAAAGAGGAACGGCTTCGCGCCGGACTTACCCAAGAACAGCTTGCAGAACGAATTGGCACCAAAAAGACATATATCTCTCGCTTGGAGAATGGGAAGTCTGATATACAACTAAGTACCCTTTTCCGAATCTTCGAGGGATTAGGACGACGAGTATCGCTGACAATCCTCTAACAGGATTCTTTACAACTATGCGATTGTATGGAGGTCACTGATGTGGTCTCCATTATTCATTTGACTTAGCTTTAACATTTTGGGTGCGAACAATCGGAGTGGTTAAATTGTCTTTATAGATGTTTAATCATTTAACACCCCACCCAATATGAAAAATGCCCCAAGCCGGGACACGATTATTCTCTGGAGTGCTGTAATAGCCGGAATCGGACTTCTCGCTCTGCTCGTTCGTCACGCTGCCATCTACAAGTTTGGCACCGATACCTTTACCGGAAATGTTCTTTTCGGTGTCATCTTCATTCTTCTCGTTGGTTTGTACCTCGGATTTCAATCCGTTATTGAAGATTTTTCCCGCGCCGTTTCTAACTTCTTCCGTCGCAAGGAAGCCGTTGTAATCGCCGAGACAACCTCCGGCGAGCAAATTGCCGTACCTACTTCAATGGAATCCGAAATAATGGAATTTTCAATGCAAGAGTATTCCCATATTGATGATTCTGTAATAATTGCCGAAAGTCCGGAACCTCTTATCATAACAGAAGAAGTCGATATTGACGATGTAGTGTTCGCCAATCTTGAAGATAATATCCGGGAATATGGCAGTCTTGAAGAACGACGAGAGGCAAGAGGAAAATATCCTTACTTTGATTACTATCTTGGTGATTTTTACCATGATGAAGCATCATTGGAGACTCTGTATGAGGAATGGTATGAACTCCAGCCAAAGCATATCAAGAAAGAACTTGATTTGGGAATCTGCCGTGTACCTCGCATTGTGCCGGAAGTTGATGGTGAAGGATGCTTCGTAAGAATTGCAAGAGAGAACCGCATCAAGAAAGATGATGGGAAGATTCTGATTGAGGAATGGGAAGAGAATGTATATATCACAGCCGATGGAGACCCATTGTCTGGACCACAGATAGAAGAATTGATAAAGGCACCGAATATTCAGGCCGAATATTCTGAATTACAGGACAAACTACTTTCGCAACATCATCAATGCAATGCGGCTCATGAAGAACTGAAAGAGGAAGATATGAAATATAGCCTCGCTCAAATCGGTTTTCTCTGTGCCTATATCACAACAATTATGCAGCCATATCTTGAAGCGGAGGAACTTCAGAAACTACATTACAACGCAAAGATATGGACCGTGCATGAGATGCCACCGTTCACACCAGTGAATCTTCGCAGTAACCACCTCACCAAGGAAGACCTCAAGCACCTGGGCTACAATGTTGGTAAGTTCTTACGCTTGCAAGGTGGCATAATCGCCCGATTTGTAAAGAAAGTCTTTGAGAAACCTTTTGAGAGCACTGCTGTGAAAACCATAGAGCAAAAGCTCCGTGAAAGTAAATCAACAAAAGAGAGGATTCCAATCCACACTGCTGACCAGATGGATAAGCTATTCGCTCACTTCCAGAAGTACGGTAATATAAACCTCTCAATACTCAATAAGAAATAGACAGATACGTCTGTCCATCATAGCGGATAATATCGGTAACAGCCGGTGTTATCCGTTTTTCTTCGTAATATACTTTACTTGGTAAATTGTGATTCAATGTACAGAAACAATTCCGGATTATTACACATAGGATGCTGGAGACTGCGACCGCCTTTGAACCCATGTCTGATAAGAATATCTTCATTTAGGTTATCGCCTGCATATTCTTCAACGGCTTCCAAACGCCATGTCATGTGCATTGGAGGATTCTCAACCCAAAATTCGCCGTCAGCTCTCATTTCTTCACAGACGACCTGTGTTTTGAAAATAATTTTCCGCTCCTTTGAACTGAACAGGTAAACTATATCACCGATTTCAAAATTGTTTCGTTCCTTTTTCCAACTAACAAATCCGGCTTTTTTCAGCGACTCATAATGGTTGCACCTATTTGCATTGGCAAAAACGAGCCAATGCTTATTCGCTATATTGCTTGATTTCTTTTCCATACTGCAAAATTAATCATTTCCGGGCACTCAAACTACTCTTGTACATTCTCCAATCAGGTGTCACCGCAAAATCACTCCAAAATATTTCTCTTCACCATACAAATCCGTTTAGGAATAAATCGTTTATCCATAAGCGGTTACATCTTGTGCTTCGGTTATTATTGCGTTATTTGAATGTGAATTAGGTCACCGCCAACTCACCATCTTACTTTGCGATTATAATTTCAAAACGAAATAAAAATCGTAAAGCAATATGGAAACATCCACAATCACCTTCGACCAGCTGCCACATGTGGTAAGCGGTCTCTCTGAGAAACTCGACCGGGTGCTTGAGTTACTTGAAAAGGTAGGCGCAGCCAACCCCTTCAAACAACACAAGCCCTCCCGGAGAATCGTTCACGCGAAAGAGGCTTGCACGATTATCGGCAAGTCACTTTCGACCCTCTACCGCGCAATCAAGGCTCCAAATGACCCCATTCCGAGCTACAAGCGCGGCAAGCTCCTCTACTTTTATGAAGATGAGTTATACGCATGGATTGAAAACGGACGCAAACACGCCGTTGCTCCTTCCTTTGAAGAACAGGTGGCGGCTGTCACCGCAGGTATGAAACGCCGTCCGTGTGGAGGCTACAATTTCTGATGGCTATGGAAAAGAATATTACTCCCGATATAGTCATCAGTGCATTGGCAAGTCATACCTCTGCCACAGCATCTGACTTTCCCATTGATGTGTTTCCGGCAAAACTGCAACGCATAGTTCTGGAACTGCATACAAGTTGCAGCTTCCCTATCGACTACACCGCTTCGGCAATGCTTGCAGCTATCTCTGTAGCAATCGGAAATACCCATCGCGTGGAAGTGAAACGCAACTGGCGTGAATCAGCCATAATCTACATGGCAATCGTAGGCCGTCCCGGAGCAAACAAATCCCATCCGCTCACTTTCGCAATGCGCCCACTGGTCAATGTCGACTGGAAGAATAATCAAGAGTACCAAAAACAGTTTCGTGCATATCAGGAAGCCATCGCTATGAGCCGCAAGGAGAGAGTCAATGCCGGTTATGACCAATTCCCGAAGGAGCCGAAACGTCTGCGTTACCTCGTATCGGACGTGACACAGGAGGGATTGAGCGTTATTCATTCCCACAATCCGAGAGGTCTCTGCCTTTGGGTTGATGAATTGGCCTCTTGGTTCAAAAACTTCACGCGCTACAACAATGGGTCTGAGGAACAATTCTGGTTGTCGGCATTCAATGGTAGCACCACGATGTCAGACCGCAAGAACTCTCAGAATTCCATCTTCATCAAATGTCCTTTCATTTCGGTGGTCGGCACAATTCAGAAACGTCTGCTGACTGAACTCGCCAATGGTGAACGTGCAGCCAACGGTTTTATCGACCGCATACTGTTCGCTATGACCAAGACAACCGCCAAACCGAGATGGAATGAGGAAGAGGTGCGCGAAGACCTTGAACGAGACTGGGAACGTATCCTCAACCGACTTCTATCTGTGCCCTGTAATCTCAACGAGAATCAGGAGCCGCAGCCGATAATCATTCGGTTTGACAACGAAGCAAAGAAATCGCTATATGTGTGGCAACATCGCAATGCTGAGTTGTGCGACAGTGAGATGAGCGATAATGTTATCAGCTTCTTTTGCAAACTTGAGATCTACGTGCTTCGATTCTGTCTGATACTCCGCATGGCTCGCTGGGCAGTTTTAGACGAAACTCAAAGTCCGGAGATGATCGAGGTTAATGATGTCGATGGCGCTATCCGGTTGGCTGAGTATTTCCGTCAGAACGCCCTTGCGGTAATCACATGCGTCAGCGAGGAGAAACTGAACGACTTACACCGCACCGTATATGACCATCTCGCCGATGAGTTCTCAACTGCCGATGGCATCAAGACCGCCGAACGGTTCGGAATGAAAGACCACACATTCAAGATGTTTCTCACGCGCAATCTGAACACGCTTTTCAAGCGAATCCGCCAAGGATGGTACCGTAAGATGTCATGTTACTCCACTAACAATGTTACTGCCGATGGAGAAGTTTGACCACTCAATAGTCGCCTCAACTATGCGCAGTGGTCATCCTCGGATAAGAGATGTCACAGGGCAATCGAATAGCTAAAGAGTACAAGGTATTCACATAACTAAGATTATTAACCGGACGAAAGTCCTCAAAAAAAATGAATAATATGGCAACATCAAAAAATCCCGCTAGTCAGTCATCTGAAATGACTGACGCACCTAAGAATCCCCAAATGTCTAACCCTTCTAAAACTGAGAACTCTATGGAAAATTCTATCTTTCCCGAAACTCAGCAATCCGCTGAGATTGGCGCGGCCACTCAACCCAAACCGTCGCGCCCCAACGCCAAGCAACGCAAGCTTGACCTCGAAGATTACCGCACTGCTTTCTTCGCTCCGATTAAACTCGGAAAGGACAACAAGCATCAGGTGGCAATCAGCAATGACACGTTTGAGCGCGTGGACAAGATTGCCCGCATCTTCGGCGGTTCGGGCTACAGCGTCAGCAGCTTCGTTGAGCACATCATCAACGAGCATCTTGACGGCAACGCCGACAACTACGGAAGCTGGTTCGCAATAATCAGCAAGTCGTTCTAATCGCCATAGCGACTATAATGAAAATGGCATAGCCATCGGAGCGCCACGCGAAGCGTTACCGGGAGAGAAACGTAGGGTAGCAAGGTAGTGGCAACGTAAACTTTTGCCGACCTTGCACCCTCCGTTACCGGGTGGCTGACTACGCTCCCGATGGTCACAGTCAACTGATTTATTCATCTTAAAACTCTGTCATAATATGACTTTTACAAAGAGGAAATCCGCATCAAAGAATGCGGCTGATAAGCCCAAGAAACTCCGGGTTGTGAGCGTCCGACTCACAGAAGAAGAGTATCAGCAGGTAGTTGAAAATTGCCGCAAAGCCGGCAGAAAATTGTCGGATTTCTGGCGACGGGCACTGCTCAACGCCAAGATAACGGCACTCGCCACACCAGAAGATATGGCGATACTTCGTCAGATTGGGAGCATGAGCAACAACCTGAATCAGCTTGCTACGGTAGCCAACGCGACCAAAGACTTCAAGCTCGTTAGCTGGGAAGTGCAGGCCCGCAGCAAGGAATTGAAAACCCTTTACAACAACTTATCAAATGGTTGGAAGCATAACTAAAGGGAGCGATTTTGGCGGCTGTGTCCGCTATGCGCTCGCCGTGGATGAACCCGGCAAGGAGGCTCGTCTGCTCTACGCCGAGGGCGTTTTGAGCGACACACCTCAGGATATTATCAATGGTTTTGAGTGTCAGCGACATCTCAACCAGCGTGTTCAACATTGGGTAGGCCACATCTCGCTGTCCTATTCTCCCGAGGATTCGGCAATACTCACCGATGAAAAAATGGTGAAATTCGCCCTTGAATACATGGAGCGGATGGGTATCAAAAACACCCAGTTCATCATTGCCCGACACCTCGACAAAGAGCATCCTCACTGCCATATCGTGTTCAACAGAGTGGGCAATGACGGCAAATGCGTCAGCGACAGCTGGGAATATTATCGGAGCAATGACATCTGCAAGGAGCTGAAATTGAAGTACGGACTGACCTTCGGGGAGGGGCGCGACAAGGTGAAAACTCACCGACTCAAAGGTCGAGACAAGGCCAAGCAAGAGGTGTATGTCGCCGTGCGTGATGCACTGAAAGTCGCCAAAGATTGGACTACTTTTCAGCGAGAACTCGCCAAAAGCGGTGTATCGCTCCGCAAGAAATACCGTCGCGGCACCACCATTGTCGAAGGTCTGTCTTTCGTGAAAGGTAAGCATAAGTTCAAAGCTTCGGAGGTCGCAAAAAAGAGAAAATTCTCTTTCGCTAACATCGACCGTATTCTCAACGAGAACAAAAACGGACGTTCTCAAACGGCATCTGCCACTCCTGCCGTGCCTCGCCCGACGGCACCAAGGGCACCGAAGCCGGAACCGAGCATAGCATCAAAAGTGATAGAAGCCGGACTTGAAATCGGCGAGAATCTCGCCGAAGGGCTCAGTGGTCTGTTCAAACTCGGACCCGGCTACGACGCCGAACAGGAGGCCATGAACAACGAGATGGAACGCCGCCGCAAAAAGGCCAAACGCAAGGGCCGCAGTATTTAACCCCACAAAAAAAGAAAAATGAGTAAAGAAAATGAAAATCCCACCGAGGGTTTCCTCGGTAACATCGCCGAAGAATTAGGTACACTCTCCGGCACCTGCAATGAAATCAAGGAAGCGCAGCTCAACTGCGCCACCACCGATGATCTCGCCAAGTTCAAGGATGAACTGGACAATAACCTCGTGCTCTACACTCACGCGATTAGAACTTCAACTGAAAACTGCGAGGGAGCTGTCAACCAATCCACCGACCAAATCTGCGATTCAATCACAGACTTTAAGGATGACTTCAACCAAAAGTTTGATGACTTCAGGGCTAATCCTCCTGTGCAGAAAGTCGAAAAGACTATCCGTATCGCACGCGAATCATGGCAGTGGTATCTCACCCTTGGTTTCACCGTATTCTCAACGCTCTTGTTTTTCGCAATGACCTTCTGGCAGGAAGGGCGCATAGAGCAATGCAGAATATCCGACATCAAGTACCATTACATCTTGATGAATGGAGGTGTCGGAACAGTAGGGCTCGACAGCATCGAAAGCTGGTTTAACGACCCGAAGAAGGTGAAACAAATAGAGGCAGAAGTCCGAGCCTATGAGGAGAGAGTGCAAGAAACAGCACGCGCCCTTGACCAGAAGCACCGCCTCGAAGAGAAAATCAACGAACTCAACACACAATCTCAAAACTCAAAAAAATGACAAACATCACCAACAAAACCCTCTCGACAATCGCAGCTCACCGTATCAAAGACCTGTTTGATGACTTCTGTATCTACGTCGCTAAGCGCTACGGTGCCAGCTACGATGATGCAATCTGCGACTGGAACTGCGTCGGCGCAACCTTCCGCTACTTCGGACGCAACATCCACATCCAGCTCAAAATCTGGGAACACAGCAACGGCCACAACAACCTTCCCGATTACATCATCATCGTATCCGACTTCGTGACCGGTAGCGGCAACGCCCAAGACGAAACCGAGTTCCGGGCCCTATGCCACTTCATCTTCGAGCGTGGCACCCGTCACGGGTTCAAACACCTCGCCGTCGAGACTCCTATCGTCACCTTCACCAAAGAAGTTGCCGTCCCCAACACCCTCATCCCCTGCATGAAGTTCGCGTAATCGATTAATCAAACAACTCCCATATGAGCCTTGCGATTCATATGGGAGTTGTAATATTTAAAATTACGTTATATTGAATTTTTGAAGTATGGCTTTCAATTCCTTTTCCGAAAGACCGTTTGGATGCCGTTCCGGATGTTGCCATTCTCCAGTTTCTTCATATATCATTTGAAAAACTACCCATTCCATACACCATGGAACAAATGTGTTAAAAATATTAGAAGTCCGGTTCCACTCGTTGTTATCTGGATCATACAGGCATAATCGACCATCGTTCTTGTATATATGCTGTGGATTCTCGAATGTTGGTGATAAAAGCCAGCATTTCGGCGCATCATATCCATTATATACAATTTTAGCAGTACAATCAACGCCAACAATGTTGAAGTGTAAATTACATATCAATTTAGGCGACTGTCGCATGCCATAGAAAGACGTGGAAACAAAAGATTTATCATAGTGAGCATTGAGCAGTTTAGCCTCATATTTTATACGTGCTGCGTATATGCTCATATTGCTAACTATCCGATTCCCATGAAATTTTCCCATTAATCGCCAAAGTTAGTATGAGTTGCACCTGCGACTCCGGTTGTCAAGGCTCCGAATGCTCCAGTAGTACCTACTCTCGCTGTTTTCGAAAGAATCGAGTCGCGAAGAGCGTTAAGCTTCGATTGGGTTTCATTATCCTTATCTTCACCTTCTGGGAATCTCGAACCGAGATGTTTTTGCCAAATTCGGCTAGCTTTCTTTTCATTCGGTTCATTTATTGCCTTGGTTGCATCATCTATGAATTTTTGGAGGTACTCCTTGATTTTATTCTTTTTGTCGTCGGAGTAATTGTCAAATATATCATCAAATGGTTCTGCAGGAACTTTACATTCGAACCTATCTTCCAAGGATGAGAGTATTTCCTTGAGAGTATCACGTAACGCTATATCGTCTCTGCCGTCCTTTTTCTTTTGGTTCTTTACTGTCATGATGGTCCAAGCGAGTCCCGGTGGCATGGATTCACGAATATTGTCCGCCCATGCCTTAAGGTATTTGATAAGATGGACAAGTTGTGAGTTGTCTTTCTTTTTACCATTAAACCATTCGACGATTCCTTTGGCATCACTTTTCTCAAAACCCACGCTTTTGATTGCAAGTTCAGGGATCTCATCTCCTGTTTTATCTTTACGATAGATAGGCAAATCAATATGGTAACCTGCGGAATACTTAATTCGTATACATTTATTCTTCTTGGATGGAGTTGCCGAAGTAGTACCGTCCACAGCATCGAAAACCCATTGTTGCAGAGTTGCAGCCGAGACATCAGGCTTAGGCTTTATATAGACGCCAAGATCCAGATCGCATTCGTCATCCTTTGTGCGTATCGATGTGCCCATTTTATATGACCCTTGAATAAAGAACTCAGGGGTGTACTCAGAATGATTCTTCTGAAAATACGACACGATTTTATCTTTGAGATTATCCTTGGAAGTTCTCATGCTTGTGGTTTTTGAATCCACTATGTCGAGTTTCTCAAGAAACTCATCAAACAATTTTTGACAATTTGCCATGTTATGAAAATGTGTAATGGGGTTTAAATTCTTGTTTTTCTGTTGTTGTAAAGATTGTTTTTATTGTGCAACAATTATCACGATAAAGTAGGTGACCAGCATGAAGCATCTTTCTGATTGTGGTCGTTGAAGTGGAATCAAGTGTTATGCGTTCATTTTCGGAGAATTGGTGTTGCAACCTAAAATAGGTAAATTTATCATTTTGGGCTTGTCCAACTCCGTTCTTGTAAAGATTTAATAAATTATCAACATGTACAGATTGTGCTTCAGCCATTATCTCATATATCATTGGTCCATTAAGTGGATTGACCCAATACATTGGAGTAACGTGGGATGATTTCTTTGGACATGCTTTCTTCACGACGCCGGTTCCGAGTGAAAGCAAACCAATATCTTCAAGTTTTATACCGAGGCAGTGCGTCGCCTCTAACAAAGCCATAAAAGATGGATTATTAGCAACTAATCCACCATCTACCATCATATTAATTTGCACGGAGCCATTTTTCCCTTTATTATCGTAAGAGAAATCATATGGTAAGAAATAAGCGGGAGCCGCAGCGGTAGAGAGTGCTGCATCTACAACCGGAATTTGATAATCTCTCACAAGCTTTTCAGAGTGTGCTGTTTTTAGGATATGTATCTGGTGGGATTCTAGATTATATGTCGGGATTAAGAGTCTGGTTTTTGCGTCTCCGATTCTTTTAGGTTCACCATCAGTATTAAATGTTTCATTTAATAGTTTTTTCAACGGTAACCTATCATAAAATGGCTTTTTGAGTATTATTCTTTTAGCTTTAGATACGTTCCGTTGCATAGGTTCGGGAAATATTTCACTTCCATGACGAACATATAGGTCAAGGATATCTTGAGCTTTAACTCCCAAGGCAAGTCCGATGGCGATAATTCCACCGGTTGAAGTACCGGCAATTAAGTCAAAATAATCGCACAGTCGAGTATCTTCACCATATTCTTGGATAAGATCGTTTTCAAGATTAGCAAGAAATTGACACGGTATAACGCCTCGAATTCCCCCGCCATCAATACTAAGGATTTTAAATTTGGGATGTTCCATTTTTTAGCATGTTCCATTCGGGATTACTCGGACGCAATTTGCGAGGAGTGAGAATGGCGAAATAAGATTTACAAAATTCGTGCCAAAGCCACTTGTCAGTCATTATAGACTGACAAGCGATTAGATGCGTGACATATATGACATCAGAACTCATATGCGAGCTTTAATGATACACCTTCGCAGTCGAGTTTGCCTTGTGCGTATGACAAAGCGATTATCATTGCCATAGCTATTAGAAGCAGGAATCTTTTCATAATGACTCTTGAATTAGTGTTATCGACGGGTTGCCTTAATCTCCATACTTGATGTACCCATTGTCAGCGTGAGTTCGGCATAGTTGCCCGATACTGTCTTCACATAATACGTGCCGTAAAGTTCACCGCCAACATATGTCTTGATTGTTTTGCCGGAAACAGTGTAAATACCGGAGCCATTACCCAATGCACCTCGTCCGGAATAACTCCCATCCTGGTTAAATGTGATGGACAGAGACATGCTTGGGTACTTGGTGATGTCAGTCCAATCATTGTCGCCACTGAATTTGACAGAAGTTGCGTTCCATGTACCAATCATCTGAGACTGGATGTTGTCTGGTTCATCGTCATCGCTTGAGCATGATGGGAGAAAGCTAAGAGTCGCTATAAGAAGCAACATGAGTGAGAAAACTTTTTTCATTTTATTCAACGAGGGGGATTTAATCCTCGTGATGCAAAATTATAGCTTTCAAGTTCAACCATTTTGAACTTATTGATAAAATTATTAACTTTGCATTCTAAAGACCTTATACGATGCCGAATACAAAAAGCTCTGATATCCGATACAAGGTTCTCGACCGCTGTTTGCGCCGAGGAGGATATTCTATGGCCAATTTACGTGACGCTGTAAACGAAGAACTGGAATTTCAAGGTCTGTCACCAGTGACAGCTCTTAATACTATAAGGGGCGACATCCGCTTTATAGAAACCACCTATCCTGACATTATTGTAAAGGAGACCCGTTCCGGTCGCAACAAGACATACGCTTATGAGAATCCGGATTCTTCTATATTCAAATTGCAATTTAATGATGAGGAGCTAAGCCAACTCTCGCAGTGTATGGCAATCCTCTCCCAATTTGAAGGTATGCCTCAAATGGACTGGCTTCAATCTTTTATGGATAGATTTAAATTGTCTCTCAATATTGAGAGCGATGGCAAACAAATCGTAGGTTTTGACTATAATCCATATTTGAAAGGGAGGCAGCATTTCGCATCTTTGCTGACAGCTATCAGTGAAAAGAGAGTGTTGTCACTTGAATATAAGAATTTCAAGCAAGAGAAAGTGGATACCATCATTGTTCATCCTTATTTCCTCAAAGAGTACAATAACCGATGGTTCTTATTGGGCTTCAACGAGGATAAACACAAAATTTCAAATTTCGCATTTGACCGAATCATATCTATCAACACTGTTTCTTTTCCCAAATATCGGGAAAATGAAGAAATCGACTTCAACCAAGAATATTTCGATGATATAATAGGTGTCTCACATACAAATGCCGAACAACAACCTATTATTATTAAGGTTGCCAAAGACACTTATCCCTATATAGAGACGAAGGCCCTTCATTGGAGCCAGTCTGTAGTCGACCGTGATGAAGATTCAGTAACTATAAAAATTAAGGTAGCCCCCAACTTTGAGTTAGAGCAATGCTTACTATCTTATGGCGAAGCAATTACAATAGAACAACCGGTCTCATTAAGAGAGAAAATTAAGGAAAGAATCAATAGAATGCGCAACAATTATGAATTGGTTCAAAATGATTGAACTATTTGTTTGTAATTTTGCAATCGAAAACCAATGTTGGTTTACATTAAAATATTTTGGTTATGACATTCGACTATTTTAAGCTCATAAACTCCATTACAATCGAACTCAAGTGCTCTTTAAGTGAGAGCATTAGACTAATTATGCTTTGTGCATATTGTATCCACCACGGATATAAGTCCATAGAAGATGGTGTTATGAATGACAATATAGCACACGCCATTTATCATAGATTGCACAATATATATAATATCTCTTTGGAAAAAGAGTCGCGGTTCTCTGAAATATTATATATGGAAATGGGTACTCAACTCAAAATTAATCAATATACAGAAGTAATTGAGACTCTTTTTGAACAATGGAATCTAATGGCAGGGAGAGGACAACGAGAATCAGGAATGCCCAAGGAAATAGCCCAATTATCTGCCCATTTGATGAAAGATTGGAAAGAGAAGGATATTTTCAACCCATATGCTGGATTTGCTTCATTTGGTATATTTTGTCCTAATACCTCATACCACGGGGAGGAGCTGAATATAGATGTTGCTACACTTGCCAAACTTCGTCTTGATGCTCACGGAATGTCAATAAATGATGTGGAGGTTGCTGATTCTACAAGATTTGAATGGTTAGGAGGGAATGTAATGGTAGCGATGCCTCCGTTTGCTGACAAATTAGTAGATAAGGCAAACTCTTTCGTAAATTTCTCGAATTTCAAGATTAATAATAGCCTTGAGTTTTTGATTGCTCAGTTTACAGCACTTCCCGGCCTCAGAAAAGCTATACTTGTTACACCGACTGCTTTTTCATATCAAATTGGCGGATATAAGATATTAAGAGAGGCATTATTGGATCAGAATCTCATAGATTCCGTCATAGAGTTACCATCCAATATTCTATATGGGACTTCTATTCCATGCAGTCTTTTGGTACTTAACAAAGACAAGTCCAATCAAGATGTAAAAATAGTTGATGCCAGAGAATGTTTTTATCAACACTCCAAATCTATAAGAATATTGGATATTAAAAAGTGTATTGAATCTATAACAAGCGAGCATACAACTCTCAATGTGTCAACATCAGATATATTGAAAGATAACGGGAATCTATCATATGACTTTTATAAAAGGTCGCAATTAGTATATCCTGACACCTACAAGAAATATTCACTCGATGATTTAATCTGTAGGGCCTTCGCCGATTCAAGACATGGCGATGAGAATGGTCGTGTAATTACCGTTTCAAATTTACCTTTCACACCATTTACAGGTGAAATTAAGATAGAGGATCTTGAAATCGCATCTGTCGCCGGACTTACGAAGATTTCGCATCCTTGTATCATTATGAGTACAATCGGACAAGCTCGCGCTGCAATATGTCCTGCATCCCAAGACAATCCCGTATACTTGAAGCCCAATATTATCGCATGGGATTTATTGATGTTCGATTTGGTTGATGCTAATTATCTATGTCTTGAATTGAATAAGATTAGTGCATACGGTACCTACGCAAACCGAATCAGAGTCAACGACATTCTTAAAATGGAGATTGGCCTTCCGTCGAAAGAAGAGCAGATTGCAATATTTACTGAAGCTAAGGAAGCTTATACCTTGGTTAAGGCAGAGGAATTAGGTTTGGCTGAAATCATTCAGTCTATGAAGGCTGAGTATATAAACAATGTGCGCAACCGGAAGCATGACATGGCTCCATATATGCGGCAATTATCTTCTGGATTCAAACTAATCAACACATACATTGATCGGGAAGATTATGCCAGCATTAAAAATGTAATTGCCCGGCAAGAAGATGCTTTTAAAAGGCTTCAAGAGTTGGTTAATATCCTTTCTGACGAGGAAGAATTTGGCAATCCAGAGATTGTAAACATAGATGAATTTCTGTTAGAATTAGAAAATTCGCCCTATGATAAAGTAAATTACAAAATACTTTATGATACTGACAGCCCCTCATTAGAGGCTCTCGGGCTGCCATTCCATACATCTCATAGCAATAATTGTGTGAGTGATAACTCAGATGTTGAGCCTAATCGTGAGCCACTTGCTCTATGGGTTAACATAGGAAAGTTAGATTTAAAAAGAGCAGTTGACAATATTATCTCGAATGCCGCTCAGCATGGTTTTGTGGATAAAGACCGAACAGACTATTGTATCTGGGTAACATTGTCGGCGGATACTCACAAAGGAACTTTTAATATAAACTTCACCAATAACGGACTTCCTTTCCCCGAGGGCCTAACAAAAGAACGATATGGCATGTTAGGTGAAAAAGCTGGCAAAACCGGAAGAAATGGGAAAGGTGGGTATATTGTGAGGAGTATTGTTGAACATTTTGGAGGTGATTATGACATTTTGGTTGGCAATGAAACATCAACTGTCAGAATCTCATTGCCAATAGCAAATCTAGACGAAAATGAGACCCTATAATGTACTTTGGATAGATGACGAGTGGGAAAAGATGGATCTCTTCAAAGAGCTCTGTAAAGAAGATCATTCCATCATACTCCATCCCTATACAACTCAGAAAAAGGGGATGGCAGAGCTTGAAGCAAACTTGAGCTTTTATGACGCTGTTCTTCTTGACGCTAAAATGTGGGACGAATCAGAAAACGAGCAAGCGAGCCTTGTTGGTCTGCGGAATGCAAAACAAAAACTGGATCAGCTGACGTTGAAGAGGGCAATCCCTTACTTTATTTCCACAGGCCAACCGGACTTGATGAGCAATAAAATGTTCGAAGACTCATTTGGGAAATATTACATCAAGGATAGAGATGACGATCAACTAATTCAGGATATGATAACCGCAATGGATTCTCTTGAAGTTAGGCAAATTATGTCCATATATCCGAACTTGTTTAGAGCGTGTGCCAAAATAGGGTTATCGTCCGATGCGGAAAATCGACTTACTTCATGTTTATGCGATGTGCATTTCATGCGCAACAGAATAGACCCAGATCTAAGCAAGGATTATCCTCACCTACGCTATGTGATAGAAGCCATATTCAGAACGCTAAACAAGGTGAAAATTATTCCCGATGCTTGTATTAAAGGAGGTAAGGTAAATCTTATGGATTGTTCACTATACCTTGCAGGTAAAGACACGAAGCATAGTGGCGTTAGGTATGAATGGCCTGGAGTGCGCTTTATACCCCATTATATAGAAAAAGACATCCTCAGCGCTATAGTTTTCGGTAATGCTCATGCACACACACCAGATCCAGATATACCAGCGTTGAATCCGGAGGATTATGAGATGTCAAAGAAATCGAACTTTCTCCTATATTCTATAGCTTTCGGAGTTTCACATTTTATAATATGGTTGGCCGACAAATATGATTGTAGTGAAAGCTCAATCTCAAAATACGAGCGGAAAACAATGCCTATAGAAAAAGAGGAGGACGAGTTTATTCCAGAACAAGACAAAGACGGTATATGGCATTACCAAGCCTGTGTCTTGCAACAAAAAAGATATTCTTCGAATACACATAAAATAACGGGCATACGGCAGAATAACGACAAAGCAAAGGTCAAGTATCCTTACTTTGCCTTCTGTGAAGAGATTGTATCAAAATCAGACATAAAGGTTCAATTAAGTTGAACATATTTTTAGTAACTTTGCATTAGAAAACGACAAATACCTTTCGATATATATGACAGAACAGGAACTTGCAGGCATGATTTGGAACATCAAGGAGATTATCCGTGGTGTGTATGACGATACCGAGGTAGAGAACGTGATTCTTCCGTTCACTCTGCTCCGGCGACTTGACTGTGTGTTACAGGACCGCTATGACGAGCTTTTCCAGCAGTATAAGGACTTCCCCGATGATAAGAAGGAGGTGATGCTGATGGCTCTGATGCGCCGCAACGGTCTCACATTCTTTAATACGTCAGGATTGTCACTCAACAAACTTCTTGCTCAGCCGAAGATGCTTGCCGACAATTTCAAAACGTATCTTGACGGCTTCACGCAGAATGTGCGCAATATCCTCTTGGCATTCACACAAGAGGATGGCGAGAATGGCGACATCAGTCGCATCTATTCCCGCCTTGACCGCAACGACCTCCTGTTTCAAGTCACAGAAAGTTTTGTCAACAATGCTGACTTGCATCCCGACAAGGTTGACAATTCGATGATGGGTACCATCTTCGAGATTATTATCCGTAAGTCAAAGGAAACCACCAATACCAAAGCCGGACAGTTTTATACGCCCCGTGAGGTGGTGCGTCTGCTTGTCTCATTAGTCATGCACGGACGTGAGGCGGAGGTTAACACCGTTGGTAAGCATTTCCAAATTTACGACCCGTGTTGTGGTACCGGTGGTATGTTGACGGAGGGTAAACGCTACCTCCAGTCAATGACCGACCGCAAGGATATGAAGATATATCTCTTCGGTCAGGAGTTGAACGAAAAGACATACGCCATATGCAAGTCTGACCTTCTCATCAAGGGAGACCTTGACAAAGACCGAAATATTGCACTTGGAGATACGCTCGCCAACGACCAGTTCCCCGGCGAGAAATTCGGTTATATGCTCGCCAATCCTCCTTTTGGTGTGGATTGGAAGAAGATTGAGGGAAAAGTGAAAGAGGATGCAGCCAAGAGCGACGGACGCTTTTCTGTGGGATTGCCATCCACGTCCGACGGTTCACTGCTATTCCTACTCCACATGATTAGCAAGATGGATGCCAATGGTTCGCGTATAGGTATTGTACTCAACGGCAGTCCTCTCTTCAATGGAGCGGCCGGCAGCGGATGGAGCGAAATCCGCAAGATGCTTATGGAACGCGACCTGCTCGATGCAATTGTGGCATTGCCGAAAAATCTGTTCTATGGCACTGATATATCCACTTATCTTTGGATTCTCGACAACAAGAAACCGGCAGAGCGAAAGGGCAAGGTGCTGATGATTGATGCCACCCATCCTCGTTATGCCAAACTGCTCCAACGCTCACTTGGTAAGAAACGCTACGAAATCCCGGATGAGGCCATTGACGAGATTGTCAACTTATACGGTGATTTCAAGGATGCGATACTTCCTGAAACTGAGGATGTGAAGATGGCACGATTGATGGATATTGAGGATTTCCTATACACTACTGTTACCATCTGCCGCCCGCTACGTCTCTTCTACGAGAATATCGCACAGAAGGCGGCTGAAGCGGCCAAGGCAGATAAAGTCAAAAAGGCCGACAAAGAAGTGTTGGAAAAGATTGCCGCGATGACTTTTCCGGATGGGAGGCTCACCGACGTGGAGGTTTTCAATGAACTGAAGCGGATTCTTCCTAAGAAGCCCACACAGGCTGTAATCAAGTTGGTTCGCACACTTGGTACTGCTGACCCTGAGGCACCGATAGTATGGGTTACACCCGGTGATGAAAAAGGTCAATGGGTTATTGACCCGGCATTGACCGACACCGAGACTATTCCGATGAAAGAGGACATAGACGAATATATCAAGCGCGAAGTATTGCCGTTTGTTCCTGATGCATGGCGCGACCCGAGCAAGGACAAGGTCGGCTGCGAGTTTCCTCTCACGCGTCTGTTCTATCGCTATACTCCACTACGTTCGACGGATGAAATTCTCGGCGAACTGATGGCACTTGAATCAGACACAACGTCCAGTCTCAAATCTCTAATCTCCGAAGCGTGATGAAACAGCGATACGACTCATACAAGCCGTCAGGCGTTGAATGGATTGGAGAAATACCAAGCCATTGGAATGTTGTAAGAATGCGTTATCTGTGTGATATGATTACGGGTGATAAAGATACTGTAAATCGGGTAGATGATGGCATTTATCCATTCTATGTGCGCTCTCCGCATATCGAGAGAATCAATTCTTATACTTTTGACGGAGAAGCTGTTTTAATGGCTGGTGATGGAGTTGGCGCCGGTAAAGTTCTGCATTATGCTAATGGTAAATTTGACTTTCATCAGAGAGTTTATAATTTCCATAATTTCAGACAGATTAAAGGTATTCTTTTGTATCAGTATTTAAAATCTCTTTTTAAATATAAAATTGAAGAAGGCGGAGCCAAAAATACCGTTGACTCTGTGCGTCAACCTTGGTTGAAGGACTTTCCGGTATGCGTTCCTCCACTTGCTGAGCAGGAGGCTATAGCGGCGTGGCTTGATGAGAAGTGTGGTGAGATTGATGCTGCGATTGCAAAGGTTGACCGGGAGATTGAGCTGATTGACGAACTGAAACAAAGCGAAATTTCGCGCGTCGTCACCCGCGGACTCAATCCCATCGTCCCTCTCCGCGCCTCCGGCATCGACTGGATCGGCGAAATTCCCGAGCATTGGAAGGTCTCAAGGCTTAAAAATAAATCAATAATCACCTTAGGCAAGATGTTAATGTCTGAACCTCCCAAGGGGCAGGAACATAAATATACCTGTGAAAAATATCTAAAATCTCGAAATATCGGGTGGCTTCAACTTAACTTAGATGAAGTTGAGGAAATGTGGTTCAACGATTCTGAAAAGAAAATTTACGAATTGCAAGAAGGGGACTTGGTAGTCAACGAAGGTGGTGATATTGGCAAAGTCGCCATTTGGCATAATCATAAAAACGCGTTCTTTATTCAGAATTCAGTACACAAGGTAACACCCATTGACACTGATTCAAGATATTGTGCCTATTGGATTTATTTCATGTCCAAGAAAGAATATTTTTGGTCTATTGTTAGTCAAGTGAGTATAGCTCATCTCACAAAAGAAAAACTTTCAAATGCTCCATTATTGGATATTCCAGTGAATGAGCAGCATGAGATTGCCGATTATCTTGACAAGAGGTGTGCCGAGATTGATGGTCTGAAGGCGAAACTGAAAAAGAAACGTGACACTCTTGTAGAGCTTCGTCAATCGTTGATCTCTGAAGTTGTTACCGGTAAAAGAAAAGTTGTTTAATCCTCTCAAATCGCATATCATGAACGCTGACAACGAAACTCGTTTTGAAGAACATATCGAAGCTGCTCTCTTGGCTTCCCCTCTATATATCGGCCGTAGCTCAAAAGACTTCGACATAAAACGTCGCGTTGACCCCGGGATGCTGTGGCAGTTTCTACACGCACAGCACGAAACATGGGAACGTCTGCTGAAGAGGTTCAAAACCGGAGATGATGCACTCAATGCGGTTATTAAGGATTATAATTCAAAACTCGATAACGGTCATTCTCTCGTCGATATTCTACGCAATGGTCTGAAGATACAGGGAATCCCGGTCAAGCTGATGCAGACCAAACCGACACTTGCCGGAGAAGATAGTAACCTCCATGAGCTCTATCTCGCCAACCGATTTGCAGTGGTTCGCCAAATGCGCTATTCAGAGGACAAGGCCGACAAGGGCAATGAACTTGACTTGTGTATTCTTCTCAATGGTTTCCCCATTATCACAGCTGAACTGAAAAACGAAGGCACCGGCCAAAACTATACCAACGGCATTTATCAATATCGCCACGACCGCGACCCCAAGAATGCCATGCTTCGCACGGCGTTGGTGCATTTCGTAGTTGATAACAACTATGCGTTCATGACAACCTTTCTCAACGGAGAGGATACTTCGTTCCTGCCATTCAACGTTGATTCCGTCAATCCGCAAGTGCCGGGTGATTATGCCACCAGCTATCTCTGGAAAGACATTTGGCAAGCAGACTCCCTACTCAACATCATCGACCACTTTATCAAATCGGTGACAGACAACGGAAAGACTGTCACTTTCTTTCCTCGTTACCACCAATTGAGGGTTGTCCGCAATCTTATCAAGTGGGTTGAACAGGAAGGACCCGGTCATAATTATCTTATCGAGCATTCAGCTGGATCCGGCAAGACTAAATCAATGGCTTGGCTCGCCCATCAGCTCGTGAATCTTGTCAATAATGACCAGACACCGGTGTTTGACTCCATCATCATGGTGACAGACCGCATCGTACTAAATGCGAATATGGCTGACGATGTAAACGCATTCGCAACAGAAGCCGGTGTGGTGAAGGACATACGTCGCGGCAGCAAGAAACTCGCCAAAGCGATAAACGATGGTGGGCGCATAATTGTGAGCACCGTACAGAAATTCAGTTATGCACTAAGCGAACTTAAACGCGACAAGCACCGCAACTATGCTGTCATCATTGACGAGGCACACACTGCAATAGGCAATGAAAGTGCTAAGGATATTGTCAACGCCTTATCCACCGACGAGGATATTCAGGCTTTAATTGCCGAAATGGAGTGCGAGGGATATGAAAGCAACGAAATGGATGCTCTCATGGCTTATATGCAGACAATGCGTCAGCAGATGGGGCATATCAGTTATTTTGCCTTCACCGCCACACCCAAGGACAAGACATACGCACTTTTCGGAAAGAAAACTACTGAAGGATATGTAGCACACGATTACTATACTATGAAGCAGGCCATCGACGAAAAATTCATCCTCGACGTGCTTCGCAACTACACCACCTACAAAACGATGTTTGAATACATCGAGAAAAACTCCGCGCATCCCACTATGGCTATGACCACGGAGGGTGTCTCCGGCGTTAATGAACCGGAAGAGCTGTATGGTGAGAAAAAATCTGTTGCTTTGATTCTTCGCAAACTGAATCAGGAGCCGGAGAATATGACACTGAAGGCCCGTTTGGCTCTCAACTACTTCATGCAGCACACCCGCAACAAAATAGGGGGCAAAGCCAAAGCCATGTTTGTCAGCGACAGCCGTGCGGCGGCTGTTCGCTATAAGAAGATTTTCGACAACCTACTCGCTGAGGAATATGGTAGTGAGTTCAAAACGTTGGTGGCCTTCTCCGGAGAAGTGGAGCTGCCCGATGGTACGAAATACACCGAAGACAAGATGAACGGCTGGGGAATCAAAGACGATAAAATCCGAGAAACATTCGATACTCCCGAATACCGCATCTTGATTGTAGCCGATAAATTCCAGACCGGCTTTGACCAGCCGCTGCTTCACACTATGTACGTAGATAAGATGCTCGGTGGCATCCAGTGCATACAGACCCTCTCACGCCTCAATCGTTGCTATGACAAGGGAGGTGTAAAGAAGGAAGATACGATGGTGATTGACTTCCGCAATGATGCAGACTCCGTGCAGAAGGCATTCCAAAAGTATTATCAGACCACCATCCTCACCGGCGAGGTTGACACCCAGCGCCTCTATACCCTTCTCGATGATATAAAGGTGTTCAAATTGTACAACACGGCCGAAAGAGACCAAGTCGTAGCCGCAATGGTCAAGGAAGATGCAGCTTCGGCAGTATCAATCTGCAACACAATTGTCCGCGAACGGGAGACACCGTTGAGCAACGAAGATAAGGATAAATTCCGCAAACTCGTAAACCGCTATATCCGAAGCTATGGCTTTATGGCGCAGCTCTTGACTTATTGCGACCCTGAGCTTGAACGTGAATACATATTCCTCCGAGCTCTCTATCCACGTTTGCAATACACCAAAGAAACTCTCCCGATGGAGATTCTTGACCGCGTTGACCTTAACAAACTACGCTTGCAAATGGTGATGGAGGGGACAATCGCTCTTGAAAATGAGGATGCTGAACTCAGTTCATCCCGCATCGGTGACGTGAAAGCACCAGTTGAGGATGAGAAAAAGACACTCCGTGAGATTCTTGACATCGTCAACGAGCCCTATCGTGGATTCCTTGAGGACCACGACATAGTGCTACGTCCGCTCAACCATATGATGTTGACTGACCCCAGTATCAATGAGGCAGTACGTTCTGGAAATTCATACGGAGTGCTTCGTGAGCTTTTCTCAGAAAGAGCACAAGATCTTGTCCTTGACATGAGCGGTAAGGGCATAGACCTCTATGAGGAGTTTATGAACGACACTCCCTTTGCACGCGAATACATCCGCAATATCCTCGACATGGCATTGCGCAATAATCAACAGAGCAATATCGACCTCGACTTGCATCGCCTCTCGGAGAAAATAATTGAGGAAATTCGTTCTGAGTTTGCCGAACTCGCGCAGACATCGCGCCGCCTGGATGAAGTTGCTGAATATCTCATAAACATCATCCAGAAGAGAACAAAACCAGGACTTGACGGAGCAAACGACCTTCTCATAAACTCCCTCAACCATCTTCTCTGCAACGACCGGTTGACAGAACTTGACCGTCGTGCCCACTTCAACACGCTTGTCGGTAAATTCGAGCCGTTCCTGAAGAAGCTCTATTACCTCATCAACAACCGGGAGTTGACAACCCGCGAAGGCGCAGTTGACAGAACACAGTTTGCTGACTGCATTTTTGGTCATGAATCGCTACGCAGGTTGAAGCACACCACCGATCCAAGATATTTCCGCTTCCGGGATTATCTTGAAAAAGTGCGTGCATGGCGCAACGACGAAGCTCACAGCGCTCCTGAATTTACCGACGAAGAGTTGAAAGTGGCAGTACATATCCTCGTGACAATGTACGCCTACGTTACAGCCAAGAGTATCACCGACCTCGAAATGAACGGTCTATAAAAATATAGTTTATGAAAACTCTCCTTCCAAGGATTCTTACAAAGAAAGATGACCCCGATTCTTATAAGGCCGTAGAAGAGCTAGATGAAGTTCTTCGAAATGCTGAGGAAGAAGGCATTAGAAATATCGCTCTTACCGGACCTTATGGGTCGGGTAAGAGTTCTGTGCTCAATACTCTCAAACAAGACTTCAAGGACAGACGGAACTATCTTTCCATCTCTTTAGCAACACTTCAATCAGGTAGTGAGGACAATGATACAGGAGAAGATGAATCTAAGAATTCTGACGACAAGGAGGCTCTCAATCGCCGAATAGAATATAGTATCCTTCAACAACTTATATATCGCGAAAAGGCTTCAACAGTTCCTAATTCAAGATTCAAGCGTATAACTTATTTCACCAAAAAAGAATTGTGGGGGCTTGTACTTTGGACTATTGGTTTTATAATCGCATTCTTTATAGCTTTTGAGCCCGAATTTGCTAAAGTCGATTCAGCATATGAGTGGTTGAACTGGGGTAAAGTGAACTCATTATTTGATTTCCTCGCAATGGGCTATATGCTTTTTTGCTCAGCTTATGTAATCAAATACTTTGTCCAAGGATATAGCAATTCAAAATTGAATAAACTAAACCTAAAGGATGGGGAAATCGATATTAAAGAGGACAATTCAATTTTCAACAAACATCTAGATGAAATATTATATTTTTTCAGAGCTACCGAATATAACGTGGTTATCATTGAAGACCTCGATAGATTTGAGACCTCAGATATATATCTTAAACTCAGAGAACTGAATCAACTAATCAACGAATCAGAAGAGATTAAACGCCATATCACATTTGTATATGCTGTAAAAGACGATGTTTTTGATGATGAACATCGGACTAAGTTCTTTGACTATATAATCACTGTAATTCCTGTCATCAATCCATCCAACTCAAAGGACATCCTTAAAAAGCAATTATCAGAAATTGGTTTACCCAATAATACTATATCTGATGATGATTTGGCCTCCATAGCCTTCTTTATCCCAGATATGCGTATTCTCACCAATATTGTAAACGAATTTCAGCAGTATCGAGAGAAACTATCAAAGACTGGTCAGCCCCTCAATATGACGAAGTTGCTGGCAATGATAGTGTACAAAAATTACTATCCTAAAGACTTCGCTGAATTGCATCGTCGCAAAGGGAAAGTGTATGCATGCATATCTCAGAAGAAAGCTTTTATTGAAATTGCCACAAAAGAAATCAATGACTCAATTGCAGTTTGCAATAAGGAGATACAGGCATATAAAGAAGCGAAGAAATGGGAGATTGTCGAACTTAAAAAATTATTTTTGGTAAGCCTTCTGAACCAAGTAAATTCAACGGCAGTTTCAATTCGTATCAGCAATCAATACTATACAATCGAATCGATAGCAACATCGGATAACTTATTCAATGATTTGCTTACTCAGGAAAGTGTAAGCTATCATTATCTGTATAACTATAATTCAGGTAGCGCATCGACTACCAGTACTCGTATTAATGTAAAGTCAGTTTATCAAGAATCACCATACTTTGCAAAAATTCAACTAATTTCTATTGAACCAGAAACACTCAAGAATCGTCTAAACAATCTAAATAAAGACCTAAGAACTACATCTGGCCTAAAATTAGCTTCAATACTTTTAAAATATCCCAAAGTTATGGCATCCGATTTATATATGAACTTGGGATTAAGTGAGATGATGAATATATTCCTTATTGAGGGATATATCGATGAAGATTATTATGACTACATTTCTTACTTCTATGAAGGCCTGATTTCTCCGGCGGATAGAGAGTACATCCTTTCAATCAGACAATTGCAAACGCCCGAATATAATAGACATATTGATAAAATTGATAATTTCGCTAAGGAACTGCGTCCAAATAACTTTATAACAGAGAGCATTCTTAATATTGAATTGCTCGATTACTTTACGTCAAACAAGTCAAGGAATTCCAAAATTTCCGATTTTTATGACCGTATGGTTGATGTGATTGAAACCACCTCGAAGAGATACGACTTTCTCGGTGAGTTTTACATTTCAAGCCATTCTCCTGGAGCATTCCTTGTGACCTATTACGAATCTCGCCTGTCTTCAATTTGGAAAGATGTAATTGCTCTGCCGAATGACGAGAAAAAGAACAATCTTATAATCAGCATCATCCAATTTGGAGGAGACCTTAATGATGAAATTTTCAATTGGATAAGTGAAAACTATCTCTTCATTCATAGCCAGTATGCATATATTGAGAATGATAGGCTTAGATTCATCATCGAAAACGCAACATTTACGGCTCTTATGGCTGGAAATGCCCCCTTATTGAATAATGTAATATCTGAGTACTCATACATTATAACTAAAGACAACCTCTGTGTCGTGCTCTCAACTGTATATGATAAGCCAGAGACAACAGTCCAAGACATAACATTGGATAATATACAGAATTGTGGCAACGATGATGTTAAGTCTTATCTTTTGGACGAGGATAACTTTTCCACTACGTTCGATTGTATGAACATTCAGTACAACAACGAATCGTTGGAATCTATTGAATTTATTCTCAATAGCAATTTACCAGAAGATAAGAAAAGACAATTCTTGATGGGGCAAGAATGCCGCAGAGAAAATATTATTGGGCTTACTGACGAACAGGCTATGCTAATGTATGAATGCAATTTAATAGTTCCTACATGGGAGAATGTCTCTATATTATATGAAAAATATGGAAGCAATATTTCTCTCGTGCTCAACTTCATCAAATCCAACTGCGATAGTCTATCTATAGAGAAGAGTGCTAGTGGGGTTGAAAAAGAAATTGAGTTATTTGATTTACTGTTTGGTTCTAACGAACATCTTACATTCGATGAATACGTATCTCTCAATAAAGCGTTTAGATGTGATGTGGAAGGTGATGAGTATCTAACTACACTTTCGAAAGAACGATTCGAATTGTTATTGAGAAATCGGAAAATACCTTTTGATAAAGAAAATATAGCCGTTTTAAATGGCACTGAACGACTTTCAACATACCTAATTTTCTGGAATAAGAAGTTCATCGAAAATATTGATTGGGACTATATGCTATCTGCCGAAGTATGCTTGGTGCTGTTGCAAAGTGATAGGTTTTCGACTGAAGAAAAACTTACAATCATCCGTAAAGCTCAATATCCTGTAACTCAAAATAACGAATCCCTAAGTAATATCGTTCTTTCTATATTCTCAGAAAATCTAGATGGCATATCATACACTATTGCAGAATTGAGAAGTCTCATCAAGCAAAGTTCTCTGCTTGTCCCCAAAAAGATAATAGCCAATCATGTACTTATTGCGCTTGATTACAATGAAAACGAATTCATAGATGTGCTTCAATCTATAGGAGACCCATCCTTTACGGCCATTTCGGAAAGGCATAAGAAACCCAAAATCGACAAAACAGTGCCGAACCTCGAACTTCTGAAGACTCTTAAAAATAAAGGTTTTATCTCTTCCGCTAAAGACGAAGGAGAATATATGCGACCAAATTATTTCAAATCCTGATCACTATGGATATTATAGATACAATCATACAAACTGAGAAAACCCGGGAAAATGTTCGGAAAGCTATTCCTGTGCTTATTCATTGGGCACAGACTGGTCAGACAAACCACACCTATAGCGATCTGATTATCGTTTTAGGCAAAAATAGGTTCTCTGGAGTTGGGCATGTACTTGGGATGGTACAAGATGTTGTTGAGGCTTTAGCAAAGAAACTTGAAACCAAAATACCAACGTTAAATTCATTAATAAAAGACAAGAACACGGGACTGCCAGCAGCTGGATTCAGTTACGTAGAACCCAGCTACAATACATGGTCTGATGAGGGCAAGCGAATATTTGTGAAAGGGCTTGATGAGGAAGCGATCAACTACCCTCATTGGAATATGATCTTGGATGAGTTAGGACTATCGCCCTTATTGTCTTTTAGTCCAGAAGAGATAGACAAAATCAAGAATCCACAAAGATGTAGTTTTGGAGGGGAAAGCCCTGAACACAAGGCTCTAAAAGATTATGTAAAAAGTCATCCCTCTTGTTTGGGCGTCACAGAAATCATCAATGCTGATGTTGAACATATACTTCCGTCTGGAGATAGATTGGATGTCTATTTTGAGTGCATAGATGGTTCAAGGGTTGCTGTTGAAGTAAAGCCGTCAATATCTGACGATTCCGACATAACACGAGGTATATTCCAGTGCATCAAATATAAAGCTATACTTGAAGCATTAACCAAGGCAGACGGAACAAATGCTCCTGTAAAGGCAATTCTTGTCGTAAGAAGAGATTTCTCAGATCTTCATCAACGCTTAATTAACTTATTAGGCGTTGATGTTCAAATAATTGAACTGAATACGGAAGAAATATGAAGGCATTGACATATATTCGCAAAGGCCGGTTTGAGATAATCGAGAAGGATAAGCCTAAAGTCGTAGAGGCTACGGATGCTGTGGTGAGGGTGACTCTGAGCAGTATCTGTACCAGCGATTTGCATATCAAGCATGGGAGCGTGCCGAGGGCTGTGCCTGGCATTACTGTCGGGCATGAGATGGTCGGTGTGGTTGAGAGTGTCGGCGAGGCTGTCTCCAAAGCTAAGCCGGGCGACCGCGTGGTTGTGAATGTGGAGACGTTCTGCGGGGAGTGTTTCTTCTGCCAGCATGGGTGGGTAAATAATTGCACTGACCCGAATGGTGGTTGGGCGCTTGGCTGCCGGATTGACGGCGGACAGACGGAGTTTGTCCGCGTGCCGTTTGCTGACAATGGTCTGACAAAGATTCCGGATAATGTGAGCGATGAACAGGCTCTGTTTGTCGGTGACATTCTTGCCACCGGGTATTGGGCTGCAAAGATTTCGGAGATTGGCGAGGATGATACGGTGCTGATTATCGGTGCGGGACCGACCGGACTTTGCACTTTACAGTGCGTCCGGCTTTATGATCCGAAACGAATTATTGTCTGCGAGAAGGATGCGGTGCGTCAGGAATTTGTCAAGAGTCATTATTCTGATGTGGTCGTTGTCTCTCCGGAGGTGTGTCTGGAGAAAACGTTGCGGCTGTCGGAACATGGCGGTGCGGACCGCGTGATTGAGGTTGCCGGTGCGGAAGATACATTCCAGTTGGCTTGGCAAGCGGCTCGATCGAATGCAATTGTAACGGTTGTGGCTCTTTACGATAAGCCTCAGGTCTTACCGTTGCCGAATATGTATGGCAAGAATCTGACGTTCAAGACCGGTGGCGTTGATGGTTGCGACTGCGAAGAAATCCTGAAACTTATATCCGAAGGGAAGATTGACACGACCCCGCTGATAACCCATACCTTCCCCTTCTCGCAGATCGAGGAAGCCTACGATCTGTTTGAAAACCGCCGCGACAACGTTATTAAAGTGGCGATAACACCTCATTGACTTATGGAACGTTATAATGAATTTGAACAATATTTGAGGGCTACAGAACCGGGGCCAAAGGAACGCGCCGAACTGTGGCAGACGGCTATTGGGTTGCAAAAGGTTGACGGCCTTGAGGTATCTGACTATCTGGTTGATACCGCAAAAAGGCACATCGAGGGTGAAGTCAACATTGATGATGTTGACAAACTGATTACAACATATTATCAGAGTGAGGCTGCGCGTGAGATACCCGATGATGTGAAACAGGCGGATGAGGTGTCGAAGAATATTGTCCGTGTTCTTTCGGAGCAATCTTTCTCGTTCTCACTTCAGGGGTTGGCCGGGGTTCATCGTCGTATATTCAACGGTGTTATGAAACATGCCGGTGAATTCCGAAAATATAACGTGACAAAGAAAGAATGGGTCCTTGATGGTGCTACCGTTCTTTATGGCCCTTATGAAGATTTGACCCGCACTATTGAATACGACCTTGAACAGGAAAGACAGTTCAGTTACAGGGGATTATCGCAGTCACAAATTATTGAGCATCTGGTACGTTTTGTGTCGGACATATGGCAAATCCATCCATTCCCTGAAGGAAACACGCGTACTACCGCTGTATTCACCATCAAGTATCTGCGTTCGATGGGGTACTCGGTTGAGAATGATATGTTCAAGAGCCATTCGTGGTATTTCCGCAATGCGCTTGTCCGCGCCAACTACCGTAATGCCGTCAAGGGTGTAGAACCTACATATGAATATCTTATCCTTTTCTTCCGCAATCTTCTTCTCGGCGAAAACAACGAGCTGCGAAATCGTTATCTGCATATCAGATGGGATGAGGCAAAACATCATGATGACGTTTCGGAAACGTCACAACGTCACGATGACGTTTCCGGAGTAAAGTTAACTGAAAATGAAAAAGCTGTAATAGATGTGATGCAGCGAGACAACCATGTGTCTCTTGATAGAATTGTGGAAATCACAAAACTTTCTCGTAGCACCATAGATCGTATCATCCGTTCTCTGAAAGGGAAAGAGCTGCTTGAACGCCGAGGTGTCAAGAATTACCCGGAATGGATTGTTAAACGGCTTTTAAAGAGTTGAGGTATAGCAGAATCGAGTTGTTGCATTTTTTGCAACAACTTAAGATAAAGACGGTAGTAAAGTCGAGCGCAACATCACTAAGATTTATGAGGCAGATGAATTGGCTTCAGATTCAACTGTTGCATTTTTTGCACAAGTTCAAACTGAGGGAAAATGCCAAGTGGAGCAATTGAAGATGATCGTTCTGATATAGTATGTAAGGACTAAGCGTGTAGTTGTTTCCAAAATGGAAATAACTGCCGAGGATTTCTCGGTAGTTCAAATTTTTTGATGTTCCGAGTAACATTATCAACACAATTACACACTGGTGGGAGATTCAGTTTTCTAAGTCATCCATATCAGCATCGCTAGCCAACGTGTATAGAATAAAAACGCCACAACCGACTGTATTTAGGTAGCTAGTTGTGGCGTTGGATTGGATGTCAAGTATTATCGCTTTTGGCGTGGCTCTCGTTTGTTTGCTTGCTCTATTTGCCATTGTATCCGCTCACGGACTTGGTCGAATGACAAGGGCGTGAAGTTATTGTTGTCGACACCAACATCGAATTGTGTCGGGTAGAGATGTTGAAGCCGTCCGGCATCAATGCCAGTGTTTGAGGGCCGCGTATGCACATGTCCAAACAATTGCCATACATCAGTCTTGTATCCTCCCTCAAAACAGAGAAATGGATAGTGGCTGAGGTAGATTTTCTTTTTCCCTACCTCAATACGCATCTGCATGGCCACATGCTCAAAGCGATCGATAAATCCTTGACGTATATTCTTCAAGTCGTGGTTACCAAGAATCAGGTATATCCGTCCATTAAGCCTATCGAGCATTTGGGCCCATTCGGCTGCACCTCCAAGACAGAAATCTCCGAGATGAAATACGATGTCATCATTGCCGATCGTTCGGTTCCAGTTGGCTATCAATGTCTCGTTCATCTCTGCCGTATCCTTGAAAGGACGCTGGCAGTAGCGGATTATATTTGCGTGATTGAAGTGGGTGTCCGATGTAAAGAACACCCTACTTCCGTCGAATTTGAAGTTCATTGCTAAAGTTCTATTATGACATCACGCTTGAATGTTCCTTGCTCACCATGAAAGGTATAGCCAAGCTGGTTGCAGACACATTGCGTGTTGCCGATTGTCTTGCTTATGTTTCGGTGGGAATGCCCATATATCCAGTAGTCGATTCGGCTGTTGGCGATAAGATCGCCCAACTCAGAAGTGAACGCGCCGTTAATTGGACTACCTTTGAATTCATCGGCCATCAGTTCAAACGAAGGAACATGGTGGGTTGCGACAATGATATGCCGGGCATTACTGTGTTCAATGCTACGAGCAATAAACTCACGGCACCGCTCATGTTCCTCATTGAAACGCTGTGCGGATAATCGGAATTTACCGTTTCGAATTCGATGAAAATCCGTTACGCCGCGTTCTGTCAAATATTCATCACAGGGATGAATGTGCGACCAAAGAGTGGAAACAATCAGGTCTATTTCATCTGATAGAGCAACTACGCTGTTGTAACAAGCCTTTACATTATGGCGTATATTCAAACTCCATCCCTCTTGAAGTTCGTTTATGTCAAAGCTTTTGTATAACTCGTGATTGCCGGGGATGACGATTGTCTGCTGAAAATTGTCAGCACACCAATCCCAGAAGGGATGCCGACTATAATTTTCATCGCCAAGATAACCGATGTCACCGGCGAGTACCAGCACGTCACCGACCGGAATCAGAGGATTCTCTTTGAGCCATTGGCTATTCTCGTGGAACTCCAGATGGAGATCCGATGCATATTGTATTTTCATAATTCATCAAATTTTGAGTTGAAACCGACTCCGGGGAGAGTGCCGGAGTCGGAATTGGTTATACATTGTTTGGTTTTACTTCATGTTGTTTCTCCCAGTTCGTGTTGGCTATAACCTCCTCTCGCAGCTCATCGGGTATTCCCCAAAGAGCAATTTGACTGCCAACACCGTCACGCTGAAAATATCTGTATGCAGATGGGGTTATCTCCACGAGATCCGCCTCCTTCAAGACAGGCAATATTTTGTCGAGATTGCCATATTCAAGAATGATGCCATCATCATAGAGTTTCTCCGCTATGGTCAGATACTCATCGAGATTCCAATAGCTTGAAGTATCGATTATGAAGTGCCATTTACCGCTCGTTTTATCTTTTCGTACCCAAAGATGTACACGGGCATAAACTACATCAAGGCAATGAAAGGAGCTGTTTTCAGCTTTCCATTGGATGAAGTCCTCTTCGCAGTCGAGATTGAACTTTACAGCCTCACAACCTTTCGGGCTATACCATTCGAAGAGCTCCTTTGGAGATTTTTTCTCATCTTTTTCGGGATAGACAGCAAGATAACACTTTGCCCACAGATCCATATATGTGCGGAGTGTCAATCGGTCATATTCCATTGGTTGCGAGTTGGATTCAAGAACTTCTATTAGCTTGGGCCGATTGAACGCATCCATCCAACTTCCACCCAATATCTCATTCAGCCTACGTCTTGGGATAATACCGGTTCGCTTCTGATAAGGGAGATTCGCTTCCACGAACTCCATGTAGTTCTTTCCTCCGTCCCTGAGAATTTCATCGACGCATTGATCGATTGCCATTCGGATTTTTGCCATCACTTCGGAATAATCTTCTCTGAAAATAGATGAATCACCTTTGTCGTGAACATATCTCGCACTTCTGATATCCCAAAGATTATGATCACTGTCAATCAACATATAGTGAAAGTCGTTGACATACCCGACAGAGATACGATACCAAAGAGTATCCTCATTAACATACTCTTTCCACAACTTCAGATAGTCGTCATAGTCCTGGACATCACCACATGCCTTCATCTGTTCGTAATCACCCCAATCTTCAGGTTTTCCAGGGGCAACACGAAACCAAAGATATCGGACATTGTCATCACCCATTGGTTGGAGTCTTGACAACAACTCTTCGATTCTTCTCATTTCAGCGACAGTTTTAACATTGACAATTATGCCATTAGATGCCATCCGGCTTGTAGGAATCGAATGTATGTCATTGTATGTTAGAATATTCTTTTTCATTTTATTGGAGTTTTTGCGCCGGAGCGCGGTTGTTGTAAAGAGAAGAGAGAGGACATCGGCTTGTGTCCGCAGCTAATCGTGGTGGAGAAGGTTTTGATACCATTGGGACACAAAAAAACGACTGTCGGGAAGTTGGTATGGACTTTCCGACAGTCGTTGTATCTTGTAACCTGTAATTGTAGCGAGGTTAACTTATATCAGTTATAGAACTGAAACAAACGTGTCGGCAATATCCTGATGTGAGATATGTGGCGCAAGACGAAATCGGAGCACAAAGCATACCTTCAAAGCTTTTCAAGCCATGAATGTTACTGGTGCCTAATATGTTGCGATGTTGTCTTGCCATTTGTTTCGAGTTAAGTGGCCGCAAAGTTAATACTTTTTTACAAATCCACAAAATTAAATGTTCAAGCCCTGCATTTAAGTATGATATATTATACCTGACAGTTGTTTTCATGCAAATCCAAAGAAATATAATGAAGAAGTATATTATTCCATACTTTTATTTGGTTACTTATGGTTTTATGATTATCTTTGCAGAAAAGTATAGTATATTAGACTATGGAGCTGAAAGATTTGATGAAGGAGAGGCGCGAGGTGCTTTCGCTGACTCAGCAAGATCTGGCTGAGATGGCGCAGGTCGGTGTGGCCACTGTCAAGGATATAGAGCGTGGTCAAGGGAATCCGTCGCTAAGCACCATCAAGAAAATTCTGGATGTGCTTGGCATCGAGATTGAGTACAGGGTGCGTAAAACCATTTAATTCGGATTGAGGTATGAGAACTTTAGATGTTTATTATAATGAGACCAAGGCCGGAGTGCTGACGGAATTAAATCCGGGAGCCGATTATACGTTCAAGTATGAGCTGGAATATCTTTCTTCGGACTTGCCTCCAATTTCGGCAACCTTACCAAAGCAAGAGGGTGCTTTTGAATCTGATTCGCTATTTCCCTTTTTCTCCAATATGATTCCGGAAGGAGCAAACCGAGGAGTGATTTGCCGGACGCTCCGAATTGACGAGAAGGATTTTTTCGGGATTCTGTCGGCTATGGCTGACACGGATTTCATTGGTGCTATTAATATTAGAACTTCAAGACATGATTGATATAAAGAATTGCCCATCCTCTCTTCAAGAGGGATTTGATACATACAGTCCAAAGGCCTCCAAGCTGTTGTTTGGTGCCAACAGAATTTCTCCGATGCTGAATTTCAACATTGATGAATTCCGTAATGTCGGTGAGATTGTCGAGGCGATGCACCGAATATCCGTGTCCGGTGTGCAAGAAAAGTTTCCGGCTATAATTGAGAATGGGAAGATTCGCATTGCACAGGATGGAGAACGCTCCACCCATATTCTGAAACCGGCTCCGTGGGATAAGACTTTGCGCGAGCGCAAACAGATTCCGGCAAACGAGCATCTGACCATGCAGATTGCCTCGCAGGTCTACGGGATTATGACGGCAAGTAACGGTTTATGTTTCACACCCGATGGTCAAGCTGTATACATCACACGACGATTCGACATTTTGCCCGATGACAATAAAACACCAATGGAAGATTTCGCTTCGTTGGTAGGTAAGAATGAGCAGGTGATCGGAACACAGTTCAAATACAATGGCAGTTATGAGGATATTGCAAAGGCAATCCGTAGCAATGTCGCCGCATGGATGGTAGATATGGAGCGGTTTTTCACGCTTGTCGTGTTCAACTACATCTACGCCAATGGTGACGCGCATTTTAAAAACTTCTCGTTGATTCTTGATGGGCAGGATTACAGACTTGCTCCGGCGTATGACCTTTTGAACACGAGCCTACATGTAGATGGCGATGACCTCGGTCTTGACGGCGGCCTGTCGCCCGATATTGAGAAGAGCGATGTTTATGACCGCACCGGCCATCCTTGCAGACTCGACTTCGAGAGATTCGCGGCTAAAATCGGATTGGTCAGCAAACGAGCCAACAAAATCCTTGACCGCTCTATGACTCTCCCCGATGATGCCAGACAACTGATTGACCGTAGCTACCTCTCCGAAAAGATGAAGCGCAACTACATCCGCATCGTCAACGAACGCATCAGCCGCTTCACCCGCATCTCCGAGTAACATCGTCGGCAAAGTAACATCCCCCAATAGTGACTTGTTATAACCATTAAAACACTATGTCAAAAGCAAAACTGAAGAAACATCTACTGTCGCTCACAAAAGAACAGGTAGTCGATATAATGCTTGAACTGTATGGTGCAAGCAAGGAGGCCAATGCATGGTTGGAATTCTATCTTGAACCGAACAGCGATGCAGAGTTGGAGAAATATAAAAAAGCCATCCGTAGCCAATTCTACGGACGGAATGATTATCCGAAGGATCCGAGTTTCAGAGAATGCAACAAACTCATCACCGCTTTCAAGAAACTTGTTCCCGACCCTCATGCCATAGCCGACCTCATGCTATACTATGTAGAACAGGGGTGCAGCCTTACCGCTCAATTCGGAGATTACGAAGAACCATTCTACACCGCATTGGAAAACAATTTCAACAAGGCAGTCAAATTCATAGTGCAAAATGGTCTATTGACCGAATTTGCGCCAAGAATAAAGAGGATGATAGAGTCGGTAGAATGTTGTGGCTATGGATTTCCCGATACTCTTTGGGATATGTATTACGAATACGCCAACGAATAAAGCTACATTTAATGGAAAAGTATGTCAATATGAGAAGCCCTTTCACTGGAGGGAAAGTTAAGGAAGTATGCACGATGGAAGATGTGGAATTCCGGGGTGAGAATTTTCGTGTTCACGTCCGCTACTTCGTCTGCGAAGATACAGGCGAACAATTCACGACCACAGAGCAGGACACATTGCAATTCAACGACCTATATTCTCAGTATCGCATCCGCCATGGCATACCCTTTACCGAAGAGATCAAGGGACACAAACCATTGAATCACGCCAAATGCGGGAGCGTAGGGGGTAAGATTACGCCATAATGTCGCGATTACTCTCGTATTTTTATTAACTTTGTCGCGATAAACAATTCCTTTTCGCGGTCAAGACATTTTTCTAATAAGCCAAGTCTCCCTGCATGAAAATAACAAAAGAAGAATATGAGGCGGCACTCAGCCGAATTGTCGAACTGCTGCCATTGGTGACAGAAGACACTCCTGATGATGCCCCCAACTTGATTGAATTGTTGAAGGTCTCAAATATCGTTGAGGAGTACGAAGACGTCCATTACCCTATCCCGTAGATACAACAATCATATGATTAACAGCGTTAAAGATAGCAAATCAGTTGGCTGTCTGCTGAAATTTTATTAACTTCGCATAAGGTCAACGACCGCATGTCCGGAATAGGTGCCGCGCATGTTTTCGAGTCCGCAGACCGACAGCAGAAACACCCCGCTGGAGCCACTTGTACGGCTCTTGTACGGTTTAGACTCGTACATCATTGTAAATAAATGCTTTAACTGTTTCTGCATCGGGAAATGACTATATAGTTAGAAACGATTACATAATAGCATAATCTGTTAGTATGGCACTCTTTACGGGGTGCCATTTTTGTTGCCGCATTTCTCGGTTTTAACCGTTTCTGCTCGATTTTACGCCCATTTTTGTATCCCGATTGTATCTCGTTACTCAATCGGGGCTGACCAGTCAGAGAGGTTGTAGAGGATTTAGACATCCTTAGACACCAATAGACGCGGTTAGACACTTTTAACAGAATATTAACAGAAATGACTTCTGAAAATGAGCAGTACAATCGAAATTACCAAAACATGTGAATGGTGTGGAAACACATTCACAGCGAGAAAATGCACGACTCGCTATTGCTGTAAACGATGCGCGGAACACGCCTACAAGGATGCAAAGCGCAAACAGCATGTCGAGCGTGAACAAGCAAAGGCATTATCGCCACAGATGAGCGATGACAAACGCCTATTCATAACTCCGACTCAATGTGCCAGACTTCTCGGAGTATGCCGGGCCTCGATCTACAATTATCTCGCCGCTAATTCTATCCCCTGTTTTCAATTCAAGGGTAAAACACTCATAAGCAGGGAGAGCCTTGATTCTCTTTTCGACGGTTCGCATCTCTATCAGTTACGTCCGGCAAAGGAGAAGCAACCTATAACGGAGTTCTATACCACAAAAGAGGTGCTGGAGAAATTCGGCATCAGTAATTCGTGGCTATTCAAAGCGGCGAAAGAAAACAATTTCCCAAAGCTAACCCAACGAGGAAAAACGCTCTGGAGCAAGTCGCATATAGATCGGTTCTTTGCCAAGTCTACCCCGAAAGAAGAAATTACCGAATGGTACACCGCTGCGGAGATACAGGAGCGTTATGGCATGACTCTATCGGCAATCTATAATCTCGTGTCGAAAGAGAATATCCCGAAAAAGAAAGTTGGCTGCGAGACCCGGTATTCAAAATGGCATTTCGACAAAGCCAAAGGTGTTGCCGTCGATGAGCCGGACTGCTACACCATGCAGGAGGCAATGGCAAAATACGGCATGACTCGCGACCAACTTTACCATTATATCAAGACCTATGGCATAAGCAAGGTTAAGGTTGGCAGAATCATCAAAATATCCAAGCAAGAGCTTGATAATCTGTTTGCTCCACCCAAGATATGATGCGGTGGGAGAACAGTGGACTACCGGTGGGAAACGCCCTGAACTGGGTGTCCGAGTCCACCATTTGAACACTCCCTACCTTCGCATCAAATCTCTAAATCAAACGCGTATGAATACATGCACCAAAGTTTTCCTTCGTCAGAAGGCTATTTCGGGTGGACGCATATCGCTCTACCTTGATTTCTATCCTGCCATCCGTAATCCTCATACCAACCGGATGAGCCGCCGTGAAACCCTCGGCATCTATATCTATGCCTCGCCCAAGAATGAGCGGGAGCGTCAGTTCAACTCCTCTATGCTTGAAAAGGCAGAGGCTATCCGCTGCCGTCGCTTCGAGCAGTTGCTCAACGAGCAGTTCGATTTTCTCGATAAAGAGAAGTTACGTATGGACTTCCTTGCATACTTCAAACAGAAATGCCGTCAGAAGTATCAGAAATGGGACTGCGTTCTCCGGCACTTTGAGATCTACTGTAAGGGCAATTGTCGTTTCTGTGACCTGACAGTTGACTTCTGCAAGGGCTTCCGTACTTATCTTCTATCTGCCCAACGTCAGCGCAACAATGGTAAAGGGCCAATCTCCCACAATTCGGCGGCAGGATATTGGTCTACATTCCGTGCCCTGCTGAAAATGGCTTATCAGGAGAAGTATCTCCGCGAGAATGTCAATGACTTTCTTGAAAAAATTGAATGGAAAGAGGTCAAGAAAGAGTTTCTTACACTCGCCGAGGTCAAGCTGCTTGTCGCTACGCCTTGTAAGATTCCCGTTCTGAAACAGGCGGTTCTGTTTAGCTGCATGACCGGACTACGCATAAGCGACATTCTGCAACTCTCATGGGAGCATATCCAGATGGGACAGGACGGAGGCTATCTCATAAGAATGTGTACTGAGAAAACCGAGGAAGAAACAAACCTCCCTATCAGCGATGAGACTCTCGCACTCTGCGGTGAGCGTTCGGAAGGGCTGATTTTCAAAGGCCTTAAACGCCACATGGTGAATCATCCACTGAAAGAGTGGATTAAATCCGCCGGCATAACAAGACGGATAACCTTCCATTCGATGCGCCACAGCTTTGCAACCTTGCTTGCTGCCAACGGTGTGGACATTCTAACCATCAGCAAGATGCTAACCCACAAAAGCGTGAAAAACACGCAAATCTACGCAAAAGTTGTCGATGAACGAGCGAGAGAGGCATCTATGGTCATTTCGCTGAAATAGATGCGATTGGCTCGGTTCTCAGAAAAATGAGTTATATTTGCAAATGAAAAATGTAACGAAAATGGATATAACCGAACAGCAATATGAATCAGCTCTCCGTCGCATAGAGGAACTATTACCTCTTATTTCGGATAACACTCCATCAACAGATGCTAATGCCGTCGAACTTATCGAGGTTTCAGAGATTGTCAGGGAGTATGAACAAAAATATTTTCCTATCGGGCAATCCTGATTGATATTTAGCAGTATACAGTGCCATTCCATTGATTTGGAGTGGCACTTTTTATGTCGCTGAACATCATTGGGGTTGTGTTCGTTATAAAAATTGATGAATTTTTCACAAAATTAAAAGAATGAAGAACGGACATATCCCCGAACACTGGCAACTAAAGTTATGGATTGGCTTAGCTGCTCTTGCGCTCGCCGCAGTTGCCCGACAATCCGCTATAGACACCGGCGGCATGAGTAGTTTCAATGCCAATCTGATATTTATCGGCATTATCGTTGCCTTTGTACTGTTGTACTTGGGATTCAGCGATTTCTTTATCAAAACTTTCGAGTCTGCCTTCCAAAGCCTTTTCAAATGGCTCGGCTTTCAAGAGCGACAGACCATAGAGTTGGCAGAAGCAGAACCTTCAACGGAATCTTTGCCAATCTCTGAAGATACCACGGTCAAGCCAACAGCGCAGATTCAGCAACCCACAATCGAAGTCCCGACGACTGAACAGACCGTAGATACCGCACAATCCGGTATTGTAAAAATCGAGACTCCTACACCGAAGAAAATTGTCATCGACTATGAGGGAAGACGCGAACAGGCCAAGAAACGTCAGGAAGACAGAGCCTATGAAAAGGAAGCTAATGTAATCTTATATGTGGGTTATATCATGTCTCCGTTCGTTGAAAAGAATGTTGTGGAGAAAATCATTGACGCAGTAACTGAATTTATCCATACGTCGGGTGTACCGGAATTTCCGAAAGAGGCAGCAATCAGACTGCCTGACGAACTCTCTACCACCGACATGATGCACTTTGGCTGGAACATAGCCAAACCGTTCAAGAAGTATAATCTTCACACGGCACATTTCTTGAAACAGGTGTTTGCCGATACGTTTCGCGATGTCGAGGTATGCACCATTGAAAGAAAACTGAAATATAACGGCACACAAGGCAAGATAAAAATCAACGAAAATGTTGAATGTTTTGTAATCCCTGATGAAGATGATCCGGTGGAAACTCCCACCAAATCCGTAACCGAAAAAACGGCCTCGAAAAAACAGCCATCCAAACCTAAAAAATCCTCTAAAGAAACATCTAAGCAAAAACGCGCTATAAGTGCGATGGAGTTGGCAATGGCTGATATGGCAGAGACGTTAACTCCTTATAATCCCGGAGATAACATTTTAGAAGACCCTGACGAATACAATTATAACGATGGGTGGTGACATGGTGGGGCTACGGTGGGAATAGCCCTGAACCGGGTGCTCAATTCCTCCATTTATACACTTCCGTACTTTGCTGGCGAATTCACATAAACGTGGGTTCGCCAGTTTTCATGTACAACAACACCATTACATTCGATGAGCTGCCGGGGGCAGTGTCATCGCTGGTCAATCTCGTTAGGGAATTGGCCGATGAGGTGAGGGAGCTTCGCGCTCAACTCACCTCCGAGAGAGGTAAACCGAAGTCCAACACAAAATTCATCGGCCTGGCAGAGGCCTGTGAAATTCTTGGCAAGGCTAAATCCACAGTCTACCGTCTTGCAAAGGAGGGTCTGGTGCCGGCATACAAGGTGCCGGGAGAAAAAGAATGGCGATTCATCGAGAGTGAACTCGTTGAGCATGTAAAAGAAAACAAACGCCAGTCTTCAGTTCTTTCTTTTGCCGAGATGGAATCCGAAATCAGTCGCGGCACACGCGCCAAATCCATTAACCGACGATAGCTTATGGGAAAGTCTATCGACCCGATGCTCGTGCTCGGCAAGGCCGTTGACATGAGCGTAAAGATTAAAGGCGGCGATTTCCCTTTGGGTGCC
>Ga0137308_100080_pt1 | contig 170186 bp, 144 predicted proteins | sample Inofrocosms_June_FD_97181 | JGI IMG/M metagenome (GOLD analysis project Ga0137308, IMG submission 97181) | Mouse cecal microbial communities from Vienna, Austria - N-Acetylneuraminic and N-Acetylglucosamine D2O microcosms_June | ecosystem: Host-associated > Mammals > Digestive system > Large... | reverse complement strand
TTTAAATTCCTGTCCGGAATGAAGATTCTCTATATCCATTACACTTGAATGGTATCTAGCCCTGTGTGGGTCTGCTCCCTTGTCCTGCCTCTGGACTTCCAAATCATATTTCTTTCCGACTGAATCCATTCCATATGCGTCCAGACAGATAGAACGTGCGCCAGCAAGTCTTTTCATATCTTTCTGTGTTTCACAATCAGTAATAATTAAATCTGGTTTATCAGTGATAATGCGTAACACAAATTCAGCTAGTGGAATATTGTCTTTAAAAAGACAACGCATGAAATCATCATCGATTGGTCGTAAACCTCTTAAACGCTGTAAATCTTCCTGATATTGCTGTTCCGTCACTGCCAATCTTCTCACCTGCTTTCCCTTCTGTTTTCGTATCTCCATACTACCATAAACCTCCTGATTTTACAAGCTGGGAGTCAGCGCATTTCTGAATCCCGGCCTGTTTCCGTTATCGCTTTTTCATACAATCAAACTTTGTTATCCTTCCTCACAATCTCCTTCGCCGCCGCTTTGGTCGCCCTGTCAGCGTTCGCCCAGTGCCGGATTGTGGCGGCATGGTTTTTATATCCTTTTCCGCTGGATTCCATATACTCGGACAGCCGCTCAATGCACTGTTCCCAGAGAGAGGGAAGTTCCATCTGGAGTTCTGCCAGTTCTGCAGAAGATAGAAACACATTCCGATATCTCCCATAGGCGTGTGTCCTGTCCCCCTCTCTATTCTCTATACTCTAATATAGGCGAACATTTGTCCACCCGGCCATTGGACGGACAAATGTCCGTTTCCTCGAATGGGAGCAGGTTCTGGCGTTTCAGCCTCATGTGTTCCTTTTTCTTCCGCTCCCCCTCGCTGGACGACTAGCCGATCAGCAGCTGGATGTCGCTCATGTAATAGGCCCCGTCCGTCAGTATCTCCACAAGGGCAAACTCCTGGAATATCTTCAAAGTCCGCTCCACCGTGCCTACCTGATGCCGGGTAAAGGTGGCTATGGTCTGCACCGTATGGTGTAAAACACCGCAAACCGGGGCGTTGGGATCTTCACCAGCCTCCGCTCGTAAATGTTCTGCTTCTTACTCCACTGCTCCAGGATATTTGTCACATAGATCAGCTCCCGCAGGGGCATGTTGGGGCAGACGGTGGATTCATGTTCATATACGCTTAAGTTCATATCCAAAATGAACGCCGCGTCATTGCGCACCGACAGTGAAATCCTCCTTTCCAGGTTCCACACCTAAACTAGCCCCGGTTCCCTGTTATCCGAACGGTTCAGCGCGTTGTACACCTCCAGCGCATACTTCGGCTCCTCCATCAGCATACCGAACACATCACTTTTAAACTCTCTGTTCCCTGCCATAAGACTCCCCCTTTTGTCTGCAGGAGGATCACGGCCTAGGTATTTTAAGCGGAAACTCCTACCTTATTGATAATGAGTGGATAAAATAAAAGCATGAATTTCCTTGATATCATGAAAAACTTAATATTTGACAAGTATGCAGCACTAACGGCCATACCGGAGTTGAAATGATGCTTTGGATAGAGTGTAGCATATTTCTGGGGGAATGGCAAATGTTTTTTGAGGATTTTTTACAAGGGGTTTTACAAGTTTTTAGAAGTTTATTTTGCCTATTTTCTTCTAAACACTTTTTTTGCATGCTCTATAATCTTTCTTCTAAAAGGAATCTTATAATGCTCAAAATACCTATTCTCGCAATAATCCAAGCCTTTCTCAATCATGTCACGCCAAAACATATCTCTGTCTTTCGGTCGTGTTTGTGGCTTAATCAGTCTTGGTTGTAGACAATCCGCCCTATTACTCTCCCGAAATGTTATATCATTCTTTATTCCATTAAATACTCTTTCGCCCTCTGCGCTGTGTGTTATAAGCAATGATACCCCCATTTCGTCATAAAAATCTGGCATTATGTTCTGAATTCCCCAAAAATCGCCGATAGTGATATCCGAGTTTCTGTCAATTTTAGTATATGGGCAGTTATAACAAGACTCTCTGAGTGACCACCCCATATAAAACCAATCTGCATACGGTTTTATAGATAATTCCGTTTCATGTATTTTAGCAAAAGTGCGTGGGGCTTCCCATTTGTTCCTTTTATCCTTAAAAGCGAGATAGTCTATTACCCCCCCATTTTTCTCTTCAACTCTATGAATAAAGTCTTTCCAAAGCTTTGGACTTGCTGCTCCATGACATATCAAATCAACAAGTACCACACGTTCTCGCAGCTTCTTTTCTCTTAGCAGCAGGTCTAAACCAGCTATTTGACATCCGGTTCCAACAACGAGCATATTCCTGTTTGGGTTATCTGCTAACCAGTTAATGACTTTCAGAAAAGCATCTCCCACCTCAGCCTGAATGTATTTAGACCCTCTTGCCAAGTCGCGCATAGACTTATCTTCAATAAATGAGAATAATACTGCATCACTCTCATAAGAATATATGCAACTGACCACCATACCGTTTTGTTCCAGGAAAAAGTCCGATAAAGCGGTAAACATTCCTCCTGACGAACTGTTAAGCAGAATGTCCCGGTTCTTTATTTTAGCGGCATATATGCGTGTATTTTCTTTTTCAGTAATCGGAATGCAAATATCCTTTTTATATGCACAGACCCTTTCACAACTAAGACAGCCGACACACCTGCTATCATCTACTTTAGGATACAGAAATCCCTCGCCATCATATTGAAAGACGATTGCGTTTACCGGACATGCTGCAGAACATGTGGCACATCCTGAACAGTCGTCAGCTTGCTTGCAAAGGTTAGGTTGTTTCTTTATCATAGCTCTGACCTCATTTTCTAATTTTCAGAAGATAGTTTGTAGCCATAGCCTTAAACTCATAAAAACTTTTTGCCTTTGTCATAACCGAGAGAACAAAATAAACGAATATGCCTGCAAAAATCTGCACTATAATTAATACAAATGGATGGAGCGGAAGAATTAAGCCGATTTCCCAGACTATTACCCCCATAACGATTGCCAATGATACATTAACCAAGAAATCACGGCACACTTCATAACCGCGATAATGGATAACCTTGTTTGCTGCTATGACATAAAGAACGGTTCCAAATATCGTCACGATTATCTCTGATAAAGCAAATGCCCAAACGCTATAACGCAAAGAAACGAAAAGCGCCAATAGGGCGAATAATCTCACAGGTAAATCTACTTTTAAGACACTATCACTTCTTCCAATCGCTTTAAATGCCTGGAGTATCGCAGTCTGTGGAGCTCTAAAAAGCAGAATAATACAACCAATCCTCAAATATGGAACACAAGGCAGCCATTTTTCGGTTAACAAAAGCGAAATGAAAGGTTCTGCCACAGCCATAAACCCAATGAGAACCGGACTCATTATGTAACTGCTAAAATCGGTGGTTTTTCTCGCCATGCTCTTAACTCGATCAATGGAGTCTTGCTCTTTTGACATTGCTGGGAATAATGCAGCATTTATTCCCGTATCAATATTGGAACTAATCAAGTCAGGAAATTTATTACCCTTTGTATAAAAAGACAGATCTTCTGCGGTATAAAATTTTCCAATCAATAAGCTTCTAAGGCTTGCATAAACTTGAACAATTATACTTTGTAATAATAATTTCCACCCGTAACGTAAAAGTTCTTTTATCCGTTTAAAAGAAAACTCTTTTGTAATCCTCCATTTGATTATTAATTGCAGTACAATTGTATCAATAATATTGTTAGCTAGCGTCTGTGCAACCAAAGCCCACACCCCATATCCAGTGTACGCAAGAGAAATTCCAATTACAGCTGAAATTACAGTTCCAATAAAGGTCGCATAAAAAAACTTTTTAAATTCCATCTTTCTTGCGACATAAGCTTGCTGAACAGAATTAATTCCCATAATTGGCACACTGATGGAGAGAACTCTAAGTACAGGAGTCAGGACAGGCATCGCATAAAAATCTGCTATAGGTGTGGCTGAGAAAAACAGAAGTATATAAAGTATGCCTGTAAAGCCTAGGGAAAAATAGAAAACAGAGGAAAAGTCCAAACTGTCAGCATCCCTTTTTTGAATTAGTGCCTGTCCAAAGCCGCTATTCACAAATATGTTAGAGATTGTGATAAATACCATAACTATCGATATTATACCGTACTCTGACGGGCTTAAACGCCGTGCCAAGATAATCGAGACTACTAATGATACCAACTGGGCCGCCATTCTCTCAGCGAATTTCCAAAAGGCCCCATATATCACTTGATTTTTTTTATCTAGTTCCATCTCATTTCTCACATGCTTTCTTGAGAAAGTCTATTGACTTCTTTTTCTTATTATCAATTATTTCATTAATATAGCTATAATCAAAATCATGCTCAAGCATTCCTGCTACATTGCTCTGATTCCTGTCAAATAATTCGTATAATTCAATTTCTTTCAGAAATTGTTCGATTTTTGCCATTATAAATTCCGATTTGCAAAATGCAAGTTTCTTATTAAAAATCAGGCTAAATGTTATTCCGTGAAACGTACTTGTAGCTACTGCTGTCGCATATTTAAAATATCCGATCCATTGAAACGGCGATAAATTTGCCTGACTTATCATTGTATCACACCATTCATAATGGTCGTCATTACAGTCAAGCGCAATAATTTTTTGTTTTTTCCTTCTTGCATATTTGATAAGATTTTTTGTGAATTCCTCAGTAAAATCTTGTCCATACACTAAAATATAGTCATCATCTTTAGGTTTTACAATGTTAACATCCAAATTAAAATCCCATAGCCATGCCGGATCCAAAACAATGGTTGGATAGACACCCGTGATTTTGTCAACAATTTCTGCAGATTTTTCATCTCTTACGGATATATGATTCATTTTCTTAATAGCTTTTTCAACATACTTTGGGATCTTGGCATCAACTTTAATTGTACCAAAACTTGCCGCATAGGAATTAATTTCAGCATTGAATCCCTCCCCAAAGAGCAGCGGATCATTGTTAAAGGCTTCAATTGAGAAATCCCATATAATATCACTTCCTAGAAAAACCTTATTAAAGCAAACTTCCTGTAGATGGTTGGCATCAATAATCTCAGTATGCGGAATTGCTTCATATGCTTCAAAGAAAATTTTCTCCTTAGCATCAATGTTCTTATCTGCCGTAAAGAAACTCTTCCAAAAAGACTTCTTCCATACAGGGAACGCTTTCAAATAAGCCTTTTGGTCAAAATAAAAATTATAATGATGTCGGTCGAGATGTGCTATTTGCCTAACATCCCTATTACTGTTCAAATTCTGTAATACTTTCTGTAAAGCATATGCTTGTGCAAATGTTCCGTAATTGGGTACATTCCAAAACGTCTGAATTCCTATATCATATTTTGTCATTTTTTTCATCTTCCATTCTCAGTTTCAATTGAATCAAATATTTATACGCTGAATAGTCCGTACTCGTACATTTCAACTCATGTTCATAAAAATAATTTTCATCGTGAGGATTGATTTTAAAATAAACATCACCTTTCGCACCTTTCATGGCATATTCTTTATAAGATTTTGTAAAGTAATGATTTATCTGAATCGGGAACTCTCCACTCTTTGCAACATTTCGCGTTCCTATGCATATCTTATTAAATACATTTACCGGGGGCACATCAGCACCTTTAATGTTTGCCCAGAATTTATGGTGTAATTGGGAACTATGTTTCGAACTAGGATTAAATCCATACGCCGTATTATAAAAACACTTTCCAATATCGCAGTGCTTCGGCCAACATACTGTAAAGTCTTCGCATACCAGGCCCTTCAAATCCCTGTTCAGCTTTCCTGATGTCCCAAAAAGACGCCAATAAATATTTACTGCTCCGGCTTTGTTCTCAAATGTCTTTAAAAAATCATAAACTGAATCTGTTGATTTGGGAATGATGAATTCGTCGATATCAATAAATCCAAGCCATTTTGTTTCCTGTGCAAATCGTGCTATACATGCCTTATAACATTCCATCTGCATTTGACTATACGGCCATTCAATTAACGTAACCAATCCTTTATCAATATAAGGCTTCAGTACCCCTAGATACTCATCTTCAGAATTATTGTTATACAGGTAGAAATGATCAACGCCAACAATATGGTTGAATTCGATCCACTCACGAAGATAAGGCGCTTCATTCTTGAAAATGGCGCAGATCGAAGTATTATATTTCTTTTCTTTCACTTCCACTCTCATCGCCAGCATTTTTAATCTATACCAGACACATAGAAAGAAGTAATAGCATTCTTTCATGCGCTGTTTATACTTCGTTTCTATCGGATTGTCTAAAATGAAATATTTTTCTGCCTTTTTCATGATATCACTAACCTCATCCCATATATGTTATTTCGTTTATTGTATAGTCATCAATTTGTTTTGTCTTAGAAGCCATCCCTGGATAGAACTGACGACTACAGCAACCATGTATGATAAAAGGAAAACAAGTGCAGTCATAATGCAAATAACAATTCCGCTATGGCCTTCAAACCATTGTTCAACCACACCTGGCACAATTCTATAATAGTACAACACATTCATGATCAGCCTATGTGATAAGTAAATATAGAACGAGTATTTGGCACAACCCGCAAACGACCTCCTGACAATGATCTTATTAAAACCAATGTAAACCATAAGAGTACCAATAATCACGAGAGGAGCCTTGTATCCCCAAAGGAATTTATTATAATAGTCTCCTCCCTGCTGAACCATTAGATAGATGATGTAATAATCCAGCATCAGAATGAATGAACCCAGAATAATCAGTAGTGTTCCTATCTTATTGTTCTTCTTAAAATGCCAGTCCTTTAGAATGTTGCCCAGCAAAACATACCCCATATAAGACATTGCAAGTCCTATGGTCCATGAAGCCTGAACCTCATCGAAATACAGGCCAACCATAGCCCAAACGAAATATGCTATCACAGCTTTTCTGTACGTCCTCTCCGAAATGCTTTTCTTCGCTCTTGCAATAAAAGGTAATACAAAGTAAATGCTCGACAACATTGACATATACCAATGTGGATATCTTTGATAAAATCCCGTGGCTATATCTTTGCAGATACGAAGAGGATTTGTGATTGCTCCCACATATATATCAGCGACCCAGTAGATTACCGCAAATATGATAGTTGGCGATCCCAGCTTAAAAAAAGATTTCTTCCAGAACTGTTCCGGTTCTACCCCCCCGGATCGCTCCAGAGCGAAAGCACCTGTAAGCATGAGGAACAAAGGATTGGCACAGTGGGAAATACCTTCAAACAAAAAGACGATAGGATCCTGCATCTCTGTTTTGAGCAAGTAATAGTCTGCCACATGCGTGATAATCACCATAATGAGGGTGTAATTAATTTTGTGTCTTTGAACTTTATTCCTTGGTGGATTTTTACTCATCCGAAATATCCAGAAAACCAGTATTTATAAGGGCTCGTGGGCTCTGCCCACACCCGGCCTCTGGAATAAGATGGAAGGACAAAGACACAAAATTAAATACACTACCACCATAATCATTGCAAATGTCCTCATGGCATCAAAATTGTTATCTCGTTTCTTGTCCATATCCCTCTTCCCGGCTTCTTTCACAATGCATATGTAATTTTGCAGATCTTCTAATGAGTTTTCTTCTCGCTTTAATGCCGATTACTTTCGCTACTCTTTGCTTTACCTGTCTTTTTGAATAATACACATTATACATCCCGTACAACCCACTCAGATCATATGAACAGTATCTTTTTCTTAGAATGTAATCCAGATACAATTCCGAAACGAAAGTCAGATTGTCATCGATTACATTTCGGTACGTATCTGAGGTAATGCTTTTTTCTCTTAGTAAATCATTTATGATCCCGGGATATTCGATGCCAAACGCAAAGAATAGATCATAATTTCCTTTCGGCTTCTTCTTCTGTGGAAGCTCTTCAAAAATGATCGAGTTATCAATGATATACTTTCCACGATTCCGTTCGTGAAAAAGAATCGTAGTATGTGGGAACAATTCATTAAATCCATCAACAGTTTTTGAAAACTCTTCAAGGTCATCTTTCCAAATAGCCATACCTGTTGACCAGGAAGACAAGTAAGAAAGCCTTTTTACAAACCAATCAAAAGATTTATATACATGTTGCTTCCTTTCGATATCCAAAACACCATTAGCAAAATAAACGATGGGCTTTTCTTTTTCGTTATCCGTTACAAAATGGATCAATTGATTAAGAAATCCTCTAACAAGCAGTGTCCTGTGATTGACAAACTTCAGCAGTTTTCCGCTGGCCCTCTTGTATGCCTCAATTTCATTAATAAATGGTAGGGCCTCTGTCTCCGCATAAACGATATTTGTATGGGCAGGAAGATACTCCCGCATCTTCTGCTTAAATTCAGCATTCTTTCCATTATCTGTTATAATAACTTCAAATAGCGAGTTATCCACATTTTGAGAATAAATGCTGTCCAGCACGGGAAACACCCATTCGGTGACGCCGTTTGTGGGCATGCAAAGCGATACCAACGGTTCCGAATCCGTTGCTCTCTTTCCCATCTCTTTCAGATACTCGTCATAGTCACGTATGTATTCATTCCCGTCATAATGGGTACTGGCGAGAACTAAAAGAACAGAATCGGAAGAAAAATCGTACATGTCTTTCCAGATCATTTTGGGAATATATACCCCCATCATTGGCTTGTTAAGTTCTACGATAAGCTCTTCTGCTCCATCTGTGATTCTGACTTTGCTCTTTCCGGCCACGTTGATAAGAACGAATTCGGATTCTCTGTTAGCATGCTGGCCGCGAACAACTGTGGAGTCGGAATCATAAATATAGAATACACGCTTGACGTCAAAAGGAATTGCCTGGGCGCTTTCAATTACAACCAGTTTTCCTCTTTCATCGCCAAGATCTCCGAACCGAAGAATTGGGCACATTTCTTTTAAAGTCATAACGATTCCTCGCTTTTATCTGAAATGGTTAATGGCCTCAATCACATAAGTCTGCTCTTCTGCCGTCATCCCATTGTACATTGGAATGGAAAGAACCGCTTTCGCCAAATGTTCTGTAATAGGTAAGAATCCGGGTTTGTGACCAAGATACTGATAAGCCTCGGCCAGGTGCGGCGGAATAGGGTAATGGATAATTGTGCCGATTTCCTGCTCATTAAGGTAATCAATCAGCCTGTCCCGCTCCTCGCACCGGATTACATATTGATGCCAGACACCGGAGGCTCCCTCGGCAAGTGTTGGAAGTTGGATGCAGGGATTATTCAACTCTGCACTATAGCGTGCGGCAATCTTCCTCTTTTCCTCAGTCAATTCTCTTATATGAGAAAGACGGACTCGCAGCAATCCTGCCTGCATCTCGTCCAAACGAGAATTCGCGCCCACCACTTTATTGTGATAACGCTTTTCACTTCCATAGTTGCGAAATATCTTGATTTCCGTAGCGAGTTTTTCATCGTTTGTCACAACTGCACCGGCATCGCCAAATGCTCCCAGGTTCTTAGACGGATAGAAAGAGAAACATCCCACATCACCGAAAGTTCCCGTCATCTGACCGTTAAAGCAGGCTCCATGGGATTGGGCACAGTCTTCTACCAGTTTCAGGTTATGTTTCTTACAGATTTCCACAATACGATCCATTCTGGAAGCCATGCCGTAGAGGTGAGTCACAAGGATCGCCTTGGTAGAATCGGTAATCAAGGGCTGAATCCTTTCCGGATCCATGCCATAATGTTCGTCAGGCTCAACAAAGATCGGCGTTGCGCCATTCATGGTGATGCCCATGACAGATGCGATATAGGTATTTCCTTGGACAATTACCTCATCGCCTGCTCCAATATGGAGGAGGCGAAACGCAATCCAAAGTGCATCAAGCCCGGACGCAAGGCCAACGCAGTATTTTGCCCCTGTATAGGCCGCAAACTCCTCTTCGAAAGCGCTGACTTCCCGGCCAAGGATATACCAGCCGGAGCGGAGGACTTCCAAGGCTTTATTCTCAAATTCTTTCTGGTACATATAAAAGCCGCGGTCCATGCGGTTTGGCATTATTTTCATATGTTTTATCCCTTTTTTAATTCTGTCAGTCTACTATTTTTGCAGAGTATTTTATTAGCGATTTAGCTATTCTACTTATGTAAAGTAGCGTTACGCATAAGCAGCCCCATACCTGTATATCCGTTGATATATTGCCCGGCTATTTTTGCCTGGCTATAATCGCCATCTTTATAAAGATATAATTCATCTGCGCCTGTGATATCAAGTTCAACTTCCTTATTTTTGCTCATAGCATCAATTTCATATTCTTCTTTAGATATCTGCTCACCGTCACGCACGCCGTAGACGATTAGAACCACACTATCCGAGTTGTCAAAACCTTCCTGAGGGGCAATTTCAGCAGTAAACTTGCTGTACTTCTGGTCACAGGCAACTATAATATACGCATCGCTATCTGCATTTAGATTGCTGCTGCCGAACCTTATGCAATCAGACCAGTCTTTTTCTCTTACTGTGTTTTGAGATGTTTCTATATATACGTTTTCCTGTTGCAGCCAGACAACATCCTCATCGGTTAGAGAAATATTGTCAGGCTGTATTTCGCCTGTATTATCATTATTCATATCTGGACTATCAGTTGGCTCCACGTCATTTTCCGCAGATAATGTTTCTACTGTTACAGCACATTCTGCCGAATAATTTGTGCCATTATAAGTTATAGTGGCCGTTATTGTAGCCGTGCCATCTGATATTCCTTCCATTATCCCATTGCCGTCAATGCCAACGATATCAGGATTGCTGGTATCCCAAATGATAGCTGTATTCGCCGGAATGGTTTCAGCTGATAAATCAGCAGTCTCATTAACGTGGATTGAACAGGAGGCATCCAAAACTACAACTGGGTCTGTTGTTTTTATATTACAGACATCTGTGTATTCAATGCCTTTGTAAATCATTGTTGCTGCAATTGTTACATCTCCTTCGGCAACCGCCTTTAAATGTCCGTTATTATCTACTGTAACTATATCTTTATTACTGCTGCTCCATTTTATGTTAGAATCTTGCGGAGATGTAGTAGCTATTAAGTCAAATTCATCGGTGGTCATTAAATTTAAGGCATGGGAATCCAAAACGATATATGGCTCCTCTTTTTCTTGATTTGAATTAGGCAAATAAAAGCCAATAGCAAATGTAAAAAAGGCAAATATTGCAGGTATGATGGCAGCTGCTTTGTGCCGATCAGTTTTTACAGTCCAAATAGTCAAAAATGTTAAAAAGGCACCCGCAAGTAAACACAAAATTTTTATCATATTCACAATTTCCTTTTGTATATAGCATTTATTGTAATGATAGCATTAAGCCATTGAACTTACTTGTTCTGAACATTTTGAGCCATGACATAATCAGTTCTTGCTTTGCTTCGGAAACCAGCTATACAGTTCTTTAATGTCATCCAGTTTCATTCCACCAATTGGCTTGTATAATTCATCCACATATTGCCGAATAAGTTCCTCATCCAATTTTCCATAATCCAGGGTAAGCAAAAAATCAATCACTGGTTTTTCAAATCTATACCGTATGACCTTTGCCGGAGTTCCTCCAACGATGGCATAAGGCGGTACATCCTTGCTCACTACTGCCCCTGCTGCAACCACGGCTCCTTGATGAATGTGGACGCCGGAGAGAATTGTTGCGCCAAATCCAATCCAGACATCGTCATCCACAGTGATGTCCCCTTTTCCAAAAGCCTCAATCTTATCTCCCAAAATACCAACCCGAAAAGGATATGTAGACAAGTGGTTAATATAGTGTTCGGCATCAAGTATACAGACTACATTTGGCGCAATGGAAACAAAATTCCCTATCATTACCCTGTGAGTCGTTCCAAAGGTTATTGCATTTATTTCACCATAGGAATTATTTCCTACATAAATCACTTCTGGAACTGCACAGTTTCTAAGAATTGTTTGATTATGTTTATTCCTTTTGCGCCATTTTCTCCTTTTATGGTTTTCCTTAATAACCTTTGCAATGTGCCGTATGATTGTATCATTTAACATGATTGTTTCTACCTTTCAAGACTTCTCTTTAATGCTTCAAGGTAGCTAAAACCATCCGCTGTATCTGGCTCCAGACATGCCCCTTCCCCCCACTCATTCCATGCAGTTAAAAGAACCAACTCCTTTTTTGCTTCATTACACAGTTGATAAAGAGCCCTAAAATACTTTTCGAACTTCTTAGGATCTGCATTTAAAAGTATTCTGGACTTTTCTCCTCTTCTGGGAGTATCATCAAACTTTACCACTCCGCAAAAGTATATCTGTCTTCTCATGCGTTTCTTAGCATCCCTGATAATTTTATGCCATACTTTATCATAATCATAATAATATTTTTTTCGTTTTAACTTTCCTATATCAGTGAATTTCATCAAAACTTTCTCTATAGCTTCTCTTCGGCCCCAAGCCGCAATCCGTGGTTGATACTCAAATAGTCCATCCAATATATTGTGATTGAGCGCAATCCGTGCTCCACTTATCATATGCACTCCTTTAAGGCCATTTTGCACAGCCCAAAGATTCCATTTTTTCTTCATTGCAATCAACACATCTTCGTCTGTTGTACGCATTAGCGCAAATATTGGCTTACCATCAATCTTCATATATCGTTTATCTAAGAAAAATGGTAGAAGATAGTCAAAGTGACGCTTCCACTCGTCCTCATTTCCGTAATTAATTTTAAGCAGAAGTTCACTCTTTGTATTGCCTTTGTTTTCCTGACCCAATATGCTTGTCCATGATCCGCTTCTCCAAGAGGTGTTATCCCAAGAAAAGAAATATTCAATTTCACATTCCGGATGATTCAGTAAAATTTCTGCAGGTCTTTCTAACACTTTATGGCTATTCTCAAACCAGTAGTGATATATGTTGAATCCGTCAACGCCATATTCTCTTGCTAACTTTGTTTGCCACCTGATTGTTGTTGCATCCGTCAAATCATAATAGTTTTCATTTAGGGGAACCCTTGGCTGTATATGCCCCTCAAATTGTGGCAATGCATTTTTTGTTGCTACCCAATCGGTATATCCCTTACCCCAAAAGTTATTGTTTTCAGGTATTTCATGATACTGTGGAAGATATGCAGCAAACACTTTTGTTCTCATGTGAATCCATCCTTGTCCAATTGTTTTAGCGCCTATGCTTTTCTGTATTGTGTTTCCGCAACAACCACAACCCCAAGCAGTGTCCAAAAATAAATCCTTAATATATTTTGATTCATGGCCAAAATCATGCATTCGAATATCAACGCATAAAGCAGTGCCCTGCATTCCCGTCCTCTGTCTGACTCTTTGATTTGCCGATGATTCAAATTACTGACAATACGACAGAACCAGACAATAAACGGTATGATTCCTATAATACCTGATGCCGCTAATAGTTCTACCCAAACACACATAGAAGCGCCGCTGTCAAATGGAATTTTATATACCTCACAATATCTAACTGGCACCCCGCCAAGGCCATACCCCAGAAACGGACTTTTAAGAAACAGTTGAAATGTATTTGCCATTTCAGTAGTTCTGGCCAAACTACTATGTGCTGAGGAACCTCCAATTCCAAGTCCTGCTACAATGAAATTCACACCATTTTTTTGAATTAAAATAATGCCTATTACTAAAACACCTATTACCCCAACTGTTATCAGGCCAATATAGCCAAGTTTCCTCTTTGCAATCCGCCCTTTTGCAGATTCTCTTATCAGTACAATCCCTCGAAAACCTAACCATAATGCCATAAAAATCCAACCCATTCTGGATGTACTAAGGAAAAGTGCTGCAGATATAGTAATTGCATATTGCACTGTTTTTTTCCTGGAAAACAAAGTGCTCCCATTTTCCCAGAGATACATAATAAAAATCCAACCTGGGAGTAAATAGGTCGAATAGTATGAAGGCTCATAAGTAAATCCATTGATTCTCGGAATCTTCGTTAAGTTAAACGTTGCTTGCGTCAAAAAGAAAGATTTCCCTATGAGACCTAATATCCATTGCAACAATCCCAGAAGTGCCATTGCAACAAAAGATATTGCGAAAGCTTTTAATAGCCAATCTGCTTTTCGTTTCGTATTAACAAAATTGTAGAAGACAAAAATCAATGTGATTGATAGGATTGTCCAAAAGAAATACCCAAACGAAAAGACAAGATTTGTACTTCTACAAGCAAAAATAAATTGTAAAGCTAACCAGATTGATAAGGGTTTGTACGCATACGGCAATTTCATCATTCCGTCTGAGAAAAGTACAAGTATACTTAAAATCGTTAGTAACTGTGCAATCCGAAATGTCATTCCCGCAATACGAACAACGCCAAATATATCAAATGAAGCCGTCAGCAAAATTAACCAGATCAGATATTTCTTTAAGCCGCTAATTTTAGCTTCAGAAACCAAAGCCTTATCATTTGTAATTCGTTTGTCCCATATATAGTAGTGCAATCTCTCTCCTCCACTGGTCATCATTAACTAATAAGGTTTTCAGGCTCTTTTATAACGGAACATTCATATCCTGCTGCATTATGTATATAACCTTATTGGCTCATCGTCTTGGTTATCTGATCCAATATCTCCCCGAGAATTCTTTGGCTTTGCTTCCAGCTAAAATGCTCACTTCGTACTCGCCCTTTGTCAACCAGAACATTCCTGATATGTTTGTCATTTAGCACTTGGTTTATCTTCTCGGATAGTTCCTTGGCATTGTTACCATTAAATAGAATGGCTGCTTCTCCTACGATTTCTGGAATCGAAGAATTATTTGCAGCTATTACAGGCGTTCCGCAAGCCATTGCTTCAAGCGGTGGTATTCCAAATCCTTCATATAACGATGGAAAAACAAATACATCGGCTAAGTTATAAAAGTTTATTAGTTCACTTTTGCTAACCATACCCGTATGGATGACTTGTTTATCGATTCCCATCATCTTCTCTTGTTTGTCTAAATTCACACTTTTAAATGCTTTTCCAACTAATAGAAGCCTAACATCCTCTCTGTTCATCAGCTTCAAAGCTTCCAGCAGAACAATCAAATTTTTGTGTGCTTTCATATTACCAACATAGAGAAGAAGTCTTTTATCTCTGGGAATGCTATACTTTTCATATAGATAACTTATTTCATTCCTGTCTTTTATTCCAAAATCTGCATCAACTGCATTGTATGTAATCGAAATCTTGTCTTCCGGCGTTTTAAAATAATTATGTATATCTTGCTTGGAATTATTGGATACAGTAAATACATGTTCTGCTTTTCTTAGCGCATGACTCATCAGATATTTTGCGTAATAATACTTTACTTTGCTGCCCAAAAACTCCGGAAAAACGATATGCGTCAAGTCGTGAACGGTAACAACATATCTGCCACGGTATGTAATAGGGACATCATAATGTGGAAAATGCATTATTTCAATATCAGCATTTTTTATTTCCTTATAAGGAAACTGTAACTGCTCTTTCAAACCATAAATCGCAGCCTCAAATGAAATGATCTTAATTCTATTATCGTATCGTCTTATTTCTTCTTCTATTCCTACTGCATAATCATAGATGCCCTGCCCCATAAGATGCTGAATATAGGTTCCAATACCGGACATTTCAACCATGCGGGCATCAATCCCTATCGCTTTACCGTTAATCAAAGCTTCAGCCCCTTTCCCATCAATCTTTCAAAATCCTTTGAGAACCCTTAATATATTCTCCTTAAACTGGCTGTCCATAAAATTTTCTTCAACACGTTTTTTCCCGGCAGCGCCCATGCGAGTCCTTAACGTTCCATCATCAGCTAATGTTTTCATCGCCTCAGCATACCTTTCTACATTTCTATTTGGAACCTCAATACCATTCTCACCATTCAGACATACATAATTAACACCTGAGCCAGGAATGGTAAAAGTAACTGCCGGTTTTCCATAATACATCCCCTCGGCAAGCGCCAGCCCAAACGCTTCATTTTTTGTGATTGATGGAAAGCAGAAAATATCCATGGCGGTTAAGTAGCCTTTCAACTCAATTTCATCTACTAAACCAAGGAAATGTATCTTCTTATCATTTCCAGCAGCCATTTTTAGATGCTCTGTTTCTTCGCCTTTACCCGTAATAAATATCTGAAACCTATTATCCAGCAAATGAGCCGCCTCAATTAAATATTTGAATCCCTTATACTTGGTATGGCGACCGACAGCAAGACAAATAATTTTGTTTTTATTCTGTTCTCTTATTTCTGTCGCTTTTGAGTTAATTTCTGCTGAACATTGCAGTCGTTCCGCATTTATGCAATTTGGGACAACTATACACTTTTCTTTGGCACTTCTCAGCCAAGGACTTCCTTCGACATAAGCCGGACTAGTGGCAATCAGTACATCCGCACGTCTAATTAACCGCTTGTTCTGTCTCCAAAAAAATTGTTTCAATATTTTCTGTTTCACAATATCAAGATGCCAGTAGATTAAAAGTTTCGTATTTATTGGTATATACTTAAGCAAATAGTGGGCTACAAAGGGATTCGGATAGTGGAAAATAATGATGTCAGGTTTGAATGACTGTAGTACATTTTTCAACTTCCCACAAATCGTCTTCGATAGTCCCTGAGATGCAAGCGTTGCAAAACATCCTGCGCGAATAATTTCTATGCCACCTATCTCATCGGTCTTATCTTTATTCTCATCATGAAAACAAATTACTTTCTGCTCAAACTGTCCCCTGAGAGAGTTGACACAATCCTGCGCAATCTGTTCTGTACCGCCGCGGTAAGGATAATAATATTTTGATATATGTAGAACCCTCTTCATATCAATTACTTCCTCTTATTTTTCAAATGCAATGTCTTTAGGCTAATGATTTGTATGCTATACTCCTTTTTTCTTTCAACTTACAGGTTATATATCTTTCAAGTAGGGTCCATAAATCCCCCACCCCTTATGATAAACCAGCCCATCCGCTCCCTTTACCATATACCGTACTGTACTGGCGCAGTGCGCCCTGCACTCACGGTAAAACGCCTCCGGCAGCCCCACATACTCCTGCAGCTGCTCCAGCACGTACCCGCACTTTTGGTACAGATACCCGTTCCCATACCGCTCCAGACATTCTAGCAGCCTGTCCATATCCAACCGTGGTAGTCTCATAATGCACTCCACTGCCTCATCCAGCCCCCTGCTGCCCTGGAAAGTGTGCAGACTGTCCACCACCGTCTGCTCCAGGCCGGTCACCAGGCTTCCGCCTACCCATTTGGTATCGGCACCGACCTTTGGGTGCACCCTGCGGTAGAAGACACCGTTGTAGCGAAAGTCTGTGAATCGTGTCTCCGTGGCCACGAAAACCTCGTTTCCCGTCCTGGGCGCATATCCCCACACCTCGAAAGCGCTGCGGAGGGCAATATAGGCATCCGGAAACAGCCTGCAGCCAATTTGGTAGCGGTTCAGCACCGGCTCCTGGGTCTCGGTGTCCATTACGGTGTACAGGTTACGGTGTATCCTGTCGATATATCCCCTGCGCTGGTAATCGTTTACCAGATATTTCACCGCGGACTGTTCGCCCACCATATCCGTAATATCCTGTAGGCTAAAGCATCCCAGTTCCCGCATTTTCTCATAATACCTGACAATAGAAAGCTGTTCTTGCTTTCTATTGTACTTAGCTCCAGGGAGTTGGCCCTGCTCTCTGCAATATCCCGCCTCAATCGTTCCCGCCATTTCTCGCTCCATATTCACAGACAGCTATAACACGCGCGCATAGTGTTCGCCTTATTACATATAAGGCGAACTTTTTCACTTTTACAGATTTTCAGCCGCCCCCAAATATAATTGATAAAAAGTTTATAAACAAGCGTTTTAATAAGATAAACAAGGAAAATATATACGAAATGTATATAAAATTATTAAAAAGATAATAATTATTAGAAATTATTCCCAAAAATAAATTTGAACTTGCACTAATCCCATATTAGGTATAAAATGTTAGAAGTAATAAAAAAGTTCGCCTTATATGTAATAAGGCGAACTTTTTTATATGACGTTATTCTTTATCAGCCATTTCTTCACACATCCAACTGCAGCTGCACCTCAGCCTCGGCCTGCTGCTTGAACTCCTCCAGCTGGACCGGATTCAGCTCCGGCAGATCATCCAGCTTTCCCACGCCAAAGCAGCGCAGGAACTGTTCCGTAGTCCCGAAGAGCAAGGGCCTGCCCGGCGCGTCCAGCCGTCCCAGTTCCGTAATCAGGTCGTATTCCAGCAGTCTGTTGATGGCATGGTCGCAGTTGACTCCCCTTACCCGCTCAATCTCCGCCCTGGTGACGGGCTGTTTGTAGGCAATGATGGAAAGGGTCTCCAGCACAGTGTCGGTAAGGCTCATTTTCTTGGGCGTCTTGGCGATCTTTACCAGATATTCATACATTTCCTCCTTGGTGCAAAGCTGTACGGCGTTCTCGAAGTAAGCCAACGTAATGCCCCTGTCCTCCCTGGCATAGCGCTCTTCCATGCCCTTGAGAATCTCCTTTACCACTTTTACATCCTCTTCTATCACATCGGCCAGACGGCTGATTTCCACGGATTCCCCCATGGTAAACAATACTGCCTCAATGACTGCTTCTGCCCTCGTCCTTTTCATTTCCGAAGCTCCTTTACAGCTTTTTGGGTTTGCGGGAAAACTCGCTTTTTATGCCGGAATCGGCATCCATGTTATAAAAATGTCGTCAAAAAGATTCTCCTGGCTGATAGTGATCTTTCCTGTCTTCATCAGCTCCAGGACGATCAGGAATGTGACGATGATCTCCATCTTGCTGGACTGCTTTTCCAGGAGCTTTCGGAAGCTGAATTGTCCGTGCTCTTTGGCGTAGGCTTCCACATACAGGAGCTTTACGTCCATATCGATCTCTTCCTTTTCTATATTGCCGTAGCGGCTCCGGATAGGGTCGATTTTGTCCTCCTGGCGTCTGATGATGGTTTTGAAGATTTCATGCAGACGGTTCAGAGTCATACCCCCGATCAGCTGCTCATAATCCAGCGGGGGCTTGTACATTGCCACCTCCGGCGGGAGCTTCTGCTCCCGGTACAGGTTTTTCGCCGCGTCTACCTGGCGGTCCCGCAGCTCCAGGGACATATACTTATACATTTTGTATTCCAGCAGCTTCTGCACCAGCTCTGCCCTGGGGTCTTCCTCTTCACCGGACTCGTCCACCTCCCTGGGGAGCAGCATTTTGCATTTAATGTCAATCAAAGTAGCCGCCATCACCAGAAATTCACTCATCACGTTCATGTCGTCTGTCTCCATCTGCTTGATGTAGTCCAGATACTGCGCCGTGATTTCCACGATGGGGATATCATAGATATCAATTTTATTTTTTTCGATCAAATGAAGCAGAAGGTCCAGGGGGCCTTCGAATGCTTCCAGCTTTATCGGTATCGCCATTCTCTTCCTCGCACAGGGCTTTTTGCGTTTGCAGCCCGAAATACTATTTTACCGCTATTGACGCAGTATTTCAAGAAAGAACATACATTCTCCCGCAAACCGTCACTCCTCCGGGCGAAAGTCGATTACCCACAGTTCCCCGGGATTGAAAACCCTCACAGGGATGGTATGGCTTCCCAGCCCCCTGCTCAGCACCATGACAGATTCTTTCTCCCGGAAGATACCGCCGTCATATTTGGGAAAGACATGCCAGCTGGGGGAAAGCACCCCTTTTCCCCAGAATGGCACTCGCGCCACGCCCCCGTGCACATGTCCGGACAATGTCAGATCGGCTCCCCATGCGGCGTACTGGGAAAAATAATCCGGATTGTGAGCCAGCAGAACCGTATAGGCATCTGCGGAAGCCTGTCCCAAAAGGTGCGGCAGGTATTCGGGAGGCATCTTCCTGGCATGGAAGCGTTTGTAATATTCCATGTCGATTTCAACTCCATAGATATTGAGGCCCAGTTCCGGCAGGCTCACATGGCCGTTCAATAAAGGTTCTATGCCGATGCGCTTCAGCGCCTTTTTGTACTGCTTTGCCATTTTCCCATAGTATCTGGAGGCTTCTCTCAGCCGCTGTTCATGATTTCCGTTTGCATAGTATATGGGGTAAGCTTCCGCCAGCTTCTCCAGCAACTGCAGAGCCGGCTGCAGGGGCGCTTTTGGATGGGCGGTAAGAAGATCGCCGGCGATTAGAATGAAATCCGGTTCCTGGCTGCGAATCGTCGCAAGAAGCCGCTCATTTTCTTTGCCATAGCATTTATTGTGCAGATCCGTCAGAAGCACCGCCCTGCATCTGTGCCTGATCCGTGGGTCTGTCACCTTATGGCATCTGACCACAAAGCGGTTGGTATCATAAAGCATGACCCAGAGCAGCGCCAGCGCAATCATTACGATGATGGTAAGTATAATGTCCGTCATTGAGTTCCTTTCCTAAATCCGCCGGACGTCCAAAGGGCTCTCCCGCCGGGGAGCCGGCTTTGTTCGTCCGGCCTTATTCTCCCGCAGATAAGTATACCATAAAATCACAAAAGGAAAAAGCCGAATATTTTGTTCAGATAATCAGGATAACCGGCTTTCTCCACGTCTTCCGTGAACAGGATGGGGGTACTGCCGATCTCGGTTCCGTTTAGTAAATAGCGGGCCCTGCCTGCCTCAGTCCCCTTTTCCACAGGCGCCTGTACGGTTTCCGGCAGTTCCAGTACCTTTTCCACTGCGCTTAAGTCATTGCCGGCCGTATCCAGATGGCGGAATTCACTTTGGTATGCGATCCCTGTCTCATCCGCAATGCCGCCCTCCACCGGCAAAAGGGGAAGCGGATCCTGATTCTCGTCTATGTACAGATTACAGACACTGAATCCATAGGTAAGAAGCGTCTGAGCATCTCCGAAGCGTGTCTTGTAGTCGGGCGCTCCCATGACTACGGCAATCAGATCAATGCCGTCTTTGGAGGCCGTTGCCGAAATGCAGTATTTCGCCTTTGAAGTAGAGCCGGTCTTTAATCCGGTGGTCCACTGGTACTGCTTCAACAGTTTGTTGGTACTGCTCAGGGTGAAAGGCGAGGTGCCCTGTCTGGTCTCATGGGTGATGTCCTCCATCCAGATGGTGGTATAATGAAACACATCCGGATATCTGGTGGTCAGTTCCCTGGACATAATCGCTACGTCCTTTGCAGAGGTGTAATGATTGTCGGAGTCGCTTAAGCCGCAGCAGTCCTCGAAGTGGGTGTCCGCCATGCCAAGTTCCGCAGCCTTTTCATTCATCAGGGCCACAAAGGCTTCCTCGCTGCCCGCTATGTGCTCCGCCACCGCCACGCTGGCGTCATTGCCGGAGGAGACCGTGATGCATTTGATCATGGTGTCCAGGGTCTGGGTCTCTCCCTCTGCGAGATACACCTGGGAACCGCCCATGGAACTGGCATGCTCGCTGGTGATGACCTGATCCGTCAGACTTATCCTACCGCTGTCCAAAGCCTCAAAGGTAAGCAGGAGCGTCATGATCTTGGTGATACTGGCCGGACTTCTGCGCTCCGTAGAATTGAGTTCATAGATCACCTGGCCGGTGGAGCTCTCTATCAGGATCACAGAAGGGGCAGAGACCGTCACATTGGCGCTTACGGGCAGCAAGGCCGAAAAGAAAAGCGCAAGCGCCAGAAGAGCCGCCGCCAAAGATTTCTTTCTCAACATAATAATGCCACACTCCATATTCCATATCTTTGTCACTAAAATATGAAAATGCAGCCGGATATATGCCATTTGGCGCAAAAATCAGATTGGCTGTCAGGGAGCGGGAGCGCGCGGCGCCGGGGAAGTTGATCCAGACACAAAATCCCCAGCCTTTTAAAGGCTGGGGACAAGTTGGTTAATTATATTTGCGCTTCCTGGCGGCTTCAGACTTTTTCTTACGTCTGACGCTCGGCTTCTCGTAATGCTCGCGCTTGCGAATCTCCTGCTGGATTCCAGCTTTCGCACAACTTCTCTTGAAACGGCGCAAAGCGCTGTCCAATGTTTCGTTTTCTTTTACGATTACGTTTGACATGTCCACCCGACCCTCCCTTCAGTCCCGCAACATGACTGATTGGGTTATTTTTTATGTATCGCATATAGCCTATACACAACTTTTATTATATCATAAAAGTTTCGCGCGTCAACAGTTTTTTACAGTTTTTAGTAAAAATTTTCGCCCAATGTTATCTTACAGCTATATGACTTCGAGATAGTCCCGATCCGGCAGCCCGGGGAAAGGAGCCGTGGGCAGTGTCTGATACCAATATGCCACGGATGCCATATCGTCCTGCAGAGGCAGGTAGCGCCCCTCGCTTCTCCAGCCCAGCGCCTGGATGGTCACTTTTAATTTCTCGTCAAAGCAGACGGGATCCGGAATATGCTAGCGGTACATACCGAAGCGGAACTGGCTGCGGTATAGCTTATACCAGAATATAGTATGAATGATATATCAATTATGGGAAATACAATGTAATCAGAAGATTTTCATCCTCCAGGACAGCCTCTGCATCCCCGCTCATTTTCCGCATCAGTTCCCGGACAATGAAAAGCCCCAGGCCGGAGGAACCTCTTCCTCTGGCCCGGTCGCTTTTGTAGAATTTGTCAAACATCAGCTCCGGATTGGGCCGTTCCGTTCCGCAAAGGGGGTTCTTGAACAGCAGCCGGTTTCCTGCTTGCGAGATAGAAATTCCGCCGCCTCCATGCACCAGCGCATTTGTGATCAGGTTCTGGAAAACCCGCCTCAGGGCCTCTCTGTCTGCCATGACACAGAAATCCTCAGACTGAAAAGCGATCTGGGGGGTGATGCCTGTTTTCTCGAATTTCGGGTAGAGATTCAGGAGACAGTCGCCAAGCAAAGGCAGTACCTGGAGCCTCTCAGGGGACAGCTCGAAATCCTCGCTGGTAAGCTTTGTGTACAGGAACATTTTCTCCAGCATTTCTTCTAACTCAGACAACCTCGCCTTCGCGGCGTGGAGATAATGGGCCCGCTTCACCTCGTCACCGCATTCCTCTGCCAGCTGTACGTATCCGAAAGCCCCTGTAAGAGGCGTACGGATATCATGGGCCAGGCCGGTGATATTTTGTTTGAGATCTTTTTGGGCCTGACGGAATCGCAGCTGATCTGAGTCCTGATTGCGCAGGATAAGGTTCAGCTGCCTGCACAGAGCCAGCACCGGCTTCCGACGGCTGCTCACGGTGAGCTCTATATGGCTTCCGGCGGCGACTTCCTCCAACTGCCGGTAAATAGAGCGCAGTTCCATTCTGTTTCGCACACAGAGAAAACCCAGATAGAATGCCAGCATACAGGCAACCGCCAGAAGAATCTCCATATCCCCACGCCCATCCTTTCCTGTAAAATATGCCTCTTTCCATTCAAAATTGCATTCAAAATTGCTTTGCCCTGTACTCTTACACGTCACGTTTGATGATCGTCGTCACTGCCCCCGCAGTGTAGAGAACCAGGAATACCAGCCCTACAACCAACACTTTCAAATCTGCCACAGAGGTATAGGCCGACGGGCCATAGGTCAGATTATAATAGATGGTGTACTCTTCCCAGCCGCTTAGACGGAACTGATTGGTGATGCCGGAAAGCAGCGTCACAATCAAGCCGCTGCCGCCCAGCACGGCCCCCAGCACGCCTACAGTGGTGCTGCGGCTTGCCACGCACAGAAGAATGATCAGGGCTGCAAAGCCCATGGTTACCACCCAGGCCCATGTCAGATAAAACAGCGTCTCTTTCCAGTCGGGCAATGAAAGCATGTTGTGGAACAGCACATTTATAAATGCGTTAAAAGCAAAGGTGAAAACCAGATACAGGAAGTTCAGGATGCCTGCCGCCATCAGCTTGCTGCCTATATAGGTCCAGCGTTCCCGATGCAGGGACATGATATTCTTCAGAAAGCCTCCCTGATAATCTCTGCACACCAGCAATGTCACCGCGATTCCGAAGATCAGATTGTATAACCCGCCGTCCATATTGGCCTCACGAAACATGTCCAGAAGATCCACGCCTTCCTGCAGGGCCTTGCCCTCTTCCAGTTCGTCCAGCGTCAGGAGGCCTATCTTTAGCCCGGCTGCCTGGCCGTTTGGCGTAGCCATCAGCCAGACCATCAGATAACACAGAAAAATCACACCCAGCAAACACAGGAAACATACATAGACAAATTTGCTCCTCTTCATATGGTACAGATCCATACGCAGTAGATTAAACATGGCTTTCACCTCCTTGGGAAGCGGCCGTCTCCCCAGCCGTCAGATTGTTCATTTTCTTCAAAAAATACTCTTCCAGATTCATCTGATGGAATCCGGAGGAATAGACCTGTATCCCGTTTTCGATGAGAAGCTGGTTCAGCCATGCGCCGTCTTTCAAATTATAAAGGCGTATCATTCTGTCTTCCATAACCTCTGCCTGTATATCCGGAGCCTGCTTTGCAGGCGTGTCCTGGGCTTGTACGGTACAGCCGGCCTGCCCTCCGGCGCGCTGTGTGTACTCCAGAATCAATGGCAGCGCGCGTTTGCTGTCGTTTACCTCTATCTGAAAATAGTCCCTGCAGTTATTCTCCAGATGCTCCTTGTCAATCTGTTCTACCAGATGCCCCTCTTTGATGATGCCGTAATGGGTGGCAATCTTGCTGAGCTCTCCCAGGATATGGGAACTGATAATGAGAGTCTTCCCCTCCTCCTGGCACAGCGCAAGCAAAAGCTGCCTCACCTCCCTGGTGCCCTCCGGATCCAGGCCGTTGATGGGCTCGTCTAAAATCAGCAGATCCGGATTGCCCAAAAGCGCAAGGGCGATCCCCAGCCGCTGCTTCATGCCCATGGAAAAATAGCGGGCTTTCTTGTCTCCTGTCTCCGTGAGACCCGCGGAGGCCAGCGCCTTATCCACGCTCTTTTCATCCGTCAGCCCCATGCATTTGGCTTTCATCATCATATTCTGCCTGGCAGTCATACCGGGATAGAGTCCAGTGGCCTCAATCAGGCATCCAATCCGCCTTGCCGCGTAAGGGTTGCGGGCGGGCTTTCCAAAAATCCGGATTTCCCCCTCCGTGGGCTTTGCAAGCCCGCAGAGCATTTTCAGCGTGGTGGATTTCCCGGCGCCGTTTCTGCCGATGAATCCGTAGATGGCGCCCTGCTGGACTTTCATGTTCAGATGGTTCACTGCCGCTTTTCCCTTGTAGGTCTTGGTCAGGGACAGGGTTTCCACGGCCAGCTTTTCCTGTTCTCTCTCCATTTTTAAAATCTCCTTTCCTGATATGCTTTCTATTGGAATGCTTTTCTTCCATTCTAAACCATAACATTTCAAAAAGCGCTCAGAAAAGTTTAAGAAAGGGTAAAGATTTCAGCAGAGCTTGAACCCTAAGCCCCAGACAGTCTGGATGTAGCTGTCGGTGCCGCTTTCCTTTAGCTTCCCGCGGATATTGCTGATATGGACATTGATGGTCTTGTCTTCTGCCAGATATTCCTCTCCCCAGGCATATTCATAAATCATCTGCTTGGAGAATACTCTTCCCGGATTCCGCGCAAGCAGTTCCAAAATCAGGAACTCGTGGCGCGTAAGAGCCACAGGCGTCCCTGCGGCCGTCATCTCCTGCCTGTCCGGCTGCAGCACCCATTCACGATAGGTATAGACCCGCCCTGTGGCTCCGGCGTCTTCGTCCCCTGCGAAAAGCCTTTCCTGCCTGCGCAGCTGTACCTGGATCCGCACCAAAAGCTCCTTTAGCTCAAAAGGCTTGCAGATATAATCCTCCGCCCCGTCCGAGAGCAGTTTCACCTTGCTGTCCAGCCCGCTTTTGGCCGACAATACGATGACAGGCGCTTTTCCGGCAAATTCTTTTACCAGCTCTTCTCCCGCCACGCCCGGCAGCATCAGATCCAGCAGCACCAGGTCGAATTGTTCCATGGAAAACAACAGCTTCCCCTCGCTGCCGGAGTAGGCCTGTGTGCAGGCATAGCCGTAGGACTCCAGGTATTCCTTTATCATCTGATTGTTGGCTGCATCGTCTTCTATTATCAGCAAACGCTCCATAAAATACTCCTTTTCGTAACGAATATATGTGTATTTCCGGGAAAAATCCAGCCCTGCCGCAGGGGAAAAGCCAACTCCTGCCACAGGGCTTATGGTATCTGTAGACGGCTTACGGTTCCGGGCCTTTTTCGGCGGTCACAGACCTTAGCTTTCGGTACTTCCGGCTACGTTGACCCGCGCCAGGCATACTGCAGCCGGTCCCTCGAATGCTTTCTCCCGCTGTAGTTCTCTGGAGAACAAAAGGTTCTTCTGGGCTTCCAGAATACTGCCGTTGATGGAACCTCCCGTCACGGGAATCCGCCTTTTCCCGTCATAGAGGAACGCCAGCCGGATTTCACCGCCGAAGTGGCCGCTGAAATTGTCCATCTGGAAATCGGAGAAATTCACCACTTCCAGGTAGGGGGCTTTTCTCATTTCTTCCAGGGAAACCTTTCCGGCGGGAGCCTGGAAGCTTTCATAATCGCCTGTAGGCTCCTGCTTGAGGTAATAGGCATAACGGTTGCTGCCGTGAAGAAGCTGCAGGCTCCCCTCCCGCACCAGCTCCCGGTCTTTCATGGGAATGCCCTCGCCGCTGTAGGGTACGGTGGCTTTCAGGGTCAGATTGATTCGGTCTTTCTCCACATCTTTGCCCTGCACGTCACAGCCGGGTTGAAAAGTGGAATACTTCGGATAGATCATGTACATATCGGAACGATCCACATAATAGCTGAGGATGTCCTTTACATAGGGACCTGACAGGATCACGCGATATTCCCCGGCAGGTGGCGCCGTCACTGCCTGGGCTCTCGCTCTTGTCATCTCCAGGGTCTCCCGAACTTTCTTCCGGAGAGGCTTCGTATCCATATCCTCATAGGAGAAGTCCTGATAGGTCTCCACATCCTGTCCCGCGATGCACTGGGCCACAAACTCGCCCCATATACGCCCTTTGCAGTAGGACACATCTACGCCCGCCGCATTTAAGATATGGCATGCGGTTCTGGAGGCAAAAATTTCCGCTGAATTCAAGAAGACATCGCTCGCGGTGTCCTCGGCAAACAGGGCTTTTGCAAAACAGTCTGCCACCTCTGTCAGGGAGATGTCGGAAAGGCGCTTTGCTTTCTCCAGTGCTTCCTCAGAAGGTTCTCCCCCGCCCTGATACAGTTCATAGAAAGGGTTCTTGACGAACCCGGCGGCATACAGGGCGTCCCGGAACATCTGTTCCATCTGCTCCGGGGTATAGCTGTCCTGCACCTGAACTACAGCGGAACCCAGCATGTGATTTTCGCCCTCCCAGAATTCTTTATATACGGTCACCGAGGCTTGGTGAACTTGTTTTCTGCGCTGCATGTCAAGGGACTTACGGATAAAAAACAGTTCCGCGGACTCTTGCTTCGTCTCTGTAATCTGATATAATTCCACTCCGCTGTTTTTCAGTGCGGATAATATTTTTTCAAGCATCTTCTGTCTCCTTTCCATTAACCAAGCCGAATCCTGGCCTTAACGTACGGGCCTCCATCGGATACTTTCACCCATTCCTTGTAGCCTTTGCCGCACATACCTCCACCGCCCAGTTCTACGTTCTCCGATACCATGCTGATGGATTTCAGCAAATCAGGTACATATCCTGTGAGTACCACAGGGGAGAAAATCTTCCCGGTAAGCTTTCCGTCCCGGATTTCCCTGGCGATGCTGACCATACACTGAATACCCCAGTTCTTGGGGTCCTCCATGCCGCTGGAGGGCTCTTCCAGCAGAAATCCGTAGGAAATGGAGGCGATCATGTCCTCCAGCTTGTCCGTGCCGCCCTCGAAATAGGTGTTCGTCATCCTGGTATAGGCCTTTCGCTGATAGCTTTCCCGTCTGCCGTTGCCGGTGGGAACCGTTCCCAGATGCATGGCGGACTGGGCATCGCTGATACCCGCTTTTAAGATGCCCTTGTCGATGACAATGGTGTCTTTAGCCAGCACGCCCTCATCGTCAAAGAAATAGGTGGCCACTTCCCTGGCCGCACAGGCGCCGTCATGCATGGTGACCAGCTCAGAAGCCACCTGCTTTCCCAGGAACTGCTCCGCCTGGGCGCGCTTTTTCACAAACATATCCATCTCCACGCCATGGCCAAAGGCCTCGTGCACGATCATGCCCGTGGCTTCCGGTGTACAGATGCAATCGTACTCGCCCGGAGTAATGGGAGTGCTTTCCAAAAGTTCCAGGGCCACCTTTGCGCTGCGGCATACGCCGCCTTGCATCTTCTCCAGAAGTTCCATGCCGCCCAGGTTGGAGAAGCCCTTGTAGCTGTCCTTGATCTCCTCGCCCCTGGATGCCATGACCACAAAACCGCCTGCTGTCCAAAGAACGCTCTGCTCCATATCGCGATGTTTTGACAGGAAAAGCTTGGTGTACTTCTGATAATTGACAAAGGCCCTGCAGTCCAGGATTTTCTCGCTGTAGGCTCTGCCCGTCTCGCTGATTAAGGTCAGCTCCTGAATGATTTTTTCGTCCCCGTATTCCTGGGGATCAATCTGGTATTCCGTGCTGTCCGCGAACACAAGCGGATCGTCCTCCAGCATGGCGTAGACGCTGCGCTGCACCCCGTCCGGCAGATCGTTCGACATGGGGATCAGTTCTTCCCTGACCTTGGTGACGATTTCCTCAATGAGGTCCCGGGAAATCTCATTGAATGAATATTCCCCATAGCTGGAGCCATCGTAGACTTTTACCACAAAGCCTCTCCCGGACCAGCGGGGCACCATGCCGATGGACGTAACGGTCTTGGATACGGCATACTGTTTTGACTGGGAATCCGTGGCAAGAATGGAGGCGTAGGGGTACTCCTCCAACAGCCTGTCCCGCAGCCGGAGCAGCAGGGGCTTTATCTCGCGCAGATATTCGCTTGGCTTTACTTTTGATTGCATATTTGTTGTTTCCTTTCTTTGGATTTGGGTTACAGGGGTTAGTCCTTACTTTCCCTCCGCCATCTTTAGCTGGGCTGTTACAAGCCCATAGTAAATCCCTTTTTTCTCCAGCAGCTCATTGTGCGTGCCGATCTCCGCGATGCCGTGTTTGTCAATCACTACGAGCCTGTCGGCATTCCGCAGGGTAGAGAGCCTGTGGGCAATGGCAAAGGTAGTACGGCCTTTCACCAGCCGGTCCAGGGCCTGCTGGATCAGGAACTCGCTCTCCGTGTCCAGGGCCGAGGTGGCCTCGTCCAGGATCAAGAGCCTTGGATTGTTCAGGATGGCTCTGGCGATGGCGATTCTCTGCCGCTCTCCGCCGGAGAGATTGTAGCCGTGCTCACCCACATAAGTATTGTAGCCGTCCGGCGTCTTGCAGATGAAGTCATGGGCATTGGCCGCCTTGGCTGCCTGGATGACTTCCGTCAGGGAGGCATCCTGTCTGGCAAAGCGGATATTGGCCAGGATGCTGCCTGAGAACAGGAACGTTTCCTGGAGCACCACGCCGATCTGGGAGTGCAGGCTCTCCGTTTTCACATCCCGCAGATCTACCCCATCCAGCATGATTTTCCCCTGATCCACATCGTACAGCCGCATGATCAGGTTGATCAGGGTGGATTTCCCTGTGCCGGAAGCGCCCACCAGCCCGATCATCTCCCCGGGCTTCACCTGGAAATTGATGTTCTCCAGCACCGGTTCATAGGTGTGGTAGCCAAAGGACACTCTCTGGAAATCAAAGGCGCCCTGGATGGGAAATTCCTTGCTGTCCTCCCTGTCCTTGATTACAGGTTCTTCGTCAAGTACGTCATAGATACGGTTCAGGCTGGTGATCATCTGCATGACCATTCTGGGCAGATGGGTCATCCAGCTCAAAGGGCCGAAGAGGTAGCCGCAGTAAGTAATGAACTGTACCAGCTCGCCCAGGCTCATTTTTCCGTCCAGCACGTCGATACCGCCGAAGTATACGGCGATGTAAGAGCCTGCCCCAAGCAGAAACGTCAATATGGGGAAAAAGACCGCCCAGAACGTCTCGTTGCGCCTGCTGATGTCAGCATACTCTTCTGTCTTCCTTTTAAAGCGGGCTGCCTCCCGCTCTTCCTTTCCAAAGGACTTCACCACACGCATGCCGGAGATGATGTCCTGGAGGCTGCTGGCCAGGTCATCCGCTTTCAGCCACTGCTTATGGTAGATGCTGTGGATATGGTGCCAGAACGCCCTGGTCACCGCGAACACCACAATGATGAAAAACAGGGACAGCAATGTCATCTTCCAACTGATCATGAACATTACGATCAAAGACACCGCCATGGTCAGCAGGGTGGAGAACATGTCCCCGAACACTTCTTCCATGAAGCCCCGGATCTGGTTGGTATCCCGGGAGACGCGGTTGAGCAGTTCTCCCGGCTTGCGGTTGTTGATGAAAGAAAGGGACAGGGACTGTATCTTGTAGTAGAGCTTGCGCCGCAGGCTCATGCTCAGCGCGCTTCCTAAGGACACGCACTGCCAGTACCGGAACACGTCCAGCAGGATGCGGCCTATCAGCATGGTAAACGTGATGCCGACGAAAATCCAGAGGTCTTTCCATGCGCCCTGTCCTGTAGACAATGCACCGTCAATAAAATTACGCTGTACCAAAGGTATGGCCAGGTTCATGGCAGAGATCAGCGCCATCAGCAGGGAGATCAGCAGCAGCTTCCCCACATATTCCCCGCAGAGCGCCATGAATTTTTTCAGGATGTCCGCCTTTCCCTCGCAGTAAGGGCATTTGCTGGTGCCGGGCAGGGCGCGGCCGCATTTGTCGCAGTACTTTTCATACTCCAGGCTGACGATTCTCTCCGGCTCTTCCCCGGTCTTAAGGGACTCGATGATGGACTGTGCCCCTCTGGCCACATAGGCCACCCTGACAATATGCCGCATGGAAAAACGTGCGGCGCAGGTCATCCGGCCATCCTTTTTGGTCACGATAATGATGCCGCTGTGAACCTGATGTTCACATTTGATTTTTTCGCATTCTTCCAAAAGGAATTCCGCCGAAAGCCCATTTTCTTCCAGCACCAGGAAACGCTTTTGGGTCACCACCAGAAAGACTTTCCCGGTGTATGCCTCTTTTGCCTGCATTTTCCGCCTGTCGAATTCCAGATCCACCGGCACGCAGTACAGAGGCTCTTCCCCCGGCTTCAGCTTCAGGGCTTCCCGGTGGAATTCTGTCAATGTATACAATAGTTTCATAAAATTCTACATACCTTTCCATGACCCGAAACCAGCGGGTCATCCTCAAACTTTCCGTCATCTGCTTTCCGTCATGCTGCCTGGGACACAGGTGCCATTCTGAAAGGCCGCCAATCCCGGCAAAGCGAAAAAAGCGTTTCCCGTTAAATGAAGAGATCCAGTTTTTTACGCTCCATGACTCCCAGCTGATAGAAATCGGGGATTTCGTACCGGTTCCCGTCAATGTCTGTCACCAGCAGCCTGGAATCGCTTAAATGGATCACCGCGTCTCCGCTCATCTGGGTGGTGAACCGGCATGCCCCGAAAGTTGTGACTACATTCCAGTAAGCGTATCCGTATTCATCTTTCACATCCAGCACTTTCGTGATGATAGGCCTGAAGTAACGCAGTTTGATCTGTTCCCGCAGCATCTCCTGCTGATCCTTTTCCAGTTGTGAAAGCTTTTCGATCATGCCGATTTCCCTTGCTTTTTCATCGGCCTCACGAATGGAGATGAACTCCTCCGGATTCGTCAGCGGGAATGTGAGGTATACGCCCACCCGGGCATATTCCCTGGCCTCCGCTTCCTGGGTTTCCTTGATCTTTAATGAGATAAATCCGCCCTCTGTCCTGGAAAATTCCGCATTTTCCCCTGTGAGGATGTGCATCTCCAGAAGCTCCTCCGATTCTTTCTTGAGGGCTTCTTCGTCAAATTCCTGCAGATCCAGGAGATCCTGTCTGCTGTTTTCCTGTCCATCCATATATATGCACTGTTCCTTTCTAATGTATTAATTGTAAGAGATCCTATCCCTACAGTACCGCGTTAACTAAGCATTCATGCTTTTATATAAGGCGGCGCGGCTGGCTGCATGGGATTTTCGCTATTCGATTCCCCGCATGGCCAGTGCTTTGGTCTGCAGTTCGCTCAATTTATAAAAGGTTCCTTTCTTCGCCAGCAATTCCTCATGGGTTCCCGACTCCGTCAGCCTGCCGTCGTCCAGTACGATCAAATGGGTGGCATTGCGCAGGGTGGAGAGCCTGTGGGCAATGGACAGCACTGTCCTGCCCTTTTCCAGCTTTTCCAGGGATTTCTGGATGGCAAGCTCCGTCTCTGTGTCCACCGCGGAGGTGGCCTCGTCCAGAATCAGTATCTTCGGATCCGCCAGAATGGCTCTGGCAATGGAAATCCGCTGCTTCTCTCCCCCTGACAGGGAACGGCTGGAAGATCCCAGCAGGGTATCGTATCCCTCAGGCATCTTGCAGATGAAGTCATGGGCGTTGGCCTGTACGGCAGCCCGGATGATTTCCTCTCTGCTGGCCTCGGGCCTGGCATAGGCGATGTTCTCCGCCACCGTGCCCATGAAGATATAGGTCTCCTGGGACACCATAGCCACGTTTTTGCGAAGCTCGTTAAATCCGTACTGCTTTACGTTGACCCCGTCCACCAGCACCTCGCCCTCCTGAGTGTCGTAGAGCCTGGAGATCAGGTTCACCAGCGTGGACTTGCCTGCGCCGGAGCGCCCCACGATGCCGAACACCTCCCCGGCGTTCACATGAAAGCTGATATCCTTTAAGATGGGCTTATGGGCTTCGTATCCAAAGGTCACGTTCCGCAGTTCAATCTCTCCTCTGAGCTCCTCAGGACGCAGGGGATTGGGGGATTCTTTTACCTCCGGCACCGCGTCTATGATCTCAAACATGCGCTGGGCCGAGTTCATGCACTGGGTATACCAGCGGATGAAACGGGAGAAGAAATCCAGCGGCCACTGGAGCTGTCCCACATAGCCGGAAAAGGTGATTAGCAGACCCAGCTCGATATCGGAGCCGCCGATGATCATGGCTCCGCCTACGGCCCATACCAGGAAGCTGATGGTATCTTCCACGGAACGGTACAGCGCATAGAATTTATTGTCGTACCGCGCCAAATCCATTTCCGAAGTGCGCACCTTGCCGTTGTTCTTCTTGAAGCGGTGCATCTCCTGTTCCTGCTGTCCGAAAGCCTTTACCACCCGGGCTCCGGTGAAGTTCTCGTTCATCTGTCCCTTGAGCCGCCGGTTGGCGCGGTGTCTTTTGCCGTAATAATGCCACAGATGGGGCATCATCCGATAGCTGATGACTACCAGCACCGGCATCAAAAACACGGACATCAGAGCCAGAAGGGGATTTAAAAGGAACATGATGACAAACGTAGCCAGCATGGTCCCAACGTTGATGAAGAAATTTGGGATGCCGTCTATCAGAAAGCTGGAGATTTCCTCCGCGTCATCGGAGACTCTTGTCATCAGCCCCCCGGTCTGCCTCTTGGAATAGAAGCTGATGGACAGCCTCCCCATGGAAGAGAAAACCTGGCTCTTCAGCGCGGCCACCACTGACGGGGCGATCCGGGCTGTTAAGGCGCCCTGCAGAATGGTCAGGCTCTGGATGACTATCTTGGTCACAATCATGGAGATGACCAGTACGGTCAACGCGGTCACGAAGCGGCCTGCAGGGAGATGCAGAAGCGCAAGGAATTCCTCGTTGCGCGCCAGCACCTGGTCGTACAGGACGGTACCGCTTAAGTATGGCCACACCAGATTCAGCCCTGCCGTACCGAAGTAGCAAAGGATCATTATGGCCAGATATTTTTTATAGGGCTTGAAGTATGACAGCACCCGAAACAGAATGGACTTTTTGTCCATACATTTGGGACAGACTTTCCGCTCCTGATCAGGATAGATCATGCCGCATTTGGGACAGCATTCTTTTCCTTTCTCTACATCCAGATCCTCCTTGGTGATCTCTTCCGATTTCTTCAGCTTCTGAAATATGCTGCAGACTTTGAGGAATGTCCCCATTTTCGTATTGGAAAAATGACAGAGGTTGCGCTCTACGCCGTCGATTTTGGCCATCAGTACGCCTGTGGCCACTTGGCGCAGCACCTCCATTGCCTCCACTTTGTCCAGTCCATATACCTGCAGCGCGGGTTCTTCTGCGGCGTTCTCGTTCATTTGCCATCCGCTGTACCCGCCGAAACGGTATTCCACGGAATGTCCGTTTTCTGTTTGCTTCTGGTAGGGATAGGCAGCCACCAGTAGCTTTTCTTTCGTAAGCGCTACGATGGTATCCGCAAACCGATATTCCATGTCGAAGTCAGCCATGGCCGCAAAGACGACTTCCGATTCCTTTATGCCATATTTTGCGGCAATGCTGACAAATCCTTTTGGTAACTTCATTCTACTCCTCCCTGCTCTCCTCCCGTGCAGACATGAAAAAACCATGGCGTCCCAAAAGACTGGTAGCCATGGTTCCTTTTACAAGCTTACATGCAAAAGACTGCCGTTTCACTCAATCTGCAATAACTCCGGGAGACATTTTCCTGATTCTATTCTCTTCTGCCATTGTACGATTCAATCTGAACTTCATCATAACTGCCTCCTTTCTTTTATATTTGTATCAGACCTTTTTCAGTATAAGCACATTTTCGGGGAATGTCAACCTGTTTTTGGTAATTTCATGAATTTTTCCGCGGCTACTTCCGCGGCTTCCGCCATATGCCAAAAGAGCCGGAACTGGCGGAAACTTTCCGGCCAGCCGGCTCTCTTTGTACGGATAGGTTATGTGCTTTCCGGGCGGTTCACCCGGCAGGAACGATTAGTCGGCTGCCTTTACGGAAGTAATGTGGGGGTTAACGCCCTCATACCAATACAGGAAGCCCTCCATATCGATCTTGTCGCCGACTTTCAGCCCCTGTACTGCCTTGTAGACATCCGTGCTGCTGTCGCAGAGATAAGACTCAACGGTGAACGTGTAGGTCTGGCCGTTCAGGGAGACGTTGAAGTACAGGTCGTCGCCCTCCTGGCCGGAGCCGTCCCAGTTGTAAAGGAATGCAGCGTCGCTGCCCTCTGCAGCCGGCTCTACGGTCATGCCCTTGAAAGCCACGAACTTGTTCTGATGCTTAATCAGGTCGTCGGTTCCCAGAAGAGATGTCACATCCTCAGCGGACGCTATGTAGTTCCCCTCTCCGATCTCAAAAGTGGCATCGATGACTTCCACTTCCCCTGACCACTCATCCTTGTAGCCGGTGACCTTGATCTTTGTTCCGGGAGTCAGCTTTTTGTAGTCCTCCTCGGAGCAGGCCATGTTATATAAGAAGTAACCGCCGTCCTTGTCCTGGCTGTATACGGTGGCCTTGTCCTCCCACCAGGACTGCTTTGCCTGTACATAGGTCTCGATTACGACTTCCGACTTCAGAGCCGCAGCCTCGTACTCCGCATAGGTCATGACGCCTTCGGACTTTTTGTCCGTATCTGCGTCTGAACCGCAGCCGGCACAAGCGATTACCAATCCGGCCGCTAATAGTAACGATGTAATTTTTTTCATGATATCCTCCTCTTTTTCATGGGGATATTCCCCATTTCATCATGATGACGGAAAATGGCTTCCACCTTTTTCTATTATCAATACATCGAAAACTATTATACAAGAATTCTGTCAGAAATCAATAGTCAAAATCCCCAGTTATTTTACTTTTTCCTCACTTTCTTGGAAATAACATACAAAACAATCAGCGCCCAGGCACATGCCAACGAGACAAGCAGGAACACTGCAGGCCCGGGAAGAGGCCCCAGTTTGTCCTTTTCTCCCGCGTAAGTTTCGGTAGGGCGGCTCAGCCCGTCCAGGTGATAGCGGGAGGCAAGATCTTTGTAAAGCTTGTCATAGTAGGCGTCGTCCACTGTCTGGGAGCGCTGGATGGACTTTACTGTTTCTTCGATGAGCTGTCCGGCAGCATCCCGCAGAGAGGCCGAGCCGTTGAATACAGGCGTCACAAAGGTGTTCTCCACGTTTTCCAGCAAAAGCCTGGTGGCCTTGATTTTGACGTCGTAGTGGAGGGTATTGTCCTCTCCGCTTCCGGCTAGGTAGTCCTGATACTCCGCCGACTGTCTGGCCTTGGAGGTCACGGGTACATAGCCCTCTGTCTGGGCGTAGGCGATCTGTACCTCATTGGTCAGCAGATACTGGGCGAAAAGCCAGGATGCCAGCACTTCCTGGGGATCATCCTTATTAAAGATGCAGACCGAGGGCCCCTGGGATATCATCTGGGGATTTGCCGGGTCAAACTGAGGGACGGGCAGAACTTCCGTCTCGAACTCCACCAGCTTGTCGGCGCTGATGTCGATTAAGGGCGCGCTGCATCCCATCCAGGTAGCGCCGGCTGTGGAGTCCACGGCAAAAATGCATTGTCCCGCGTTCAGGAAATTGGCCGGATAGCCGGAAATCTTGAATGTGGAGAACGCTCCGGTTGCCGCGTGCTCCGCCACGGTTTCCAGCAGTTGCTTCGTGGCATCGGAAAACAGCAGAATCTCCCCCTCCTGGGTAGAATACTCGGTCCCCTTTTGGCGGATTTGCTGTATCATCATATTGTCCGTGGATTTATAGATGAAAGGAATCAGCACTTTCTGGCCGTTTATCAGGTAATTTCCCTCCTGGTTTTTGGCCATGGCGGCCTCCGAGACCTTCCAGACAAAATCCCATGTCAGAGTGTCCGGCAATTGGTAGCCCAGCTTTTCCACATAGGTTTTGTTGACATAGCAGCTTTCCGTGGAACGCATGAACGGGATGGCGTAATAATGGCCGCCAAAGGCGCATTCCTCCAGGTACTGGGGAATGATTTCTGCTTTTGCCGGGGAATCGTACCTGATCTCGCCGCCCCCCAGGCCGTATTTTTCGTTGTCGAACAACTCTTCCAGCGGAACCACCTGATTCACGCCTGTCAGGTAGGTGGCGATGTGATCCGGATAGGTAATGCATACATTGGGCGTGGTCTTCGTGGCGATATTCGTTATCACATCGTTATATATTTTCCCATAATCCGTATACAGGCGTAAGTTTACGGTGACATTGGGATAGAGATTCTCAAAATCCGTTATGGCCTTTTCATAGATGGCGGTCTGGGTTTTATTGGTGTCGTTCTTGGCCCAGAACGTAATCTCGTATTGTCTGGCCGTATCGAAGCTCTGGGGCATCGCAAAGGCGTCCAGCCCCCTGGAGCCGTGGCAGCCTGTCAGCGCAAGAATGATTCCCGGCATGGCTGCAAGAGCCAGGACGCGGGGGCGCAGATGCCTGATTCTTGAGAGGGCTCGTAGCAGAACTTTATAAACTACCGATATGTGAGTATTTCCCGTTTCCATTACCCCTTAATTCCTCCTCTCGATACGCCCGCCATGATTTTCTTGTGGAATGCCAAAAACAGCACGATCAGCGGAAAGGAAATCACCACCACCGCCGCCATCATGGCAGGAATGTTCTCCCGGCCGAACCCGTTCTCGCGGATTTCCTGGATGCCGTTGGATACCAGATAATAGGCCTCATCATCGGTGATGAGCCTGGGCCATACATAGGAGTTCCAGCACTCGATCACTTTCAGAATGGTTATGGTGATCAGGGTGGGCTTGGATATGGGCACCAGGACTTTCAGCAGATATTTCATGTCCGAAGTGCCGTCCACCTTGGCCGCTTTGTACATGCTGTCCGGCACCTGTTCGAAATTCTCTTTCAGCAGGTAGATATAGAAGACGGAGGTGACGGACGGCAGGATAAGCCCCTGAAAGGTATTGCGCATGTTCAGGTTGGTGATGGTCACATAGTTGGTGATGATTACCAGTTCATTCGGAATCATCATCAGGGACAGGAACAGGAGGAATGCCAGGTTCCGCCCTTTGAAATCCAGTCTGGCAAAGGCGAAAGCAGCCAAAGTGATTACTACGATCATGATGGCCGTGGTAATCACGGTGAAAATGATCGTATTCAGGAAATACCGTCCCAGGGGCACTGCCGTGAACGCGTCCACATAGTTCTGCAGCGTGGGGGACAGGGTGAAAAATTTGGGGATGTATTCCGAATTGTATGCGCCGTAGCTTTTTACGGAGGTCAGAATCATCCAGTAAAAGGGAAACAGTACGATGACCGCCCAAAGAGCCAGAAAGACATAGGTGATGGCGTCCAGCACTCTCCTGCGGCTTCTGGCTTTTTTTCCGATACTGTCATAATCTGCCTGATTTCCAATTTCTGTCTGCAATCCGTTTGATTTTGCTGTTTCTTTCATTTTCCTGCTTCCCCTATTCCCTTTTTCTATCTAATAGTGTACATTTTTCCTGCTGATCAGCAAGTTGATGCATGTGATTGTGAGCACAATGGCGAACAGGAGGATAGCCGCCGCGGACGCGTAGGACGGGTAGCCGCCGCTGTCCCCATAGAGCATGTCGTAGACGTAGCCCACGATGGTATTCATGCCCGCGGCATTCAAATCCGTGCCGAACAGGGCCACGGCGTCGCTGTATGCCTTGAAAGCCCCGATGAAGCCCGTGATCACCAGATAGAAGATCATGGGGGAGATCATAGGCAGGGTAATGCGCATAAATGTGCGGAATTTCGATGTGCCGTCCACCCGGGCCGCCTTGTAATAATCCTGGTTCACGGAAGCCAGGGCGCTGGTAAGGATCAGAATCTTGAATGGCATGACGACCCATATGGTATAGAGACAGAGCACGAACATTTTCGCCCAGTAAGGCCCGGAAATGAAGTCCACGGACTTTCCGCCGAACCACTGGATCAGGAGATTTACCAGCCCGTCGGAATAGGCGGTTTTCTTAAATAAAATCATGAATACCAGCCCCACTGCCAGGGTGTTGGTCACATAGGGCAGGAAGTAGACGGTCTGCAGGAAATTGCGCAGGGGCTTTATGGAATTCAGCCCAATGGAAATCAGCAGGGCGATTCCTGTGGACAGGGGCACGGTAATGATGACCAGCAGGAACGTATTCTTCAGCGCCTGCAGGAAGTAAGGGTCGTGGAGAACATAGGAGTAATTGTAGGTTCCGGTGCCGAAGTAGGTCTGGGACGCGGAATTGTATCCCTCCTCAAAGGAATAGACGAATACGTCTATCAATGGGTATACCATAAAAAAACCGAGAAAAAGCATGGCAGGCAGGAGGTAGAGCCAGCCTTTGCAGCGGCTGAAGCAGCGAAAGAAGCCGGCTTTCCGGGAAGTATTGGGGGAAAGGGGTGTTTCTGTAGACCGCGACTGCTTTTCAGTTTGTATATTTTTTTGCATATCAGGCTCCTATCTGTCCACTGCATCTATGGAATATTCATTTTACAGCTTCAAACAAAATCCTCTCTTCCGTTTCCGGGCGGAAAAGGAATACCTTGTTTGGCTTTAAATCAAACCTGACCTGAACGGCATCCGCGGAAATCTCCGCCAGATTTTCCGCCCCTATGATGGCCCTGATTGCAGGCATCATGGAAGCCTTGTTGGAAGCCACCACGCTGATGTCCCGCCCCATCACTTCTACGCCGCTCAGTTCGCAGCCCAAAGCACCGTCTTTTCGCAGCAAAAAGCCCTCGGGCCTGACGCCTGCATAGACTGGGCCGTCTGACGCTCCGCTGAGTTCCAGGACAGGATCTATGTCCAGATACAGGGTTCCCCCTTTTATCTGTCCCTGGAAGACATTGACAGGCGGCGTACCCAGGAATTTCGCCACGAACAGATTCGCAGGGCTGTCATAGACCTCCTGAGGGCGGCCGATCTGCTGCACCATGCCGTCTTTCATGACTACAATCATGTCGGATATGCTCATGGCCTCTTCCTGATCATGGGTAACGAAGATGGTGGTGATGCCGGTCTCTTTCTGGATTCTCTTGATTTCCTCTCTGGTCTGGAGGCGGAGTCTGGCGTCCAGATTGGAGAGGGGCTCGTCCAAAAGGAGCACTCTGGGGCGTTTCACCAGAGCCCTGGCGATGGCAACCCGCTGCTGCTGGCCGCCGGAGAGCTCCCCGGGCTTTCGCTCCATGAGCTCGTCGATTTGCACCAGCTTTGCCGCCTCCATTGCTTTTTCCAGCATTTCTGCCTTGGACAGCTTGTCCTTTCCTTTTAGGTTCTCCAAGGGAAAGAGGATGTTCTGCCTTACGGTCAGATGGGGGTACAGGGCGTAGTTCTGGAACACCAGGCCGATGCCCCTGTGCTCCGGGGGGAGGCCTGTCACATCGTCCTCTCCAAAGAAGACCTGACCGGCCGTTGGCTTTTCCAGACCGCTGATCAGGTTCAGGGTGGTGCTCTTGCCGCAGCCGGAGGGGCCCAGCAGGCCGATGAGTTTGCCGTCCGGGATTTCAAAGTCGAAATTGTTGACGGCAATGACATCTGCCTTGTTCTTCTTATCGCGGCTGGGGAATTTTTTCGTCAGATTCCGTAATACTACTTTCATAGGCTATCTCCTTGTCGGTGTGGAGTTTCTTTTGGTTCGATATTTAAAGCAGCTTTTAATTGTCCATTGCCAAGTCCTTTATCACCTCGCCTGCGATGATCAGACCTGCCACTGACGGCACAAAGGCTATGCTCCCGGGAATGCTGCGCCGTCTGGCATCCCGGTTCTGGCTGTCCGCATAGCTCTCTTCAGATTCCATGTCCGTACTTTTTATGACCGCTTTATCGGTATCGGTTTTTTCGCCCTCATCCAAAGCCTGGATTTCATTGGGACTGAGAGGAATCTCTTCCGAATATACCACTTTCAGGCTCTCCACGCCGCGCTTTTTCAGTTCCCGGCGCATGACTTTCGCCAATGGGCAGACTTTCGTCTCATAGATGTCCGCTACACGGAATGCCGTGGCATCCAGCTTGTTTCCGGCGCCCATGCTGCTGATGATTGGTGTGCCGCACTCCTTTGCCCGTAAAACCAGCGCCAGCTTGGCCGTGACGGTATCTACAGCGTCTACTACATAGTCATATTCCGCAAAGGGAAAGGATGCGGCGTTTTCCGGCAGAAAGAAGCATTTGTGCACTCGAACCTCCGCCTCCGGATTGATGTCCAGGATGCGCTCCCGCATCACGTCCACTTTGCAGCGTCCAAGCGTGCTTACGGCGGCTATGATCTGCCTGTTCAGGTTGGTCAGGCTGACCCGGTCGTCGTCCACCAGATCAAAAGCCCCGATGCCGCTGCGGGCAAGCGCCTCGCATACATGCCCGCCCACGCCGCCTATGCCGAACACGGCCACTCTCGATCTGCGCAGCCGTTCCATGGCCGCTTTTCCCAGTAGCAGCTCCGTCCTTGCAAATTGTCCTGTCATCTTCATTCTGTCAACTAGCCCATTCCTGCATCCAGCCCGGCTCTGGCACTTCTGGTTTCATTAAGCCGGATATTGAGCTGATTTTCCTTTCACGTTTGTTTCCGCTGTCTACAGCCTTTGTAACCTAGCCATACTGTCTCAAAAATCCATTTGGCGCCAGACGGATATTTCTTCCTGTGCTTCCATTCTATTCTGCACCTGTTTCGTCAAAAATGCAATGCCCAATGTAATAAAATCCGTGGCACTCATCCAGGGATACAGGTACAATTTTCCCGATCAAAGAAGCATCGCCCGGCACATGGACGATGGTGTTGTTGGACAGCCTGCCGGTGACCAGAGAGGCATCGCTCTCATTGACTTCCTCGATCAGCGCCTCCATGACCTGCCCCTGGTATTTTGCCACCTGCTCCCTGGCAGTCTCCTGCACCAGCTTTAAGAGCCGCTCAAACCTCTGCTTTACCTGTTCTGCAGGCACCTGATTCTCCATAGCTGCCGCAGGGGTGCCCGTGCGCTTGGAATATATGAACGTAAAGGCATTGTCATATTTCACCCTGCGCACCACGTCAAGGGTCTCCTCCAAGTCCTCTTCTGTCTCCCCCGGGAAACCGACTATGATGTCCGTGGTAATGGCGATGTCCGGTATCTCCCTGCGGATGCGCTCCGCAAGCTCTATGTACTGCTCCTTGGTATAGCGCCTGTTCATCCGCTCCAGAATCCGGGTGGAGCCTGACTGCAGGGGCAGATGGAGATGGCGGCAGATCTTCTTTGACTGCTTCATGACCTCTATCAACTCTTCCGACAAGTCCTTGGGGTGGGATGTCATGAAGCGGATGCGCTTCAGGCCCTCAATCTTCTCCACCTCCCGCAGCAGTTCAGCGAAAGTGACGGGCTCGTCCAGGTTCTTCCCATAGGAATTTACGTTCTGCCCTAACAGCATTACCTCTACTACGCCGTCCGCCACCACTTTTTCGATCTCCCGGAGGATTTCTTTTGGAGCCCTGCTGCGTTCCCGCCCTCTCACATAGGGCACTATGCAATAGCTGCAGAAGTTATTGCAGCCGAACATGATATTGATGCCGGACTTGAATGGGTATTTTCGGTCTACCGGCAGGTCTTCTACGATCTTATCCGTATCTTCCCAGATGTCGATGAGCATTCCTTTTGACTCGAAAGAGGCCCAGAGGAGCTCCGCGAATTTGTAAATGTTGTGGGTGCCGAAGATCAGGTCTATGAAAGGATAGCTTTTCTTCAGCTTTTCGATGACCGCAGGCTCCTGCATCATGCAGCCGCAGAGGGCTATCTTCATCTGAGGGTTCAGCCGCTTATAACGGTTCAGCTCGCCCAGCCTGCCGTAGACCCGCTGATTCGCATTGTCCCGGACAGTGCAGGTGTTGTAGATGACAAAGTCCGCCTGTTCGCTGTCGGTGGGGGAAAAGCCTACCGCCTCCAGGATGCCCAGTAATTTTTCGGAGTCCCTGGCGTTCATCTGACAGCCAAATGTGGTCACACAGGCTTTGGGGGGACGGCCGTTTTTCTGCGCAAAGGCTTTTACGTGTTCTTGGCATTTTGCCATGAAATAGTATTGTCTGGCCGGTTCTTCCCCAGGGGGCTCCTGGCTTATAATAATTTTGTCTAAATCGGTTTTCTTATGATGTGAAGCTTCGTTATACATTTGCCCTTGACTTTCTCCTTTAAAAGGGATATCGTTTACAACGACAATCTGGTTTCCCTTAACATTCTTGATGATGCTTATATTCCTTTTCATAATCTACTCCAATGTGCATTAGCCTTATGTCCACTTTCCAAAAAACCTTTTAGTAATCGGTTCTTTTGTAGGAGGATTTGAAGCGTTCAGCATGGCTGTAATTTCTCTTTTTTAAAAGTATAACTCTGCTCTTCATGACATATACTTATATAAAAAAGGAGTCGTAATGATTTCATATAAATGTTCCAAGCTAATATGTCAAGAGGAATCCGGTTTAATATATCAAGCAGAACAGTGTATCAGACAAATTGAAGCTGAAATTTCTTATATCAACACATTAATACTGGAGTCCTCCTCGCTACAGTTGGCACCTATAGATTTGGTTTATTATCAAAGTGAGCTTAAGGAAATTCTATTTGGCAATACGACTTTACTGCACTGTACCGCATCCTTTTTGAACTCGCTTTACAAGCACCTTTCTATAGACGATACTACTTCCTTGACCTAAAAATCTCCGGCTTGCACGAAATCAGGAGAACATTTTGGCGTTCTTATCGCCTAATGCTAGCAAACCCTCAATTGTACCGCTATACATGTTATTTAAGGTATGATTCCCTGACTCAAATATAACTCTTGCTGCTTCTTTTCTCATTAATTGAAGCAGCTTTATTTGATATTCCGCTATACTGCATTTTGTTTTGACCGCATACTTTAATGACTTCATAAAAGCTATTTTATACGATTCATATATCACTCCTCTGGACTTCTCCGCTCTTCCATTGTCATACACAATATCATGCTCAAATCCCACATATGCCTTACAGCCAATCTCCGGTGAAACACAATATTTTCCGAATTCTTTTGCACTGGAACAGCAAAACGCTAACACAATCTTATTTTTCAGAATATGTGCATCTTGCTTGTCCAATAAAATAAAATCTTCAAATTTTTCATCAGGGCTATTTCGATATTTCAAAATGCAATCTTCATTTTTTTGCAGTCCTTATCTTTTGTGTTCCAATACACATATATATTCATTCTTCATCCCCGCCAAATTTCATCATATAGGTAAGTACCATTTTTAAAACTGATTTTCTAAAATTCTCACCTAATTTACTGCCATTTTTCAATTTGCTCCTGACCTTGGCCGTTGTAATTTAAATATATTTTAAATTTATCCTGCTCCTGTGAAAATGGGGAAATCAATTTACTCAACTGTCTTTTTAATTTTATAACATCCGATTTCGTCCATACATCCCGCAAAGACTTAATCTCCAAGGTCAGTCCCGTCTTTTGAGGTTTTGTGAAACGCTCAACAAAGCAGTCAAATGCCACATCCTGTATTGTGATGGTATGATCGTCAAACTGATTCCAATCAATATCTATTATTGTTTTTTCATATCCGCCGTCTCCGATACTTACAAGATGCAGCAAGGAACCCAGTTTATCTGTGCCAAATCGGCCGATTCCCTTTTCACCGTTCATGATTCTTTTGTCATTTGTTTCTTCGGTAGATATTTCCAAAAATTTATCTTCTTTACTGGTGGTACCTATCTCCATCCATTTTGTCCTTACTTCTTCAAAGGACATGCCTACGCCGTCGTCTTCTATTACGATTTTGGAGTCAAAATCAGATATGACGCGATTTCCGTCTCCTTTCTTTTGTGTATCCGTATAAGTAATATGAAAGTTTTCAAACTTAATAGTCGCCATATGCGCAAAAGCATCATATGAATTCTTGATCAATTCGAAAATCGCGATAATATTGTTTGTTATCAGTTCCCTGCCTATCAATTTCTCCAGCTTGGCATTTGTGCTAAAACTTAATTGATGTTTTTCCATTTACATATCCCTCAGCGCAATCAGAGAAAGGTAACTTCCTTAATTCATCTGTCTGCTTTTAGTATAACGGATTCCTTAATCCATTACAATGATAATCTTGCTCAGAATGATAGTTTTTTGAAACTGACTTTTTGAAACTGATTTTGAAATCACTTTAAAGTTTTGAAGCCACTTTAAAAGGCTGCTCCGGAAAATTTCTGCGGAGCAGCCCTGTTTAAGGCAGTCGGCCTTAGTGTAGCCCATTATTGCTCAATTACCAGCACCATCGGAGGCGTGGGGTAATCCACATTTTTTAGAAAATCGCCCTCCGCAATGGCCTTTTTGACAACTATCATGGGTATAGCGTAACAGGAATACTGGCGCAGTTTTGCCACGCGTCCCTCCAATTGCCTCGGAATGTGAAATTTCATCCTTGGAAATGCTTTGCGCAGAGGGTTCTCCAGGATATGGGATAGTTTATCCATATAGGTCAAAATAAGGTTCCACAGTTCTCCATACTGGGCTTTGCTGACAATGGGAATAGCCGTCCGCGGCCGTCCCTGTTCATACTGCAGCACGCCGCACTGAGCCAGATGCGGAATATCTTCCATGAACATCGGGTCGAACGCTGTCGCCTCACAGGGAATTCCCTGATGTATGATGTAGAGCAGCTTGCACAGATTGTCGTCATGGATTTCCACAGGGCCGTGCTCATATCGGTTCAAGTCCGGCTGGGTATCATACACATGAAGTTCAATGGACTTTGAGCCCAGGAAATTTTCCCAGTTGGCTCTCCGCTCTCCGCCATAGCAATACTGCCTGAAACGATAACTTCCGAAATCGAAATCCATGGGATACCGGTTGCCCACTGCAATCCAGGTGCCGCCGTCCGGACGGCTGGGATAGACTTCCTTTTCCCCAACGATATTTACAATGGACGTGTAAATTCCACGCGAGAATACGTCCAGCATGGCATAGTACCGAAGACTCTCCTTTTCCCGCAGACCAAGTCTGTCAAACCATTCCAGTCGCTCCAGCTCCCCAAACAATGCTTTCATACATGACCAGATGACATTATAATGCGACTCGGCAAGAAGAATCTCCTCGTCCAACCGTTTCAGGATCTGCTCCGGCGACACGATTAGAAAGTCAGTAAACACTTTATTTCCGTTGCGGTGCATCAGTTCCGACTTCACCAGATCCTCCACTGCATTTTCAATATACGGCGTTGGTATTCCCAGCGCTTTCGCTATATCCACTACAGCCAAAGGCTTATCATATGCAATGATAAGGATGTTTTGCTTCATGAGATCATCAGATACCAGCGATCCGGGTTTTCCATGTAATCCAGGACAACCGTGGATGCCGATGTCCAATCGTTCAGGAATGTAACTCTGTTTTTCGTACTGTTCCATTTTCTTCAATCCTTTCCGCATCTGTTCCCTGCCGGAAGACAGCCTGCTTAAGACGGTTCCTTTCGGCACGCCCAGATCATGGGCTATCCTCTGGACATTCTGCCCTTGCAGATAATGCCGGACAATCACCTCTCTCTGAAGCTTTGCTAAATATGCCACTTCCCGTCGGATTTGTTCTGCGCTTGGAGTCTCCGGCACAGGCTCTTCCATTTCTCTTTCGTCAGCAACCATATCGATGCTGACCATGGGGAGCCTGTATTTTTGCCGGAGCATATCGTTCCACTTGTGATTAAGAGTGGCAAGCAGCCAGGAGCGCATATTGGAAATCGTCCCTCCCCGTGCCTGGTAGGTGAGCGCAGCCAACAGCGTTTCCTGCGCCAAATCTTCCGCATCGGCCAGGTTTGCGCTTTTCGCCAAAGCGGCATTGAACAGATACTCTGTATAGTTTAAAAATTCGTTTTTCATGCCAATTTCCTCTTTTGAAAGCTTTCAACTATAAGTCGCGGATTTATGGATTTGATTCGGGTGTCTTTGAAAATTTTTCCTCATATTTTTCAAAGCCAATGAAGGATTGGGACAATGAAAAAGACCATCCTGACAAGATGGCCTTTTTCCTGCAGAGCGTTTTATCTCTTTACCTCTCCATACTTTACCGCCAGCTTCAAAAGCAGTTCTGTCGATTTCTCCATATCCTGCACGCTTGCAAATTCGAAGCGGCTGTGGCAGTTGCCCGAGCCGTTGCAGAGGTTGGGGCAGGGAAGACCCTCAAAGGAAAGCCTGGCGCCGTCCGTGCCGCCACGGATGGGGCTCACCACCGGCTCGCCGCCCAGTTCCCTGATAGCTTCTGAGGCATTTTCAATCAAATGCATATGAGGCTTCAGCATTTCCCACATATTGTAGTAGCTGTCTTTCATCTCCACTTCCACGGTGCCCTCGCCGTACTTCCGGTTCAGGAATTCCGCGCACTGTCTGAAGACCTCTTTCTTGCGCTCGAACAGGTTCCTGTCATGGTCTCGGATGATGTAATCCGACACTGTCCTGTCAACAGTTCCCTGAATGCCGTCCAGATGAAAGAACCCCTCCCTGCCCTCGGTGTACATGGGGTTTTCAAATACAGGAAGCAGGCTTTGGAACTCAAAAGCCACCAGGATGGAATTGACCATCCTGCCCTTGGCATCTCCCGGATGGACGCTACGCCCATTCACGGTGACTTTCGCGCCTGCCGCGTTAAAAGTCTCCGCCTGGAGGCCGCCGAACCCCAGGCCGTCCACGGTGTAGGCGAAATCTGCGTCAAACAGCTTTACATCAAAGTATTTTGTTCCCTCTCCGATCTCCTCGTCCGGCGTAAAGCCGATGCGCAGCTTCCCGTGTTTCACTTCCGGATGCAGCAGCAGGTACTCGCTGGCTGCCATGATCTCCGCGATGCCGCACTTGTCGTCCCCGCCAAGGAGCGTGGTGCCGTCCGTCACGATCAGGTCGTGTCCCACATATTCTGCCATGTCCGGGAAATCGGCTCTTTTCAGCACGATATTCTCAGCTTCGTTCAGCACGATGTCCCCGCCGTCATAGTTTTTTACAATCCACGGCTTCGTCCCTGCGTTGGACACTGCGGGAGAAGTGTCCATATGGGCGATAAACCCCAGCACCGGCGCGTCCTCGCAGCCCTCTGACGCGGGAATGGTTGCGTATACATAACAGTGTTCCCTGTCATAGGTAATTTCCGTGGCGCCTATGGTCTTAAGCTGCTCGGCCAGGAGCTTTGCCAGGTCGTGCTGCTTCGCCGTGCTGGGTGATGTGCCAGTCGTCTCATCGGACTGGGTGTCGATTTTCGCGTATTGCATAAAGTAATCGATTGTCCTTGACATGTTTTGTTGACCTCTCTTTTCTGGTATTCCCGCAGGCTTAAGCATTGGAGATAGTGCGCCCTCCTGCGTTATCTGATTCCAATCATACCATGAATCTGTATGAATCACAATTCTTTTTATTTATCGCAAACTTGCTTTTTCGTGCAAAAACAAAGAGGGGCAACTTGAATGCTTGCCTTAAACTCCAGCAAGCAGCGGCAGTGTAAGGAACATCCTTGACAGGCGTCCATTGGATTTTATTTCCAGTAATAGATCATATCTTCCCTGAGTTATGGCCTGCGGCAGAATCGTGAAAGAAAACTCCGTCACGGCGCAGCCGCCATGATTCTGATCCACATTAATGCACATAGTGCTGCTGGGGGCTGCAGACCAGCCCTCCGGGAGCTTCAGGCTGCATTCCAGCCACTGCTGGCTGTGGAGGTGATTTTTTATCTTCACCTGAAATTCCTTAGGCTGGTTTTCTCTTATGGACAAGCTGCCGTCATACAGTACCTGGACATCGAAGAGGCAGCCTGCCTTTTTTACCCTGACCGGGGAGACGGCAATCTCCTCCGAAAATGAAAAGGTATTAAAGAAGCCTGTATTGACAGTGTTCTTACAGATACTGTCCACCGGGTCGAACACAAATGCCCCATCCTCTCCAATGGTGCAATAGCCGTGCATAAAGACCGGCATCAGATCCGCCACCCGTTTTGTTAGAGAAGTGACGGTCCAGGGGATGGACAGACATCCCTTTGTCATATCAATGGAAGATGTCTTGATCTCGTCTCCGATGGGGCGCAGCCATTTTTCCTCTATGACAGCCGTACCGCCGATGATGCCCAGAATAGAGCCCAATGTTCCCGCAGTGCAGTCCCCGTCCTCGCAGCAGCCTGCGGCTATGCAGATACTTTTTGAAAAATCCCCCTCTCCATAATACCAGCCGATCATCATGATGCCGATATTGCTGGGCGCGTCATAGCCCAGCCTGCCAACCGGCACATCCGCCTCCGGCTCCTGGTCTTTATACCCGAACGCCATTCCGAAAGAGCCCGGGAAACGATTCAAGACTACTTTTCTGGCTTCTTTCCAGCCGCTCCCGTTCTGATAGCATTCCTGTACTGTGGCCACTACCTGCGCAATGGCGCAGTCCCCGGGAATGTAAGACAGGGCGGCCTCCACCAGCTTTGCCCTGTCATTTTCCACGAAAGCCGCGCTTTCCAGAGCTGCGCAGAAGATCTCTCCGTACATGCCCTCGTCCGCATGGTCGCAGATGGCGTCCTCATAGGCATAGCGCACCGCGATTTCCGGATGTCCCGGCGCCAGGCAGGCCCATAATTCGCTTCGGATAAAGCACCCGCAGCTATCTTTATTATGGTTTTTGTACCACCCTGAGATGGGAGGCATCAGGCCGTAGCGCAGGTTGTTCTTTCCCGCGCCGTATTCCGACCAGTCTGCCGTCACATAAGAAATCCAGTATTCTCCCAGGATTTCTGCATTCAGACTCTTCCCATACCGTTCGGCGGCATGGAGCCAGATCAGCTGCAGGTCCAGGTCATCGTTTGGCAGGACGCCCCTGGCAAGATCATGGGTATAGTAAGTGACATCATAGACGCCGCGGTAGCCCTCAAAGGGCGCTCCCAGGGTTCCGCCAATATTTTTTCCCAGCCAGCAGGCCTTTACCTTGTCCTTGTATTCCTTAAACGTAAGCTGCATAATAATCTCCTTTTCTCATGAATATACTCTCGGAATCTCTAAGCCACATTTCCCGGGCTTTTTGAGATTCCGATTTTGCTAAATCGGAAAACGCTATTTCCCGCCAAAAGATTCCGAGAGCCGCCCGGTAGTTTAGAACCGCTTATCCTTTGACGGCCCCCAGCGTCATGCCTGTGGTAAAATATTTCTGTATAAAGGGATAGACGCATAAAATCGGCACCATGGCCACCACAACCTTTGCCGCGTTCAGGGTTTTATCCGAGGTTTCCGCCAGCGAGATGATTTCCTCGGAGGTCATTGACGTGAAATCCAAAACCATGGAAAGGTTATAAATGTAGGTCTGCAGCGGCTGCTTTGCCACGTCATTGATATACAGCAGCCCGTCAAAATAGGAGTTCCAGTGACCCACGAACTGGAACAGGAGGAGACATGCCAGGGACGGAACGCTCAAGGGCACATAAATCCGGAACAATATCTGAAAAGGATTTCCCCCGTCCATGGCAGCCGACTCATTGAGCTCATAGGGTACATTCCGGAAGAAATTCATCATCAGAATCATGTTCCAGACCGGAAGCGCCCCCGGCAGAATCATGGCCCAGAAGCTGTCGAACAGGCCGTACTGCCGCATCAGCACATAGCTGGGAATCAGTCCGCCGTTGAACAACATATTTACCATAAAAAACCATTTGAAGAACTTCCCCTCTGGAAACTTTCTGCCAGGCAGGCACAGGGGATATGCCGTGAGGATCAGAAGCAGCATGTTGACGCTGCATCCCACCACCACCCTCTTCACCGAGACCCATATGGCATTGAAGAATACCTTGTCTTCCAGAATCTTACCATAGGACTTCAGGTTGAACCCAATGGGCAGAATCCACACCTGCCCGCCCTCCACATATGCTTTGTCGCTGAAAGACACGATCAGCGTGTACCACATGGGATAGAGGCAAATCAGCGAGAGCAGAATCAATACAGCCACAATGACGATATGTCCTTTTGTTATCTTCTTTTTCATAGCCGCCCTCCTAAAAAATCTTATAGTCGGCAAATCTGTCAGCCGCCCAGTAAGCGAAGACTGTCAGAATCAGCGCGATTATGCTCTTGAAAAGCCCCACTGCCGTCCCCACGCCGTAATTGAAGCTGATTAAGCCCTGCCTGTAGACCCAGGTGTCGATAATGTCCCCGGTGGACATGACCAAGGTATTGTACATGTTGAAAATCTGGTCGAAACCGGCGTTCAGGATCCCTCCCAGGCTCAGCACCGCGTTCAGGACAATGATGTGCCGGATGCCGGGCAGTGTCACATGGATGGTCTGTCGTAAACGAGTGGCACCGTCTATTTCCGCGGCTTCATACAGCCCCATGTCGATTGCAGTCAGGGCTGACAGGTAGATGATGGCGCTCCAGCCAAACTCCTTGAGCACTTCTGTCGCAATCATGATAGCGGGGAAGATGGATGCCGTCCCCAGGATGGAGACATTCTCGATTCCAAAGGACTTGAGCAGCCCCTCCACCAGTCCAGTGGAGCCCAGAATCGACCTTAGAATCGAGGCGAAGATAACCCAGGACACGAAATGGGGCAGATAGGTCACGGTCTGGATTGTCTTCTTCAGTTTGGAATTGCGGACTTCATTTAACATCAGCGCGAAGAGAATTGCCATACACTGGCCGAACACTATTTTTCCAACAGCCAAAACCAATGTATTGCGGATGATTTGAAAGCAGTTGGGCTGCCTGAAAAAAATCTTGAAGTTAGTCAATCCTATCCAATCCGAGCCATACCAGCCCTTTACAGGAACAAAATCCTGAAAAGCGCCCAGGATTCCCGGCCACGTCCGCATATTAAACAGAAATACGAAGATAGCGCCGGGCAGTACCATCAACCAGTAGTACAGCCTGTCGGGAATACGCTTTTTATTTTCTTTTTTCATTATATAAAACTCCCTCTTAAGCAGAATCAAAATGATACAAGACGGCTCACCCGAAATCGCCCTGTGTCAGACATTCAGGTGAGCCATATGAAGCTTTGCTATAGTTTGCTTTGACGATTATTATTTGCCGATGAGATCCTGTACTTCCTGGGTGATTTCCGCTCCGCCCTGTTCCAGATACTTTTCTACAAATGCATCAAAGTAATCAGAAATCGATTGACCGTCTGTGTCACCCATAATCATTTTAGTATAGGCTTCTTTCTCAAAATCAGCCAGGAAAGTTCCGTAATTGTTCATGCCATCCGTGGTTCCCTGGAACACTGTGCTCACTGGCGCAGGCTGCGCATAGGCAATCGCACGTATGCCAATCCGTCCCGCCAGATACCAGGTATAGGTAGTAGGGGCGTCCAAATCTCCGATTGCAATGTCCCGCAGATTCTGACCCTCTTCCACCATCTCGTCCATAGCCAGCCCATACTCTATCATCATAGTGAATTGCGCTCCATCGCCTTTCATCAGCCCGTCAGTTTCCTGCTGTACAAAGGCCTCCAGTTCCTCCTGTGTCTTTATTTCATGGGTGACGAATATTTTGTCCAAAGCATCTTTCATGGGCGATGTCAGCACTGAAGGGGAACTGCAGCCCTGCATGGGAGAATAAGTGTTGTTTGCCTTAAGCGAATTCGTGTATCCGCTGGCCGGATCCGCTTTATAGCCTCCTGACAGCATGTCATAGGCATATACGAAAACCGAGGGGTCCTCAAAACCCTTTCGCACTACATGGACGGACAGGGCAGGATTGCCTGCAGCCGAGCGGATTTCTTCGCCCTCCTCTCTGGGCAGCATATAGGCCGACCAGCGTGCATTTGGATCCAAAGTGACATTGGTGGCTAAGGTGGTCAGGCCTCCCCACCAGGGAGAAAGCAGAATCCCTGCTTTGCCCTCTCCTATCGTCTGCTTCAGCGTCTCGTCGTCCCAGGTTGCAAAGTCAGAGGGAATGATTCCTTTCTCATACCAGTCGTTTAACATGGTAAGCGCTTCCTTTGCGCCGTCCATCAGTGAACCGTAGATGACCGTCCCGTCTTCCTGCCTTTGCCAGATACCTGGCGCCGCTTTTCCCACATTCAAAAACAGGTCGCAGGGGCTTCCGTCCCCGCCAGTGGATGTGCTATAGCGTTCAAGAATCGGAAATCCATAAGTATCCGCCTGTCCGTTTCCATCGAAATCCGCTTCCATAAATGCCAGCGCGATTTTTTCCAGATCCGCGTATGTTTTGGGCTCTTCCAAATTTAGCTGCTCCATCCAGTCCTGACGGATCCAGATGATGGGAGCATTGTCGAAACTCATATAAGCCTGGGGAAGACCGTAGATGCGTCCGTTTACCGTTACTGCTTTCAGCGCGGCATTGTCTCCCATTGCATATAAGTCCTGGATGCCCGGGTGATCCCCGTTTAGGATCTCATCGGTCAAATCCGCAACCAGGTCGGCTTTCACCAATGCATAATACTGGTTCAGATCCACTCTCAGCAAGTCGGGAATCTCGCCGCTGGCAATGGCGGCATTCAACTTCTGCGAATAGGCCTCCCCACTGGCAGACCATATGGTTTTAGGGGTCAGCCCTGTCTTTAGCTGGAAGTCCCATACTCTGTCGTTGTCGTCTATGGTCATCCCCTCCGGCAGATCGGTTCCCATTGTATCCACTACTCTTGTAAATTCCATCCCATCGAATCGCTTGAACTGGGGGCCGCTGTAATCGTAGCTCATGTCGATTTTCCAGTTGTCCTGTCCGAATGTCAACTGCGAGAGATCTGTTCCGTCCCCCTGCATGTCACTTTCTCCTGTTTCCGCGTCTTTGTCTGTAGCCGGGCTTTCGTTTGTTTCCTGCTTCGCGCCGCTGTCAGGCGTCTTCGTCCCCTCTCCGCCGGACGAAGCCTCGTTCCCACACCCTGTCAGCATCCCTGCCGCCAGTGCGGCAATCAGTAACATGCTTACTGCTTTTTGCTTCATACACCTTTCCTCCTATTTCACATTGATTGTGCACTTCTTACTACATTTTCATTGTATCACGGAGAATAGATGTCAAAAATCCCATAATATCAACTCTTTTCACTAAATAGTTTCTCACTTTTTCTACTTTTGGAAGCTTTCTTTGTCAAAAAGGCGGATGCCTGCTTTTACTTTTCCGCCTCCCTGGCGGCATCCATGGACTGCAGCCATTCCATGCTGACTTTCGGCGTCAGAATTTCCACACAGGCTCCCCCGTATCTGCTCTTTCGGATGTCAAAGCTGCAGTCCTCGCCATAGATCAGCAGAAAACGCTGGAAGAGATTGAGCAGACCCAGATGTTCTCCTACATAAATGTAATCTTTCTCCAGCTGTTCGAATATGCCCTCGATGGTCTCCAGGTCTATGCCCTCCCCATCGTCCTCCACAAGGATGCCCAGGCCGCCCCGGACATTTTCGCGGATGCTGACATAGACCGTCCCGCATCCTCCCTTTGTACGGAATCCATGGGCGATGGAATTCTCCACCAGCGTCTGCAGGGAAATCCCCGGGATTAGCATTTTCTCTGTCTCTGGTGCGATTTCATATTGGACGAGGATGCCGTCCCCATACCGCAGGCACTCCAGTTCCACGAACTTCTTCGTATATTCGATTTCCTCCGCCACGGTGGTCAGGCTGTACTTCTGCTTCTTTCCGGTGTCTATGATGTCCGCCAGCAGAATGATGGACTGGCTGGTGAGGCTGTCTTCGTCCCCTGTCTCCCGCAGGGCGATCCAGTTGATGGTCTGCAGCACATTGTTGATGAAATGCGGGGTCATCTGCTCCTGGAGGGCTTTGGCTCTGGCTCTGCGCAGCGCGTAGAGTCTGTCGATCATTTCGTTCTCCAGCGCGATGTTTTTCTGGAACAGTTCCAGAATGCGGAAAAGAAGATACTGGATTTCGTCATTTTCATCTCTGATTCTCTCCTGCTCGGAGGGATTTTCCAGCAGCCGCAGAATTGCCTCCACCGGACGGAACAGCCTGACGGTGGCTCCGTAGGACAGAATGATGCTCGCGGCAAAGCCGAAGACCAAAACCAGCGTCATCATGTGCCTCAGCCGGATGGTATTGCTTTGATATTCCTCCATGGGAATCATCTGGACGCATTTCCATCCAAAGCAGTTCATATCCATGTAGGATAACCGCATCTGCCTGTCGCCTACTTGTGTCGTAATGGCAGAGACTTCGCCGCTTTTTGGGGGCAGGGGCAGGTATTCGCCATTTAACTGACCGGAGGTATCCAGAACCACCTGTCCCCTCTGGTCTAAAATCAGGTACGAGCCCTGGTTTGGCGCATTTTCGTCCACAATGTACGAAATCAGCTTATCCGCGTCCACGCTGATGGAAATAAAGGCCCGATTCTCTTTTGCCGCAATCACCAGCTGATAGACCGTAATGACCAGCCGTCTCTGCCCCAGGTAGTTTGCGGTTCTGGGAGCCGCGAACAAAATCTGGCCTTGCTTTCCCTCCAGGGAGTCATACTTCGTGTATTCCTCGAAAGTGGACAGCAGGGACTGATCCTTTATCCATCCCATGGCCTGGCTTTTGTACAGAGTGGACGTGAGAACCCCGCTGACTGCCGAATAGAGATCAATGGAGTAATGGAGATTTTCCCGCAAATCCATAGCCAAACGGTCTATGACATTCTTTGAAAGGACGATGGATTCGTAGTTTACCTGGCCATCCCGCTCTTTCTGCAAAAGATCTGTGATATTGCTGTCGAAGCTTTCTTTCTCCAGCGTGGCGCAGACCTCTTCGAACAGGGTCTCCAGTGTGGCATTGGTATTTTGTAAGCTTCTTTTCATAGAAGTATCCATTTCCCGCAGCAGGCTCCTGGCGCTGTAATAATGGATTCCGATGGTACACAAAAGCAAAGGCAGCAGAATGCACAGCAGCACCTGCAGCCAGTTTTTCATAAAGAGCTTCCGGAACTGATGATTCTGGATTCGGCGGATAAATCGTATCGGACTCTCTTTTTTCCCGCTATCTTTGTTCTTCCCTCTGCCCTCTTTCATCTCATTTTTCCTTTGGCCTGTAATCATTGGGTGAATTGCCTGTTGCCTTTTTAAAGACTTTATAGAAATATTTCAGATTGTGGTATCCCACCTGTTCGGCGATTTCATACACATACAGGTTCGTGCGCTCCAACAGTTCCACCGCCTTGCCGATGCGCAGCCCTGTCAGCAGCTCTGTATAATTCTGCCCGGTCTGTTCCTTGATGAGACGGCTGATGTAGATGGGATTTAAGAAGACCGCTTCGGCAATATCCGACAAAGTGATGTCCTGACAGAAATGCGCCCGGATAAACTGCATCACCGTTTCAATGGCAGTTCCATTCTGGGCCTGCGCCATTTCCTGCTTTGTTTCCGGCCCGTCCGGATTTTGGGCGTAGGAAATCAGTTCCCTGGGGGAATTCATTTTTTGCAGGATGAAAAGTTCTGCCCGGACAGACATGAAACGGTAGACTTCTTCCTGGATGTTCTTTTGGATTTCCCCGGAGGCTGCCTGCCCGCTTTCTCCCAAAGCATTCAAGTGCTCCTTTTGCCACAGGATACCCAGCGCGGAAAGGACCTGCTTTGCGCTGTCTTCCTCCCATTTGACGGGATAATATTCCAGTCTCTCATCGAAGCTGCCCAATAGGGAGGCAATCTGTTCCTGCAGTTCCGAAAGGCCGTATTCGGACAAAAAAGCCCGATACTGCGAATCCTTTTGTATCTCCAGGCGTACCAGGAACAGGCAGTCTCCCATACCCGCCGCTTCCTGATATATGTCGAGAAGCCTGCACTGCTTCTCCAGTTTTTCCGTGTCAGTCTCCAGACCGGACCAGAGATCCGAGAGAAAAGACTGCCTTTGATAATTGACCAGCTTCCGGTAGTGCTCCGCCCGTTTCAGCATGGCGTTCTGAAGCGCATTCTGCCTGTCAAGGGATTCTTTCAGGCCCGCAAACACTTCCCGAAGCTTCGGCAGGGATACAGGCTTTACCAGATAGCGGACTACCCGGTATTCCACCGCGCTCTGGGCATATTCAAAGTCTTTGTAGCCGCTTAAAAATACGATTTGCACCGGCAGGTTTTGCTCCGCCACAAAGCGGGCAATGTCCACGCCGCTTACCCGGCTCATCTTGATATCCGTGAGAATTACGTCCGGCATGCTGCTTTTGAGATAGTCCAGCAGCTCCTGTCCGTCCGTGAATTCCCCGTCCACGGTAAAGCCCAGCTCGTTCCACCTTATCATGTCCACAAGGCTTCTTCTCGTCATCCGTTCATCCTCGGCAATGACCAGCGAGTACATGTCTTCCCTCCCTCGTATAATCATCCGTGTTTCTTGCTTTTCATCATCTCAGCCGCAGCCATCAGTATGATGCCGGTTCCATGGTCATCGTTTTTATGGGTGGGGATGGTGTCGTAGTAGGAGGCTTCCATGGAGCACCCGGAGCCTAAGCACACCCCGTACACGTTCCCGTCTTTATCCAGCGCATACTGAAGCAGGGCGTTCCATCCTCTCTCTGCCGTCAGCGAAAAGTCCTCCGAAAGCCAGCCTTTGTTTACCCCTCTTTTCAGGCTCAGCACGAACATGGCAGTGCAGGAGGTCTCCAGGTAAGTATCCGGCTGATCCAACACCTGATGCCACATGCCGCAGTCATCCTGGACGGCGGCGATTCCGGCAGCGAATTCGCGGTAGAGGGCAAGGGTGCGTTCCCAGGCCCTGTCCTGCGTCTGGCGGCCTTTCTGACCTCTCCGGTCTCCCGGGTCTTTCTGGTTTCGTGCATCTTCCCGGCCTTTTGGTTCTTCTGCCTCATTCGTCTCCAGTCCGCATGATCCGAAGGCGGATGCACCGGCTCCCGGCCAGTCCTCTAGCAGCGCCAGTATCTCTGTCAGCGCCAGGGCAATCCATCCGTTTCCCCTGCCCCAGGGAACCTTGTTTGGACACCCTGCCAGGCCGTCTAAAGCCGCCCCGGCTTTTGCTTCTCTGTCCGGAAAATAAATATGGGAAAACAGCCTGCGCTCCTCTATCCACAGCCTTTTCGCAAAGCCCTCCACCTGGGCGTACACCCGCTGCCTGTACTGTTCCTCTCCTGTAAGCCTTGCCATCCTGGCCAGGAAAGGACAGCTCATGTAGAAATCGTCTGCCCACATGGTCGCCCCGCGGTAGTAGGTATCGTCTGAAAAGCGCAGGATATGCGCCATCACCCGATCCGCAATGTGCCTGGCCGTCATCAGGAGCCTTTCGTTCCCGGTAAGCAGATAGGCTTCCGCAAGGGATACCCCTATGGTTCCGCAGGGGTCTAACTCCCGCAGTTCACAGGATCTTGGAATCATGGTGGGATTCAGACCCTGCCTGTATTCCCACTGGCTGTAGTCAAAATAGTCGGCCATGACCTGCACGCTGTCCAGAAAATACCAAAGCAGGTCATGTCTCTCCAGAGCCTTTGCCGCGGCCAGGAGTCCCACCATGCCTACCTGAACCGCGTAGAACCACTGCCCAAAGAAAATCCCGTCCATATAAGGCCTTACGGAGACGCCTTTGACCCCCAGACTCCAGAAACCGTATCTGTAATCACCCAGGGGATAGGGCCGGCGGAACTGAATTTCTTCTTCCAGAGCCGTAGTCAGCATTCCCGGCGCAAAGGGTCCCAGATAAAGCCATCCGGCACAGGTTTCCCTGCCTGTCTTTACGAAAGGCACTCCGTAAGGCGCGGTTTCCCAGTCAGTCTTTCCGGAATCCGCACCGTATGGGAGTGCATCCCACCCTTGTGTATCTTTCGGGTTTCCTACTTCTTTCTCATTCGCCGACAGGGCAGAAGAACTTTCTTTTTTTCTGCGTCTTTCTATTTTCCTGCGGATATGAGCCTCCATAGAAAAGCCTTGTTCATTATTCTTACATTTTATCAGAATCTGCCGTTTACGTCCATTTCCATTTATCGGGAGACAAATGCGGCTGCCACAGGCTTTTTGGGCTCCGTCCACCCAAAGAGTGAACTGCCCTGCCCCTTTTACCTCCACCAGATAGTCTGTCCCCTCTTCCATATGGCAGTAAGTCAGGGCATAGGCGGAGCCGTCGCCTCTTCCGTACAATGCTGCGAAATCCACCCTGTCCTGTCCGGCGCTCTCCTCCCACCGGGGAATCCAGCGGTATTTCCTGCCCTGATGCTCCCAGTCCCAACCGTACCGGACGGGAACCGCTTCCTCAGGAACCGCATCTTCTGGAAAGGGGCCGATGCACGCCATTCCCTCCATCCCCTCCATTTGGACAAAGGGCAGAGTCGCTCTGACGTTTAGCAGATAATCTCTGGCCCACATCATCCAGTATCTGGGATGAGCCACGATATACCGGATGCCCCAGCCCTGGTCTCCTTTTATACACTGCACCCACAGTTCGTTTTTCCCTGCATATAGAAGAACCGGAATAATCGTCCAGTCTCCCTCTTTCCTTAAGCCGTGCCTGTCTTCATCCATTCCCTGGCCGTATATCTGTTCTCCGTTCAGCCAGATTCGCGCCTCTCCCTGAAAGCTGAAAGCAGCTTCCTCCTGCTGGCTGGCCATCAGCCATGTGGCCGCGCATGCTGCCGTACCTGGCTCCTGCCCTGGATAGGCTGCCTCGAAATCCAGACACGCGGAACCGGAAAGAGGCTCCTGGTGAAAAAAGGGCAGTTCCATATAGGGCCGGAGCATTACCTCCAGGCGGGGCCTTGTCTCAAGCATCCGCCGGGCCACTGTCTCCATAGCTTTTTTCGGTTCGCGTATCCCTGCTTCATAAATCGCCATTCCCTGGGGCGTCAGATGTTCTGTTCTCATCTCCATTTTGTTCCCTCTCCCGCTCCATGATGATTTTCAAGCCTGTAATTCTATTATCTGAAACCTAATCTAAAGCTTATAATAGCATTTTGCCAAATACTCTACAATCCCACAATTTCTACCTGTGTTTCTCCCTAAATCAACAATATTGTCCAACGCCAAAAGGCGGATGCCGGCTTTTTTAGCCTGCAACCGCCTCTTTCCCTATATTGTTTAAGTATAACTGTGTATTTCTATGCTTGATTTGTCTTACTCCGCCTGGTAATACCTGGCCTGGGCGTTCCAAAGGGACGCATAGACGCCGCCTTTGTCGGCCAGCAGCTCTTCATGGCTTCCTGTCTGCACCAGCCTGCCCTTGTCAAACACAGCAATCTTGTCGCAGAATCTGCAGGAGGACAATCTGTGGCTGATGTAGATAGCGGTTTTGCTGCCGGCAATTTTGTCAAAATTGCTGTAGATTTCCGCCTCTGCAATAGGATCCAGCGCTGCCGTAGGCTCATCTAAGAGCACGAAAGGAGCCTCCTTGTAAATCGCCCTGGCAATAGCCAGCTTCTGGGCCTCTCCGCCGCTGATCTCAATGCCCTCGTCGGTATAATTCTTATATAAATAACTTGTAATCCCCTTTTCGCCCAGGCTCTCCAGCCGTTCCCCAAATCCCGCGTCCATCAGGCACCGCCGCACTTTCTCCCCGTCATAGTCCTTGTCTGCGGCAATATTCTCCGCCAGCATCAGGGAAAAGAGCACATAATCCTGAAACACCACAGAAAAAAGCTTTACATACTCATGATGGCGGAATTTCTTAATATCCACGCCGTTTACCAGAATCTCTCCTTCGTCCGGATCATAGAGCCTGCACAGCAGCTTGATCATAGTGGTCTTGCCCGAACCGTTCCTGCCCACAATGGCAAGCTTCTCACCCACCTGAAACTCCAGGGAAAAGTTTTTCAGCGCATATTCCTGACTTCCCGGATATTTGAACGAAACATTCCGAAAAGCAATATGATATTCGTTGTCGCTTCTCTTTTCCATGGGCAGGGAGCCCTTATACATTTCGTCGGAAAGCTCCAGCAGCTCCAGAATTCCCACCTGCTTCCTGGCAGCCAGGCTTAAGTCCACACCTGTTGTCACCATATACACCGTCTGGATCATAATGTTGGCAAGACAGTCCGCATACAGTATCAAAGAGCCCACCGGCATATTTCCTTTCAGGGCTGCCAGAATCACTATGCCGTAAGCGCCTATCTGAGTCAGTACATACAGGGCTGTCTGAACGCCATAGCAGCCCGCGTCCCCGATGCCTGGCCTTTTGATGACATAATCGAAAAATTCTTTGGTCTGCAGCTTATCCAGAGACCATTTCTTCATCACGTCATAGCTGTTGTAGATTCTTACGTCCTTTCCGTTCTTGTAATGATAGACGTCGGATCCATAGGCAAACTCCCACACATAATTCCATAGAAATTTCTTTTCTTCCGCCGTGGGCCGGTGGAACATGATATACTGGCTCTTTTTTTGAAAATACCAATACAGCTTCAGGCCGATTCCGGCCAGAAGACACAGGAAAAGAACTGCCGCCCCAAGCCAGCTTAAGTCTGCTCTCTGGAAATAGGAAAACATGGGAATGCTGATAACCACCGCTCCCAGGATCCGGATCACGCTCTCCAGCACACCTTTCCCGCACCAGAAAACGGTAAAGAGTCCGGCACCCCAGTTATTGTCCATACGGATTCTCTCCTGCAGCTCCTTCAGCTCGGGGCTTGTGATCCGGGAAAAGTCCATCTTCATAAGCTTTTCCTGCTGCAGCGCCTCATACTTCTCGGAAAGCATCTGGCTCTTCAGGTCTATCCGACGATTCAGGATACTCAGCAGGGAGCCTCCAAGGCTCAAAAGAACCACTCCTATAATAATCTTTCCGAACAGCCCGGCAAAGGTAAAATCTCCGGAAACCCGGTTCAGCACATATGCGGACAGAATCATGCCGCCATAGCTTAATGCGGCGGAAAAAAGAGAAGCCGCCACGTTCCATGCCACATAGTTCTTATCCAGGTCCACAATCAACTGCATCACCCGCCTGATCTGATCCAGCTGCTGCTTTAACGGCAGCTTTTCCAAAAGCTTCGATTCCTCCATCATCCCTAAAACACCTCCTTCTCCAGCTTATTTCCGGCATAATAGCGGCTCTGTACCTGGAACATCTCCGCATAAGTGCCTTTTTTCTCCATCAGTTCCTGATGACTTCCCTCTTCCAGGATGCCGCCCTCTCCCAACAGCACGATCCGGTCGGAAAACCGCGTGCTGGCAAGTCTGTGGGAGATAAAGATTGCCGTCTTATTCTCAGAATACCTGGCATACTTGTCGTAGATCTCCGATTCCGAGATAGGGTCTAACGCCGCCGTAGGCTCGTCCAGCACCAGAACCGGCCCGTCCTTGTACAAAGCCCTGGCCAATAAAAACCGCTGGGTCTCTCCCCCGGACAGCTCCATTCCGCTCTCATCCATATCCGTGTAAAAGAAAGTGTCCATAGTCACTCCTTTCTCACGGAACCGTTCCGCAAGATCCGCATCCTCCAACGCTTTCCACGCCCTTTGGCTGTCGTACTGTGCCTCAAAGGTCAGATTCTCCCCCACTGTCACCGGAAGGAGAAAGGGCTCCTGGAAGACCGCGGAGAACAAACGGTAAAGTTCCTCCCTGGGAAATTCGTTTCGATCCACGCCTCCTATAAGGATGCTTCCCTCATCCGGCTCGTACATACCGGTGAGAAGCTTCACAAAGGTGGTCTTCCCCGCCCCATTGACTCCTACCAGAGCCAGCTTTTCCCCGGCGTTAATCTTCAAATTAAAATGATCAAGTATCTTTGCCGATTTGTCATAGGAAAAGGAAACATTCCGAAACTCTATGGACATTGGCTGAGGCAGCTCCGAAATATGCCTCTGTCCTGTCTTCCTGTCCTCCTCCGGCAGCTCCATATAGGATCTGTAATAATTCGTCTCCAGAGAACCGCCGCGCAGGTTGGCCAGGCTGTTCATGATGCTTCCCACAAAGCCGGAAAACCCGGTGATCGCTCCGAAGTACAGTACAAACTCTCCCGGATTCACCGTGCCCTCAAGCACCTCCCGCAAAAGATATCCATAGGCAAAGATGTCCCGCCCCAGGTTCAGCAGGCTGCCCAGCTGCCAGTAGAGGTATTCCGCCCTGTTCTTCTTCTGCGCCAGCTTCTTTGTCCAGTCCAGCAGAATATCTTTCTCTTTGTTAAGCCACCTCTGCATTCCAAAGATTCTGATATCCTTGGCAGCGTTCTGATTGCCCATAGCGCTGTAAAAAAGATAAGATTTCTTTTTTCCAAGCTCCGCATCCTCGTCCCGAAACCGCTCCATATGCTTTATTTTGCGGATGTTGATGGCATACTGGGCCAGGGCCAGCAGCATCAGCAAGGCGGCCATAAAAGGGTTTAAGAAGCTCAGTACAGTGCTGTACAGAAAGAAACTCAGCACATTTTGGATCATACTGATGGTTCCGTAGGTCAATTTGTGCAGGGCGCACCAATCTCCCTGATTTACAATTCTAATGGCTTTCCAGTATAGTTCTTTGGTCTCTCCCTCCTCCATATGACGGTAGGGAATCCGGAGCGTTTTCAGAAATATCTTTGCCAGCAGTTCGTTGCGCCTGGTATTGTACAGATAATATTTCCCCCTTTCGCTGGCCGTTGCCGCTACGCGGACGCATAATAGCAGTCCCCCGAATATCCCAATGGTCAGCCATATCCTCTGCATGGTGACTCCGCTTGTCACCAGATCTACCGCCAGCTTGGGAAGATAAATCCCGAAAAGGGGACTTACCGCGCCAAACACGATTTCTACAAGACACAGCCACAGAAAAACCGGGACACTGCGTCTGTAATATCCGAAATAATAACCTATGTTCTGAAAAATATTGTAGTGCTTCTCATACCGGGATTCTGCCTGTTTCAAGATCCGTCCTCCTTACTCTCTTGTCTTAGCCTTGGTAATAAAATCTGCATTGCGGTTTCATTATAGCATCTGCGCCGCTCCCTGACAAAAAAATGCACGAATGGTTTCATTCGTGCACCAGTGGCAGCAAGATCTCTGTGGCAAATACATTTTCCTCATTCTGCCTGTCAATATACCCTTTATGCCTCTTCACTACCCGGTCGACCCGCATCAGCCCAAAGCCGTGAACCCTGCCTTTTTTCGTGGAGAGATATTCCGCAGGCCGGCTTTTCTCCTGCAAATTTTCTTCCGGATAAAGCCCTCCCCGAAAAGCCTCATCCTGACGGCTCTCCTTACGCCTCTTTTGGGGGCGTCCATTCACGGCGTTCATCACATAGAGATACAGCTGCCCTTTCATCACATCCATATAGATCCTGATAAAACGCTTCTCTTCCTCCCGGATCTGCAGGCAGGCTTCCATGGCATTATCCATCAGATTGCCGATAATCAGCGACAGATCAATCTCCGAAATTTCCAGATTTACCGGAACCTTGGCTTTCGCCTCTACCCTGATGTTCCTGGCTTTCGCCAGAGACAGCTTACTGTTCAGCACGGCATCAATCATCACATTCCCCGTCTTGACCACCGTATCCACCGTAGTCAGATCCTGGTCCAGCCTGTCAAGATACTTTCCCAGACGCTCCGTCTCTCCCATGGTCAGATATGCTTTCATGGTCTGTATGTGATTGTGATAATCATGCCGCCAGCCCCGAGTCTGTCTGTACATGTTTTCTACTTCCTCACAATGCCTTTCCAGGAGATCGCTCTGGTAATTGCCGATCCGTCTGTCCACCAGCCTTATAAGATAAGCTTTTACGCCAAGCAGCAGCCCAAAAAGCGCGGCAGCTCCCGATGCTATCCAAAGAACTGTCATCTCAGCCTCCCTGCCTGTAATGCTCTATGAATTTCCGATTCAACTCCCTGTACAGCCTCCTGCTCACCGGCGCCAGAGCCCCATTGTCAAAAATGACGCTGTCCTCCATAATCTGCCTTACATTTTCCAGATTACACAGGTAGCAGCGATGGCATTTGACAAAGGCATTTCCCGACAGCTCTTTCTCCAGATCTGAAATGCTCTTGATCACCCGGATTTCCTGCCCGTCCGTCATCAGAAATCTTGCATAATGCCCCTCCGCCTCGCAATAATTGACCGCGTTCAGATCCAGTCTGGCCATGCCGTCACAGGTCTTTACGGTATACAGCTTTCTGGTATCTTTCCGGGTGCAGATCCTGTCCATGCATGCAAACACCTTTTCCTCTGTTATAGGCTTCAGCAGATAATGCAGCGCCTGGACTTCATACCCCTCCTGGAGATAATCAGACAGTCCTGTCGTAAAAATAACCGGCATTTGGCTGTCCTTTTCCCGAAGCCTGTGAACCATTTCCATGCCGTTCATTCCTGGCATCTGTATGTCCGCAAATACCGCATCCGGTGCATGGTCCTCTAAGTCAAACAGGAAGTTTTCCGCCCTTACGTAGACCTGCACGCGGATGGCTTTTCCCCGCGCCGTTCCCCATGCCAAAATATACCGGTGAAGCAGGCTGCTGTGTACCTCTTCATCCTCTACAATGGCTATACGCATACGTTCCCTCCTGTCGCTTACGGTAAATGAGCCTTTTTTAGCCCGGCAATCACGGATTCCCACCTATCATATCATGTATATGTTTTCTTTTCAACCGCTTTTCCCGCGTTCCGCCCTTTTCCCTCCGGCACGGGATAATCCCGTATCTCCTTACAGGCCCTGCCCGACAGCGCCAGCACGCAGATGAGATTGGGCACCGCCATGAGGGCATTGCAGATATCCGAGAAATTCCATACGGTTTCCAGGGAACAGATGCACCCCAGAAATGCCGTCAGCCCATAGGCGAACCGATACCACAGATTGTACTTCGTCCGGCCCCCCATCAGGAATTCAAAAGCCTTCTCCCCCTGATAAGCCCAGCCGATCACCGTGGCAAAGGCGAACAGCGCGATGCAGACACTGATAAAGCTCCCGCCCCAGTCCCCCAAAGCGGTGCGGAAAGCCGCCAAAGTCAAGGCCGTGCCGGTGAGGGGACGCCCGCTTGCGTCCGTAGTGCCCAGCACGCCGGACGCCGCAAAGGCAAGCCCCGTAATGGTGCACACTACCACTGTGTCCAGGAACACCCCAGTCATGCTGATGCAGCCCTGCTTTATGTAGTCCTCCGTGTCCGCGGCCGCGGCCGTGATGCCCGAGGCTCCCAGCCCGGCCTCATTGGAAAAAATCCCCCTGGAGACGCCCCAGCGCAGGGACTGGAACGCGGACACGGTGACGCTGCCAAAGAGGCCGCCGGACACGGCCCGGGGGCAGAGTGCCGCCGTGAGAATCCCGCCCAGCGCCACCGGGACATTGCGCCAGTGCACCAGGATCACGACAAAGGCACCGCACAGATAGAACACCCCCATAAAGGGCACCAGCACCCGGGTCACTTTGCCGATAACGCCGATGCCGCCGATGACCACCAGCACGGTTAGGATGGTGAGATAAAGCCCTGTCTTTGCCTTTGGCACCTGAAAAGCCACCCACAGGGCGTCCGCGATGGAATTGGACTGGGTCATGTTCCCCATGCCGAAAGAGGCGGTCACCGCAAACAGGGCGAACAGCAGCCCCAGCGCTTTGCCCATGCGCTTATTGGGGAATCCATGCAGACAAGTGTACATGGGGCCTCCCGCAATCTCCCCCCTGTCGTTGTGCCCCCTGTACTTTACCGCCAGCATGCTCTCCGCAAGCTTCGTGGCCAGCCCTATGATGCTGGTGACCACCATCCAGAACAGCGCCCCGGGTCCGCCCAGCACCATGGCCGAGGCCACGCCTATGATGTTCCCTATCCCTAAGGTGGTGGCAAGTTCCGTTGTCAGGGAGGAGAGGGAAGATATCTTGCCGCCCGCCTTGCCCTCCCTGTTGCCGGAACCGTTTTTTCCGAGTCCCTTTTTCCCGCCTTCCATCCCCAAAGCGCATTTTAGGGCGAACCCTAGGTTTTTGACAGGGAAAAAGTCCATCCGAACCGTCAGATAACACCCGCATCCCAAAAGAAGCGCCAGCATCCACGGACCCCAGACCAGGTCGTCCAGCCATGCGATGAAATCGGAGACCGCGTTCCCGCTTCCCATGAGAAAAACAGGGTCCGCAATGACGGAGTCAGCAGCCATGCAAAAAATCCTGTACCTTATATCCACAAAAACCTCTTGTAAACCTGCCGTTTCTCTAAATATATTGGTACAAAGGGCTTTTTATGCAAATTCCGGTATCATTTCATAAATCTGGCGTATGCCTATTTTCATATCGGGATAATCGTATATATATGACCCGGAGTCCTCGTCAACCGAAATCTCCAGCATTACATCCAGTCTGGCCTCTCCGTAAGGAAGCTGGAAGATCACCTTATTATCGTCCTCCATATAATAGCGGACCTTTTTCGGAAACGTACTCCCGGCTTCATAGCGGGCCAGAATATCGCTGTTTATGATATCTTTCCGCTTCCGATCGGCCTCATCATACACATATCTCTCATCATATCCATCGCTGCTCATATATCCTCCTGTCCAGCCGTATTCACCCACCAGGATATGAAAATCTTTTATCTCGCTGTCGTCCAGGCAATCGTAATTGTAGGCAAGCATACCCCAAATCTGCGTGGCGGCATGATCGTTCCAGAAAAGCTCATCAATATAGCGAGTTCCATCCACTACTACACCGACTTCCGTTGCCTGACTCTCGTTTCCGTCTGAGATTGTATAACTCTTTCCCTCTGTCTTAAGAGCATATATGGTGCCATCCTCCGCGTCTGACAGAAGCTTTACTACGTATCCGTTCTGATCCTGCATCTCCACATACCAGAGAATGAAATTCACGCCCTCCGAAAAATCATCGCTGTAAATCACATACTGCTTCCAGCGCAGAATGGTATAGTCCTGCTCCCAGATATACCAGGGCAGCATATTTTGCTCAGCAAAGCTGCTAACCTGCTGGCTGAACAATCCCTTGTCGGAATAGATATATTCCCGCACCTCGCTTGTCACCGTAAGATTCTGGGAAGTGGTGTAAAAGGTACGATTTTCCGACAGTCCCTCCGCATAATGCTGCATCCTGGTGCGCAGGGACTTTTCATAAGTGGTGCTGAGGGCCTCTACATTCAGACTTTCCTGTTGGGTCAGGACGGTATCCTTACACAGTATGGCATCCTGCACCTGAAACAGAATCTGCGGGGCGAAAAAAGCAGCCGTTACAAGCAGGGCAAGCGTGGAAAAAATGACCGCGTAATATCTGAGCGGCCTGCTTTGCGTCACTCGACTCCGGGCCTTGGTTTTTGCGGGACTTTCCTTTCCGGGGCCAAAACTTATGCCGGAACTTATACGCTTTCCATGAACTGTATCCTTTCGGCGGAATGTTTTTCTTGTGCGGAATGCTCCTCTTCCATGGCATGCCGCTCTTTCGTGGAATATCTTTTCCCCCTGGAATGCTCTTCTCCCATATGCCGTCCCCTTTTTCGGAGCTGTCCCTCTCTCCATCCTGTTCATCTTCCCATTTTCCGCCGTTCTGTCTGCCATAACCGGATGTTCCCCTTTCACAGAACCTTACCCTCTCGGGAAAGTGATCTTGATGACCGTACCCTCGCCTAATCTGCTCTGCACCACCATAGTGCCGTTGTGGAGCTGGATGATTTTCTGGCACAGGGCCATTCCGATGCCTGCGCCGCCCTCTTTTCTGGAACGGGACTTGTCCACCATGTAAAATGCCTCCGTGATACGGCTGATTTCCTCCTCGGGAATGCCCCTGCCGTTGTCCACCACCTTAATCTCGTAAAAGTCTTTCAGGCAGGTTCCTTTCATAAGCATGAAGCTCTCATCCCCCTTATCCATCGCCTTTACCGCATTGTCCATGAGATTGTACAGCAGCGACAAGAGCAGCTCCGCATCTCCCTGAATCACAGCCTTTTCCATTTCCACCTTTCCCCGCACGCCCCGCTGCTTCCAAACGGGACGCATGGTAATGCGCAGGTTCTGCTCCAGCTCCTTGGTAGGTATGGGCCGGAAAATAATGGGATTCTTATCCATGCTCACCAGCTCCAGCAGCTTATGGGACAGGCTTTCCAGGCGCTTACCCTGGCTGTAAATATAAAAATAGGCGTCATGGCATTCTTCCTCCGAAAGCTTCAGGGAATTGAGCATGTCCGCATAGCCTATGATAGAAGTCAGAGGCGTCTTTAATTCATGGGCAAAGGCGGCAGTGAAATCCTCCTTTTGCTTTGCCTCCCGGATTTTAATCTGCATCTCCTCCACCAGACGATCAGCCATCCGGTTAAAGTCCCGGGCAAGGGCTCCGATTTCATCGCCGCTCTTGTTCTGGGAGCGCAGCGTATAGTCCCCGTCGGCGATCCTGCTGGCCAGCCGCCCCAGACTGCTGATGGGATGTGTGATGTAGCGGGAAAGCAGATAAATTCCCACGCCGCCTGCAGACAGCAGACACAGAAGCGCAATGCGGTACCGGGACAGGAGGTTTCCTCTGGCGTTGTAGATATCCGTCAGTTCCTTACACATCCCCAGATACACATTGCTGTCTGCAATGGCCGACATGGTGATGGCAAACATATAATAGTTGCCGTCAATCCGTCGGATGCTGATGTTGCGGATACTGCTGCCCGGATCCTCTGCGGTGTCCAGCGTCCCTATCAGGCTGTCCACCTCCTCCGCAAAGCCCATACTCTCCAGATACTCGCCCCCGTAAAAGCGTGTGCCGTCATCCCGCATGACAAACATATGCCGTCCGTCCCGCTCCACGCTGGTCACGATGCTGTTCAGGGTCTTGCTGATGGCATAATCCTCCCCCAATTCCTCCGTGGACTGATAGCCCATCTCAAAAAGAAAATGGAATGTACGGCTGTCATTATTTCCCTGTTCAATCTCCTTATTCAGCAGCTGGGAGAAATCCAAGGAGAGCATCCATGTGCCGAACAGCGCAAACATCCCCGTCAGCAGAGCGGTCATGGTCAGAAAGAGTTTATCTGCAAATCTCATGTATCATAAATCCTCTGTTTCGTCATGATTTCGTAATTTTTTCTTCTCCCTCCAGCCGGTAGCCCACCTTGTAGACCGCCGTAATCTCGTTGTCCCAGTTCAGTTTCTTCTTCAGCCGCTGGATATGCAGGTCCACTGTCCGGCTCTGGCCCATATACTCGCCGCCCCAGATATTCTCGTAGATGGTCTCTCTGTACAGGGCGATATTGCGGTTCCTGGCAAGCAGCAGCAACAGCTCAAATTCTTTCATGGTAAGGGGCACCGGCTCTCCGTTCTGGGTCACGGAGCGGGAAGCGGTATCAATGACCACGTCAAATACGGTCAAAAGGGTCTCCGTCTTGTGATACCTGCGCAGCACAGCCTCCACCCTGGCCAGAAGCTCCACGATTTCAAAGGGTTTGGTCAGATAGTCGTCCGCCCCCATCTTCAGGCCCTTGACCTTATTCTCCGTGGATCCCAGTGCGGTCAGGAAAATCACGGGGAGTTCCAGCGTCCTCGCGTATTCCATCAGCTCATAGCCGTTGATGCCCGGCAGCATCACGTCCAGCAGCACCAGATCGAACTTCTCCGTATCCATCAAATCCGCCGCTTTCTCACCGTCAGGCGCCCAGACGCAGGAGTAGCCGGCCCTGCGCAGATTCATCTTTATCAGATTAGCGATAGGCTCTTCATCCTCCGCGATTAATATCTTCAGCATAATATCCCCTCACCTTTTGCGAAATGTTCGGACAACAATACCTATGGAATGCCATTTCTCCATAATATATGAAAACCTACAAATGTATCCTGTTTGTATCTCTGTTCTTTTAAAAATGTGGTACTTTCTGCAAAAATGCTCTTCTTTCCATAAGAAATGCTCTTCTTTCTATTCTACCATCTAATAACAGGCTGTCAATATTTTGCACTTTTATTTCAAATTTTTACATTTTTGTTACAATTATCAGTTTCCCCACAATTTTGAATTTGTTATGTCTCGCAAAAAATATTTGCATATTATAGAGAACTGTGCTATAGTTGCTTTAGCGCTTTAAATTGCCAAAGGAGAAAAGAGAACATGAAACTCATTTTATTGATCCTCTATTTTGCAGTATTGATTGCCATCGGCCTCTACTGCCGCAAGCATGCCACGGACGTCAATGGCTTCGTCCTGGGCGGCCGTTCCGTGGGCCCCTGGCTGACGGCTTTCGCCTATGGTACCTCCTATTTCTCGGCAGTGGTCTTCGTGGGCTATGCCGGGCAGTTTGGCTGGAAATACGGTCTTGCCGCAACATGGGCCGGTATCGGGAACGCCATCATCGGCTCCCTCCTTGCATGGGTGATATTGGGGCGCAGAACCCGCATCATGACCCAGCACCTGGACTCTGCCACCATGCCCCAGTTCTTCGGAGAGCGCTTCGGCAGCCGTCCCCTGAAGCTGGGCGCCTCCGTGATTATCTTTATTTTCCTGATTCCCTACACTGCCTCCCTGTACAACGGTCTCTCCAGGCTGTTCGGCATGGCGTTCAATATCGATTATTCCGTCTGCATCCTGCTGATGGCAGTACTGACGGCCATCTACGTCATTGCCGGTGGATACATGGCCACCGCCATCAATGATTTTATCCAGGGCATCATCATGCTCTTCGGCATCTCCACCATTATTGCGGCTGTGCTGAAAAGCAAGGGCGGCTTCATGGCAGCCTTAGACGGTCTGGCCAGGGTGTCCGATGAAACGGTGGCTGCTACCCCGGGCATATTTGCCTCTTTCTTCGGCCCTGACCCCTTGAACCTTCTGTTCGTGGTCATTCTCACCTCCCTGGGCACCTGGGGACTGCCCCAGATGGTACAGAAATTTTATGCCATCAAAAATGAAGAGTCTATCAAAAAGGGAACCATCATCTCCACCCTATTCGCGCTGGTGGTGGCCGGCGGCTGCTATTTCCTGGGCGGCTTCGGCAGACTGTTCTCCGATCAGATAGACGTAGCGGCAAACGGCTTCGACTCCATTATTCCCACAATGCTCTCCGGCCTGTCTCCCCTGCTGATTGCGCTGGTGGTGATATTGGTGCTGTCCGCTTCTATGTCAACCCTGTCTTCTCTGGTCATGGCCTCCAGCTCCACCCTGACCATTGACTTTTTAAAGGAGGTCTGCTTCAAGAAGATGGACGACAAGAAACAGGTGCTCTCCATGCGCATCCTGATTGTTGTGTTCATCGCCATCTCCTCGATTCTGGCGTTGATTCAGTACAAGAGCTCCGTGACTTTCATCGCACAGCTCATGGGTGTGTCCTGGGGGGCGTTAGCCGGTTCTTTCCTGGCGCCTTTCCTGTACGCTTTGTACTCTAAAAGAGTGACCAAAGCTGCCTGCTGGGTATGTTTCCTCTTCAGCTCCGTGCTGATGGTGGCAAATATCTTCTTCCGGCCTTCTTTCCCGGTAATCATGCAGTCTCCCATCAACTGCGGCGCCATCGCCATGCTGGCAGGACTGGTGATCGTACCGGCGGTAAGCCTGTTCACGCCAAAGCCCGACAAAAAGCTTGTGGACAATGCCTTTGCCTGCTATGAGAAGAGGACCGAGGTAGCCCAGAAGACGGCTTTGGGGAAATGAAAGACAAAGGGCGAACCCTGGCACCAAAAACCTGCCAGGGTTCGCCTTTTAGCTATCTCTTGCCCTCAGACATATCCTCAGGCATATCCGATTTTTCCTGCAATTCCCTATTCACGCAAATCCCTATAGTTCTGCGGAACCCTCTACACGGGGACTGACCAATATGCCCGTAGGCGTCAGCTGATACTCATAAGCCCAGGCCTCATCCGTGGTACGCCATGCATTGGGACCGCACCAGCCCACAAATCCGCTGCAATTATGCAGCTGGCCAAAGGTATTCCTGCGGTTGCCAAAGGCACGCAGCTCCAGAACATGGCTGCCTTTTAGTACTTTTTCAAAGCTGACACGATAAGGACTCTTAAACAGGTCCCTGCTCTCCTGTCCGTCCAGAACCACCTCCACCAGCGGATTGCGGAACCGGGGCACCTGTACGGAAAGTGACCCGTCCTCAGGCAGTTCCACGGGAAGCCGGTAGACCAGGTTTCCGCCGTAGAAAGGAAGTCCCTGATAGCAGATATCCCCAAAGCCGATCTTTTCGGGAAGCTCTGTGATGACTGCGGTGCTTCCCTTTACATTGACGCCAAACTGCCCCAGCAGGAACATAGCCTCCAGGTTCACGCTCATATGGTAAGGCAGACAAGCCTCCAATCTGTTCTCGCCCTTTTTCAGACCGGGCAGAACCACCGTATGGATTTCCCTGTCCGTATAATAACCGGTAACCTGATGTTCTATCTTCTCCCCATTCCAGATCAGCTCCGTGATGGGCTCATTTTCCAGCGCAAGCTCAATCCGGTCCATAGCGATCTCGGAGGAGATTGTATAGCGCAGCGTTACTGTGTGTTCGTAAGAACGTTCGCCGTAGATCCAGGGCTGGGCATAGGCATCCTCTCTCAGAGGGTAGCCTGCTTCTCTGCGCAGGTTATTGTCCAGACGCAGGATTTCCTCTTTCGCTTTCCAGTCTCCCTGATCCAGCTTGTACTCAGCCATATCCAGTACAAGGACATTAGGCTCTTCCAGAGTAAACTCCACCAGCTCCGGTATGGCCGCCGGATAGCAGGTATGTTCTTCCCCGGAAGCTGTATCTGCAGCCGCTTCCCCGCGTCCGGGCTTCAGGCAGTAAAGGAAAGAGTCCTGGGCATAGGAAGTCACTTCCCACTGGGTTGCGCCATTTTCATACTCCGCCTGTACAGAAGCTATGGTGCCTTCCATAGCGTCATAGCATTCCACAGTCCAGTCTCCGGGCACACGGACGGTCCAATATTCTTTGGTCACATCATCCGGATTGCCGGGCCTTTCGGAATGGGCCAAAAACAGCCAGCGATTCTCGCCGTCCTGCCGCTGCTGGCTCAGCAGATTGGTGGATTTCATTCCGTTTCTGCCGCGTACGCTCACGGTTCTGTAAGGCTCCAGCGCCTCATGGACAGCCTGCTTTGTATAGGGCAGAAGCTCTCCCAGCCGGGCCAGTTCATCTTCTGCTGCCGGCAGTGCGTCTATATATTTGGGAACACTTCCCAGATAGATAATTTTCCCGCCTTTTTCTGCGAACTTCCGCAGACGCTCCACGGTATTTTTCCGGAGTGTGAGGCAATTGGGGACGACTACCACATCATAGCTCATGGCGCCTACGCCGAAGCCCTCTCCGTGGGCTCTTCTTCCATTATCTGCCTGCTCTTCCAGCAGAGACTCGCAGATAAAGTCGAAATCCAGCAGTCCATAGAGCAGCCAGGCAGTCAGACCGGAAAAATCTCTGTCCATTTCCGCCCGCTTCTCCCCTGTGGTCTCCTCGTTCCCCCATTTGAGCCAATAGGATTCGATTGGGTGTATCACGCCGATCTTCACAAAAGGATTTCCCCTCACCAGCGCGGTGTTGAGTCTGGAGAAATAATCCTCTATCCGCTTATATTTCCGGTACCAGGGAGACTGATAGCCGATGCAGGCGGGATAATCGCGCTTGGCCTCGCCCTCCATGGACACCCAGGTCAGGTGATGGACCCGGATGGTAACGCCTAACGCCGCCTGCCAGTCTCCGCCCAGCTTGTGGTTCCTGAAATCGAAATCCCAGTTCGTTACGCCGTACAGCTCGCTGAGCATGCCCTCTCTGGCATACTGATGCACCGCGCTCTGGGCCTGTTTGGCAGTGGTCAGTTCCCTGTTGTCGCAGAGCATATCGATTCCGGGCAGCTGGAAGCTGCGGTAGGAGCGCATTGCCTCACCCAGCGCTGCGGTCTGGCTCCACAGAGAGGGTTCTTCCATCATATGGCCCGTAAGCGCAAAGCCGTGGCTCTCGCACCATTTTCCGATCTGATCGGCAAAGGCCTGGGAAAAACGCTCCGCAACATGGTCATGATAATGATATCTGGTTACAGAGACAGGCGCTCCCTCCCTCTCCCAGAATACTTCCGGCAGACGGTCTAAAAAAGACTCTCCATAGGCCGCCTGATAGCTCTCTTCAAAATCATCCGTGTAGGGGATAAACTGCGTCGACCTGTCATCCGCTCTGCCCAGACGGCCCTTGTGTACAAATTGGGGTTCGTCTGTGAAAATCGACGGAATGTCCTTTCCAAAGGAATCTCCCAGCTTCCCCGCATATTTCTCATGAACTGTCTCCAGGAAAAATGCCATCGCCTTAGGATCCAGGGTATTGACATAGGCCTGATTGTTAAACCATGCGCTGTCGCCGAATACTTCAAGATAAGCGTACCAGGGTGTATAGCCCTCAGGAATTTCCCCGTCCTGTCCGAGCGCCACATAGTCGGTCATATTCCCTTTTTCGTTCAGCAGCACGCCATAGCGCATCAAAAATTTCCTGGAATCACTGCGGATCGCTCTGGCGGAAGAGGAAGCTTTTCCTCTCTCGTTTGGATACCCCTCTTTGATAGGCTCCGGAGAAAATACCAGGCAGCGCTGTCTGTACTCCTCGTGACAGGTCACGAGCCCTCCGCCGAAGCCGGATGGCCAGCGGTCCTCATCATACAGCCAGGTCAGCATATCTTTCCGGGCAAACTGGTCATGGGCGTAAGAAACCAGGTCAAGGAATTCCTCGCTCATGAACGGAATGTTCATTCCGGTACGGCTGTGGATATGGGCCCCGCCCATTCCCATTTCCCGCAGAGCCTCCGTCTGTTCCTCAATCTGTTTCTTTGTCACCTTGCAGTTCCAGGCCCAGAACGGTGTGCCGCGGTACTCGCTGGACGGATTCCGGAACAATTCCGGATCCAGTGTCGTTTCTCCTTTTCTTGGATATAGCATTTCATTACCCTCCTGCTTCTTTATATAGTATTTTTCCTATTGTTTTTCGATTGCTGATTTGTCTTAAAACAACATCCGCTCCATATATTCATCCGCAAAAAAAGGATTGGAGGAAAGTTCTACAATCTTCGCGCACTTTGCGTGGCTTTCGCAGACTTTTCTGTAGTCCGTATTCAGCAGAAGCATGGCAGCGCCGCTCAGCGCCGCATTGCCTATGACCCGGATGCACGGCAGCATTTCCTCCGGAAACAGGCCGATTTTCGCGGCATTTTCCACGTCCAAATAGCTGCCGAAGCCTCCGGCGATCAGAAGCTCCCGGACACTTTGCAGTTCCGCTGTGTGCAGCAGCGTCCGGATCCCGGCATGAATGGCGCTTTTTGCAAGCTGTACCATTCTTATGTCATTTTGCGTAAAGGTAACCGGTTCGCAGATCGGGGCGACCTCCTCTTCCAGGTAGCCTGTCTCGTCCATCTGACCGGTTTCCAACAGGCAGGCCACCGCGTCCACTACGCCGCTGCCGCAGACGCCTGCCGGCGCCGTATCGCCGATGACATGGGCCCTAAGCTTTCCGTCCCGCACAGTCACCCGGTCAATGGCGCCGGGATGTCCGCCCATTCCCATGGAGATTCCGGCTCCCTCAAAGGCCGGTCCCGCTGCGGTAGAGCAGCAATACAATTCTCCGGCATGCCATAGCGCCATCTCTCCATTGGTGCCGATATCCGCCAAAAGCCGGGTATCCCCGCTGTCCCAGAGGCCTCCCGCCAAAAGCGCCGTGATAAGATCCGCGCCGATAAATGCCGCCGCACAGGGCGCAAGATACACCGGCGTGCCGGGAGCTATGCAGGACAATGTAAGCTGATCTGCCGTGACTGTCTCTCCGAAGAGACGTTTCGCCGCAAAGGGCGCATGGGACAGCGGCTCCGTGGAGGTACCCGTGAGCAGATGGAGCATTACGGTATTTCCCGTCACCGCCAATCCGTCAATCTCTTCGGGCGCTATCCCTGCCTTTGCGGACAGTTCCTTTAACAGAGCCTCCAGGGCCTGGCGGATTGCCCGGGTAAGCCCGGGCCCGTCGCCTCTCAGATCGGCCTCTATACGGGAAATCACATCAGCGCCCCAGCCGGCCTGGGGATTCATCCCGCTGCCCTGGGCCAGGAGAGTTCCGCCTGTATCATAGAGTCTGGCCGCCAGCGTTGTGGTGCCGATATCCAGCACAAATCCGTAAGCGGAAAAAGCCGGCTTTAATGCAATATCCGGCATATCCCCCGCGGTGCGGATCTGTCCGTCTCCCAGGGAAATCAATTCCACCCTGCAATGCCCCTCCGCACTGGTGCAGCAGGCCAGCCGAATCCCCCGTTCCATATCCTCAGGGGACAAAAGCCGCCGCTCCTGCTCTGAAAGAGGACTTAAAGCTCCCGTTGCGATGACTCTGCATTTTCCGCAGCGGCCATGTCCTCCGCAGGGCATGGCCACCGCCTGCCTCTGAAAGCTTTCTGCCTGCCCTTTCCCGGCCAGCAAATCCCCCAGAATCGTCCCCGGCTCCGCCTCATAAGCAACTCCGTTTATCCTGACTTCTGCCATACATACCTCTTCATCCGAAATTTACATTAAGGAACAGAATATCCCTCCGAAATAGGTAACGGTATTCTGCCCGTTGATATACTTCATTCCGCACGCCGCCGCAAGCCTGGACACGTTGATTCCGTAAGCTTCCAGGGATGAAATGGCCAAATGCGGAAACCGGCAGGGATGATTGTCCACTCTGGCGCAGACGGGACAGATATGACAGCCTCCGGCACCCAGATGCAGGATACGCACAAAGGAATCCTCGCTTACGGCTTCCACGATTTTCCGGATAAGCGCGTTGTGCTTCCCGGCCGCTGCCTCCATTCCCTCTATGTCATAACTGTCTTCCAACATCCCTATGGTCTGATAGACCACCGCATAGTCAAAGGTCCGAATGGTCTCCATCAGAGTCTCAATATCCCCCGCATCCGGCGGACAGGTCCAGCATTTCCCATATTTTCCACAGGTATTCTGCCGGCACAGGCTCCGGAAGCCGGCGTCTGTCTCGACTTTGGAGACAGGAATCGCCGCCGCGTTGTCTGCGCCCTGTTCCAGAGCCAGCTTAACCAGATTATCTAAAATATCGGTATCAGTTATCTTTTTCATGACTCTGTCTCCTTATGGGTCAGACTTTGATCTTCTTGATTTCTTCGGCATAATACTGTACCAGCTCAAACTTGGAACCGGGCATAAGCCTGTGGTCCGGACAAGGGATAAAGCCTCCCAGCGATGCCAGACGCTGCATGCGCTTGATTTCTCCGTCCACTGCCGCCTTGTCCTTGCGGAAAGCTGTCTTGTCCATGCCCCCTACGCCCAGCATTCCCTTGCCGAACTTATTGCGGGCCGCCTCAAACTGATCGCCCCATACCCCTACCTCGATGGGGAACATGGTATTCACACCGTTTTCAAACCAGGTGGGCAAAAGCTTTTCGGTGACACCGTCGCAGTCCAGAGAGATAATATCGATTCCGTACTGCCGGCACAGCTCGTTTCGCTTCTTATAATGCTTGGCGCAGAGTTCGTCGAACAGATCCGGAGAAACCAATGGACCGTTTTTGAAGCAGATGTCCTCCCAGTAATGAGCGAAGTCGAACTTCGCGCCGGTCTCCAGAATCCTTTTGGCGCATTGGTACTGCATTTCCGCATAGGTATCCACAATGTCCGCAAACAGATCCTCATCTTCATCGTAAATCAGATAGCTCATGCCTATCACGGACACCATACTTCGGATATCGCCCAGCACACTTCCCAGAAACAGCCCCACCGGAAGATCAACAGGTCTTGTCTCGTTGAAATGCTTATAGTATTCCACATCCACGCGTTCAGGCGCATAGAGCATCCTGGGCTTGTATAAGGTCTCAAAGGCCTCCCTGTCTTTCAGCGTATAATCATCCTCCGAGGGGATGGATGTGATGCCGGGCTTAATGCGTTCAATCAATCCCACATTATTCTGAACACGCCGGGTGCCGTCCGGCAGTATCTCCAGAACCTTATACTCAAATGGCGGAAACAGACCGCTTTGGGCGCCGGTAGTCCTGGACCAGTTGAAATCCCAGCCGATCAGGCGGTCCAGCGCCTGATCTTTCTCGCTGCCGTCATAATTATCCTCCGCAAGTTCCTTAGGAATCTTACCCTGCTCGGCCCATTCTGTCAGCAATTCACCCCAATAGCCGAAATGAACCGCCGGAAAACGGTCTGCCGGACGAAAATGCAGAATGTTCATTGCACGTTCTCTGTTTGTCATATCAAACCTCATGCTTTCCCATAATAGTATTCCTTTACGGCTCCAAAAAAGGCGTCAATATTCTCCCATTTTGACATGGGCGGAATGTCACAGCCGGAGGAAATGACGAAGTTTTTGTAATGACAGCATGCTTCCATTACCTGCAGCGTTGCAGTCCGAACGGACTGGGGGGTACCGTGGCAAAACTGCCCTGCAGGGTCCACATTTCCCATAGCCACCGTCTGCTCCGGTATATGCGGAAGCATCTGTGCCATATCAATAGCATTTCCGAAATGATAGGCCGCGGATCCGGTGGACAGGATGGAATCTATCATCTGAATGGTGTTATTTCCGCAGTTATGATAGATGACGACAAAGTAGTCGTCCTGAACCGCATCCACTAACCGTTTTACATAAGGCGACGAGAACTCTTCCGCCAGAGCAGGCGACAGCAAACCTGTCACCGGCTCCGCAAGGACAATGCCATTGGCGCCTGCTTCCTTATAAGCCTTACAGTATTCTATCAGAAAAGCGGTAGCTTTCTCCATCACCAGATGTACCATATCCGGTTCGTCATAGCATTCCACCATGATTTCCGTCACATCCAGCAGGCGCGCCGCAAGGGAAAAAGGCCCGATTGCCCCTGCCAGAACCGGCCTGTCCGTGATCAGCTCCACGGCCTTTTTGATGGCATCCACATACAGGCCGCTTCTGGCGCTTCCCACTTCGGGTACCTTAAGCGCCCTTGCCTCCTCTTCGTTCTGTACGATTCTGCCTGTGACCGTGGGAACTTCCTCGTCGGATACCCGGATTGTGCTGCCGAAGCACTCCGCTTCCACCGAAAGGTCCATCAGGCTCACTGCCGCCGCCGCGTCGGTTCGCTGTGCCACCAGCTGCATCCCCTTAGCCTGCCTGTCACTGTCGGAAATCAGTTCTTTTACGCTGATGCCTAACAGCTGCACAGCCGGAAAGGAAAGAATCGGCATGGCCTTTTTCACCGGAGCAGTCCGCAGCTCCTCCAGCCATTTACGCATCTCTCTCTTCATACAGATACCTCACTCAAAGTTTCTCAAGCCTGCGCATAGCGCCACAGCGGCATCCGACGCACTGGCTGCGTCCGGAGTATATTTGTCCGCGCCGATCTTCCTACAGTACTCTTCCGTCACCGGCGCGCCGCCGATCATGATCTTCACCTTGTCCCGGATGCCTGCCTCTTGCGCTTTCTTCACCACTTCCTCCATAACGCCCATGGTGGTGGTCAAAAGCGCGGAGCAGCAGATGATCTGACAGTTCTGCTCAATGGCAGTCTGTACATAAGTCTCCGGAGCCACATCCGTACCCAGATCCACGACCTCCAGCCCTTTCCCTTCCATCATCATCTTCACCAGATTCTTGCCGATATCGTGCAGATCGCCCTGAACCGTGCCGATACAGACCTTACCCGTGGCCTTGACGCCTGCCTCAGCCATCAGAGGCTTTAAAATCTGGGCGCCCATGTTCATGGCCCTTGCGGCCACCAATACTTCGGGCACATAGACTTCATTGTTCTTGAACTTCTCGCCCACTACACCCATACCGTCCAGCAGGCCCTCGTTCAAAATCTGCTCTACGCTGATGCCCTCGTCCACTGCTTTCTGTACCAGCTCCTTTACGACTTTTGCTTTCCCGCGCTGCAGGTTCTCTGAAATTTCCGTTAAAATACTCATTTGGTTTTCTCCTTTTCTTTTTTCTCTATCAGGCATAATTTCGCTCATTTCCGTCCGATATCTGCTGGGCGTCACGGAATATGTGGCCTTAAACAGCTGATAGAAAGAGGGCACATCTTTCAGCCCGCATCCGTATACGATCTGCTCATTGGTCAGCTGTGTCTCCCGCAGCAGCCTGCAGGCCTGGCGCAGACGCACGCTTCTGAGATATTCCGAAAAATGCTCTCCCGTAACCCGAAAGAACAGCTTGCTCAGATAGGACTTGCTCAGAAACAAGGTATCCGCAATGCTTTCCAAGGTCAGCTCTTTCTCGCAGTAGCGCTCCATTACCATACGCATGGCAGTGGACACTGCCATCCTGTCCCTGGGCGTCATATCCGGATTTTCTGCAGATTCCGCCAGATGACGTCTGATGACGATCAAAAGCAGGATCAGCTGCGCTTTTACTGCCTCTTTCCATTCCGGATTCTTCTCCGCTGTCTCCTTTTCGATGGCCTGATAAATCCTTTTCACTTTCTCCATGGAACGGCTTTTCAGGTATACATAGGCCCACAGCAAATCCTCGTCAAAAATTCCATAGCAGAAACGGGGGCTGTCCGGAAAAGCCAGCTCCCCGTCAAACCAGTCATTTGCATCAAAAAGAAGATTATGAATGATGAGCTTATCCGCCTGATCTCTCACAAAATACTCATGAGGCACGCCTGCATTCAAAATATAGACATCTCCCTTTTTGCACGGAAAGACCTTGTTCCAAATGCGGTGGATGCCGCTGCCCTCCTGGATGATGCTCACTTCCAGGAATTCATGGAAATGCAGCTGGGACAGGGAAAAGTCAGGGTTGAATAAATTATCGCATGGAACCACATTCTGAAAGATGGGATTCTCTTTCAGCCACTCTTCTTTCTTCAGTTTTGAGGGCTGTCCGTCGAAATTTGCCATTCACATTTCCTCCGCTCCCCGAAAGCATTACTGTCTCGCCAGCCGGTAGATCAGATCATAGGCGAAAGCCAGATCCTCCATGGAACAATGGTTCTGCACGAAATGGGTGGTACAGCAGATCCAACGCTTCCCTCGCAGCAACCCAAAGACCCTGCGGATTTCCTCTTCCAGTCTGGCTCTGGGCAGGATGCCGATGGCGGACTGGACGCACACGCCGCCCAGGATGGCAAACCGGTCCGAATACTTCTCCAGCCAGGTCTCATAGGACATGCCGGCGCTCTCCTGCCAGGGATGCACCACGTCCAGCCCCAGCTGCACGATGCCGTCCGCCACTTTCATGATGCAGCCGTCGGAATGGAGACTTATGAATGCACCCCGGGAATGCACATAATCCACCACCCGCTTCATGTTGGGATAGATAATCTCCCGCCAGAGCGAGGGATTGAACATCAGGTCTTTCTGAGCCCCCCAGTCGTCGGAGATATGAATCATGTCAATCCCCAGATCAATACAGTGCCCGGCAAAGCGGATGGTCCAATCGGCTTGGCGGCGGTACAGCTCTTCCAATTCCTCCGGGTACATGGCAAGGTACAGCAGCTGATTCTCAATGCCGAACACGCTGTTGAACTGCTCGAAAAAACCGGGAGTCTGGACATAGCAGAAACGTCCCCTCTCCTTATGAAAACGCAGAGCTTCCTCCAGTCCCCTGTAATCCGCTGTCCTGTCCGGAGAATCAAAGATATCCTCCTCTGTCAGCAGGTCCGGCGTCATCTCCTCGTTTTTGGCCCGTACCCTGTCCAGGACATCCCCTTTAAAAGTATCCGGGCCGCCGAAGAGATGGGCCATATCAAATTCATACTTATCTTCAAACGCGGCCACGGATCCCCATACATCCCTGATCTCTTTCTCCAGATTGGCCGAAACCCAGCCATAAATCGGCTGTCTGTCTGCGGGCTTTCCCTGTATGACGTTGCGGACTCTTTCGGTGCTATTCATAGGTTTTCCTCCATTGGCAGGATTTCTATTGGAGTGCATTTCTTCCATGGAATGCTTTTCTTCCATGGGATGCTTTTCTTCCATTAACATAGCACAAAAACAGCGGAAACAAAATAGGGCTTAAATGCCTTTTAAGCCAAAGTCAGGAAACAAAACCACATACTTCACTATCCTATCCGGATCTCCAGCGCTTCCAGCAGGCCCTGGGGATAGAGCAGATAGGCGTCGCGCCATCGCTCTCCTGTGGTCATAAAATTCCCCGGGCCATAGTCCGGCCACTCCTTTGGATATTGATGAAGGGGGCCAAAGGTATTCCGTCTTGTCAGCACCACCTCAATGCTGCGCAAATCCGTCACAACAGCCTGATAGGGAGGAAATGCGATGACGGCGTCGTCTTTTGCGTGAAGCTTTACAAGGGAGCCTCCGAAGCCGCAGACCTTTACGCCCACAGGGCGGTCCTTTCGGCTGTCTGCATCCTCCATCTCATAGACTACGCTTCCCGAATAAAAGGGCAGTCCCTGGGCTGTAATGTCTCCGATCATAAGTGTTTCCGGAAGTGTAGTGATGGTTCTTTTGTCTTCCTCTGCTTTTACGCCGAAGTCTCCCAGCAGATAAGCGGCCTCTATGCCGGATGTGGCATAGTAATCCAGGAAAATCGTGATTGTATTGCGGCCTGTTGTCAGAACCCCTGCAGGAATCTTCAGTTCATCAAAGCAAATATCCACCCACTTGCCGCTGCCGGTCAGGGAAATTTCTTCCCCGTTTACCAGGATCCGGCGGATATGCGCCAAATCCTCCACTGCCAGCCGGATGTCTCCCGGCGTCTTTTCTATTTCCACGTCATATTCCAGGGAAATCGAAGATAAGAGCGTCGTATTTCCGCCCTTGTATTTTATCTGATACCAGGGCTGCAGCATATCACCGCTCCGATAGGGAATGCCTAAAATATCCCGCAGGGCTCTGTCCGCTTTCAGCACTTCTGTCCGGGGGATTGCATTTCCTTTGTCATTGGCAACGGACACCATATCCAGCACGCAGATATTGGGCTCTGTCAGACGATACCGGAAAGTATCCAGCAGCTTTACGGGCTCCCCGCCTGGAAAGCATTCCGTATCCGGCAGTTCACGCCGTCTGTCTGCCAGGAGGAAAATGCGTTCCCCGCCCTTTTCCAGATCCATGGTCAGAAGAATCCTTCCGTCCAGTTCTCGGAAAACAGGTCTGGTTACCTTGCCGCTTCTGGCATCCCACAGCTCCGGATATGCTCCGGTGCCCAGGTCTATAGTGACATCGTCGTAGTCTTTTTCCCGATTCACATTCAAGAGCATTACCATACGGCCGCCCTCCACCCGGAAAGACTGTACAAAAAGATTCTTTTTCAGATCTTCTTTTTCAGGGCCGTCTACTATCCGGACTTCCGTTCCGCTTTTTGCAGCCTGTGCTATCGCTTTCTCTTCAAATGCCACGCGGGTGCATTTTTCAGCCAGCTTTTGGGCCTGGTTTGAGGGCAGCGCGTCCACATAAGCCGGAGCGTCCCCTGCAAAGATGACTACCCCGCCCCGGGCCGCAAAGGATTCCAAAAGCGCAAGCGTGCCTGCGCGCAGGGTGTCCATGCCGGCCACGAGAACCTTGCGGTAGGCGCATCCGCCCACATATAACACGCCGTTCTCCACTTTTCCGTGGCGTGCCATGATATCCTCTTCCCCGTAATCGAAATCAATCTGATTGCCGGAAAGAATGTGGAACAGGGCGGTATATTGCTGCTCTAAGCGCTGGATTTCGCTGTCCGTGGTGGAGAGGCCGCGAAAAGCCCCACTGTAACTCCTGGCCCAAACACTCTCAATGGGATTGAGAACCAGCAGGTCGCACTCGGGCTTTCCGCCGTGCACCGCGGCATGTATTCTGGAAAAGTAGTCTTCCACATAATGATACTCCCGGTACCAGGAGGACTGATGCAGAATGCTGGCCGGAAAATCCCTTTTGGCCTCGCCTTTCATGGTATACCAGGACAGATGGGGGCATCTTAGGTTCACGCCGAACAATGCCTGCCAATCGCCTATATTCTTGTAGGATTCAAAATTTATCTGCCATCCCGTGCATCCATAGAGCTCGGACAATACCCATTCCTTGTTTAATTGTCTGGCCACGGAGACCACCTGTTTTACCACCCAGTAGCACCTGTTTCCCTCAGTGAGCACATCCACTCCGGGATAATCCATGTACTCATAGAACCGCATGAGGGAGCCCTGCATGAGAGACTGACAGCAGAGGGAGTCTTCATGGAGCACATGTCCCGTGAAGAGCAGGCCGTTTTCCCGGCACCAATTCTGAATGGGAATGGCAAACCGTTCGAGGAAAAGCTCCTGGCACAGTTCAAAATAATCTCTTGTGACCCTGGACAGTTCATTTTCTTTCCTGCGGAGGAATAGCTCAGGCAGACGGTCTTTCAGACTGTAGCCAAAGCGCTTCTCAAATTCCGGGAACAGATCCGGCGTATAGGGCACCGCATTCACTTCCCCCTCCGCGAAATTGGTAAATACGCCGCCTCTGTGGGGTTCGTCCGTGAAAATACCGTAGATTTCCTTTCCGAATCTGTCACCGCATTTTTCTTTGTATTTCTCATGAGTGACCCTTATGTATTCCTCCGTGGCCTCCCTGTACATGGTGTTCAAATAGCTGTAGCCGTTATAATTGTCCCTGCACACACTGTAGCGGGTACGAAATTCTATGGCCGTCTCCCCTTTCGCCAGGGCATCTCCTGCCTGCAGCAGCCTCTTTTGGGAGAAGATTTTGTCAGGGCATCCCGCTTCGTCCGTTCCCATGGTGCAGGCATAGACGGCGACCACATTCCCGTCCGGCTGCCAGGCGCTCCAGGCATCCTCTGTCAGAAAGTTCATCTCCAGGAACATGGCCCGGTACTTCTCTTCTTTTGTCGCCATGCCTCCGGCGCTTCCGGAAGGCCAGCGGTCCTCATCGTAGAGCCAGGATTCCATTCCGGCTTTCCGGCCGTAATCCGCGCAGCTGTTGGTCAGATCAAACCATTCCTCGCCGAGGTATTCTGTCTCCAGCCCGGTGCGGGAGTGCATAAAATATCCCCCGAAGCCCATCTCCTTGAAGACGTCTACCTGACGGCATAATTCCGCTTCCTCCAATTTGCCGTTCCAGGACCAGAACGGCTTCCCGCGATATTCTCTTGTGGGATTCTCGAATAATTCCTGTCTCTTTGCCAGCTCCATACCGTTTTCCTCCATATTGTGTTTTCCTCGCTTAGCGGCAGCCTTTTTCCGTACTAAATATCCAGACCTTTCCTCGGTCTGCAATTCGTTCAAAATCAATATGCGTATCCGTCCGGATAAAGTATACGGAATTTACTATCTGCTTTTGGGGTTATTATATCCAAGGTCCGCACAAAAAGCAATCTATCCATATTTTTGATTTGGTATGAAAATTGTGTATAAAGCCTGGTTTTTCAGCCGCATCCCATATCCCGCTTCAGCCCTTCGAAATCAAGATAATCCTCAATGAACTGCTTGCGCAAAAGCTCCAGAGGAATGAACTCATTGTACTTTCCGTTGATCTGAATTTTATCCGGCAGGGGCAGGCTGTAGAGATCCAGATCGGAATGCAGGATATCCATGACAATATCCGCCAGCTCCTCCTTGCTACCGTCAAAGATCACCTCCAGATACAGGCTGGTGCTCCAGGGAATCTTCGTCTTGATCTTACGCTGCAACAGCGCATAATACAGCGTCACAAGCTGCCTGGTTCCAATCCATGGAAAGATGGCAAATTTCTGTTTGGACAGCTCTGTCACCAGATTGTCCAAAATGCCGCTGTTGCGGGCAATGTACTGAATTTCGGTAAGGCGCTCTTTACACCTGTCGCTTAAGTAGGGATAAGGGTCATCCTGCTCCATGACGCTGCGCACTTTCCGAACCAGCACCGTGTGGAATTCCGCCTCAAAATCCCGATCCCAGTCCACCACAGAGATACCCGGCACTTTCTTTACGAAAATCACTTTAGACTTTACATTGATGTCCACGGTCTCCCAGGACATGCCTGCCAGCGCAAAGCGTGTCCCCACGGGATAAGTTTTGTCCACCGTGCCTATAGTGCGGTTTTCCTCTTTCACCAGGAAATACTCAGGCGCCAGGAATACCGTCAGAAATTTGTGACTGTTTACTTCTCTCTCCCCGGCCCGGCCAATCAACAGCCCCCCATGTTCCGAGCGCTCCAGCTGCTCAATATAAATCAGATGCTGCAAGAGCCTCTTGTAGTCCTCCTGGGGGATTTTTTGAAAGGCGCCTAAACTGAGCACGGCCTGGGCCAGCCCTGCAGGAGACATCTCCCCATTACTTTTCAGACAGCTCATGGTCTGGTGATAGAGCAGATTGTAAGCATGATGCCTGGGCGGAATGGGCTCTATCCAGTGCTCTCTCAGATAGAGCTCTATGATGGCGATGGTCCGGATAAATTCCCAGTTAATGGGGCCCAGAATATCCGAGGAATTAATTTTAATACTTTCTACAAAAGTAAACAGAAGCTGGGGCACCTGGCCTCTGCGCCCACAGCGGCCCAGCCTTTGGGCAAAGCTGGACACATTCAGGGGCGCGCCTATCTGCACTGCCTGGTCCAGGGAACCGATATCGATCCCAAGCTCCAAGGTCACGGTAGCCCCGGTGACGATTTTTTCATCGGCGGATTTCATCTCATCCTCCGTAGTCTCACGCAGCAGCGCGGACACATTGCCATGATGGACCCGGTACACATCCGGCGCCTTGTTCTTCAGGGCGATGGCCCGCAGATTGGCCATGATAAACTCTATCTCTTCCCTGCTGTTGGCGAAAATGATAGTCTTCTTGTCCAGAGTCTGGCGGAACAGATATTCATAGTGTTCCCTGTCTCCGATGTCCCCGCCGGTGTCCACATCCACCACATTCAGGCTGCCGTCCCGCTCCACGAAGTCGCGCTTGTCCGAATAATTTACAAAGCGCTCAATGTGCAGGCGCACCCGTTTCTTCCCCTCATTGGCCACAGGCGCGGCGCACTCCCTGCCGGTACCGGTATTCAGCCAGTTCTTCGCCAGGGAAACGTCTCCTAATGTGGCGGAGAGGCCGATTCTGCGGGGATTGACCCCCGTGAGGGCTTTCAGCCGCTCCAGAACGCACAGAAGCTGCAGGCCCCTTTCATCCCGCATGAAATAATGGACCTCATCGATAATCACAAAGCGCAGATCCGAAAACATGGACAGACAGGCTCCCCGCTTATTGGTAATCAGACTTTCCAGGGATTCCGGCGTGATCTGCAGGATTCCCTCCGGATGCTTGATCAGACGGTCCTTTTTATCCACGGAGGCGTCCCCGTGCCATTTTGTGACAGGGATATTGGAGTCTAAAAGCATCTGCTCCAAACGCTTGAACTGATCGTTAATCAGAGCTTTTAACGGTGAAATGTACATGACGCCGACAGAGCGTGCCGGACGCTCATAATATAAAGTCAGCACAGGAAGAAAAGCGGCCTCCGTCTTGCCGGAAGCCGTGCCGGAGGACAGCAATAGATTGTCGTCACTGTCGAAAATGACCTCACAGGCCGCCACCTGATTCCCCCGCAGCTCCTCCCATTTATTCTCATAGATAAAATCCTGTATAAAAGGCGCAAGCCTGTTGAAAACGTTCATTCCCTGCCTCCCCTGAATGTCCATGCAGTCCCTGTGCCAATCCCTAATGTCAATCCTTTTAACCGTGCCTTGACAGCCGTCAGTGTCTTTTCCGGTTCGATTTCGTCCCAGTCCATACATTTCTCCTTTTGCTTCCGCATATCAGCACCTGCCCATCCCTTATGCCAGACCTGTCCTAGATTTCAAACTCCCGGAACTCATCATGGATTTCCTCCTCTGAAATGCCGCCCTTTGCCATCTCAAAGCTGTTGTCCCCCAGAATCTCAGCTACGGTCTTCTGGGGATTCTGATATAAGATATTGATCAGCTCTATAAAATCGCGGATGATCTCCCGGGGGGTGATATGGGTCTCGGCGCCTACTCGGTTGTATTCCACAGTCAGGAAATAGACCAAATCCTCCTGGGTCAATGCCGGGATATATTTATATAATCCGGCGTGGATATTCTGAAGCTTCTCGATGAGAATGTACATCTCCTCCTGGTTCAGCATCTGAAGCCGGATAATGGGCGCGGACAAATCCTTTACGTCCGCTGTGGCGAAATGCCCCTCCGCCAGTCTGGAACGAAGCGCCTCGTAGCTGAATACCCCCTTATACTTATCCTCAATGCACTGGGGCGTGCCGCCCATAAGGAAGCCGATATGCTGCGCCTTTCCCTGAAGCACATCATTGTACATGGTGAGTATCTTCTCGTAATTGTTGGCCCTGGTGATGGAATTGGGAATCTTAAAGATATTCACCAGTTCGTCAATGATCACCAGCATTCCCTTGTAACCTGCGCCTACCAAAAAAGCGGCAAAAATTTTCAGGAAATCATACCAGGTTTCGTCTGTGACAATGAAATTGATGCCCAAGTCCTCTTTGGCCTCTCTCCGGGTAGGATATTCCCCGCGAAACCACCGCAGCACATTGGACTTCAGGGCGGTATCATCATTTCGATAGGCTTTCCAGTAAAGGACCACAGCTTTTGCGAATTCAAAGCCGTTTACCATTCCCTCCAGGGAACCTGCCACCGCATAAATCTCCCGCTCCACTTCCCTGTCAAATGCCTCTTCACCGGCATTCTCCTGTGGGCCCGCTCCTGTCCGTGAAAGCTGTGGGTCTGCCGCCGTATCTTTTGAGGCTTCCGTCAAGGGTTGGTCCAGGCTTCTGTCCGTTTTGCTCATAGATGCTTCTACAGGATGGCTTCCTGGTATCTCTTTGTCTTCCCCTGACAGAAGCCTCATCCTGACAGAAGCCTGGATGCCGGAGATCCACTTCTCCAGGATCAGCGGCAGCGCGCCGCCGTCAGGCTTTGATTTTGTGGAAAGATTTTTAATGAGCTCTTTATAAGTAGCCAGACCCTGCCCTTTCGTTCCGGCAAACCGGCGCTCCGGGGAGAGATCCGCGTCCACCACCGCAAAGCCTTTGGCCGTGGCGTAATTGCGGATGGTCTGGAGCAGGAAGCTTTTGCCGCTGCCGTATTTTCCCACAATGAAACGGAAAGACGCGCCTCCCTCCTCTATCATTTCAATATCGTGCAGGATCGCCTGGATTTCCTGGGTGCGGCCCACCGTAATGTATTCCAGCCCTGCCCTGGGCACCACGCCGCCTTTCAGGGCATTGATCAATATATTGGCAATTCTTGTAGGTACCTGTTTCGTCATAGGGATTCCACCATTCCTTTTACCTGCTCTCTATAATCCTCATAAATTTCAAAGTCATCGCCCAGGATGCTGTCGCCCACAAAGTCCATGCTTTTTTCATTGATGCCGTCCATGAGAACTTCCAGCATGACGCTGTGGGCATCCGCAAATTTCTTGATATCCGCGCCTCCGCTTATGGCAAGCACCAGGGCGCCCTGCTGGATTTCCGTCAAGTTCTCCCACAGGTCGGCCCACTCGTCAGCATGTTCCCGGGCCGGGGAACTGATCTGCCAGTCTGGCGTTTTTGCCTGGGGCAATGACTGTGGGATTGGCCGCAGACTTGCCCGCGAGTCGTCTGCACTTCCCCGAGGGGACGTATGCAAGTCCGTTATGTCAGCTTCTTCCTGTACGGCAGGCGAGCCTGTCCCTATGGATTGCAAAGGCATCTGTAAGGCGGTTTTGCTTCCCGGCGTAACTGCCTGCAGCCCATTCTGCCCAGCAGCCTTATCAGACAGACTTCCATCAGGCGGCCTCTCTTCCGTCCCGGAATCCTCCAAAGCCCCTGAAGAATCCAAAGCCCCCGATAAATTCTCCTCCGACACAATCAGTCTCTCCTGGGTTGCCAGGGCTTCCCGCCGAATCTTCTCAAGCATGGCGCTGTCCACTTTGACCACTGTCTTCGTGGCCTCCTTGTAAAAGGCTTCCGTCGCCTGGGTGATCACTGCTTCCGGAGAGATTCCGTCCTTTTGCAGTTCCTGAACCAGCATGGGGCTGAGAGTGCCTATATTGGCGGAAAGCTTATGTCTGTACTTGGTCAGCCGCCGCAGAACCGCCTCCATCTGCTTCATGGTATACCCGATCAGCTGCTTCCCGCTCTCTGTGGTGATCGTCGTACTGAATGTCCAGCGATTGTCAATGCACAGATAGATTTCCTTTTCCGAGAGCACTACCCGCCTGTCCGGCTGGCGCAACGCAGGGTAAAATAATGCCCCCTGAAAGGGCATCCACACGGACATATTCTTTGTGGGGTGAAAAACATAATCCTCCAGTTCCACATGGCTTTGGGCAAAAGCCTGACATAGCCTGCCCATAACGAACCGGAAGCAGTCTCTGATCAGTTCCGCCCTTTCTTCCGTGAAAAAAACGGATTTCCGAATGTCGTATTTGGAAATGGCGCAATACAGATCAAAATCGTCTTCCGGGGCAAACAGCTTCGGATAGTGGGGACTCAGATTGTGTCGTTGGACGAAGTCCCGAAACGACCAGGGAAGCTCATAGTAGATATGGTAATCCTTCAGCCATCTCAGCACATATTTATCAATGGATTCATCATAGACCCGGTAGGCATCCCAAAGAAGCATCAGCCTTTCCATCCCCTCTTGGGGACTTTCCACACCGATGTTGTTCAGCAGTTCATAGAGATACAGAAATACATAGGACAGAGAGGTCTGCAGAATATCTCCCTGCCGAACCTTTGTGCGCCAGGTAAAATAGGTCCGCAGCTGTCCGTAGCCCATCATCTGGTAAGTGGGAAAATAGGCCGAATAGGGCAGGTTCCTGTCGCAGCTATCCTCGAAATCTTTCATGAACATACCCTGTCTGTACAGGAGCCTTGCGTTCTCCTGCTGAATCCGCTTATCGTAGAATTTTGAATTGCTGAAAGTCAGACAGCGGCTTTCCCTTGCGATATCCCGCATCTGATTAAATCTCTCCCGCACGGGATCCGCCTCTCTGGGCGGAGGCTGGATTTTAGCGGACTTTAATACAAACTTTCCCACCCCCGGCATAGGACAGGAATCGTATTCGATTTCATAATAGGGAGTCTCCTCTGTCTGCTTTTGCGCCACATTACTTTCTTCCATGGACGGTTCTTCCCGGACTGTCTGCTCCTGAATCTGCTCGAACAGCCGGAACGCTTCGTACTCCTTATCGTATTTGCCCATCGCTTCCCCCAACAATAGCCAGAACAATTACTGTTTCCAAACATTTGTTCCATTGTATCAAATATAGACTGGTTCGTCAATCAAAAAAATACTTGACTCTGACCTTACGTCATAGCTTATAATGAATTTCACACGGAGGGAGAAAAGATGCGGACAGTAAACGAAATCAGTAAAATCACAGGAGTAAGCGTGCGCACGCTTCATTACTATGATGCCATCGATCTGCTGAAACCCAGCAAAATAACCGAGGCAGGCTACCGCCTGTATGACGATACAGCCTTAAGCCGTTTACAGAATATCCTGCTGTTCCGCGAGCTGCAGTTTCCGTTAAAAGAGATTAAAACCATTCTGGACAGCCCTGCATATGACCCGGCAGAGGCTTTGAACCAGCAGATTCATTTGCTGGAACTGCAGAAAAAGCATATTGAGAATATGATTGCTCTCGCCCGTGAAATACAATTGAAAGGAGTAGATCATATGAGTTTTGAGGCATTTCGGAAAGATGATATGGAACAATACGCGGCAGAAGTCAAAGAAAGATGGGGCGCCGGCGCAGCCTATGCGGAATATACCCAAAGGGCCGGTCAGAAAAGCGGCCGGGAAAAACAGGAGGCGAACGAGCGGTTGCTGGCTGTTTTCTCGGAGTTGGGGGAACTGAAGTCCCTGCCCCCTGAAGACAGAACCGTCCAGGAAAAAATCGCTTCCCTGCAGCAGCACATTACGGAGAATTACTATACCTGTACCAATGAAATTCTGAAAGGACTGGGACAGATGTACATTTGCGATGAGCGCATGAGGTGCAATATCGACCAGGCCGGAGGAGAAGGCACGGCGGAATTCGCGGCAAAAGCCATTTCCGTATACTGTGCTTGATTTACTGACAGCTAACCGCCTGAGGAGAGCAATCTCTTCAGGCGGTTACAATGTCAGTGCGGATATTTTACTCATTCCATCTGTCGCAGACAAGCTCGACATAAACATCAGTGCTTTGCTTGGCCGGGAAGATGTCTCTCTCTCACTAGAAATATAACTTTCACTTGTCGCAGCCGCAGTCCGGCTTGTCATCACAGCTCTCGCATTTGTCAAAAGCAGGGTTAAACGCGTAGAAGTTTCTGCTGTCCAGCCTATCCTGCACCATGCGCAGGGCTTCGCCGAATCTCTGGAAATGCACCACCTCCCGCATGCGCAGGAACTTGATGGGTTCGCAGACATCAGGGTCTTTTACCAACCGTAGAATGTTGTCGTAGGTGGCGCGGGCCTTTTGCTCCGCCGCCATATCCTCCATCAGGTCAGTTATCGGGTCGCCCTTTACCTGAAATTCACAGGCATTAAAAGGTACTCCCCCCGCCGCCTGAGGCCATACGCCGATGGTATGATCCACATAGTAATTCGCAAAGCCGCTCTTCTCAATCTCCTCCATGGAAAGATTTCTCGTCAATTGATGAACGATAGAGGCAACCATCTCCAGGTGGGCCAGCTCTTCCGTACCGATATCCGTCAGCACCCCGGCCACCTCTCTGTAGGGTATAGAATAGCGCTGGGACAGGTAACGCATACTGGCGCCCATCTCTCCGTCCGGCCCGCCGTACTGCGAGATAATCGCCTGTGCAAGCTTCGCGTTGGGTTCCTTGATATTCACAGGAAATTGCAATCTCTTCTCATAACTCCACATTTACGCACACGCTCCTTCCCAGGGCAGGGGCGCTGCCCCCCATCTCCATTCTTTGCCGCTCTCGGCATATCTGGTGTTTAGCGGATAATATTTCTGGGAAAATTCTTTCTCCATCTGGAGCTTGATCCGGTTGTAATGGTTGAAGTATTCCATTGCTTTACAGTCATGGGGATGAGTGTCCAGGTACAGAACCAGTTCTGTCAGGACGAAATCCGCGATTCCAATGTCTCTCAAAAGCTGCTCTCTGTCTCCCATTATACGCATCTCCTTCCTGTGAAAGGTTTATCCAGTTCCGGGAATATCGTTCCCGCACAATACCCTTTCTCCAAGTCATCATACAGCCTTTCGAATTTCTGCCAGGGCACATAGGCCATTGCAATCGGGAAGTCTTCAAAATTGTCGTCTTTCCAATGTTCGTGCATTTTGAGTCCTTTCATAGCTTTATGTTCGCTTGCTATTATGATATGAAAAAGATAAAAAAATGTGAGAAAGAAAGTATGAATAAGGGAATGAGACGTTTCTGCCCCATAGAAAAAGCCACCATGCGCAGAATTTCCGCTTTGGCGGCAATCCTTGCATGGCGGCTTTCGACATCTCTATCTGGACTCTCCCATAAAGAACAGCGCAATGGTTCCGGGGCCGGAATGGGCTCCTATCGTAGGACCAATGTGATTGATGAGGAAATTCCGGAATCCGAACCTCTCCTGAATCAGATCCCTGACATATTCCGCATCCTCCAGGGCGTCCCCATGGCTGATGAACACATAATCCTCCCTGTTTTCCTCTGCCCAGGAACCCATTTTCTCACCCATGTAATCCACCAGGGTGCTTAAAGATTTTTTGCGCCCTCTGACCTTGCCGATGAGAATCAGATGCCCCTCATCGTCCACATGAAGCTTGGGCTTGATGGAAATCATGGTTCCCAATACTGCCGCGGTCTTGCTGACACGCCCGCCCCGGTAGAGGTGGAACAGGTCGTCTACCGTAAATACATGTGTGAAATTCAGCACATGATCCGTCAGCCAATTTGCGGTCTCCTCCATGGATTTTCCTGCATCCCGCATTCTGACGGCCTTATGTACGAACAGGCCCTCTCCCAAGGATGCCCCCAGACTGTCCACCACCATTATTTTTACGTCGGGACGCTCTTCCATCAGTTCCTGCGCTGCCATGCGGATATTGTTGCAGGTGCCGCTTAAGCCGGAGGAAAAAGCCAGATACAGGATTTCCCTCTCCGGGCAGTCCCGAATATACGCCTCCAACTGCTCTTTGGCCTCGGCAGGATTGATCTGGGAAGTGGTGGGCATCTTGCCCTCCTCCCGCATGAAAGCATAGAACCGCTTCCAGTCCAGCTGCCTATCCCTGCCATAGGTAATCCCGTCAAGTATATAGCTAATAGGCAGGCAGCCTACATTGTGCTCCTTTAAATAAGCTTCCGGCAGATCTGTGGTACTGTCAGTAATGATTTTGAACATACGATACCCTTGCCTTTCCTTTATCAATTCTTTTAACAATTTGTTTTGACTTTACCACAAAATACGACATATGTCAAATTTACCTGCCGTCAGACAATTTTGTTCCGAAGCGGACCCGAAACGGAGACCTGAAACGGGAAGAACCGCCCTTACTGGGGCGGTTCTTCCCGTTTCGTTCCATTGGCCAGTGCGGCCTTTCCTGCCAGAAAACCGGACAAAACCGCCTGGAGATCCACTCCCGTGGATTCTTTCAGTCCGTCCGTCACCTGTACAACGGTACCCATGATATCTTTCATGAGCTTTGTGGAATTACCGTCGCCGTACATGGTGATCTTATCAACGCTTGCAAGGGGCTCCGCGGCGTTTTTGACTACTTCGGGCAATGCCTTAAAGTACATTTCCAATACGGCGGCCTCTCCCATTTTCGCCATGGCTTCCGCCTTTTTCTCAATCCCCTCCGCTTCCGCCACGGCCTTTGCACGGATTGCCTCCGCTTCCGCCAGGCCTCTGGTGCGGATACCGTCAGCTTCCTGCTCCATGGTATAGCGCTTTGCCTCGGCCTGGGCTTTCATGGCCTCCGCTTCTTTCTCGGTCTCGAACTTTTTGGCCTCCGCTTCCCGCTGGCGCTCATACAGACTTGCGTCCGCCTGCTGCTGTTTCGCAAATCTGTCCGCCTCGGCTTTTTTCTTAACCTGCGCGTCCAGGGACTGTTCCATGACCTCCGCTTCCCGCTGCTTTAATTGGATTTCTTTCTCCTGTTTTGCAATGTTGGCGTTGGCTGTGGTAATCTCAACGGTTTTTCGCTGTTCCTCCTCCTGAATGCGGTATGCCGCGTCGGCCTCCGCCTGTTTGATATCGGCCTCCCGCTTCAACTCGGCTTTGCGTATAGCCAGGTCGTTTTGCTTCTTGGCAATCTCCGTGGCCGCATTTACCTCCGCCTCATTGGATTCCCGCTTGGCATTGGCCTGAGCCTTTGCAATCTCTTTCTCGCTCTCTGCCCGGGAAATGGCTGCGTTCTTCTGAATCTTGACGATATTGTCCACACCCAGATTCTCGATGACACCGTTCCCGTCCACAAAATTCTGGACGTTGAAACTGATAATGTCCAGTCCCATGGCCGCCAGATCCGGCTCTGCGTTTTCTTTTACCAAAGTGGCGAATTTCTGTCTGTCGGAAACCATCTCCTCCAGGGCCATTTTCCCTACGATTTCACGGACATTGCCCTCCAGCACTTCTCTGGACACGCGTCCGATGTACTCCGCATTTTTGTTCAGGAAGTTCTGGGCCGCCAGCTTCAGGCGTTCTTCGTTGTCACTGATTTTGACGTTTACAGTGGCATCTACATTGATATTTATGTAGTCTGCTGTGGGAACGGCATTGGAGGTCTTCACATCAATGGGAATCAGTTGGAGGTTCAGTTCATCCTTTCTCTCCAGAAAAGGAATCTTGATGCCTGCTTTTCCGATGAGTACCTTGGGATTCTTTCGAAGGCCCGAAATAATCATTGCCGTGTCCGGGGGCGCTTTCACATACCCCGTCAGGAAGATCAAAAACAACAATACCACAACTACACTCAGGATTACCGCCAATATGGGAACTCCTCCGATTCCCATGCCGGAAACCACACCGGGAACCATCATGTCCAATACAACTTTTACCATACCTATTCTCCTTTCCGTATATTATATCCCTCAAAGTTGCTTTTCAACCCTGTTCTTATTATATAACGGAAGTTTTCCAGCCGCAAGCCGCAATCTCATACAATATGCTTTCCTACCGATGAGGAAATTGCACGTTAAGATCTCTGTAGCTTTCTTTGTCTTCGTGCAAGCCTTTCGACTATATCATTGTCTTCAGCAAAGGCAGCGTCATCCGGCATTGGAGCAATGATGCCCCTGTGGCGGGTGCGGAGGGAAAGTATCATGAGCTGTGGCAGGCCCGTACTATGACGATGCCAGGCCCGGTGCTCTGGTGTAAAAATGGTGTAAAATCATATTGGGAGCTGGCAAAAAGCCCTGTCCATCTGGCATACAGCCGAAAGACAGGACTTATTTTCACACAACAGCATTTCCGAGGAAGATGGTCATTCCCCCTCTTTCATAGCTCCCGGCAGCCGCATCCGGAACAGCTTGCTCTTCAATGCTTTCCAGTTAAAGGGGAACAGCGGGTACAGGTAGCTCCTGTGGGACACCGTCCGGTTGCAGCCAATGGCCAGCAGGGACAATAGTATCCCGCCGATATATCCCCACAGGTTGAACCACTGTGCGAGCAGCAGGGTGATGATGCGCAGGAACTTCAGGGCGTACCCCAGTTCGTAGTTGGACTGGGTGTAGTTGGCGATGGCCACGAATGCCATGTACAGCATGACCTCGGAGGAGAACCACCCACTGTTCACCGAGAACTCCCCCAGCACCAGCGCCGCCATGACGCTTAGGGGAGTGCTGAGCATGTTGGGGGTGTTGATAGCCGCCAGCTTCAGTCCGTCTATGGCCAGCTCCAGTACCAGGAACTGCCATATCAGAGGGAGGTTGGGCTCCTCCTGGAGCATGATGAATGAAAAGCTCTCCGGAATCCACTGGGGATTGTTCATCATCAGCAGGAAAGTGGGTGTGACCAGGTAAGTCAATATGGAAATCAGGAACCTGGTCATCCGCAGATAAGTGCCCGTTACCGGCGGGAAATAGTAATCGTCCGCCTCCTCTATCACGTCGAATATGGTGGTGGGCAGGATCATGGCCGAGGGGGAATTGTCCACCAGTATGACGATATTCCCCTCCAGCACCTGGGCGGACGCCGAGTCGGGCCGCTCCGTGTACTTGAACTTGGGGAAAGGATTGTACCATTTCCGCTGATACAGGCATTCCGCCAGGGATTCCTGGTTCATGGTCAGGGAGTCCGCTTTGATGTCCTGGATCTTCCGCCTGATTTCATCCAGGAAGACATGGTCCACCCTGCCTTTCATGTAGCAGAGGGCGATGTCCGTATGGGAGCTCTCTCCTGCGCTCAGCATCTCCATGTGCAGATCCGCGCTGCGGATCCTGCGGCGGATCAGGGCCGTGTTGGACACCAGGGTCTCCACGAAGCCGTCCTTAGACCCCCTAAGGGCCTTGTCTTTCTCCGGCTCCGCCACGCCCCTGGAGGGATATGTCCTGGAGTCGATGACCAGCGCTTTCTCATAGCCGTCTATCAGCAGGAGGAACATCCCGGAAAGCAAAGACTGTACCAGGGTGTCCCGATCATCCTCAATATCCACCTCCACATAGGGCGTGAACTGTTTGGACATGCCATGCATGTCTTCTGGCATCTTGTCCGGAGTCAGATCCATAAAATACTGCAGGAGCTTCTGATCCAGGTCGTCTTTGCAGAAGCCGTCTATCAGGTACATGCAGGCTTCCTTGCCGCCGATGCGGACGACACGGTAGATGATGTCAAAATTCCGCTCCACGTCCAGGACGCTGTTCAGCCAGGCCATGTCCGCCTGCAGGGAGCCTGTGATTTTCTGTTTGCTGTCCCTCTTCTCTTCCATGCTTCGATAAACTCCTTTTCAGCCTCGGTTGGTGTTATATTTTTCACACTTCCCGTCATGCCGCCTGCGGCGGCACAAACAATTCGTGGAAAGAATCGCTTTTCTTGCGATTCTTTCGTGTGAAGCTTGAAATCACTTAGCGAGGTACTTTCGAGCTTAGTGATTTCTTTCACACTTATCTTAGCCAAACCTGGAATTTTTATGCGCATCAAAAAGCCGGCCCGTAAAAGGCCGGCTTTTCCGATTCTACCGCTATGCTGCTTTCCGCATCCATCTGGAAACCATGAGATACGCGCCGAACAGTGTCGCCTTGACGCATGTCTCCAGGCCCCAGATCCATGTGGGCACCTGCATGTCATACGCCCCCATGATCAGAATGTCTACGCCTACGCATATCCCTGCCCCGATCTGTATCAGCTCCTGTATCCTCTTTCCCTGCGCATGCCGCTTTTCCAGGGCCAGGATTTTTGTCGGATAAGGGAATCCGTAATTTCCGGAGCCGCAGCTTGCGTCCGCCTCTGACAAAAGCTCATCCATAGTGATTCCAAATACCTGCGCTATCCTCTTCGTCATGGCCAGATCCGGGCATCTGGAACCGCTCTCCCATCTGCATACGGTCTGTCTGGAGACATAGAGTCTGTCAGCCATCTGCTGTTGGGTGAGGCCGTTTTTCTCGCGCTGTATTTTAATATTCTCGTTCCATGCCATATCCGTTCTCCTCCTTTGGAATGCTTTTCCGGAATGCATTTCTTCTGGAATGCTCTTTTTCCGTTTGCTCCATAATACTACTTTCCTGCGCTTTTGGGAAGCGCCGAGGTGGAAATGGCATGTTTCCATTCCGGTAACAGCATACCTACGGGCTTCTACTTCGTGGTGCTCCCCAGCCCGCCGTTGCGCACTCCTTCCGCCTGGTCGTCTACAGTGATTCCATACTCGATGAAAATCCCCTGGGCGAAGCCCGTGCCCTGAGGCACCTCCACCGTCCTGCCCTCGTTGGTGTCATTGGTCATCTTAATGAAGATGTGCCCCTCGTTGTCGGAGTTGAAATAATCGCTGTCGATGATTCCCACCGTATTATTCATCTGCAGGCGGTACTTGAAGCCCAGCCCGCTCCTGGGGTAAATCTTCAGCACCCAGTCCTCGTCTATCCTTACACGAATTCCCGTGGGAATCTTGACAGTCTCACCCGGCGCAAGGGTAAAGGAAAAAGGCGCAAAGAAATCATACCCGGCGCTTCCCCTGGTAGCCCGCCGGGGAAGCAGGATTTTATCATAGATTTCCTGTATATTGGTGTCCGAGAATTTCGGAAAGTCCCCTTTCAAGGCCTCCGCAAAGTTCTCAAAACTCACCTTAAAAAACTGTGCCACTCTTTTCATACATATCTCCCTATCTTATTCCGGATTACCTGAATTTCATTGCTCTATCCTGCCACGGCCCTTTCCCTACCGCCTATCCCAAAACATATCCTTTATGCTCTCATGCTCCCTGTAGCTTACCGCATCCTGGCCACCGTCCGGCCTACAAAGGTTCCACAGAGGATTCAGTCGCAGCACCCGCAGACAGTGCCAGGTTTCTGGGTTATCGCATATTCCTGCGCATAATTTCCGCAGTGCAGCACCGGCACGCTGGGGTCTTCCTGTGTAAGCGTCCTTTTCACATCGATCACCCTCTGATTGGCGCTGCCTTTCCATAAAAGCTTCACATCTTTCTCCGCCTCATGGAACTCACCGTCCACCAGTACGTCTATGTACTTCATGATCGGATAATGCAGGATATCCTCCCAGCTGTCCCCGGTATAGAGCCAAATGGTCTTGGCCGGGTATCTCTCCCTGATTTCAGCCACCAGGCACCTTACGTCCAGCCTGTTGGCAGGGTGCAGAGGGTCACCCCCGGAAAATGTAATGCCTGAAATATAATCTTTATCCAACTGTTCAAAAATCTCCTGCCTGGCCGTTTCATCAAAGAGCAGCCCCCCGTCCGGATCCCATGTGAGAGGATTCTGACAGCCCTTACAGCAATGACTGCAGCCGGCAAGCCAGAGCACCACCCGCAGCCCATCGCCGTTGAGCATGTCGTCGGACGTAATATTGTGATATCTCATCTTGTCTCCTACTCCTACCTATCTTCATTTGGTTCACACTTCCCGATATGCCGCTTCAGCGGCACAAACAATCAATAAATTGGTGCAAATCCGTAAGAATGCCTGCACTTGGCATTCTTACCGGAATGATTTAGCTTTTCTTAGTCCGCGTACTTTGCGGGCTTAGAAAATCTTCATTCCGTTCATACTTACATACTCTTGCGTTCCGCGATCTCCGCCATCTTTGCCTCATTGAGCCTAGTGTCCCCATGTACCCGGGAATAGGACAGATAGCCGTTCATACGGTCAATCTTCGTCAGGTTCCGGCTGCCGCACTTGGGACAGACATCCATCTCCAGTTCCTGATGGCCGCAGTCATCGCAGTAGGCCAGGGACAGATTGACGCCCTCGTAAAAGCCCATATCCATGGCGCGGCGAACCAGAGTTCTTATCGCCTCAATGTTATAATCTATAGGATATTTCACATACTGTATTTTGCCGCCATTGGTCAAATCCCAGAACCGGTTCTCCAGATCCTGTTTTCTGATAGGCGTAATGTCTTCCGTCACATGGCAGTGGAAGCTGTTGCTCACATATTCCCTGTCCGAGACACCCTCTATGATGCCGTATTTATTGCGGAACTGCTTCACCTGCAGACCGCAGAGGTTCTCTGCCGGCGTGCCATAGATGGCGTAAAGGTTTCCGTCCTCTTCCTTGAATTCGTTTATACGCTTGTTGATGAATTCCATTACTTCCACGGCGAACTTCCCATCTTCTACCAGCGACTTGCCATTGTATAGTTCCTGCAGTTCATTCAGCGCCGTGATGCCGAAGCTGGCAGTGGCGGACTTAAGCAATGGCTTAATTTTGTCCGAAAGTTTTAGATGCCCGCCCAGGAAACCGCCCTCGCAGTAGGCCAGGGGATTGGTGGAAGCCCGCATCTCGCCCAGATAGGCATAAGTGCGGATATGGAGCTGCCTGATCAGATTCAGGTAATAGTCCAGCACTTCGTAGAAATCCCGGCTTTCCTTTCTGGCCTTGGCCAGAATCATAGGCAAATGGAGGGATACGGCGCCGATATTGAACCGTCCCACGAACACAGGTTTGTCCTGTTCATCTGCGGGATGCATGCCTCCCCTCTCATACCAAGGGGACAAGAACGCCCTGCATCCCATAGGGGACACAATGCGCCCGTATTGCTTGTACATGCTGGCTACATAACCCTTTCCGGTAAGGCTGAGCCAGTCCGGGTACATGGTTTTGGCGGAACACTGAATCCCGGCCTCGAACACATCCTCCAAGGGCTTTCCCGGGCCGTGGAGATTTTCGTCATAGAGAAACACGATTTTCGGGAACAGCACGGGCTTTTTATGCTCTTTCTTGCCCTGGCCGCCCCGGCGTACCTCCAGCATGGTCATGGTGGCAAGCTTTGCGAACCTCCCGGCGCCTGTTCCTGCCGTCACGGTAATGAAAGGATAGTCTCCGCGGCTGCTTCCAACGGTGTTGAACTTGTACTCCCAGCCCTGAAAGCCCTGCTCGAATTCCCTAACCACATCTTCGTAAGCCTCCTGCTCCGCGCTCTTTGCATCTAATCCCAGTCTTACATATTTATCAATGTAATGCTGATAGGACTTCTCCGCGTAAGGCTCCAGGATCAGATCCACGCTGGGCACCGTGAAGCCGCCGTACTGCTGGCTGGCAGCGCTAAGCACGATATCCCCGATGACATCGAACGCCACATCCAGAGACTTGGGCTCATTGTACCACACGTTTCCCATTTCGAAACCGCCGCTCAGCACGTTCTGCACATCGAAGAGACAGCAGTTCATGGTGTCCCTCCTGGCAGACATGTCGTGGACATAGATATAGCCGTCCCGGCAGGCCTGAATCTCCTCGGTGGTCATGAAGAACTTCTGGTACAGCTCCTTGTTCAGCTGGTTGAACACCAGGCTCCTCTTGGTAGCCACCAAGGCGGAGTCCGTGTTGGCGTTCTCCTTGTCGCCGATGTACATGATGGACTGGCTCTTTTTGTATACATCGTCCAGCATGCGCACGAAGTCCTGCTTGTAGTTGCGGTAGTCCCGGTAGCTTTTTGCCACCACAGGCTTTACCTGCTCCAGGGCGCTCTCCACGATATTGTGCATGACAGGAATAGGGACTTCGTCCAGGTTCAGCTCATCCACTTTTTCAATGACATACTGGCAGATCAGGCATTCTTCTTTCTCTGTGAACTTGGCCAGAGCCCTGTAGGCGCTCTTTGCCACTGCGCTGATCACTTTCTGTACATTGAATGCTTCCTTGCTGCCGTCTTTTTTGATGACATGCACATCTTTCTTCGGTCTGTAGGTCTCTCCGTAATTAATACCGCCCTTCGCTGTCTGCTCGTTCTCCATATGATTGCTTTCTTTCATTGCTCATAGCCCCCATTCCATAAGACATCTACTAAATACAAAATATAGTGTTTCGTCTTTTTGAACTCCAATATATTGTGTCGTATACCTACTAGTATATGAAAAAGAGGGGGGCTTGTCAATGCATAATTGGGGAAAATGGAAAATGGGAAAATGGAATAAAATCCGCCCCGCGCAATGGGACGGATTTTATTACTTCCATATAGCATAATCTTTCTCGTCAAAGGCCATATCTCTCATACAGCATATTCCGGAATTCCTTATCCTGTATGGCCTGTTCCAGGTCACCGGCTCTTTTTTCTTCCATCAATTTAGAATAGAGCCTGTACACGCGCTCCTCTCCTTCTTCTCTGCCTTCTTCTCTGCCTTCTTCTCTGCCTTCTTCTCTGCCTTCCTCTCTGCCTTCCTCTCTGCCTTCTCTCCTCATTACCTCTGCAAATGCCTCTTCGTCAAATTCCGTAAGCAACATAAGCATCACCTCCGATTTTCTTTTCAGAAGATACTCTTTCAACATCCCTTCCCTTACACATCTGTCGATTGCCTTGTCCATGGCCTCGGACAGGCTACCTCCCGCTTTCTGGTATTCGCGAACATACTGCACCAATGCTACATACCCCTCCAGGGCAGGACACTGCTTCAGCAGACTCCTGCTCGTGTCTGCATTGATATTCAGCATATGAGCAGTCCACTCATATCCTTCTTTCGGAACCAGGAATGCGTCCGAAAGCTTTAGTTCCTGCCTGTCCGGCGCTTTCTCCTGTCCATTGTAGAACACATAATAATCCGGGGCCGGAATCTTTATTAGTCTCTTTCCATACAGCTTTACGCCTTTCGCCTCCAATATCCCATCAATATTATGGGCATAATATATCAGCCCCCTCAATGGCATATTGTAGTTCAGGGTACTCTGGTGCTCCCACAGTGCCATCTGGTTCTGAAACAATACAGATACATCATTTTTTCCATGCATGTAGATCGCATCGGAAAGCGTGACGATCTCCAGGCCGTCTGTATCCTCATAATCCGTGCCGTTTAACGCATTGTACAAGGATAAGGCATTTCGCTTATCCGAAAACAGGTCATGAAACACCGTATCCTTGTGGTTCCGTTGTATAGTACTTCCGTTTGCCATGCAAAACTCTCCCTTATTTGTTATATCGTTCTTTTGTACGGAATCTATAATCAACTCTTTATAGATATTGTATCATATGGAAGAGATGCTGTAAACTTTTTTCTGGATGGTCCCATGCGCCGTCAGTCTCTTCCTGTCTGGATTGCCTCACGAATCGCCTCATGCAGCCCTGTGTACAGCTGGTCATAACGGACGCGCTTCTGCTTCAGCCTGACTGCCGTGGTATGCAGGAACAATGGGACTTCTCTGTCTCCATCGCGGAAGCACTCCCCATTCCTGGCCCTGATTGCCTCCGCTATGGCCTCCGCATAGCTCTCCTCCCGGCTGTCCGTCAGGATGCAGAATTCATCCCCGCCGATGCGGAACACCAAATCTCTCTCTCCCGCCGCGGCGCTCATGCGCTCCATGGCCTCGATGATGGCTAAATCTCCCGTCCTGTGGGAAATCTCATTGATACACATCATCTTCTTGATGTCACAGCAGACGAAGAAGCATTCACTCCTCTCCTGGAACAAATCGTACAGCTCACTGATATCCACATGTCTGTTATCCATAATACATTGACCTCCATTCTCTGTCGGTATCCGAAGCCTCGGATACAGCTCATATTTCATTCTCCGAAATTCTGAGGGTTTACAGTTCCATACCTGCCTGAACGCGCGCGCAAAGGATTCGTGTGTGCTGTACCCGTATTCCAGGGCAATATCCAGGATAGTCCTCTCCGGGCTCCCGGCCAGGAGCCTCGCCGCCTGCATCATCCTCCTGCGGACGACATAGTCGTGGACGGATATCCGGTTCACACAGCGAAAGGTTTTTTCCAGAGTGGATTTTGAACAAAAGCATGCAGCTGCCACATCCTCTGTCCGGATTTCATCCCGCAGATGGTTTTCAATATACTCCAGCGCTGTCAGCAGCAGCTCCACACGACGCATCCCCAATCACGTCCCTTTCGATATCGTGGTTTCATTATAGCAGGGATTCCGGCAAAAGACTTGACTTTTTGAGTCGATTCTCTCCCATCCAAAGAAAAAAGGTGTAAAGCCCGGCTTTACACCCTGTCTCGCAGCTGCTATTCAGTTCATAGAGCCCAAAATATTCTCCAGCCACTCTCTGTACTGCTCCCTGACATTGACAGGACTCACGATGGTCGCATCCGCCCCGATTCCCGCCAGCCATCCGAAAAACTGGCCGCTGACCGTCACCTTGGCCCGAACGCGGAACCGCTCCGCCTGCATCTGCCGGATGTCCGCGTCCCTCCCGAAGCGATCCAGCACCACGCCTATCAGCCTGTTGGGGAATTCCAGGGTCACTACAGCCACTTCCCCACCGTACATGCCGAAGACCTGGTTGGTATAGGCCGCCAGATCCACTTTTGCGAACTGCTCCACGCCCTCTCTGGCCTCTCTCCGCACCTGTACCTTGCCCATCTTGTCCACTCTGTAATGCTTGATATGGCCGTCCTCGCTGTCGTAGGCCGCCAGGTAATAGTTCTCGTCCTGCCAGATCAACGCCCAGGGGCTTACTGTCCTTTCACTGTTGGCCCTGGGGACAAGCTCCTTTTTCAGGTTCCAGTCCAGGTACTGGAAAGAAATCTTCCGGTTCTCCTGAATTGCCCGGTGGATGTTGTCGATGCTGTAGTAGATACTCTCGTTCTCGGTCTTGATGCGCCCTGCCACATACACCTGGCGCTGCAGCTTGCCGGCATCGTGCTTGCCAGCCATTTGCTCCAGCTTCTTAATCAGGCTTCGGGACTTCTTCGTAGTAAGGAACCGGGAGGACTGCACCGCGTCCACCAAAAGCTTTAGCTCCGCCAGTTCGAACTCCCTGCTGGCCATGTAGTAGCCTCCCCCAAGCCTGCTGTGCACCTGGACGATGTCATAGCCGAAATCGCACAACTTTTCGATATCGTCGTAAATGCTCTTTCTCTCGGAATGGATGTCATTTGCCTCCAGGTGAGCAATAATGTCCGCCGTGCTGGCCGGATGATGCTCGTCCGTATTTTCTGTTAAGAATTTCACGATGTACAATAATTTCAGCTTCTGCCCTGACGCCCTCGCCATACTGTCACATACCTTTATACTAAGTTTGCTTTCGTCTGCATTAATTTCTGATTAAAGTTCCGCTTTGACGAGTCTGCCTGACAATGAGAAAAGGGAACGAAATCAACGCGGCAGTCCCAGAATATCGTATACCATATGTAAATCGCTGATTTCATAATCCGGCCTATAGCCTGCACTCAATTCTATGTCCATGGCCCCGGCCTTTCGCCGGTACCAGCAGACAGGAATTCCCGCTTGTATCCCACCCTTGATGTCGCTGGTCAGGCTGTCTCCCACAATCAGGATCCGGGACTTGTCCTTTTCTTCGATATGTCCCAGGCAGTAATCGAAAAACGGCTTCTGAGGCTTCGGGCTGCCGATTTCTTCGGAGATAAAGATGCCGTCCATCACATCTGCCAGCCCTGACAGTTCCAGCTTGGTTTTCTGGCTGGAGGTGACGCCGTTGGTGATGACGTATTGTCTTACTTTCCCCTGCAGACTTTTGCAGATCGTCAGAGAATCGTCCAGGAAAGAGAAATAGCTTCCCAGCCCTTTCTGATAGTTATCACGAAAGCCCTCCACATCCACGCCTTTAATGCCCAGTTTTTGGAATAGCAAAACAAAGCGTCCCGTCAGCAACTGCTTCTTAGTCACTTCCCCCAATTCGAGACGCCTCCAGTAGTCATCATTAATCTGCGCATACAGCGCAAGATCCTCCTCTTTCATCTCCCTGCCAATGGAACGAAAGCATTCCGCCAGGGAATGTCGTTGAGAATAAGAAAAGTCCAGGAGCGTATTGTCCACATCCCAAAGGACTGTAGTAAAGCCACTCCTCATTTGGAATGCTCTTCTTCCATTCCCTTATAGGAAGCCACCGCGGCATCCTTTGCGTTCTTTTTCTTTGCCATAGTAATGCCGACAGCCGTAGCCACTCCTGCAACCACCACGATGACAAGCATCACCATCAGATAAGACATAAATGAATTTAAAAAACTCACCAACATGATTCCATACTTCCTTTCTTCAGACCTATCGTTCATCGGAACATTCTTCTTATGTCCCATATAAAGTTTTCACCAATACAGTATACCAGATATAGCGTCTCTGCGTCAAGATGGATTCTCGTTCCGGAACATTCCGGCTTTCCCCGGGCTCACCCCTGCCAGACGCCGGATTCGGTGAACCGCGCTGCCTGGGCGTAAGCCTTTTCTATGACTTCCTTGTCATATCCCATCAGTTCAAGCAGCCTGATGGCATTGCGGGTGGTGGCTTTTCCCTCTTTCAGCTTATAGTTAAAGACAACATCTCCGTCCGCCACATCCTCCTCGAAATGATAATTACCAAAATCATTCCGAAGCAGCTCCGTGAGTTCAATGTCATGGGTTGCGGCAAAGCAGAGGATGCCTGTACGTCCCAGGGATTTCAATATCTGGGTGGAGGCCGCGATGCGCTCTACGGTATTGGTTCCCCGCAGCACCTCGTCCACGAAACACAGGATAGGCTTCTCCCCCGCGTCCGCCGCATCCAGAATACGCTTCAGCGCTTTGATTTCCACGATATAATAGCTCTCCCCTGAATCCATGTCATCCCTGAGGGCCATGGAGGAATACACATAGTAAAAAGGCGCCCGGTACCTGGCCGCAGGGCAGGTATGGATGGTCTGGGCCAGAATCGCGTTGACGGCCACCATTTTCAAAAAGGTGGATTTTCCGGAGGCATTGGAGCCAGTGATCAGTACGCCCTTGTCCGTGGCGATTCCGTTCTTCACAGGATTCGTGATCAAAGGGTGGTATCCGGTTTCCAGTTCCAGTCCGTTTTTCGCGCCGAAATCCGGTTCGCACCAGCCCTCCTCCCGCTCCAGGGATTTTCTGAAAATCCAGACGGCAATGGCAGTTTCCACATATCCCACCACCTCAATCATGGCGTCCACATCTTTCATATGTCCTCTCAAAGTCCTGAGCATACTGTCAAATTTGATCAGATCCGCATGAAAAACCATTCGAATGTAGTCAAGCAGCAGAGCCGCTATGTCCCCGGAAGCATTGCCCCGATAGGGCGACATGACCCAGAAAGAATTGCGCCTCATGCCCTGAAGTTTCTTCCTCGCTTCCCGTATCTGGCTCCACTCTCCCTGGCACACTGGCACGGACAGCTTTTCCAGCTCCTCACAGCAGCGTATCAGCCGCATAATATAAGAAAAGCTGGTGATATAGGGATCGATTTCTCCCTTTTCCTTGAAATAGGTCACAATATTGTAGATAATGAGGAGTACGATCCCCAAAATGGCCAAAGAAAAATTCACCCACAGAAGTCCCGCCAGGGGAATAAAAAGCAGATCTGTCAGAAGATGCCTTTTGCCGGAGCGCTCTCCCAGCAGATCCAGATTGTCCAGATAGTCATAAAGGGAATACTTTCCCATGTGTCCCAGGCGGTTCATGGCCAGATGTACCTGAACCCGCGTCTGTGGATTCTCCCCAAAGAAGCGGATCACCTCCTCCAGATGGGCCAGTTCTTTCTCATCCTGCCGCAAAGTTCGTAATGTATAGTACAAATACTCCTCCCCGGAAGCGGAAAGGGTATAGTTCATCCGCACGAACAGATCATCCATTCCAAGGTCATTCCATGTAATGTCATCCAGCTGCCCCTGTTTCCCATGCCGTTCAAAATAACTCCCCATCCTGGCAAACCGCTCAAGGGCATATTCTTTTTCAGAAAGCTTGAAGTAGTTATTGTATAAGCTCTCCGTGAATCTCCTTTCCTCTTTCTTTGTGCGCAAGATCTCCGAGCCGAAGATAACCAGCACAAGAATCGCCATGACCAGCATAAAAAGCAGATATTCCATATTTGATTTGTCTTCCGCCTTTCTATCAATACTCTATATATGATTATACAGTAAACCTCAAGCCTGGAGGTTTACTGTGGATGCACACAAAGCGCAGCGGCGAACGGCCCAAGGCTGCCCGCCGCTGCGCAAAACTTCAGGACAAAAATTTCGCGCTTACAGGAAAATATATTTTAGGATAAACAATACTGTAAGCACATACATGAGAATGCTCACTTTCCCTTTGGTCTTGCCTGTGCAAAGATGCAGGATCGTCCAGGAGATTACTCCCATGGCAATTCCCTCCGATATGCTGTACATCAAAGGCATGGAGAGAATGCACAGGAACGCGGGAATGGCCTCCAGCATGTTCTCCCAGTCAATCTTGACCACAGACGCTATCATATAGAACCCGACTATGATAAGCGCAGGAGCGGTGGCAAAAGAAGGAATCGTGAGGAACAGGGGTGAGAAAATTACGGAAAGCAGAAACAGCAGTCCGGTCACCACTGCCGTCAGACCTGTCCGTCCGCCCTCTGTCACGCCGGAAGCACTCTCCACAAAAGTAGTGGTGGTGGAGGTTCCGAGAACAGCGCCTGCACTGGTGGCAATGGCATCTGCCAGAAGCGCTCCCTTGATTCTGGGAAGCTTGCCATCCTTGTCCAGCATGTTCGCCTTGGAGGACACGCCGATCAGGGTTCCCAGCGTATCGAAGATATCCACAAACAAGAAAGCAAATATAACCACAATAAATTCCGTAATGCTCTTCAATGCCCCGAAATCAGCCTTGAAGACCTGGCCGAAAGTATTTCCCAGCGCCGAAAAATCAAAGGAAACGAATGCCGAAGGAATCACGGAATACATTCCCAGATCCGGGTTAGGCTTATAGAAACCTATCAGTTCACACACAATCCCTATAACCCAGGTAATCAGAATGCCGAAGAGAATGCCTCCCTTTACCTTTTTGATCAGAAGGAATCCGGTAATCAGAACTCCGATCAGCGCCAGCAGCGCCCCCATACCGATGGAACTGAAATCCGTTTTGAAATTCTGATAAGAAACCAGCGTGGAATCGTTGTTCACGACAATCTTGGCATTCTGAAGGCCGATAAATGCAATAAACAGACCGATGCCGGCACTCACTGCGGATTTCAATGTCATGGGAATGGCATTGAAGATGGCTTCTCTCACATTCGTCACGGAAAGCACAATGAAGATCAAGCCTTCCGCGAATACGGCCATCAGGGCGATCTGCCAGGAATACCCGTAATTCAGTACCACGGTATAGGCAAAATACGCGTTGAGCCCCATTCCAGGAGCCAGTGCAAACGGATAGTTGGCTAAAAAGGCCATCAGTATGGTCCCCAGAAAAGATGCCAGCGCCGTTGCCAGAAGAACTGCATTTGCATCCATTCCCGACGCGGAAAGGATGTTCGGATTCACGGCCAAAATGTACGCCATGGTCATAAAGGTGGTGATACCGGCCATGACCTCGACCTTTACATTTGTGCCGTTCTCCTTGAGTTTAAATAGTTTCTCTAACATTTTTTACTCCCTCCTATGTAGATTTGATTAGAGAATGAATTCGAGAACCGCATTGCGGCTCTTATATCTGTGAAGCGCATAAAAGACGCTTTACAATCCTTTCACATCTTTTACATCATATTCACTGGATGGATTCGCCTCCGAATCCGTGAGGAAGCAGTTCCTCCAAGGTATAGACCTGATAGTCCGAGGCGCTTTTTGCCACAATGATCCGGAAGCCCTCCCCGGCAAACTCTTTCATGACCTGTCTGCAGATGCCGCAGGGATAGGCATAGTCCACAGGCTCCTGTCCCTCCATCCCCCCTGCGACGGCGATGGCCAGGAACCGCCGCCTGCTTTCGCTTACTGCCTTGAAAATGGCAGTCCGTTCTGCACAGTTGGTTGCACCGTAGGAGGCGTTTTCAATATTTCCGCCCTGAAAGATTTCTCCCTCAGCCGTCAGCAGCGCCGCTCCTACCGTATAATGGGAGTAGGGCGTGTAGGCCATCTGCCTGGCTTCCAGCGCGGCTTTTACCAGTTTTTCCGTGTCGAATTCCAATTTCATTTCCTAAGCCTCCATCAGCCTCTGCCATCTGTACAGACACTTTTTTTCCGCCATGCCGGGCAGCATACAGTCTTTTGCTTTCTATGCCTATATTTCTGCCATGCTCTTTACAGCCTCCGTCACCAGCTTCTTGAAATTCGGTGCTGCCATGTCCGCGGCCTCCTGCACCTCCCGGTGGCTTAAAGGATTTGCGGACATCCCTGCGGCCAGATTGCTGATGCAGGACACACCGCAGATCTTCATGCCCATATGGCGCGCTGCTATGGCCTCCACCACCGTGCTCATCCCCACTGCATCGCAGCCTAAACTGCGCAGCATACGGATCTCCGCAGGAGATTCATAAGACGGCCCTGTCATCTGCGCATATACCCCCTCCTGTAAATAAATACGGTTTTCTTTTGCCGTCCTTACAAGCAGTTTCTGCAGATCCCTGTCATATACGCTGCTCATATCCGGAAAACGAACCCCTAACTCCTCTATATTGGGTCCAATCAGGGGGTTCGGGGCAAAGGCGGAAATGTGGTCTTTGATCATCATCAGATCCCCTGCATGGAAAGAAGTGTTCACGCCGCCGGCCGCGTTGGTCAGAAACAGAATCTCAGCCCCCATGAGCTTCAACAGGCGGATGGGCAGCACCACATCGCTGACAGGATACCCCTCATAGTAATGCACCCTGCCTTTCATACAGGCCACGGGAATATCGTCAACAAACCCAAAGATAAACTTACCGGCATGTCCCGGTACCGTTGATATGGGAAAATCCTCCAGTTCGCTGTAGGAAAGTTCATATGCCACGCGAACGTCTTCCGCATAGTCCCCCAGCCCGGAACCCAGTACAATCGCAACCTTCGGAACGAAGTCTGTTTTCTTCCGGACGTTTTCATGGCATCTCATCAGTTTCTTGTATACCTCTCCCATTCATTGCCGCCCTCCTTTACCGCGTATTTTGCCTCTATTCCATTTTTTAGAAAAAATTAATAAAATCATTATACTAAAAAAGATGCCAAAAAGCAATTCCTTTCTTTGTAAAAAATGACAAAAGGACGCAGACGAAAAAGCAGCAAAAAGAGCGGAGCCGAACCCCCGCCCTGTGCCGCCTGGTTTTAAATGATGATGCACACCATGCCGCCATTGCTGTCATTGACGATTTTCTGCATGGTATCCTGGAGCTTTAACTGGCTCTCTTCTCCGATGACAGCCACCTTTGCCGTAATTCCGTCATTGACCAGCTGTTCAACCGTCTTTCCGAAGATATTGGTATTCCAGATACCGCTTTCCTTATCCTCCTGGTCAATAAAGCTGATCAAATCATTTGCCTGTTCCTCGGTCCCCACAATGGGAGCGATTTCTGTCTCGATATTGGCGCGGATCATATGTATGGAAGGGCTGGAAGCCTTGATCTTTACGCCGAACTTATTACCGTGCTTGATCAGCTCCGGCCTCTCCAGGGAGATCTCGTCCCTGTCCGGCGTCACCACGCCATAGCCTTTGATACGCACCATGTTGACAGCGTCCAGAACCTTGACATATTCGTGCTTCATGGCAGCAAAGTCCTTTAATTTACTGATCAGCTGGTACTCATCCGATATGCGCTCGCCCACCATCTCCGTCAGCATTTCATAGTAATAAGCTTCCTCCACTTCCAGCGTCACCCTTATAACGCCGTCCGACAGGCTTATGGTATCCGTTTTACAGCGCCTTATGTACTCGCTTGACAGCTCCACGGGTTTTGTACGCGCATCTCGGATGGTGCTGTAATCTTTCATCATATTCCTGATCTGCAGGATAATGTCCTGTTTCATGCGATTGTCCCATGGAAGCATCTCCACCCACTTAGGCATGTAGAATTCTATAGAAGAGATAGGGAATTCATACAGCACGTTTTCCAGCAGCATATGGATATCTTCTTTCTTCAGCTGTTCACAGTTTACCGTCACGGCCGACACGCCGTATTTATCGGATATCTCTCCGGCCACCCGCCTTGCTTCCTCCGAATAGGGCTTCTGGCTGTTTACCAATACCAGGAACGGCTTGCGTAGTTTCTTTAAGGCCACGATGGTCTTTTCTTCCGCCTCCAGATAATTTTCTCTGGAAATTTCTCCGAAGCTGCCGTCCGTGGTGACCACCAGGCCGATTGTGGAATGATCGTTCATGACCTTATCCGTGCCGATCTCCGCAGCCTGGGTAAAGGGGATTTCATAGTCGAACCACGGCGTTTTTACCATGCGCTCCATATCCTCCTCCATATGGCCGGCCGCGCCCTCCACCATGTAGCCCACACAGTCGATGAGCCGTATGGAGACAGGTACCTCGCCGCTTAACATCACGTTTGCCGCTTCGTTGGGAATGAACTTCGGCTCTGTGGTGGTAATGGTCTTGCCGCCTGCGCTCTGGGGCAGTTCATCCTGGGCCCTGACCCTGGCATGTTCGTCCTCCATGAAAGGAAGCACCATCTCTTCCATGAATCGTTTGATAAATGTAGACTTTCCGGTGCGCACCGGCCCCAGCACTCCTATGTATATCTCCCCTCCCGTGCGGTTTTTGATGTCATTGTACAGGTCATAGGTATTTATCGAGTAATTTTCCATAGAAAAACCTCCTGCATATACTGTTAGATGTATATGTAGGAGGCCCGGGAATTATGATATCCCTTCTACAACTCCCAAAAACAGGGGGAGATTGTGTTCGCAGTCCAAGATCATGTAGACGAAAGGCCTGTTCAGGTACACTGTCCTGACATCCTCTTGCGGCATGGCACCTTCAGCTCTCATCTCCACTGCGGTGGCAGCCCCTGCTTTCGTCCCTTTCTCGTCCACTGCGATGTAAGTCTTGTGCAGTACGCGGCTGATGAAGATGTTTCCGTCCAGAGATCTGCCTATGCCGGAGAAATCCGCTTTGGCGGAGTCAAAGGCATCCTGCATTCCCATTTCCTCCAGGATACGGCGCAGTTCCGTGCTATACTCGCTCTCATATTTCGGAATGGCGGCATTTACATGCAGCTGCGTGGGATGCGAGAGAATATCCCGCAGCTTCTCCCCGTCCAGAGTCGCCACATATTCCGCCACAGTCATGCCCTCTTCGGGCAGCAGCGCCGCGTAAGCATATTTCCTGTCTGCATAATATTTCAGAAAGCCTGTGGCATGGGTATCCTCCAGGTACTGGCTCTCCTCGGAGTACATCATCTCTACATTTATGGTATTCCCGTCTTCTGTCTTAAATTCTCCCTCCCGCACTTCGTTTTCGCGATAGATCCGCTCCCATTCCGCGTCGAACGCCAGAGCATTCACCAGGTACATCACCGCATCCGCCGGAATCTCGTCCAGGATTTCCTCAATCATGCCGTCCGTATTGTCCTTTACCCAGTCATTGATCTCCTTGCAGGCTGTGCTGTCAAAGGTCACGCGGCGTATGCCGGATTCAAACAGTTCCTCATTCTTTTTTAAGAAATCCTCCTCCACCGTAAAGCGCTCATCCGCCGTGAACCAGATGGCGTTGGCCATGGTCAGCTTATACTTTTCGGCGGCGGGGAGAGTCCTCTGGTAGTCCCACAGGCAGGCGGACAGTTCCGGCACCGATATGCCGAAAGCCTCTTCCATCTGGCTTTGGGTCTCTCCCCTCGCTCCGTTTGCCGTCATGACCAGCGCCGAGAGCACTGACAGCGGCGAGAGGAGGACATTTCTGCCGCACAGGCTTTCGTCATATATAGATTTTGGCATGGAGGCGTGGGGCGGCAGAGTCGTATTTCCGGAAGAAGCTGCTGCTTCCTCTATGCCAAGCTTAAGGAGCCGCAGACCGAAATCTGTGATCTTACTGGCGGTGGCCTCTATATCGGGGCCGTCTATGTCACTGTCCTGGCCTGCAGGTACGTCTACATCGCCTGGCGATACGTTCGTGCCATCCATCTGCATTCCGCTCCCGTTCTGCTCTTGGTCTGCATCCCTATTGCCGCAGCCTGTGGCAAAGGCTGTCATCGCTGCTGTCAGCAGTAAAGCTATTGCCCTTGCTGCCTGCCCATTCCATTTTCTCATAATGATATCCCTCCTTTGAAGTCCTGTTCTTCCGGCTTTCCGCTATTTCCAAACAGAGGCAGATTTCGCCCCAGCTTCCCACAATGCAACTGTCCCGTCTGATATATATAGACGAAAGGTACAGGAAAAGGTTCCTGCATAATATAAAAACAATACAAAAAGGCTCTTCTTTTTCAGAAGAGCCTGGGTAACCATAATATACAGACATTCTATGCCCACATCGTGTTATTATTTCATAACGACTTTCTTATAGTTCTTCTTGCCACGTCTGACGACGATGCCGTCTCCGGCAAACTGCTCCGGACGGTATAAGGTCTTCACATCGCTCACCTTTTCATTGTTCACCGTAACGCCGCCCTGTTCCACCGCGCGCCTGGCCTCGGAGCGGGAGGCGTTCAAGCCAGCCTTTACCAGCACGCCCAGGATATCGATAGTGCCGTCCTTAAAATCGCTCTCCTCCAGTTCACATGTGGGCATATGGGCAGCAACCTCCGCTCCGCCGCCGGCGAAGAGACTACGGGCACCGTCCTGGGCTTTATTTGCCTCTTCTTCGCCATGCACCAGCTTGGTCAGTTCAAAGGCCAGGATTTCCTTGGCCTGGTTAAGCTGGCTGCCCTCCCACTTGTCCATTTCGTCAATCTGCTCAATGGGCAGGAACGTCAGCATCCGCAGACACTTCAGCACATCCGCGTCCGCCACGTTTCTCCAGTACTGGTAGAACTCAAAAGGAGAGGTCTTGTTAGGAGCAAGCCACACCGCCCCTTTCTGGGTCTTGCCCATCTTCTTTCCCTCGGAATTCAGCAGCAGCGTGATCGTCATAGCATACGCGTCTTTGCCAAGCTTACGCCGGATCAGCTCTGTGCCGCCCAGCATGTTACTCCACTGGTCGTCGCCGCCGAACTGCATGTTGCAGCCGTATTTCTCGTACAGCTTCAGGAAATCAAAGCTCTGCATGATCATATAGTTGAACTCCAGGAAGCTTAAGCCTTTCTCCATGCGCTGTTTGTAACATTCCGCTGTCAGCATCCTGTTCACAGAGAAATGTACGCCAATATCCCGGATAAATTCAATATAGTTCAAATCCCGGAGCCAATCGGCATTATTCACCATCAGCGCCTTTGAGCTTCCCTCTTCCAGAGAATCGCCGAACTCAATGAAGCGGCTCATCTGCTTCCGAAAGCATTCGCAATTATGATCGATCATCTCTGTAGTCATCATAGTGCGCAGGTCGCTTCTGCCGGAAGGATCGCCGATCATGCCTGTGCCACCACCGATGAGGGCGATGGGCCTGTTCCCCGCCATCTGCAGGCGCTTCATCAGACACAGGGCCATGAAATGCCCCACATGCAGGCTGTCCGCCGTAGGATCAAAGCCGATGTAGAATGTGGCTTTTCCGTTATTGATCAGTTCCTTGATCTCTTCCTCATCCGTCAGTTGGGCCAAAAGCCCTCTTGCTTTTAACTCGTCAAATACTGTCATTGCTCTCTCTCCTTTTCTTCTTGTCCGCCGCAGAACTCTCAGGCTGTTTTTGGGCATCTTTGCGAACCCGTTTGTACCGTTTTTTACACAAAAAAACCCGTCCCTGTGAAAGGACGGGCCTGCACTCGTGTTACCACCTTACTTCCCGCAAGGCTCACACCCTGCGGCTTAATGAGTATCCATCAATACTCCGGCAGATATCGGTGCCTCCGGCAAAGCCTACTCTTTACATTTCAGCCCTGCTGCTCCGGGATGTATTTTCCCTTTTGCCCTGCTTGCGCCTCTCACCACCCGGCAGCTCTCTGTCAGCCTTTAGACAAAGGTACTTTTTCCCATCATCGCGTTCGCGTTATTCTGGTTTCCTATTATACTCATGGCAACTGGTTTTGTCAAGAAAATTTCACTGTGAAATTTTCACTGCCAGTATGCCTCATAGTCATAGTCCTTTGCAAATTCATACATTTCAAGCAAAGTCTTGTCCAGGTTTTCTCTGGTAATGCGGTTTTCCCCCTGTCTGATACAGTCAAATATATACCTGTTATATTCCGGGCGATGGTGGCAGACATCTCTATAGCATTCCAGATTGATGATAATTTCTTCCTCAGTCTGGAAATAGTATAAGGATACATTTTCATATTCCAGAAAATGCTGTATGGCATAACGATAGATCTCCAGTATATCCTCCAGATTGCCCCGCAAAACCATTTGTTCCCAATACAGCATGCTGTACGGCGGGAAAAAGATGATAAATTCCGTATCCGGATTCTGCTCGATAAAGGGAAGTATATTGTCCAGATTTTCCTGACACAGCGCCAGCTTCTGCTCCAGCGGCTCAGCTTCCTGGTTGTCCCCGCTCCCCTGTATCAGCGCTTCTCTAACCCCTCTGGCCATATTCAAAGTGATTTCTCTCCCAAAAAGAGCTTCATCTTCCCAGGTATATGCCGTATCTATATTGTCCTCAATTCCCTGCAGGGCATCCAGGATTCTTTCCCAGCTTCTTATAACAACATCCCGATTAAAAATATACTGATAGTCATTAAACAAATTGTCGTCATAGAGATATTTTGGACGTTCCACATAGGCAGTCCAACTGGGGGAAGTCAGCTGATAATCGTTGATATCCATGAACACATGTCTCACCGGCTCTCTCCTGGAAAAGATAATGGAGAAAATGGCTTTCAGGTCGTCGCTCCTGGCTCCGGAATAAGACAGCTTTATGGTATCCCAGCCAAGCTCCTCATCAAACCACTTAGTATGAAAATTTTCTGTCATGGATGTTCCTATAATGGCATCTGAATATTCCAGATTCCTTGCGGCTCCCGGCGTCTGGTATACCGCGTTGTCCAGGATAACAGGCATGCCGAACCAAGGCTTATGATACTGGTAAAACGGATCCACCATAAAACACAGCAATCCCACTACTAAAAGCCCACACAGTAATGTCAACGTAAATCTTCTAAATTTCTTTGCCACGACTACTCTTCTTTCTGCCTAAAAATTGAAATAAATAAACTTTGACACCTGCGACAGCCACAAAAACGACCAGGCAAATAAGATGCTGAGCCAGACATACCAGGCGGTTTTGGTTATCTTTCTCTTTACCAGCTCATGACTGGACGGAAATACAACGCAGATCATCACCCCGGCCAGACACCAGACAAGCACGGCAATCTGGCAGATTCCCGCAAGCGCAGGGGCAGAGACGAATCTTTCCAGCGTAACTTTCCAGACAGTATTATCGCAGAAAGCTGCCGTCATGGCTCCGGGAAGCCCGCCGGTTCCGCCTGAAACTAACCGGTCAAACAGCCGCCAAGGCTGCCTGAAATATTCTGCCCGAAAAAACACCCAGGCAATATTGACGAACGCGAACGTGCCTAACCACAGCAGCCACTTGGGCAGCCTGTCAATGCTCCGCCTGCCTACCCGGTAAATCACCATGACAATCCCATGCATCATGCCCCAGAGCACATATGTCCATGCGGCTCCGTGCCAAAGTCCGCTCACCGTAAATACGATCATCACATTGACGCAGGTGCGCAGCATCCCTTTCCGGTTCCCGCCCAGCGGAATATAGAGATATGTGGTCAGAAAGCGCGACAATGTCATGTGCCAGCGCTTCCAGAATTGGGAAATGGTAAGCGATTTATAGGGCGAATCGAAATTAACCGGAATGATAATGTTGAAAAGCCTTCCCAGACCCAAAGCCATATCGCAGTATCCGCTGAAGTCAAAATAGATCTGCAGTGTAAATGTCAGAATCGTAACCACAGCTCCAAGCGAGCTCAATTCCGGCAGATTGGCATATCCGGCATCGCAGATTCTGGCAAAGGAGTCTGCGATCAAAATCTTTTTGGCAAAGCCAATGATAAAATACTCCAGGCCGGAAGTCATATTATCGTAATTGATCCTGCGGTTTTCCGGATTTGTGAACTGCGGTATCATCTCCTTGTACAGGACGATAGGCCCTGCCACCAGCTGCGGGAAAAACGAAACGAAAAGGGCATAATCCAGGAATCCGACTTTCTCCGTTGCCCTTTGATAACTGTCTGTCACAAAGGACAGCTGCTGAAAGGTATAAAAGCTGATTCCCAGAGGCAGAGCAATATTTTTCAGTACAAAATCCGCACCCAAGAGGCGGTTTACATTCACTATCGTAAAATCAAAATATTTAAAGTAAAAAAGCAGGCCAAGATTCGCCAAAATCCCAACGGACAGCCACAGTCCGCGCAGCCTCCGGGAAAAGTCTTTTCTCATCAGCAGTAAATGCAGAACAAAATTCACCAGAATGCTGAAAGCCAGCAGATAGCACAGGCGGTAGTCGGTATAGCCATAAAAGACAAAGGAAAACACAATAAGCGAAAACTGCGCCGTCCGGTACCACTTAAAGTGATTCAGCAGGAAATAAATGATCCATACACATGGTAAAAATGCGATAAAAGCATAGGAATTAAAAAGCATTTATTTTTCGTTTCTCCTGTCTATTTATTCGCCATCAGTTTGACCATAGCCTGGTTTAAACCGTCTACGGTGAGCTTATACATGGGGAACAATTCTTTCACCGCAGTCTCCGCCTCCCGCCAGGGTGCGCGGCCCGGGGCCATTTTCGGATTCAGCCATACGATCTTTTTGTATTTTTTCTTCAAAAGTTGCAGCCATTCATAGCCTGACAAACCGCCGTTGGGGCCTCTGTAGTTACCGGTGTCGGAATACAGCTCCTCCGGCGCCATAGCGGCGTCTCCGACGATTATAACCTTGTAATCACCGTCCGCATTTCGGAACATCCACTCTGTGTCCACCCAGTCTCCGTTCTCGCATTCCGGGGTCTTGTACATTTTGCTGTAGATGCAGTTGTGGAAATAGTAAGTCTTCACATCCTTGTAATGATTGGACTTGTGGATGGCCTGGAACAGGTCGTTCAAGAGGCTGCTGAACGGAATCATAGTGCCGCCGGAATCCATCAGAAGCAAGAGCTTTACCGCGTTCTTCCGGGGTTTTTGCATGACAATCTGCAGACAGCCGCCATTATTGCAGGTCTTGTCCACAGTGCCGTTTATGTCCAGCTCTGTCTCCGGAATATCCAGCCTGCTGGAGAACTGACGCAACTTCCGGAACGCCATCTGGAACTGTCTGTTATCCAGTACCCTGTCGTCCCGAAAATCTCTGTATTTCCTGGCCCCTACCACCGCGAAAGCAGACTGGTAGCCGGTCTTGCCGCCTACGCGCACACCGCCTACATTGCCGCCCGTATTGCCAAAGGAGGTCTTTCCCATGGTACCGATCCAGAAGCTCCCTCCATTGTGTTCGCTGTCCTGGTCTTTCAGGCGCTGTCGGAACTTCTCTTCCACGTCCTCTTTGTCGATCTGGAGATCCTCCATTTTATTCATATGGTCCCTGGCCTCTTCGTGGGCCAGCTCCATCATGTCGGACTTGTCCAGCCAGCGGAGCATCTCCTTGCCCACTTCCGTCTCCCGCTGGGCTGCCCTGAAGCACTCTTCAAAGGCCATATCGAACTTGTCGAAATCCGTCTCGCTCTTCACCAGGATCATCCGGGCCGTGTAGTAGAAACGGGTCAGGGAGCTGCCGCAGAGCCCCTTGTCCAGGGCCTCCTGGAAAGTAAGCCACTCTCCCAGGGTTACCCGTAACCCCTTTTCCCGCAATGTCTCGAAAAATTTAATGAACATATGTTATCCTCGATTCGCCTAATCGCCGCAAGGCCTTGCCGTAACGGTTCCTCTCTCCTGCCCCGGCATTTCCTTTCCATCCCTTTTTTCAGAAATACTCTTCTTCCATTCTATCCTCTCTGCTATCTTCTGTGCCATCTTATGGCACCACTCCAAAAGCATCTGATTGGCAATCTGTCCCATATCTCCATCTCCCTTTCTACAAATTCGGCTCGCTCCGCACCAGCTGCAGATCTTCGTCTTTCTTTACCACTACCCCTACAAAAGGCAGGGCTTTCCGGATGGTATCCGCCGGAATCCCCCCGATCTGCAAAGCGTTTATCCAGTCTATGAGCTCGGAAGTGCTGGGCTTCTTCCTGATATCCCGGATAGCGCGTATATTGTAGAATACTTCCATGGCATTTTTCAGCAGATTCTCCTCCACATCGGGATAGTGCACCCGCACGATCTCCTCCATCAGCTCCCTGTCCGGAAAGTCAATATAGTGGAAGATACAGCGGCGCAGGAAAGCGTCCGGCAGTTCCTTTTCCGCGTTGGAGGTAATGATTACTATGGGACGCTGCTTGGCTTTCACCGTCCGCTTGGTCTCATTAATATAAAATTCCATCTGATCCAGCTCCCAGAGCAGGTCATTGGGGAATTCCAGATCCGCCTTGTCGATTTCGTCGATCAGTAGTACTACCTGTTCCTCGCTGTCAAAAGCTTCCCCCAGCTTGCCCAGCTTGATGTAATGGGCGATATCGTCCACGCCCTCCTCGCCGAACTGCCCGTCATAGAGTCGCTGAATGGTATCGTACACATAAAGCCCTTCCTGGGCCTTGGTGGTGGATTTGATATTCCATATGATCAGGCGTTTGCCCAGGGCTTTCGCCACGGCTTCCGCCAGCATAGTCTTGCCCGTGCCGGGCTCTCCCTTGATCAAAAGCGGCTTCTTCAACGCGATGGCGATATTTACGCTGGCCATCAGCTCTTCGCTGGCCACATATTCCCCGGTTCCCTGAAATCCCTGTCTCTCCATAGTACTCCACGTCCCTTCCGCTGCCATCCGCGCTCCCGGTTCCTGTCCGGTTCCAATGCATTTCCGCAATGTATCCGGAACCAGTCCGCCCCGCAAATCACAGCCACCTTTCCCTTGAATTTCATTCTCTTTCATGTTACGATATTCTTGTTGCAAAATCAAGATAAAATCATAAAACAAAGGAAAATAAGGTGATATAAAATGTTACAAAGCATGTTTGAACACAAGTCCACGCTTTCTTTTGAAGTATTCCCGCCAAAAAAGGACGGGGATTTTGAGTCTGCGTTTCAGGTGATGGATGCACTGGGGGCCCTGTCCCCGGATTTTATCAGCGTTACCTATGGCGCAGGCGGAAGCCGCGCCGGCAAGACCATTGAAATCGCATCCTATATTCAAAATACCTTAAAGATAGATGCAGTGGCACATATGACCTGCGTAGGCAGCCGGAAAGAAAAGCTGCTGGAGATTGCGGGGGAGCTGAAAAGCCACAATATAAGCCATTGCCTTGCCCTGCGGGGAGACCGCCCCAAAGATATGAGCGACGAGCAGTTCGCCTCCCGGGATTTCGCCCATGCAAACGACATGATGGAGTTTCTGCGGGAAAATACGGATCTGCATATGGCAGGAGCCTGCTATCCGGAAAAACACTTCGAGAGTTTCAGCATGGAGTCTGATTTGAACCACCTGCGGAAAAAACAGGAGGCAGGCGCGGAGTTTTTCATCAGCCAGCTTTTTTTTGATAATGACTACTTCTATTCTTTCCTGGAAAGGGCGGAGAAGAAAGGCATCACGGTACCTGTCTGCGCCGGAATCATGCCTATCACCTCCGCCGGGCAGCTTGGCACCACCGTCACCCTGTCCGGCTCCAGCATCCCCAAAGCGCTGGCCAGTCTCATAGCTACCTATGGAGACAATAAGGAGGACATGCGCAAAGCCGGCATCGACTATGCAATCCGCCAGATCCGCGATCTTCAGGAAAACGGCGTCCGGGACATACATATCTACGCTATGAACAAGCCGAAAACGACCGCGGAAATCGTTGCGGCGATTTATAGATAACGGCAGACCGCACGAAATCCGGTTGCCACGGGGACCAAAGAATGCTATAATATTCTCATAAAGCCCCTAAAAATAATCAACGGAAAAAGGAACAAGTACAAGGAGGAAACGAATATGTATCATTGTCATATTCATTTCTATTTAGCAGGACCTCAGGACAGACTGTTTGACGCTGTCAAAAAAGCAACCCCATTTGAATATTTCACCCATACATTTCTGGAGAGCGACAGCCCTCAGAAAGAGTTGGCGGCAAAGGCAGATGTGATTCTGGCCAACATACAGGATTTGGATACGGAGGAAGCCCTGGCCACACTGCTCTCCGGCAAGGGAAAAGACACTGAGTTGATTCTGCTGGCGAATCCCAGCCAGATCGGGCTTTTGTCCGTTGATTTCTCCGAGATCAGGGATATCTGGACACTGCCCATGTCAGAGGAGGAAATCTCATTCCGTTTTCTGAGATGGCAGCAAAATTATAAAATGGAAAAGGACTTCTGGGAGACCAGCCATTTCCTGGACGCAACCATTAACCATGTTCCCAATCTGGTCTGGTACAAGAACCGGGAAGGGCTCCATCTGAAAGTGAACGACAGCTTCTGTCAGACTGTGGGCAAGACAAAGGAACAGGTGGAGGGACGGGATCATTTTTACATATGGGATGTAGATCCCAACGACCCAGCCAACAATGCCCAGGACTGCATGGAATCCGATAACGAGGTCATGAACAAACGGATTACCTGCATATCTGAGGAAACCGTAAAGTCCGGCGACGGGATCAAGCTGCTCACCACCTATAAGTCTCCCCTGTACGATCTGGACGGAACCGTCATGGGCACGGTGGGCGTTGCCATCGATATAACCCAGGAGCGCAGCTATAAACAACAGCTCATCCAGAAAAACGAGACTCTGGAAACCATTTTCACCACCCTGGAATGCGGTGTCATGTGTCACACCATGGACGGATCCCACATTGTCAGCGTCAACCAGGCCGCCCTTGACATACTGGGCTTTTCCTCCCAGGAAGAGCTCATAGCCAGCGGCTTTGATCTGGTTGCTCCCTCGGTGCTGGATTCGGACAGGGAGTATCTGCGCAAAGCCATCCAGTCGCTGACCAAGGAGGGAGACAGCGTCAGTGTGGAATACCGCGTCCGCCACAAGGACGGAAGACTCCTGTATATCATGGGCAATATCAAGCTTATTAAGGAGAACGGGAAGCTTGTCTTCAGACGTTTCCTTTTAGACTTCACGGACCAGAAGCAGCGCGAAACCAGGGAGCGGCTGGAAAACGAAAGACGGCAGCTGGCACTGGTGCAGGCTCTGACAGTCGACTATGATCTCGTCTGTTTTTTTAACCTGGATTCGGACACAGGGAAGCTCCTGCAGATAAAGGATAAGGATGCCTCTCCCTTTGATTCCGTCTTTAGCGGAGCGCTTTCTTTTTCGGAGAGCATGGATGTCTATATCGGGAAATTTGTTCATGAGGAGGACCAGGACATGCTCCGGGAATTCCTGGCGCCGGAGAAAGTGAGAAATGCCCTGGAGGAGCGCCAGCTGTTCTATACCAATTACCGCACTGTCCAAAACGGCGAAGTGAAATATTATCAGCTGAAAGTTGTGCGGACCGGGGATTGGAGCGAAAGCCACGGTATGGTTCTGGGACTGCGCAGCGTGGATGAAGAGACCCGTAAGGAAATGGAACAGAAAAAGCTGCTGGAGGATGCCCTGCTTCAGGCCAACCGCGCCAGCAAGGCAAAGAGTATTTTCCTCTCCAATATGTCCCATGACATCCGCACGCCGATGAACGCCATCGTGGGCTTTACGGCTCTGGCCATAACCCATATAGACAACAAAGAACAGATAGAGGAATATCTGAAGAAAATTATGACCTCCGGCAATCATCTGCTGAGCCTGATCAACGATGTCCTGGACATGAGCCGCATCGAAAGCGGTAAAATGCGTCTGGACGAACAGGAATGCAGCCTGCCCGATATCCTGCACGGCCTCCGCAATATCATACAGGCGGATATCCGGGCCAAACAGCTGGAATTCTATATCGATGCCGTGGATGTGATCCATGAGGAGATCTACTGCGACAAGCTGCGCCTGAATCAGGTTCTGCTGAACCTGTTGGGCAATTCCATCAAGTACACAAGTGCGGGCGGCATTGTCAGCATGCGGATCCGTGAGAAGCCCGGGGCGCCCTCTGACTGTGCCCACTATGAGTTTATTATCAAAGACACAGGCATAGGCATGAGCGAGGAATTCGTGAAGCGCATCTTTGAGCCATTTGAGCGGGAAAGGAATTCCACCATCAGCAAGATCCAGGGCACCGGCTTAGGAATGGCAATCACTAAGAATATCATCAACATGATGAACGGCTCTATCGATGTGAAGAGCGAGCAGGGCGTGGGCACGGAATTCACGGTATCCCTTACTTTCCGGCTCCAGACTGTCAAGAAAGAGGTTCCGGAGATACCGGAACTGAGAAACTGCAGGGCGCTGGTGGTGGATGACGACTACAACACCTGCGACAGCGTATCCTACATGCTCCAGCAGATCGGCATGCGCGCCGAGTGGACCATGTCAGGCCGGGAAGCCGTACTGCGCACCCACCAGGCAGCAACAAGAGGCGACAGATACTCCGTCTATATCATCGACTGGCTGCTCCCGGATTTAAACGGGATCGAGATCACAAGGCGTATCCGGAAAGAGATGGGGGATGATGTACCCATCATCGTCCTGACGGCGTACGACTGGTCGGATATCGAGGATGAGGCCAGGGAGGCCGGTGTCACGGCTTTCTGCAGCAAGCCGTTGTTCCTGTCGGATCTGCGCAGCTGTCTGCACACGGTGCTTCACGCGGAGGAAGAACGCGCCGACGAAAATGTCTGGGACGGCTTCCGGCATCACAAGGGGCGTATCCTCCTGGCTGAGGACAATGAGCTGAACCAGGAAATTGCCACCGCTATCCTGGGCGAGGCCGGCTTTACCATTGATGTGGCGGAAAACGGCCGGATTGCCGTGGATATGCTGAAGAAATCCGGACCGGGCTACTATCAGCTGGTACTGATGGACGTGCAGATGCCTGTGATGAACGGATATGAGGCGGCGACCGTCATCCGAAAGCTGGAGGACGCTTCCCTGGCTTCCATCCCGATTCTGGCAATGACGGCCAACGCTTTTGAGGAAGATAAAAAAGAGGCCCTGAAATGCGGCATGAACGGCCACATCGCAAAGCCTATTGATGTAGATACTCTCTTCGACACCTTAGATCAGATTTTATCCTGAGGTTTCCTGCGAAAGCCCGGAAAATCCCGGAAGTCTGCGTGCAACATAAAAATAACTTGGAATCAGAATCATATCCGCACCGAGCCAGGCAAGGATCTCCGCAAACAATATTCCGTTTTCTCCAAACATCAGGGGCAGCAGCAAAGCTGCCCCTGTGCGCATCACAAACTCGGCTATGCCGGAAGCCATGGGCAGCACCGTATTTCCCAGACCCTGGATACAGCTTCTGGTGATATGCAGGATATACAGAACCGGCAGGCAGACGGACATAACCGCCAGATAACGATATGCCACATCCAGCGCCTCCATACTCTGTGCGCCGCTTTCCGGAAGAAACAATGCAAGAATCCATCTCCCGCCGCTGAGCATGACTGCCGTGATGAGCAGGGAGGTGGCTATGGCGATTCCGATGCCCACACGCATGCCCTGAGAAATCCTGCGGATCTTTCCGGCGCCCAGATTTTGACCGGAATATGTGGTCATGGCATATCCATAGGACGTGGCTGCCACCTCCAGAATCCCATACAGTTTGTTGGTTGCCGTGACTCCTGCAATAAATGTGACACCAAATCCGTTTACTATGGTCTGAACAATCATACCGCCCACGGAAATAACCATGTTTTGGAATGCCATGGGCAATCCGAAAGTCATCAGTCTGCCGCAGAGCGCGCTCTCCAGCTTCCAGTCCTCTTTTTTCAGCTGCAGCACTTCAATACGGCAGATATACCGGATACAGTAAGCCGCCGACAGACACTGGGCGATCAATGTAGCGATAGCTGCTCCCTGCACGCCCCAGTGGAATTCCATGACAAACAAAAAATCCAGCACGATATTGGTCAAAGAGGCAATGACCATGGCGATCAGCGGCTGCCTGCCATTGCCAAGAGCCCGCAATATCGCCGCGGCCAGGTTGTATGTCATGACAATGGGCAGGCCCGCAAACAGAATCCGCAGATAGGCCATGGAGATTGGGCGGATTTCTTCCGGCGCCCGAAGCAGGGATACCACTGCCCCGGCTGCGCCCTCGCTGACCAGGGTCAAAAAGATTGCACACAGAGCGGCCAGCACAATGGAATTGGCAACCACCTGACGCAGCTTTCCGTATTCACCCGCACCGAACTTCTGGGCCATCAGGATAGAAAAACCCTGCGCAAAGCCCTGGATGGTGCCCAGCGTCAGCCAATTGAGCCAGTCCACTGCTCCCAGAGCCGCCAGCGCATCCACCCCCAGCACCTTGCCCACCACGGCAGTATCCACCATGGTATACATCTGCTGGAAAATATTTCCCGCCATCAGGGGCAGAGAAAACAGAAGCAGAAGCTTCCAGGGACTTCCCTCCGTCAATGTATTGGCATCTGTTTTCTTCCGAAATCCGGTCTGTTCCATTCCTTTCCAAACTCCTCTCTTGTATCTCCTGCTTATCCCAGCATCACATCCAAAAGCATCATCACCGCGAACCCCAGAATAATACCCATGGTGGCGGAATAAGGTTCTCTCTCCTGATTTCTCTGGCATTCCGGAATCAGTTCATGTACCGCCACCAGTATCATAGCTCCGGCCGCAAAGGAAAGGGCAAAGGGCAGAACGGCCTCTATATAGACTACAAGAAGCGCGCCGATGACGCCGGCCACAGGTTCCACCATACCGGAGGCCTGCCCAAGCAGAAAACTCTTCTTTCGGGAATAGCCCTCTCTCCTCAGGGGAATAGACACGGCGGCGCCCTCCGGAAAATTCTGCAGGCCTATGCCCACTGCCACAGTCACTGCACCCATCAGATTTTCCATGGAGATATCCCCGCTGCGCAGAGTCCCGAAAGCCACTCCCACCGCCAGCCCCTCAGGTATGTTGTGGAGGGTGATGGACAGCACCAGCATAATAATCCGGTTAAGGCGCTCCGCTCCCCGGGCGCTGTCTGCCCTGTTTCTGGCGCCGGTGACGATTTTATCGGAAATCCACATAAATACGGCGCCGCACAAAAAGCCTCCCGTGGCCACCAGAAAAGCCGGCGTTCCTTCCATGCTCTCAGCCCTCTCGATGGCCGGCTGCAGCAATGACCAGAAGCTGGCGGCCACCATGACTCCGGCAGCAAACCCCAGCATCAGATTCAGCGTTTTCCCATTGGGTGTCCTGAAAAAAACAACGGTCGCAGCGCCCAGAGCCGTCACCGACCAAGTCCCCAACGTTGCAACCAGAGCCATTACAAAAATATCGTTCATCTCGCACCCCCTCATATTCAGCATATGACGCTGTGAAAAGGGTGTGCCTGTTTTTGTCAGAGCATTATTGCCATTGGGAATCTGACACTTCGATTTTCTTATCCCTGAGCATCAGTTCTTTCACAGCCTGATCCGCGCTCTTACCGTTGAAAAGCACTTCGTTCACCTGTTCGATGATAGGAAGCTGCACATGATATTTTCGGGCCAGCTCCATGGCTGCTTTTGCAGAGTGTACGCCCTCCACCACCATCTTGACTTCCGCCATAGCCTGGTCACAGGTCTTCCCCTGACCGATCAGAATGCCTGCCCGGCGGTTTCTGGAATGCATGCTGGCACAGGTGACGATCAGGTCTCCGATTCCCGTCAGGCCGCAGAATGTCTCAAACTTACCTCCCATGGCCGTGCCCAGTCTGGCAATCTCCGTGATACCCCTGGTGATTAGAGCCGCTTTCGTATTATCCCCGTAACCAAGTCCGTCGGCAATTCCCGCAGCCAGCGCCACCACATTCTTTAATGCGCCACCCAGTTCCATCCCTAAGATATCCGGACTGACATAGACTCGGAACACCTCATTCATAAACAGATTCTGGATATATTCAGCAGTGTCCTTAGACTTTGCTCCTACTACTATAGTAGTAGGGACCCCACGGCCCACTTCCTCCGCATGGGACGGACCGGACATCACCGCCACGTCTGCCTGGGGAATTTCCTGTTCGATGATCTCCGAAAGCGTCAGCAGCGTATGATCCTCAATTCCCTTTGCAACGTTCAGGATCTTTTGTTCCGCCCCCACCAGGGAAGACAGCCTGTGGGCAGTGGCCCTGGTATAAGAACTGGCCACAGCCATGACCAGCAGATCCTTTCCTGTCACAGCCTCTTTGTCATCCGCAGTGAACAGGATATCTTCCGGCAAGGTGACTCCCGGCAGCATCTTATGCTCATGAGTCTCCCGCAGCATCTGGATTTCCGTCTCCAGAGCCGACCATACCGTGATTTCATGTCCGTTTTTATGCAGCAGTACCGCCAGCGCAATGCCCCAGCTTCCTCCGCCTATAATGCTTATTCTGGAATGCTTTTCTTCCATGGAATGCCTCTCTTTCATGACAAATCCCCCTTTTTCAAAGATTTTGCCCCGCCTCTTCCGACTTCCTTTTTCAGTGATTCTCTTCTTCCTTTTTGTTCTTTTTGAAAAGGTATGTCTTTCTCTCGTTGCCGTGCAGCAGACGTACAATGTTCTCCCGGTGCTTCCAGTACGCCAGCGCCGCCAGCAGAAACGAGAGGATATACATCTCGTTCAGATGCGCCTGGCTCATGCCGGCAAACACCCCCAGCTGACCGCACACCATCATCTCTATCACAAAGCCCAGATAAACCAGCAATGACCCCAGCGACACCAGATGAGTGGAAAAGAAAATGCCGAAAAATACCGCCACTCCCATGACAACGAAATAGGGATGAAAGGACAGGATCAAACCTGCTGTTGCGGCAATTCCTTTTCCTCCCTTGAATCCCATATAAAAAGGATAATTATGCCCCAGAATAACGCCCGCCGCCGTATAGAGGCAAAGCAGATATATGGTGTCCGGATGGCCAGCCCCAAAGAGCATCCTTACGATCATTACAGCTATGATACATTTCAGGCAGTCCCCGGCCAGCACGATCATTCCCGCCTTTGTTCCCAGCACCCGCAAGGTGTTGGTGGTGCCGGCATTGCCGCTCCCGTGCTGCCTGATGTCAATTCCATGGGCCTTGCCATAGAAATAAGCGGTCTGAAACAGACCGAACACATGCCCTATCAGTAAACAGATTATTCTTTCCATACGCCTTACTGCTCCTTTTCATTCCGTTCTCTGATGATAAACCGCAGCGGAGTCCCTCTGAATCCAAAGGTTTCCCGGATCTGATTCTCAATATATCTGGTATAGGAAAAATGCATCAGCTCTCTCTTATTCACGAAAATGACAAAGGTAGGCGGTTTTACGGCTACCTGCGTGATATAGTAAAGCTTCAGCCGTTTGCCTTTGTCGGAGGGCGGTTGCTGCAGAGCCACCGCTTCCGTCATGATCTCATTCAATACTCCGGTGGCCACTCTCATAGCGTGGTTCTCACTGACCATGTCTATAATGTCGAAAAGCTTATTCAGCCGCTGTCCGGTCAGCGCGGATATGAACAGGATCTCTGCATAAGGCATGTAGGAAAGGACATTCCGCACCTTTTCCGTGACCTGGTAGATGGTTTTGTCGTCCTTTTCCACGGCATCCCATTTGTTCACTGCGATGATGACTGCCTTGCCTCTGTCATGGGCGATGCCGGCGATCTTTGCGTCCTGCTCACTGACCCCCTCCACCGCGTCAATGACCAGCACGACAATATCCGACCGTTCTATGGCGCTGACAGCCCGCACAATCATATAGTGCTCCAGTTCTTCCTTTATCTTGTTTTTTCTGCGGAGTCCTGCCGTGTCGATGAAGACATATTCCTTTCCGTTATGGACGATTTCCGTATCCACGGCATCCCTGGTGGTGCCCGCAATGTCCGAAACGATCAGCCGTTCCTCCCCCAGAAGCTTATTGATCAGCGAGGACTTCCCCACATTGGGCTTTCCCACGATGGCTACTCTGGTGCGGTCGTCCTCTTCCTCGTCCGCCGTATCCGTCCTGAAATGAGAGATCACCTGCTCCAGCATGTCCCCCAATCCCATCTTATTTACCGCTGATATGGGATGGGGCTCCCCTATCCCTAAGTTGTAGAATTCAAACACATCCGCGGAATACTTATCCACGCTGTCCACCTTGTTGACCACCAGAACCACCGGCTTATGGGAGCGCCGCAGCATATCCGCCACCTTGTCGTCCGCATCTACCAGCCCCTGCTTCACATCCACCAGAAAAATGATCACATCCGCCGTGTCAATGGCAATCTGAGCCTGAGCCCGCATCTGGGACAATATGATATCTCTGCTGTCCGGTTCTATGCCGCCGGTGTCGATCAATGTAAATGTCTTGTCCAGCCAGGTCACATCCGCATAGATTCTGTCGCGGGTAATGCCCGGAGTGTCCTGCACAATGGAAATCCTCTCTCCCGCCAGGGCATTGAACAGCGTGGATTTCCCTACATTAGGCCTCCCCACCACTGCCACAATCGGTTTCGTACTTCGTTTTGCCATAATTTCACCTTTCTCACTTTCAGACATGCCGCCCGGCAATAATATCGTTTTAAACGGCGTTTAAAACAGAATCCACAAAGTCTTTTCCGCTTGATTTTACAATATTAATCGGTACTTGTAAAGCTTTTTCCAATTCCGGAAGCCTCATATCATCCAAAAAGACATCCTCGCCGCTCCGGAGAATATTCTCCGGCAGGAGCAGACAGCTGCCCAGGGGCTTATCTTTCAGCTGCGACAGCAGATCCTGTCCGGTAATCAGACCGGATACAGTGATCTTCTCCCCGAAAAAGAAATTCGTGATGGGGTAGACCCTGAAATGCAGTCCCGGCCATACCTGCGTCATACGCTCCGCCATACTTTGAATATAGGGATATGCCAGTTTGCCTGTGGCAATTGCCAGTTCTCCCTCGGGCTCCTCGTCTTGCGAATCTGCCTGTAAGTCCTTTCTCTCTGTCCGTTTTTTCATTTCTTCCTCAAATTCATTCGTCAACAGCCGCAGCATCCCCACACCGTTTTCCAGTTGCAAATATCCGTCGTACCGCTCTGCCTCCGGCATCTCCCGGTCCGCAAGAATATACCATTCATCGCTGGCGTGAACAAAATGGATGCCATACCGCGCAAAGCATTCCCTCTGCACACTTTCTATAAAGTCTATTACCGCTTCCGCATCCGCTCTGTCAAAAGGCTCCAGCGGGTAGAGCCCCCGGCGGTATTTTGTCAGGCCCACCGGTACTACGGACACGCTTTCCAGATTCGGTATATATTTCATCAGTTCCCGGATGCTGTATTCCAGCTCTTTTCCGTCATTGAGTCCTTTGCACAGCACGATCTGCCCATTCATGTGAATGTCCGCTTCCATCAGTCTGTCCACTTTCTTCAGGGCTTCCCCCGCAAAACGGTTATTCAGCAGTTTGCACCGAAGCTCGGGATTCATGGCATGGAAAGAGATATTGATGGGAGAAAGCCGGTATCTGCAGATTCTGTCAATATCATGGTCCGACATATTAGTCAGCGTCACATAATTCCCCTGCAGAAAGGAAAGCCTGGAATCGTCATCCTTAAAGTACAGGGTATCCCGCATCCCCGGCGGCATCTGGTCAATGAAGCAGAATACGCATTTATTGCAGCAATGGCGATACTCGTCCATAAGTCCGCTCTCGAACTCCAGGCCTAAATCTTCCTCGTAAGCTTTCTCCACCTCCAAAAGCCATTGCTCTTTGTCCGGCTTCTCTATCAACAGTTCAATATAAGTATCTTGTATCATGAATTGATAGTCAAATATATCCTCTATCTCTGTGTTATCAATGGAGAGCAGTCTGTCTCCGGGTTCGATCTCCAATTCCTCCCCGATACTTCCGGGCAACACCTTACTCACAACATGCGATTTCTCTTTCATCACTTTCCCCTTTCCCGCTGTCGAACGAATCATCCAAAACCGTCTCGACTTTTGTCTAAGAATTACCTTGACGTGTCAACGACATAATGATATAAATATAAATACAACTTGCTTATTTTACATCTGGAGGACTTATGCCTAATTTACAAGAGATTGAAAATTCCATGCCTGTAGCGCCCTTAAAGATCATCGCCCTTTCTTCCGCGAAGAAAATGGGCGAAAGAGTCAATGATTACCTGGTTGAATTCCGTAAAACCATCCACAATGACAAAGTAAAGACAGATCCGGCCTTTCAGGGCTACAGTGAAAATAACTATCTGCTGGAAGTGGAAACTCCCCGCTTTGGCAGCGGCGAAAGCAAAGCTTCCTTTCAGGAATCTGTCCGCGGAAAAGACCTGTTCCTTTTGGTGGATGTCTGCAATCACAGCATCACATACAATATGCACGGCCACGTCAACCATATGTCGCCGGATGACCATTATCAGGATTTAAAGCGAGTCATCTCTGCCTGCAACGGCAAAGCGCACAGGATCAATGTCATCATGCCTTTCCTCTATGAGAGCAGACAGCATAAGAGAAACGGCCGGGAATCCCTGGACTGTGCTTTTGCCCTGAAAGAACTGCGGGACATGGGCATCAGCAACTTCATTACTTTTGACGCCCATGATCCTAGAGTTCAAAATGCCATTCCTTTAAACGGATTTGATAATTTCACTACCCCATACCAGTTTATCAAGGCGCTCTTAAATTCCGAGGAGGATCTGATCGTAGATAAAGATCACTTGGTAGTCATCAGCCCCGATGAGGGCGCACTGGACAGAGCGATCTATTTTGCCACTGTTCTGGGCGTCGATACCGGCATGTTCTATAAGCGCCGGGACTATTCCACCATCATAAACGGCAGAAATCCCATTGTGGCCCATGAGTTTCTGGGAGACAATGTGGACAGCAAGGATGTCATCATCATAGATGATATCATCTCATCAGGCCAGAGTATGCTGGATACCGCCATACAGCTGAAGAAAATGAATGCCAGGCGTGTCTTTATCTGCTGCACTTTCGGCCTGTTCACCGACGGTCTGGCATCCTTTGACGAAGCCTATGAGAAAGGATGTTTCGACAAGGTCGTGACCACTGACCTGACCTATCTGCCTCCTGCGCTTTACAGCAGACCCTATTTTATAGAAGCGGATATGAGTAAGTTCCTGGCCTCCCTGATCGACTTTATGAACCATGACGCTTCTCTGACCAATGCGCTGACAGCCACTGACAAAATCCATAAAATCGTGGAATCCTACAACAACCGTCAGGAGTTCGAGATGAATTAACATTCGCTCCCCAGCCCCGCTTATGCCGGCCCTGCGGCCCGCTTCGCGGGGCTTTCATGATATTCCGGAAATGAAAACAGCACCTTGAACAAATCTCCGTCCAGCAGAATCTCAAAGCTGCCGCCATGGGCCTGTACCAGACTCTTTGCTATGGAGAGACCCAGTCCGCTGCCCTCCGTGGTCCGGGAGGAATCTCCCCGGATAAAGCGCTCTGCCAGCTCCTGGGGCCGGACATTCATCTGCTGTCTGGAAATATTCTTGATGGATACCTCTATTCTCTCCTCAGCCCTTGCCATATTGATATAGACTCTGGTGCCCTCCAGCGCATATTTGCAGATATTGTTAAATAGATTTTCCACTACCCGCCACATCCTGCGGCTGTCCGCATAGACATAGGCCGGTATATCGTCTTCCTCAAACACCACCTGCAGACCGCATTCCGCCAGCTTTTCCGAGAATTCCCCGATGCCCTGATTCAATAGCTCCGTCAAATTCAGCTTTTCTTTTTCCAATACAATGGTTCCGGAAGAAATTTTGGACACCTCCATCAAATCGTCCGTCAGCTGCTTTAAGCGCTGGGCCTTGCTGTCCAGGATATTGATATATCCTTTGGCCGGTTCCTCTTCAATGTGCAGGCGCTTTAGCAGATCCACATAGCTGATAATGGACGTCAATGGCGTCTTAATATCGTGGGAGACATTGGTAATCAGCTCTGTCTTCATGCGCTCGTCTTCCATGCTGGTCTTCACTGCATGACGAATGCCTTCTCCGATATTGTTCACAGCGTTTGCCAGCTCTCTGCTGGAACCGTGCAGGCTGTCCGCATCTACCTTAAATTCTTCCTCCCCGTCCCGTATCCTGCTTATCCCCTCCACAATCTCCGCCAGCTCTGCATTTCGGCGAAACAGCAGCACCCCTACGATTCCGTCTATTGCCACCATGAGCAATAGTATCAGGAAAGCGTACATCCGTCTGTTCCACAGTCTGTATACGGCGGCGATTCCGATCAGATTTGAGAAGAGGAATATATTATAGGGCAGCAGCGTGCTGATCACGGAGTTCTTATGGCGGAAGATAAATCGGAATGTATTGTCGATTCTCCTGCAGATAAAGTAAAGAAAACTGCCCCGCCACAGACGGCCTGCTTTCGCTCTGCGCACCAGGCTGTACCAGATTATATCAAAGCCCACACTGACATAAACGCCATACAGGGCAAACAGACCATAGCGGTACAGCTTAGTCAGTTCAACCCCCATAAGACGGGTGGGCATGATCTGCGCTGTCTGAGCAAGTTCCAGAATCGCCCGGCCCCCCTGCAGACCGCCGTAGGCAAGGCCTGCTCCCATAAAAAAGAGAAGCTCCGTCCAAAGCTTGTCAAAATGATTCAGATAACAGATTCTCTCCCCGTTCTCTCCAAGCGCCATACCGGCGTCAACTGTCAGATAAATGCCGATTCCCAGCCAGACAAAAGCAAGAATCACGATGAGTACAATAAACCGCCCTACATTTGGCACAATTTTCTGGTAAACGGCATGGGCTGTCTGGAAAGCGTCTCCCTCTATGGTATACTTGGAATCCACCCCCAGCCAGATATGGGTGGTATCCGGATACGCGTAACTGTAAACACCAATGTACTCATCCATCTCTTCTTCGCTGAAAATGGTATTTCCCATGAATACCAGGCTGTCAGGATAATAGATCAGATAACGCCTGTATTCGTTAAAGAACTCGGTCACCTCATTATCCTGGAGTCCTGCCAGGTTCGGCACATTCGTATAGGTACGCATTCCCTCATCGGTCATCATGCGCACCATATATTTTACATTGCTTTTGGAGCCCTTGTAAGCCTCATTGCAGATCTGATAGCGCTGGTAGTTGACGGTAAGGCTGTTGATTGCCGCCACCACATTTTCCTGGAGAAGCATATAATCAATCCAGTTATCTGCGTAATCTTTCAGCTGCTTTTTCCCCTCTACTGTGGCATAGCGGCAGTTGAGCATGGGAATGTATACAGTCAGGCTGCCGTCATCCTCCCTGGACACGTTTATGCCGTCCAGATTCTTGGACATGATATAGGAAAAAACCATATCCTCCAATTGTTCCTGTGTGCTCTCTTTCAGCTTCCCCGTAAGCACCGCAATCTCTTCGGCGCTCTTGCCGTAGCGGCCTTGCCCCGCATTTTCCTCGGTCTGCAGTGTCTCTGTATCTTCCTGACTGTCCGCTTCCTTTGTTTCGCTTATATGATAAAAGTCGTCAAAACATAGCTGCCCATATTCATCCAGCTTGAAATTCTCCGGATAAATACAATATCCAAAATAATTTACAAATTCCGACATGCTCATAAAACGGTCTGTGTACTCCACGTCGGACTTTCCCCATTTGACAATGTCGTCCAGCGCATAGACTACTGTAAGCGCACAGCCCGAATCGGCTCCTATCTGGCTCGCATATTTCGTCACATCGATCTGCTTGGCAGGATCCAGGATTCCCTCCGTTTCCAACTGCCCTTTTAGGACCACAAGCTGCGTGATATCGGACACCGCATTCCGGAACAGATCCTGATAAATTTCGGAATCCTCGAACTCCAGCCCTGTATCAATGGGAAAGACCTTGTAGATTTTGGGTCCGTCAATGGAATCCACCGAGATGTAAGAATTCAAAATCAGGCCGGCCACCGTTAACATAATGCCCGCTGCCAACAGATGCTGGATCAGCTCCAGACAAACTCTCTTCCACGTCGCCTTTTTCATAGGAATGCTCCCCTACTGCTTATCGATTTTATAGCCCACCCCCCAGACCACTTTCAGATATCTGGGCTCCCTTGGATTGATCTCGATTTTCTCACGGATATGGCGGATGTGTACGGCTACCGTATTGTCGGCCCCAATGGCGTCTTCGTTCCATATGCTTTCATAGATTTGGCCGATAGAGAACACCCTGCCCTGATTCTTTATCAGGAGCAGCAGGATATTATACTCGATGGGGGTCATTTTCACCGGCTCTCCGTCCACCAGCACCTGCTTGGTATCGTCGTTGATCATCAGGCCGCCCACCTGATAGACAGACTTACTCTCCGCGTTCAGACTGCCCAGCGAGGTATACCGGCGGAGATTGGACTTCACCCTTGCCACCAACTCCAGGGGATTAAAGGGTTTTGTAATATAATCGTCCGCGCCGATGTTCAGCCCCAGAATCTTGTCCGTGTCCTCGGACTTTGCGGACAGCATGATAATAGGAATGCTGCTGTACTCTCTGATCTTCAGAGTGGCCCGGATGCCGTCCAGCTTGGGCATCATCACGTCCATGATCAGCAGATGAATCTCCTCTTTTTTCAGCAAGTCAATGGCCTGCTTTCCGTCGAAAGCTTTAAAGATACTATGCCCGTCCTGGCTTAAATAAATCTCTATCGCATCCACAATTTCCCTGTCATCGTCACATACAAGTATATTCGCCATACTTTTCTCACCCCGTTTTCCTGAATTCCCCTCTGAAATTATCAAAACATATCTTATTTAAAAGTTACCTGCCAAAAATATGAATGTTTTCTTAATCTGTTTCTTTTCCCTATGCTCTCAGCCCGAGAAATGCAGCCAGACTTCCCCTTTTTCCGCCGCTTGCCCTGTGTGAAAACAGATACCCGCTATTGTGGCATGTACAGATATCCGTCACCGCAATATGCCCGGGAAGAAGTCCCGACTGTCTTAATATTAACTCATTGGCAAGCCATAGATCCAACTGATATTTTCCGGGAGCTTTCCCTGGCAGTGCAACCTGCTCTCCCAACATGTCAATGAACTGCTCCGCCACATCCTCACTGACCTCGTAGCAGTCTCTGCATATGGAGGGGCCGATTGCCGCATACAGTTCCTCCGGTCTGGTTCCGAACTGTTCTTCCATGGCTCTCACCATGCATTCTCCCATTCTGCCAACAGTGCCCCGCCAGCCGGAGTGGGCCAGCCCGATTGCGTGATGGATAGGATCTACGAAATAAAGCGGCACACAGTCCGCGTAGAAAGTCACCAGCACGAGTCCGGGTTCATCCGTTACCATGCCGTCTATATCACTGTAGTCTCTGGGCCTGACGATCCCTTTTCCCTTATCCGCAGCTGTCATTCGGCGGATATTCGTGGTATGGGTCTGATGGGAAGCCGCCATATCCTCCGGGCTCACCCCAAGCACCCAGGCAATCCGCCTGTAATTTTCCAGCACGTTCTCAGGCATGTCTCCCCTGTCCGCGCTCAGGTTCATGGCGGAAAATTCCCCGCCGCTCACCCCTCCCAGCCGGGTGGTGAACAGATGCTTTACGATTCCCGTCTGTTCCAGCAGTGGAAAAGTGAGATATTCCAGCGCCGCCCCCTCTATGAGAACGCGGTTCTGCCGCAGAACCGGATACCCCTCTGGTACTGTCGCCTGGGTTACGTCCGGCTCTTGCTCTGTGTGCCCTTTTTTGTCTGTCCGCTGTATCTGGAACATATCTTTGAGACCTCCTCTTTATCTGCGTGCGTAAATATGCGGAAAGGCGTTCTGTATCCATTCCACATCCGCGCCCTGAATGCCTACCACGTCGTATCTGACGCTTGCCTCATCTCCAAATCCGTGAGTATATCTGTAGTAATCAGCCACCCTGCAGATTCTGCACTGCTTGCGGTGGTCCACAGCCTCCAGCGCATAGCCTTTCTCGGAAGTGCTCCGGTACTTCACCTCCACAAACACCAGATACCCCTGGTGAGAGCCGATCAGGTCAATTTCCCCCAGCCTGCAGCGGAAGTTGGTCTCCAGAACCCGCATGCCGTTTTTTATCAGATATTCCGCTGCCACCTTCTCCCAAACCGCTCCGGTCCTGCGTTTATTCAAAAGCCTTACCTCTTGATCTTTCCCTTTATCTTGTCCATGGAATCCACGAACACTAAAATCTCGGCCACCACCTCATATAGCTCCGGCGGTATCATGTCTCCGATATCCAGCCGGGAAAGCGTGTCCGCCAGCTTGTCGTCCTGGTGAACCGGCACACGGCTCTCCCGGGCCTTTTCAATGATTCTCTCGGCAAGCTTTCCGCGACCGCTGGCTATAACCCTGGGTGCCGCATCCGAGGGGTCATATTCCAGCGCAATGGCCTGTTTCAGTTTCTCTTCCTTCTCTCTCTTCCCATCCATAGAATCGCCCTCTCTGCCTCATCCCGATCACCTGCCGGGTGCACTTTTTTACCTTAGGTGCGGACGTCAAACGCGTATCTGGAGAGCATAATGCCTCCCTCCTGCTTTAAAAGCGGCTCCAGCCCGCCTTTTGAAGTCTCATCCGTCTTCTGTTCTCTTATGGTCATGGCATAGCTGCACTCATATCCGCGTCCCCTCAGACGCTCCGTCAGGATATCCATATGGGCCGCCATAAAATCTATCATTTCCTCATCCCGCAGATAGAATTTCGTATTGACCTTATTGCTTTGCATGGCCACATATACATCCACCGGTCCCAGATGCTCCATGTCCAGATGCAGCAGGGCACTGACATTTCCATCCTTTTTCGCCAGATTTTTCTTATTCGTATAGACATACAGGTCTCCATGGGCGTCCCTCTGCTGCAGATGCAGAGGCAGCTGTACATAGCTGTACATCTGATTGAGCTGCTGCAGGAAGTCTACGCTCTGAGACATGGAGGAAACCGCCTGATAAGCTTCGGTGCCCCGCTGGCCCGCGTTTTCCAGCGCTCCGGCCAGACCTTTCAATTGCCTGTCCAGCCTGCGGTACAGCTCCTCCACCTTACCCGGAACTGCCAGTTCCTCCGGCCGCAGGGTCCAGTCCGCCTTGAAAGCATTGGCAAAAAATGTACGAAAATTCTCTCCGGAAAACAGACGCGCAAAAGCCTCCATGGCTGCCGAGGAAGTTTTTGCGCCCTCAGCCAATGTCCCCAGCTTGGCAAAGAGTTCACCTGCCTGGGACTGTCCGGAGGCAAACTGCAGAATCTGATTCCTCAATTCCGCGGCCTCCTCTGGCGGCAGCTGCAGAGTGTCGGCAAGCTTCATAGCCTCTTCGGCCACGGCCGCCCGCAGACTGCCCTGGACAGCCTCTGCGCTCTCACCTGTTTGAGGGGATATGTGGGATGACAGGACGCCGGAACCCGTTTCTGTTTCCTTGCCCTGCCCTTGCAGCCCCTCTGTCAGGTCCAGAAGAGTCTTCGTGAGAGCATCCTCTGCCGCAACGATTCCGTTCCCCGCGTCCGACGCCATCCCCTCCGATATTGTCTGTCCGTTTTCTCCTGCGTCCATGTTTTCACCGCTCAGTACCAAACCATCGTTTCCCGTTTCCCCCGCATGGCCCAGATTTCCGGCCAGAGAGACTACTTCCTGATACAATTTCACGGCCCCCGGCACATCACCTCGGGCAAGCATGGAGTCAAACACTTCCGGAAGCGCTCCCAGAATATCGTTCATGCCGTCCACCAACTGATAGGTCAGGTTCCTGTAGGAAGCCATCTGGTTCACATTGGCCTCATTTACAGGCAGCTGCAGCTTGTGAAGATTGATGATATCGGATACGGTTCCCTGGGGAAAGCTATTGATCTCCCGGAAAATCTGCTGCAGACTGCCCTTGTTCACGGGAAGTCCCGCAGCCATAAGCTGCTCTGTCATATCCACAGTGTCCCGGTTCACGGGAAGTCCTGCCATTTCCAGCGCTTTCAGTACATTTACGCCTGTGGCTACATTGGTAAACAAAGGGCTTAAAGTCAGCGAGCTCCCATTGTTTTTGACCTCAAAGGTCATGTTCTTTCCGATTTCTATATTCATGTTGCGGTCTATGCGCGCGTTTAACACCATATCCTCGGAAATCTTTATCTGCACCTCATTGCCGTTCCTGCCTACAATCTCGCCGCTGATGGTCTGTCCCGGCACCAGAGAACGAATCTGACGGTTCATCTGCTCTGTCTGGGCAGGGGTAAGCTGTGCGGCATGCCCCGTATTATCCGTCCTTACCTCTCCTGAAAACAGCTGTGACAGTTTCATCTGCACTCTCCTTTCTCATAGCAGATTCTTGAGGAAGCTCTTTCTGTGGATGGGGCTGGGACCGTATTTTTTCAGGGCTTCTATATGCCCGGCGCTCCCATAGCCCTTATTTCCGGCAAAATCATATTCCGGGAAGACTTTATCGTAGTCCTGCATAAGTCTGTCCCTTGTGACCTTGGCGATGATGCTGGCGGCGCCGATGGAAATGCTTTTCGCATCCCCTTTGATAATGGGTACCTGGGGGATGGAGACCTGCGGAATCGTCACTGCATCGTTCAACAGGATGTCCGGTCTGCAGCTTAGCTTTCCGATTGCCTGCCGCATGGCCTCATAGGTTGCCTGGAGAATATTGATCTCGTCGATCCGCTCCGGCGAAGCATATCCCACCCCGCAGGAGAGCGCCTGCGCCATGATGATATCGTATAGCTCCTCTCTCTTTTTTTCGGACAGTTGCTTCGAATCATTTATATACAAGATGCGGCAGTCTTTGGGAAGTATCACAGCGCCTGCCACCACAGGCCCTGCAAGGGGCCCTCTTCCAACCTCATCTATCCCGCAGATATAGCGGCAGTCCTTATACTGCTCCTCATATACCCGGAGCGTCTCTATCCGCTGCTTTTCCTTCTCCAGCAGGGCAAGGCGCTTCGACGCTGTCTCCACAAGCTTTCGTACACCCGCTCTGGCGTCTGCGGCATATTCCTTTACAAATTCAGGCAGCTCCTCTATGGTTGCTGCCTGAAGAATCTTCTTTATCTCACCGGTACTTTTCATCCTGGTTCCTTTCGTCTCGCTTTTCGTCCGGCTTCCCGGCCATGGATCACTGATGCTTCAGGATACCGAACTTCGCCAAGGGCCAGATTCGAACCCAAGCCCTGCCAATAATATCCTCTCTTTTAATGTTCCCAACGATTTCCTTGCGGCTGTCAATACTGTTATTGCGGTTATCTCCCATGACAAAGTACTCATCCTCCCCAAGAACAATGGGATTGATGGCAATGCCCACATTCTCAGGGGCTATAATCTCCCTGCCGTAATTCTCCTGAAGCAATTCCCCATTGATATAAATATTGCCCTGTTCGTCAATCTGTACCGTCTCTCCGGGAAGCCCGATGATTCTCTTAATATAATATGTATTCTTCTTGGGCTTAAAAGGAAATACAATGATATCGAACCGCTTCGGATCCGTAAACCGGTACGTAATCTTATCCACGATCAGATTGTCCTCATCAGACAGCATGGGCTCCATGGAAGAACCGTCCACCTCTGTTCTCTGTCCCACAAAGGTAATCACCAGCCATGTCAGGCACAATACACCCAGCAAGTAAGCCAGGGTGCTAATCATCTCTTTCATCACCTTATTCATTGATCTACCTCTTGCACGTTTATGCGCACATCCATTCGCTCTCCTGTATTTTGTGTTTCAGGCAGTTCGGAACGCTCCAGCGTTATTCTTCCCAGACGGCCGCTTCTGAAATCATCCACCAGCAGATCAGCCGCTTTCTTCAGGTCAAGGCTCTCTCCTTTCAGAAAGCATTTTCTGCTCCGGGCAATCTCCTCCAGGATACGGGCCATGCCGTGAGAACCTGGCGCAGGCTCTCCCGAAATCCCATATCGCTTTGCCACGGCATCCGGATACAGCTCCCGCAGGCTTTCCAGCAAATCCCCGGCAAGTTCTTCCATAATGATGATCTCGTCGTTCATGGATCCAATGAAAGCCAGGTGCATCCCTACCAGATTGTCTTCGAACTTAGGCCATAGAATGCCGGGCGTATCCAACAGCTCCAGATTCTTATTCAGCCGTATCCACTGTTTTCCTTTTGTGACACCGGGTTTGTTCCCGGTCTTGGTACATGCCTTTCCCGCAAAGGAATTAATGAAAGTAGACTTGCCTACATTGGGGATTCCCACCACCATAGCCCTCACCGGGCGGTTCAGGATGCCGCGCTTTCTGTCCCTCTCAATTTTTTCCGCACAGGCTTTTTGTACAAGTCCGTTTATGGCTTTGATCCCGGAGCCGGATTTGGAGTTTACCTCCAGGGCATAGATTCCCCTGTCCTCAAAGTACCGCATCCATGCCCTGTTGCAGTCCGGGTCAGCCAGATCGGATTTATTTAAGAGTACGATCCTGGACTTTCCCTTCCCCAGCTCGTCAATATCCGGATTGCGGCTGGCCATGGGCACTCTCGCATCCACCAGCTCTATGATCAAATCAATCAGCTTCAGATTTTCCTGCATCATACGCTTCGCTTTTGTCATATGACCAGGATACCATTGATAGTTCATTCTATTTTACAAATCCCATGCCCGCATCCTCGCAGGACGCACGGAACCATACCTTTCCTATAATGTCTTCCTCTTTCACCGGTCCGATATTAGCTGACCGGCTGTCCTCGCTGTTGCCTGGATTGTCGCCGATACAGAAGTACTCTCCGTTCTCCACCGTGAATTCCTCCGCGGCAATCCCCGCCTCAGCCAGCTTTTCCTCCACCCACGGACTTGCCTCCCCGTTCACATACAGGACGCCGTCGCGGATCACCACACGGTCTCCCGGCACCGCAGCCACGCGCTTAACATAGTAATGCGCATTTTCATTCCCGTTGGGAAGAAATACGATCACATCCCCGGCTTTCGGAGAAGAAATCAGATACAGGAAAGAATTGATGAATATCTGCTGTCCATTGTACAGCGCAGGCTCCATGGACACCCCTACCACATTGATGCTCATCCCCAGAAAGACATTCAGTACCACCGCGATAAAAATAGCGGTAAAAATGCCGAATATCCAGCTAAAGACCTCCCGCACATGGGCCGGGCTTATTTTCTTTTTTCGCCTGTAAAAGCTAAGACCTCTGTTTTTTGCCATATGACCATTCCTGATGAAAGAAAAGGACAACTACCTGAGTAATTGCCCTTTTGTCCGCTTACCTTACGGCTTCCTTTACCTTTGCTTTCTTACCGACGCGGTCTCTCAGGTAGTTCAGCTTAGCGCGTCTGACCTTACCTCTTCTGACTACTTCAACCTTTTCCACATTGGGGGAATGTACAGGCCAGGTCTTCTCTACGCCGATGCCGCCCGAAGATTTCCTGACAGTAAATGTCTCACGGCTGCTTCCGCCCTGTCTCTTCAGGACAATGCCCTCGAACACCTGGATTCTCTCACGGTTTCCTTCCTTGATCTTACCGTAGACTTTCACGGTATCGCCTACATTGAAGTCGTCAACTTTGCTCTTAAGCTGCTCTGCTTCGATTTCTCTGATGATGTCACTCATAATGAGCCTCCTTCTTTACTAGATGTTCTTAATACTTTTACGGTAACAGAGGACCATCCTTTCTTCACAACATGAAAAGTTTAGCATATTCACGTATCTTTTGCAAGCACTTTTTCCAGCCACCAGAAAGATTTTTCGGCCTTGTAAAAACCAAGCCTCTCCTGCAGCCTTGCAGAGGCCTCATTTCCCTCCGCTACATGGCCATAGGGAATCCAGCCTTTCTCCAGCATGCAGTTCACGGCCCAGGCCTCCAGGGAAGCCCCGATCCCTCTTCCCCGGAAAGATTCCTCCACGAAGAGCATTCCCAGGCTTCCCTCATCGTGAATCCCCACGAACCCCACCTGCCTGCCCTCCAGGAAAGCGCCGTACATGGCCCCTGCCAAAATCCGCTCTCTGACATATTCGTCATCCAGGCCCGGCCCCTCTGTTCCGTACCATTTCGATACATATCCGATATCCCCCTCAGAAAGTGTCCTGATTTCCCTGTGCTTTACAGGCAGCGTTTCTTTTCGGGTGTACAGGAACTGACCGAATTCCCCGAACAGGGCATATCCGGCTTTGAACAGGATATCCCGCAAAAAAGGCTCGGATACCAGAAGCATCCGGGTATCCCCGGGAATCAGCTCTGCCATCCTTTCACCGGTCTCCCGGTCAAGCGCCGTCATCATACAGATTCCCGCTTTTCGGTCATACAGCAGAACCGCCGTATCCCGTCCCCGGAAATCCGTATACAGGATATCGGCCCGCCCTCTGGAAAGGCTTTCCATCATATGGATATTGTTGCGCTTTTCTCCGGAAAGCCTCTGAATCAGACATTGTTTTTTCTGATATTTTTCATAGAGATCCGGGCGTCTGTCGGCGGTGCGCTGTCTGGACTGCTCCAACCGCCATGCTGCCACCTGTCTGTGGTTGCCGGAGAGCAGAACCCCGGGCACCTGCATTCCCTGCCATTCTTCCGGCCGGGAATACTGGGGATATTCCAGTAAATCATTGTAAAAGCTCTCCTCTCCGGCAGAGCTATCATTGCCCAGTACGCCCGGAATCAGCCTTGCGATGGCATCGATCATCACCATGGCCGCCAGTTCGCCTCCGGTGAGCACATAGTCCCCGATAGACACCTGATCAGTGACGATCTTTTCCAGCACTCTCTCGTCAATGCCCTCATAGTGGCCGCAGAGGAACACCAGCTCCTCCTCTTTTGCAAATTCTTCCGCCATCCGCTGGGTAAAAGGCATTCCCTGGGGCGTCACATAGACGGTTCTCACCGGCCTGCCCTCTGTCACGGCCTTGTGGGCATCATATACCGGCTGTGCCTGCATCAGCATGCCTGCCCCGCCTCCGTAAGGATAATCATCCACTTTTTTATGCTTATCCCGGGTATAGTCCCTGATATCCACCGCATGCAGACAAAGGATACCCCTCCGGGCCGCTCTGCCGATGATGCTGGGGGAAAGTCCCTGTTCGATCATATCCGGAAATAAAGTCAATATATGAAATTTCGTCATTTCTATATCCTTTTACCGATAATTATATTCTTACATGCTATAGCTCCAACAGTCCGTCCAGGATATGAATCCGGATGAAACCGGCCTCTACATCTACCTCCAGGACACATTGTTTGATGGCAGGCAAAAGAAGCTCCCTGCCGTCCGTCATACATATAATATATACATCATTGGCGCCTGTCTCCATCACGTCTTTCAGGATACCGATATCAGTTCCGTCTTCATCCCGCACTGTGAGCCCGATCAGGTCAGCAATAAAATATTCGTCCCTGCTCAGACGCACGGCATCGCTTCGGGGCACCATTAAAGCGGCTTTCCGGTATTTCTGCGCCTCTTCAATATCATCTATTCCTTTTAACTTTAATATGGCAAACTGCTTGAAGAACTTTACGCTCTCTATCTCCAGGACCATCCCGGAGGTCTGTGTCTTTCCGGTATCCAGCGTCACCTTTTTCAGCTTCTTGAACCGTCTCACATCGTCTGTGGTAGGAAATACTTTCACCTCACCGTGCAATCCATGAGTAGCGGTAATAATGCCTATTTTAAAAAAATCTTCCATTTTAATCCCCCCTGCGATGTCATAAAGAGTGTTGGTATACCGAAAAGGCTGTTGCGTTCAGAAGAACCCCCAGGACTTGCCCTGTTCTTTCACACAACAGCCTTTCATTCTCTCCAGCGCGCATTTACGCTATACGATTTCAACATCCACGTTCTTTTTCTCACGGAAAGATGATGCTTTTACAACCGAACGAATCGCTTTCGCAATCCTGCCCTGCTTGCCGATGACTTTGCCCATGTCAGAGGGTGATACATGCAGCTCGATGACGGTGTTCCTGCCATCCGCTTTCTCGTTCACCACCACTTCCTCCGGGTGATCCACAAGCGCTTTTGCAATTACTTCCACCAATTCTTTGGAATGCATTTCTTCCATCATAAATAAGCCACCTCCAAGAATAAAAATTTATTTCTCGATGCCAGCAGCTTTGAACAGTTTCCCCACTGTCTCCGTAGGCTGAGCGCCGTTTGCCAGCCACTTCTTCGCAAGCTCCTCGTTGATTTTGAATGTACTGGGATCCGTACTGGGATCATAGGTTCCGATTTCCTCGATGAATCTGCCATCTCTGGGAGAACGGGAGTCAGCCACAATGATTCTATAAAAAGGAGCTTTCTTCTGTCCCATTCTTCTAAGTCTGATTTTTACTGCCATGGTCTACCTCTTTCTGCCGCTTTCCGCGGCCTTATGTTAAAATGTTTTATTTTATGAAAAGGACTCGCGCCCATATTCATCCTGTCTTCTCGTCATACCCTGTGACGGTACGCCCTAAAAGGGGAATCTCCCCTTGCCCATGCCCGGGAATCCGCCCAGCATGCCGCGGCCTTTTTTACCGCCGCCAAACTGCTTCATCATCTTCTGGCTCTGCTCGAACTGCTTGATGAAGCGGTTCACCACCGCAATGTCCACGCCGGCGCCTTTGGCGATGCGGTGCTTGCGCTGGGGATTGAGAAGCTTGGGATTCCTGCGCTCCTCTTTCGTCATGGAGAGGACGATAGCCTCCATGTGCTTTAGCTGCTTCTCGTCTATCATGGACTCCAGATCCGCGCCCTTAATTCCCAGACCGGGAAGCATGCTCAAAATACTGGTAAGTCCGCCCATGTTGCGCATCTGCTTCATGCTCTCTAAGTAGTCCTCAAAGTCGAACTTGCCTTTCTTCATGCGGCCGGCCATCTCACGGCTCTTGTCCTCGTCTAAGTCAATGCTCTCCTGGGCCTTTTCAATCAAGGACAGCACGTCTCCCATCCCCAGAATACGGTTGGCCATGCGGTCGGGATAGAACTGCTCCATGTCTGACAGCTTCTCGCCCATGCTCACGTACAGGATGGGCTTGCCTGTGACCGCTTTGATGGAAAGGGCCGCACCGCCTCTGGTATCGCCATCCATCTTGGACAGAACCACACCGTCTACGCCTACTTTCTCGTCGAACTCTTTTGCCACGTTCACAGCGTCCTGGCCGGTCATGGCATCCACCACCAGCAGTGTCTGGTGTACGGTGACGGCGGCTTTCATCTCCTGCAGCTCCGCCATCATGTCTTCGTCTATGTGCAGACGGCCTGCCGTATCCAGGATGACCACATTGTGGCCGTTCTTCTCCGCGTAGCGGATGGCCTCCGCCGCGATTTCGGCAGGCTTATGGTCTGTCCCCATGGAGAACACATCCACTTCCTGCTTCTTTCCGTTGATTTCCAACTGTTCGATTGCCGCGGGACGGTAGATATCGCAGGCTACCAGCAGGGATTTCTTGCCCTTGGTCTTGAGCTTCCCCGCAATCTTGGCCGTGGCCGTGGTCTTGCCGGCGCCCTGTAAGCCTGCCATCATGATGACGGTGACGGCCTTGCCGGGCTGCATGGCGATTTCGGTGGTCTCGCTGCCCATGAGGGAGATCATCTCCTCGTTGACGATCTTGATGACCATCTGCCCCGGATTTAATCCGTTCATCACGTCCTGGCCAATGGCGCGCTCTTCCACCGCCTTTACGAACTGTTTGACCACCCGGAAGTTCACATCGGCCTCCAAAAGGGCCATTTTCACTTCCTTTAAGGCGGCTTTCACATCCTCTTCGGTGAGGCGTCCCTTGCTCCTTAGGTTCTTGAATACATTCTGCAGTTTTTCCGTTAAGCTCTCAAATGCCACCTGCGACTCCTTGTCCTGTTGTTTTTGTGTATCTGTTTCGGGTATTTTCTGAATTTGCCGAACTCTGCCGTATGATACAGAATTTGCTGCCGGAGTTCATAACTCTTCCAGCAGTTCCTGGGCAAGCTTACGGATGGCACGGAGACATTCCCCCTGCGCCTGCGTAGCGTCTGCCCTTTCATCGGCTTCTTCATCCGCTTTCTCCGAGTACTGTGCGGAGAGCGTCAGTCTCTCGATTTCGGCCACTGTCTTCTTCGCTTTGGTGAACCGCTCCACCAGATGGAGCTTGCTCTCGTACTCCTGAAGAATCCTGTCACAGCGCTTGATCAGGTCGTGTACGCCCTGCCTGCTGATGCCTCTCTCCTGGGCGATCTCCCCCAGGGACATGTCACGGTACACAGCGTCCTCGTAGACGCTGCGCTGATGCTCCGTGAGCAGCTCCCCATAGAAGTCAAATAACATTGTCTGTTCATATATTTTATCCATAACTTTAACCAGCCTTGTGTATCTTACTACAGAAACGGGGAGGTGTCAAGTATTTTTTCTTTACAACCTTAAAAAGGGCATGAAAATTTGGATCCACAATCATTGACATCCATATTCCTTTGTAATAGAATCTAAAATACGAAACTCCAAAGGAAATCATCATGTCAGATAAAAACAAAAAAGGTAAAAACAAAAAATCAAAGCTGAATGGCAGGTTTTGGAGGAGCGGACACCCCGGTTTCACAGGGCTGTGCGGCATTTTTATGATAAATACGGTTTTCCTGTGGCGCGGCTTATCCGTTCCAGATATGCGGCAGATTTCGTCTACTTTTTGATGAAGCCCCTGGAATGGCTCTTCCTGGCAGTACTGTACCTGACGGAGGTGCATCCGGAAGACAGGATTGCAGTGCAGTATATGGAGCGGCCGTAAGCAGTCCGGGGGGGTAACCCTGGGCTGTGTGCCTGTGGGGCATCGGGATCAGCCTGGTCAAATTCCGGCGGGAAGAAGTGAGCTAAACGCTAATCCGTCCAAATTCCTTTCCCGCCTTTTACAGCTTCTGGCTGAAGATGTTCTTATACCCCTCGCCATAGATCTCCGAAGCGCTGGTAATGATTGTGAAGGCTTTCGGATCCTCCTGCCTGACAATCTCTTCCAGCTTCGGGGAAAGGGGCTTTTTCACCACGCACAGAATCACTTTCTTGTCCGCGCCCGTATAGGCGCCACTGCCGGAGATGTATGTGGCGCTGATGTCCAGTTCCTCCAGCAGCCTGGCCACAATAGCCTGGGAGCTGTCGCTGATGATGAAGAACATCTTTGCCCCATCCCGCCCGTAAAGAACCAGATCCAACATCACGGAGTTGATGAACACCACCAAGCCGGCGTACAGTGCCGTATCCAGGTTCTGGAACACAAAGGCGGAAGCTGTCACAATGACGGCATCCGTGAGCAAAAACAGGAAACCGGTCTTTAAATGCGGAAATCGTAGCCGCAGCAGCTTGATGATGATATCCGTCCCGCCGGTGGTGGCCCCTGCCTTGAATACCAGCCCTAAGGACACCGCCATCAGGGAAGCCCCAACCAAAGCCGCCAGCAGCGGGTCTGTGGTCAGGGCTCCCACAGGGGTGAGAAGATTGGTGACAAAGGAAGTAGCAAGAGTACAGTACAGGGTGGAGAGAATGAATTTCCAGCCAAATTTCCACATGCCCAGAGCAAGAATGGGGATATTGATCAGGAACATCCAGGTACCTGTCTCCAGCCCTGTGATCCGGTTCAGGATGATGGCGATACCGGTGACACCGCCGGGGGCCAGGGAATTGGGATCCAGGAACAGGCTGACGGAAACGGCATAGATTCCGGACGCCAGGGTGATGATCAGGTAATCCTGGATTCGGCGTCTCAGCGTCTTTTTTTCCTCGTACTGAATTTCACTTTTCTGCTCTTTGCTGACTTGCTTTGTACCGTTTTTCATATCCTGCAGCCACCTCCCAAAATCCTGCGGGAGCGGAATACCTGTCAAACAGGCAGCCCGCTCCCTCCGGGGATTCATCTCTTTGCTTTTCCGCGGCAGCAGCCACATAGCGCTGCCGTCCAGCCTTGCGCATAACAGTCCTGTCACATATGGGTCCATGCCGTCAGCCGCTTACATTTACCAGCTTGGGCTTATAGCCTCCCTCTTCCAGGGACTGCATAATCTGGTTCTTGTGCTCTGTTCCGAAAGCCTCCATGGTAATGCGCAGCTCCACGGCAGCGTTGCGGTTGGTGGTAACAAACTGATTGTGCTCCAGTTCCACTACGTTACCGTTGACTTTTGCAATGATGCCTGCCACTTTATACAGCTCGCCCGGCTTATCCGGCAGCAACATGGATACCGTAAATACTCTGTCGCGCATGATCAGCCCCTGCTGTACCACGGAGGACATGGTGGTCACGTCCATATTTCCGCCGCTTAAGATAGCCACCACTTTTTTGCCCCTTACATTCATATGCTTTAAAGCCGCCACCGTCAGCAGACCGGAATTTTCCACTACAGTCTTGTGGTTTTCCACCATATCCAGAAAAGACACCACCAGCTCATGATCTTCCACGGTAATGATATCGTCCAGGTTCTGCCTGATATAGGGGAATAGCTTGGAGCCCGGCGTCTTCACTGCCGTGCCGTCAGCAATGGTGCTGACCTTGGGCAGCGTGACCACATGCCCCTGTGCCAGAGACTCCTGCATACAGTTTGCCCCGGCAGGCTCCACTCCAATCACTTTGATCTTAGGATTTAAAAGTTTAGCCAAAGTGGCCACGCCGGTAGCCAGTCCGCCTCCGCCGATGGGCACCAGTATGTAGTCTACCAAAGGCAGTTCCTTTACGATTTCCATGGCAATGGTTCCCTGTCCGGTGGCCACTGTCAGATCATCAAAGGGATGGATAAAAGTATATCCGTTCTCCTCTGCCAATTCATAGGCTTTTGCACAGGCTTCATCATACACATCCCCATACAGTACCACCTCCGCGCCGTAACCCTTGGTGCGGTTTACTTTCATCAGAGGCGTGGTGGTAGGCATGACGATGACAGCCTTTGCGCCATAGGCTTTGGCCGCGTAAGCTACGCCCTGGGCATGGTTTCCGGCAGAAGCGGTGATCAGCCCTTTGGCTCTTTCTTCGTCTGTCAATGTGCTTATCTTATAATATGCCCCGCGGAGCTTATAGGCGCCTGTAAGCTGCATATTCTCAGGCTTGAGATAGACCTTGTTCCCGGTCTGGGCGCTTAAGTATTCGCTGAACACCAGCTTAGTCTCCAGCGTCACCTTTTTGACGACTTCCGAGGCCTCCTCGAATTTTTCCAGCGTCAATCCCTCTTCCGACCCTGTCTCACTCTCCATGGCTTCCTCCGCTACTCCCTCTCTGGTTTTCATCTCAGCACCCATTCCTTTTTCCTCCTCTTTGAAAGCTTAAAGTTCACTCCTCCGTTTTCACATCGAACAGCGCATTCACGAATTCGTCCGAATCGAACTTCTGCAAATCTTCTATGGTCTCGCCCACGCCGATATATTTCACCGGCACCTGCAGTTCGGACTGGATAGCCACGGCAATGCCTCCCTTTGCGGTACCGTCCATTTTTGTCAGGATAATGCCGGTCAGATCGGCCACCTCGCCGAATTCCCTGGCCTGGACCAACGCATTCTGGCCCGTGGTACCGTCCAGCACAATGAGATTTTCCCTGTGGGCATCCGGAAACTCTCTGTCCACAATGCGGTTCATCTTCCGCAATTCTTCCATCAGATTCTTTTTATTGTGCAGTCTGCCAGCCGTATCGATCAGCAGTACATCCACGCCTCTGGCCCTGGCCGCATTCACGGCGTCAAAGACCACGCTGGCCGGATCCGCCCCCTCATTGCCGCCTACCATGGGCACATCCGCACGTCTGGCCCACTCTGCCAGCTGGTCGCCGGCAGCGGCACGAAACGTGTCCGCCGCGGCGATCAGCACCTTTCTGCCATCCTCCTTTAGCTTCCCTGCCAGCTTTCCCACGGAGGTAGTCTTGCCCACGCCATTGACGCCGATCACCATGATAACAGACTGACGTTTCTCAAATTCATAAGCAGTCTCATCCACCCGCATCTGTTCCTTAATGCCCTCTATCAGAAGCTGCTTACACTCCTGAGGTTCTTTGATATGCTGTTCTTTTATCTGGGTTTTCAGCCGGCTAATGATCTGTGTAGTGGCATTCACACCGATATCGCCCATGATCAGGATTTCTTCCAATTCCTCATAAAAGTCGTCGTCAATGGCTGAAAAACCATTGAAGACAGAATCAATTCCCCTGACAATATTGTTTCTGGTCTTGGCCAAGCCTTCCTTTAATCTTGCAAAAAAACCTTTCTTTCCCTCTGCCATGCCTTATCGCGCTCCCTTTCGCCACATTTTGTCATGCCGTCAGCTCCTTATCTATAAGGTTCACGCTGACCAGCGTAGACACACCTTTTTCCTGCATGGTGATACCATAGAGCCTGTCCACCTGCTCCATGGTGCCCCTTCTGTGGGTAATAACTATAAACTGTGTATTTTTTGTCAGTTTATGTAAGTATTTTGCGAATCTTCCCACGTTGGAATCATCCAGCGCGGCTTCAATTTCATCCAGGAGGCAGAAAGGCGATGGCTTCAGGTTCTGAATGGCGAATAATAGAGAGATAGCTGTAAGCGCTTTCTCTCCGCCGGAAAGCTGCATCATATTCTGCAGCTTCTTGCCCGGAGGCTGAGCGATAATACGGATTCCTGCCTCCAGGATATCCTCGTCCTCAATCAGCTCCAGCGTCCCTCTGCCGCCGCCAAACAGCTCCTTAAACACCTTATCGAACTCCCGGCCAATCTCCGCAAATTTCTCCGCAAATTGCTTTCGCATGGCTGTGTCCAGCTCTTCGATGATGTTCTCCAGTGTCTTTTCCGCCTCCACCAGATCGTCTCTCTGGGTTGCCATAAAGGTATAACGTTCCATCAGGTTCTTGTAGTCCTCAATGGCATTTACATTTACATCCCCCAGCTTCTTGATCTGCTCCCGCAGAGATGTAATTTCCTTTTTCATAGCCGGCAGATCGGAAAGGCTGTCGTCCCGCATAGCGGCCGCATCGCTTAAGGTAATCTCATATTCGTCCCACATGTAATTGATCTGGGACTCCAGCGACTCTTCCATGCGCTCCTTTTGGGCGTTTAGGCGGTATACCTCCTTGTCCAGGGCGGACTGCCGCTCCGAAAGCTCCTCCCGCCTTGCGAAAAATGTTTTCTGAGCCGCTGACAGTTCCTGCTTTTGTGCCATGGCTTCCTTGAGCTTTGCCTCGGATTCATTCTGGGCATCGAAAGAAGCCGCGATTGTCTTCTCGATTTCTTCGATAGCGCGCTGCCTGCTTTCCACCGCTTTCCCGTTTTCCTCCAAAGCCTCCAGAACCTCGGACAGCTCTGCCTGTGCTCTCTTAATCTCCCCGTCGATGCGCTCCACATTGCTCTGCTGGAACCCCATAGACTGGCGCATTTTCTCCAGCTTCAGATCCCAGTCTGAGACAGAGGCAGCGGCTTCTGTCTCCTCTCCCCGCCATTTTTCCAGTTCCTGCTGGAACCGGACGATTTTTTCCTGGGTCCGTGCCTCCAGTTCCTCGCTGGCAGCCAGCTCCAACTGGACATTCTCCTTTTCCCTTGTGATCTCCAAGGTTTTTTCTTCAATATCACGCTCTTCCTCCCGCAGGGAAGCCGTGCTCTCCACATCTTCCTCCATGCGCGCTCTTGCCTGGGCAATGCTTAGCCTGGCTGTATTCTGCTCGATAGACTTGCGCTGAATGTCACTCTTAATGGCCTCCATATCCACGCGCATCCGGGTTCGCTTTGCTTTTGTCCCTTCGATATCCCTGTCTATTTCGTCTACGGAAAGCTGAAGCTTTTTTACTCTTTTCTCCAGCTCTTCTATCTCCCGGCGTCTGCCCAGAAGATTACTGCTGTTCTTATAGGCGCCGCCGCTGATAGCTCCGCCGGGTACCAGCAGTTCTCCCTCCAGGGTGACCAGCCGCAGGCTCTGATTATACTTTCTGTTCAGTTTCAGGGCATTGTCCACATTGTCCACCACCAGGATGCGGCCAAGCAGGGAACCTGCCACATCACGGTATTTATCATCTATTCGCACCAAAGTATCCGCTGTGCCGATCACTCCCTTTTCGTCCAGCGCATCCGCATTTCTGAACCTTTGGTAATTCCGGATGCTGGTCAGGGGCAAGAATGTGGCACGGCCTAACCTGTTTGTCTTCAAATAGGAGATCATTCGTTTGGCGGTATCCTCATCATCCGTGACAATGTTTTGAATACTTCCGCCCAGGGCAGTCTCAATGGCTACCTCATACTTTTTCTCCACATGGATAATATCCGCCACAACACCTACGATGCCGCTGTTCTTCTCTTTCTGCTCCATGACTTTCTTGACACTGCCGCCGTAGCCCTCGTAGCGCTCGGCCAGATTTGCCAGAGCTTCCAGCCGGGATTTCTCCATGTGATAGGCGCTCTTGGCCTCCTGCAGGGCAGCGTCCTTTTTCGTCAGGGTCTCCCGAAAGCCGCCCAGTTCCTGCTCCATGGCAGCTTCTCTCTCGTTTAAGAGACGCATTTCTTCTGTAATGGAGGCGAATTCCTCTTCCAGACTTTTGATAGTCTCCTCTCTGGCTGCCTCATCGGATTTCGCCCGCAAGAGCCTGGACTGGAGTTCTGCTTTCCGGATTTTCACCTGCTCCATCATGGTGTCAAAACGCCCTAATTTGGTCTTTATCGTAGCACGTTTGTTCAGTTCGCCGATAATGGTATTCTTTCCTGCCTCAATTCCTTCATTGAGTTCCTCAATCCTGTCCTGGAGCTTTTGCAGCTTTTCCTTTGCCTCATTGGCAAGGGCTGCAATTTCCTGCAGCTTTGTATCCGTCTCGCTTTTTTCAGACAATACATTCTCTCTGTCTTTCTCCCTGGCCGCAATGTCCGCCTCCAGAGTGCTTCGTCTGTTGTTCAGATGCGTCTCGCTGCCCTTGGCGGAGTTGATCTGCTCTTTGAGCACATTCATCTCGCCCTCCAGCTTCCCCCTGGTGAGCCCTGCGTCCGTGGCAGTGCTTCTGGCTGCCTCAATGGACTGCTCCAGCTTCTCCAATTCCTCCTGAACGCGGTCGTATTCTGCCTTAATGCCCTCATAAGCCTCATTGGTTTCGGAAAGCTCCTTTCCGGCCAGGGCATACTTTTCCTCCACACCTGTCAGCTGCTCTCTGAGACGGGTATTCTCCAGCAGGAATACATTTACATCAAATCTCTTCAGTTCTTCTCTTTTTTTCAGATACTGCCTTGCGGTTTCGGACTGACGCTCCAGAGGGCCGATCTGCTTCTCCAGTTCGGACAGAATGTCATTGACACGGATCAGATTCTGTTTCTCGTTCTCAAGCTTACTTTGGGCCGCGGCTTTCCTGCGCTTAAATTTCACGATTCCTGCCGCCTCGTCAAAAAGCTCTCTGCGCTCCTCCGGCTTACCGCTTAGGATTTTATCGATCTGCCCCTGTCCGATAATGGAATACCCTTCCTTGCCGATACCGGTGTCATAAAACAGTTCATTCACATCCTTTAATCTGCAGGGACTTCCGTTGATCAGATATTCACTTTCTCCGGAACGGTAGATACGTCTTGCCACCGTCACCTCCTCAAAACTGGTGGCAAGCTGGTGATCCGTGTTGTCCAGTGTAATAGCCACATAGGCGTAGCTAAGGGGCTTCCTGTTCTCTGTGCCCGAGAAAATGACATCCTGCATGCTGGCGCCGCGCAACTGCTTTACCCGCTGTTCCCCCAGAACCCAGCGGACAGCGTCGGCGACATTACTCTTCCCACTGCCGTTCGGTCCCACGATTCCGGTGATTCCATTGTGGAACTGGAAATTGATCTTGTTTGCAAAGGACTTAAAGCCCTGCACCTCTATATTCTTTAAATACATCCTCTATCCCTCAAAAGCAGAAGAGCCTTGTAGGCAGCCTGCTGCTCTGCAGCTTTTTTCGTCTTTCCTTCCCCTATGCCCAGGATTTCCGCATCCATATTCACAGATACGCGAAACAACTTATCATGCTCCGGCCCGCTTTCCTCCAGCAGCTCATACCTGAATTCTTTTTTCAGCTTCCCCTGAATCATTTCCTGCAAAGTACTCTTACTGTCATAGAAAAGCTGTTTGTCCTCCAGGTCCGAGAGCACGAAACGGTTGATAAAGGCTTTCGCCTGTTCCATGCCGCCGTCCAGGTAAATGGCGCCAATCACAGCCTCCATGGCGTCCGAGACAATACTGTCCCGTCCTCTCCCCCCGGTGTTCTCCTCGCCCTTTCCAAGCAGCATAAAGCGCCCCAGCTCCAGATCTCTGGCACAGAACGCGAGGGACGGTTCGCAGACCATGGAGGCTCGTTTTTTAGTTAATTCGCCCTCGCTCATCTGTGAATGCTCCCGGAACAGGAACTCGCTGGACACCAGTTCCAGCACCGCGTCCCCGAGAAATTCCAGGCGTTCATAGTTCTGTGCCCTGCGGATCTTCTGTTCATTGGTGAAAGAGCTGTGGGTCATGGCCTGTTTTAACAAAGCTCTGTCCCTGAACCGATATCCGATGCGCTCTTCCAGTACCTCCATCGAATATCCTTTGGTATAATCTTCTAACATATTTCTCCTCTTTTCCGGCAAAAAAGCATGTCAAATGGACGTAAATGAGCAGTCACATAACGGACTGCTCTTGTAAAGTCCATATGGCCGGACAAGCATCAGCCCAGCATGCCTTTGATCATATCCACTGCTTCCCTTACGGTATGAATTTTCTCTGCCTCTTCAGCGGGAATCTCAATGTCAAATTCCTCTTCGATACCCATAACGATCTGGAATACATCGAGAGAATCCGCTCCCAGATCGTCCACAAAGGTCGAATCCATGGTGATTTCATCTGGATCCACATTCAGCACATCCGCAATTACTTTTTTCAGCTTTTCAAATTCCATAGGGTTTTCTCCTTTCCTTAATCCTCAAGAACCAATTGTTCCTTGATTTTTTGATTTATTTTCTGTTCTTTAAATGCAATGCATTGCAGAATAGAATTCTTGATTTCCACGGACTTACTGTTTCCGTGGGTCTTCACCACCAGACCGTTCAGGCCCAGCAGCGGCGCGCCGCCATAGGCTTCCGTGTTAAAGTCTTTCAGCGTCTGCTTCAGCGCCGGCTTGACTAACAGGGCTCCTATCTTACTGCGCAGGTTTGTCATCATGCCGCTTTTGATTTTGTCAATCAGGGCGCTGCTGACACCCTCCAGCATCTTCAGGACCACATTGCCGGCAAAAGCCTCACACACCAATACGTCGGCTCCGCCCATAGGAATCTCCCTGGCCTCCACATTACCGATAAAATTTATTTCAGGGCAGCTTTTTAACAGGGGATAGGCTTCCTTGGTCAGGGCATTGCCTTTCTCCTCCTCAGTACCGATATTCACCAGACCGACTCTCGGATTCTTTACGCCGATGACGCTCTCCATATAGATACTGCCCATCTTGGCAAACTGCAGCAGCTGGGAGGGTCTGGCATCCACATTGGCTCCGCAGTCCAGCAGGAGGCTTACACCGTTTATATGGGGAATAATCGGAGCCAGGGGCGGACGCTCCACACCTTTAATGCGGCCCACAATGACCTGTCCTCCCACCAGTACGGCCCCGGTACTCCCCGCGGAGACAAGGGCGTCGCATTCTCCATTCTTCACCAGATACATACACTTCACAATAGAAGAGTCTTTCTTCTTGCGGATTGCCATAACCGGAGGCTCTCCGGTCTCTATGATTTCCTCCGCATGGACGATCTCCAGCTGCTCCGGATTATAGCTATACTTTTTCAGTTCTTCCTTTAACAAGGGCTCTCTGCCTGCCAAAAACACTTTTACTTTTTTTTCAGCATTGATAGCTTCCACTGCGCCTTTTACGATTTCGCCGGGCGCATTGTCGCCACCCATAGCGTCCACTGCCACGTTTACCATTTCCGCCATTGGTTTCCCTTTCCGTTTTCCATATACTTCTTTTATGATAATGTAATCTTACTTAAAAATCAAGGGTTTTTTACACATAAAAAGGGCATTCCGCAGAATACCCTCTACATGCCGTAAAATACCGGAAATTCATCAGTCAACACTAACGACCTGCTTCTTGTTGTAAGAACCGCAAGCCTTGCAAACCCTGTGGGGCACCATAAGCGCGCCGCATCTGCTGCACTTTACCAAAGTCGCAGCTTTCATTTTCCAGTTTGCTCTTCTCTTATCCCTTCTGCTCTTGGAAGATTTATTCTTAGGACAAATCGACATCTCGTTACACCTCCTTATTCTTGAAGATATCTTGTATCACTGCCATGCGGGGGTCCGGAACAAATGTATCGCAGCCGCACTCCTTTTCATTCAGATTCTGTCCGCATACCGGGCATATGCCCTTGCAGTCATCCTTGCACAGAATCTTTGCAGGCCAGTTAATCAAAATCTCATCGTGCACAAGAGCGTCCACATCCAGCGAGAAACCATCCATAAAGCCAAAATCATCCGCTTCCTCTCCCCGGGTCTCAGGGGAAAGAATTGTCCGCTCAAAATTCAGCGCTAAAGCCACCGGCACCTCTGTCAGACATCTGTCACAGAACCCCCGAAAGCTTAGCGTCACATGCCCCCTGACCACTGCCTTGTCCTCTCCTGCATTTACTGCTGTCAGGGACACCAAGGAGCTGGATGTGATGTCAAAACTTTCTTTTCCATTCTCATAGCATGTCGTTTCAAGGGGCACTTCCCTTTTGATCTCCATGCCCTCAGATGTCAATACATCAGATAAATTCACTAACATAGCGGCTCCCATGCAAATTTTCTTTCCGCACACTGGTTCATTATACATAGAATCGACATATTTGTCAATATCAAATGGAGAAAATTTCTGGCAAACCCCAGTCGGCTTAGCCGTACAGTTCTTCGTCTGTGTACAACTGCAGTCCGCCCTCCCGGATGGCCGCAGCCGCTTTCTCAGCGTCGGATGTCTTCACAATGATCGCTTTGCGTTCGCCTGATACCAGAGAATACATGTACTCAATATTCAGTCCCTTTGCACACAGGATCAGGGTCAGGCTGTGCAGCTCTCCCACCTGGTCCTCCAGCCTTACGGCCAGCACATCTGTCAGCTTGGCTGAGAAGCCGTTCTCCTTAAGCGCAGCCTTTGCCGCATCCGGATTTGACACTACCATGCGCAGCATGCCGTATTCCATTGTGTCTGCCATGCTCAGGGCCAGAATATTTATGTTTTGTTCCTTTAATATCTCCGTGGCTTTCTCCAGCCTGCCCTCACGGTTCTCCATAAAAACCGATAACTGTTTTACAAACATATCCTTCCCTCTCTTTCTCACCATCCGTCACAGCGTCAATCCATCTTCCGTCTGTCGATTACATGCACGGATTTGCCCATGCTGCGCTCCAGAGACTTGGGCTCCACCAGCTTCACTTTCACCGCCAGACCGATGGCCTGCTGGATCACATGCTCGATCTTCCTGGCCAGGTTCTCCAGGGCCCTGATCTCGTCCGAGAAGAAATGCTCCTCCACCTCTACCTGTACCTCCAGGGTGTCCAGATTGTTCACCCTGTCCACGATCATCAGGTAATGTGCCGTGGTGCCGCCCATCTCCAGAAGCGCCGCCTCGATCTGGGACGGGAACACGTTCACGCCGCGGATGATCAGCATGTCGTCGCTTCTGCCCGTGAACCTGGCGATCCTGGCCGTGGTCCTGCCGCACTCACAGGGGCTGCGGTCCATGCTGGTCAGATCCTTGGTGCGGTAGCGGATCAGGGGAATTCCCTCCTTGGTCAGGGTGGAGATCACCAGCTCTCCGGTGACGCCGTCCGCCACGGGCCGGAAAGTCTCCCTGTCCACGATCTCCGGCAGGAAATGGTCCTCGTGGATATGTAATCCTGTGTGGAACCGGCAGTCCGTGGCCACCCCCGGCCCCATGATTTCGCTGAGGCCGTAGATGTCATGGGCATGGATGCCCAGCTTCTCCTCGATCTTGTCCCGCATCTTCTCCGTCCAGGGCTCCGCCCCGTTCAGGGAGGCTTTCAGCCTGATCTTGTCCCGAACGCCCATCTCCTCAATGGTCTCCGCGATATGCATCAGATAGGAGGGCGTACACAGAAGCCCGGTAACGCCGAAGTCGATCATCATGGTGATCAGCTTCTTCGTGTTGCCCGTGGACATGGGCACTACCGTAGCGCCCATCTTCTCCGCGCCGTAATGGCCCCCCAGCCCTCCGGTGAACAGGCCGTAGCCATAGGCCACCTGGATGATGTCCTCCCTGCCCAGGCCGGCCATGGTGATGCAGCGGGCCACACACTCGCTCCAGACATCAATGTCCCTTCTGGTATAGCCCACCACTGTGGCCTTTCCCGTGGTGCCGCTGGAGGCATGGATGCGCACGATCTGGGAGTTAGGTACGGCAAACATCCCGAAGGGATAGGTGTCCCGCAGGTCGTCCTTGGTGGTAAAGGGCAGCTTCTCCAGATCCTCCAGCCCTCTGATGTCCCCCGGCTCCAGGCCTATGGCCTGCATCTTCTTGCGGTAGTACTCTACGTTATGGTAGACCCTGTCCACCAGCTTCACCAGTCTGGCACCCTGCAGTGCCTGCATCTCATCCCGGCTCATGCATTCTTTTGTCTCGTTCCAAATCATACGATATGCACCTCCATGCCTGCTGTCTGCAAGCGCTGTCATTATTTTTGCGTTCTTTCTTGCAAGCTTTCCTGCGTTATTCCGGTTTCGGTTTCATGCCATGGAATTTCGTATTTCATGGGCGTGTACCTGATACCGTTTTTTTCCTGTTCCTCAGATTGCGGCTCGAAACCGATGCGCAGATAAAACGGTTTCCCATATGGCGAAGAATTCAGCGTAATCTCCCGAGGCGCCGGATCATCCTTTGAAATATCCTCTAACAGATACTGAAAAATCGCGCTTGCCACTCCCCGGCGATGATACTCTTTCCTGGTAAACACCAGCATAATGTGCGTTCTGTTCGCCCGCATTCCCATGATGCCTATCATCTTCTCTTTGTCAAACGCTGCATATATGGGGCAAATACCCTGTCTGCATTTGGAAATGAACGCCTCATTTTCTATGATATCTTTTTTAAACGCCTCCGTCCCTTCCGGCTTGTAGTCGGGAGCCTCAAACTCCATGAAAACCTCCAGCGCCAATGCCAGAGCCTCATCCACCTCATCGGCGGTGATTTTGCGAATTGTATACAATATTCATCCTCCAATGCTCTTCTTTATTGAATGCTCTTCTTCATTGAATGCTCTTCTTCAATGAATGCTCCTCTTCATTGAATGCTCTTCTTCATTGAATGCTCTTCTTCATTGAATGCTCTTCTTCATTGAATGCTCTTCTTCATTGAATGCTCTTCTTCAATGGTATCCGGCCTCGAATGCTTTCCGATTCACCTCCACGGTCCTGGGCGGAACTGTCGTTTCGATGACGTGGAGCCAATCCTCCTTCCCGAATCCCATATATCTGGCGGCGGCCCCCAGAACGATTACGTTAAAAGCCTTGGGGGCGCCCATCTCCACCGCCTGTCTCGTGGCCTCCACCACCACAGTTTTTCTAGCGGCTTTCAGGGTATCCAGGATGCTCTCCGGATACTGCGCCGCTCCGGTCACCACCGTGATAGGGTCGATGCGCCAATCGTTGACAATAACAACACCGTCTTCTTTGAGAAAGTGCAGATAGCGCAGGGCCTCCAGCTTCTCGAAAGCAATCAGCACGTCAGCACAGCCCTCCTCCACGATTGGCTCCGCCACTTCCTCTCCATATCTGACAAAAGTCACCACGCTTCCGCCCCTCTGAGCCATGCCGTGGACTTCCGAAAGCTTTACGTCAAATCCGGCGTGGATGGCCAGATTCCCTAAGATTCTGCTGGTGAGCAGAGTCCCCTGCCCCCCAACGCCTACAATCATAATGTTCTTTACACCCATCTTCGTCATCCTCACATTCTGTTTTCCGTTCTGCCCGCTTGTATAAAACGCCTGACCGCAATGCCTTATGCGTGTCGGAGCAAATTGTCCTGTCTGCGGCCAATGCTCTGCTTCCAATCAGCGCGGCTGCACCTCTATGGCATCGAATTTACACAGCTTCCCGCAAAGTCCGCAGCCGTTGCACATGGTCTCGTCAATGGATATGGTTCCGTCTTCATTCTTCGTCAGCGCAGGGCAGCCTGGCCGCAGGCATGCGCCGCATTTCCTGCATTTCTCCGGGACAGGGACACACTTATTCGGGAAAGTAACCCCTTTTAACAGCACACAAGGTGCCTTGGTAATGATCACAGACACCGCGTCCCGCTTGGTCTCCCGCCGGAAAGCCTCCTCCAGACCCTCCAGATCGAAAGCGCTGACTTCATATACATGCTCAATGCCAAGGCTACGGCACAGGTTCAGGATATTGATGGCCGGAACTGTTTCACCTTTCAGGGTCTTGCCAGTGGCGGCATGATCCTGATGGCCGGTCATGCCGGTGGTGGAATTATCCAGTATCACCACCGTTGCGCAGGACTGGTTGTAGACCATGTTCATCAGGGAGTTGATTCCTGTATGCATGAACGTGGAATCCCCGATGACGGCCACCCAGTTACGGATGTACTCTTTCCCCCTGGCTTTTTCCATGCCGTGGAGGGTGCTGATGCTGGAACCCATACAGATGGTGGTGTCCACCACGCTTAAGGGAGCCACCGCCCCCAGGGTATAGCAGCCGATATCCCCCGCCGCATGGATCTTCAGGCGGTTCAGCACAGAGTATACGCTTCTGTGGGGACAGCCAGGACAGAGGATTGGCGGTCTGGCCGGGACATTTGCAGGAGCCATGCGTTGCCCGGACAACCCAGATTCGGGTGCGGTCTCCCCGGATGCAGCTTTGGATGTCCCCTGGCAGGATACAGACTGCGCAGCTTCGCCAATGGGCCGGCCGGTCGAATCTTCTGTCCCCTCCGGATGCGGCTGTCCTCCTGCTGTCGTCCCCGGTACATTCCGGCATTCCGCAGCTCTGCACTCCGGCACCCGGGCGCGGATCATATTGGCGCTGTACTCTCCCTGGACCGTGAATATCTCCTTGCCCACGGCTTTCAAAATGCCCCAGGACTTCACCTGCTCCTCAATCACAGGCTCCAGCTCCTCGAATATGTACAGCTTCTCCACTTTGGCGGCAAATTCCTCTATCAGCTTCCTGGGCAGGGGATGTACCAGGCCTAGTTTCAGAACGCTTGCCTCGGGCATGGCCTCCCGAACATACTGATACGGAATTCCGCTTGTGATGAAGCCAACGGACATATCCCTGTACTCTACCCGGTTCAAGGGCATGGTGCAGGCGTCCTCCGCCAGCCTTTTCATGCGCTTCTCCACCGCCAGATGACGCCTGATGGCGTTGCCCGGCATCATGACATATTTCGCTGTGTTGCGCTCATAGGGAAAAGGCTCCTTTTGGATCCGCTCTTCCAGCTCCACAATACCCTGAGAGTGGGAAAGCCTGGTGGTGGAGCGCACCATCACAGGCGTATCGTAGTCTTCGCTTAAGTCAAAAGCAACTTTCGTGAATTCCTTTGCTTCGACGCTGTCAGAGGGCTCCAGCACGGGAATCATGGCAGCTCTGGCCACCATCCGGCTGTCCTGCTCGTTCTGGGAGCTGTACATGCCCGGATCGTCCGCCGCCACTACTACCATGCCGCCACCCACGCCTGCGTATGCCGCAGTGAAAAGCGGATCTGCCGCCACGTTCACGCCCACATGCTTCATACTGCACATGGATCGGACCCCGGCCATGGATGCTCCGATAGCCACCTCTGCCGCCACTTTCTCATTGGGTGACCACTCCGCGTAGACCTCATCATATTTCGCGATTGATTCGCTGATCTCCGTGCTGGGCGTACCCGGATAGGCTGCCGACACTTTCACTCCTGCCTCATAAGCGCCTCTTGCTATGGCCTCATTGCCAAGCAATATCTTCTTCTCTGACACGTTCTGTCCTCCTCTTCAATTTCCTCTTTCAGGTATATTCCGCTGGTAGAAATCCATTCTATCGATACTCTGATATCTTACTTTTATATTGCATCTTATTTCAATATATTTCAATATTCTAAGATAATTTCCCGTATATGTCAATCACTTTAATGCGTTAAAGGTCTAAAACCGCCCGGTGTCCACACACCGAACGGTTTTATCACAAATTTTTTCTCTGTCTTATCCGAGCACATGCTTCACGGCTCTGTCAAAATCCTCTTTCAGCAGATCCGCTCCCTCAAGCCCGATGTGCAGGCGTACCAGTCCTTTCTTCATGGTCTCGCTATCCCTGTCCAGACCGGCCCCGACTGCTGAGATAAGGCTCTCGTAGCCGCCCCAGCTGGGTCCTCTGCTGAAAAATTCCAGTTCTCTCAAAATTTTATAAATCTGATCCCCTGGCAGATCAAATACCACGCTCATCAGCCCGCTGGCTCCTGTCATCTGCCGCTTTGCAAGTTCATACTGAGGATGGGTATTCCAGTATGGATAGATCACTTCTTTTATGATAGGCAGAGCCTGAAAATAGGACGCCATCTCCATGGCATTCTCCATATGCTGTCTCATCCGGACAGGCAAAGTCCGAATCCCCCGCAGCATCAGCCAGGAATCAAAAGGACTCATCACTGCGCCGAACAGCTCCCTTTCGTCTTTTGCCACCTGAGTTACGTCTTCTTTCCGCCCGATCACCACTCCGCCCACAATGTCGCTGTGGCCGCCCAGATACTTGGAGGCGGAATGTACCACCATATCTATCCCTTTGGTAAGAGGCTTCTGGAAAATCGGAGTGGCATATGTATTGTCGATAACTGTGGCCACTTGATGCTTTTTCGCGATCTCTGCAATCTTTTCCAAATCCTGCACCAGGAAAAGATAGGTGGAGGGACTTTCCAGATAAATCAAATCTGTCCTGTCGCATATGGCGGCCTCAATTTCGTCAAGATCCGTCCCCCTTACAAATGTGACCGTCACTCCGAACCGCGCCATATATTCCCACAGGAAACGCCTGGCAGGCGCATAGATGCTTGCCACAGCAACTACATGGCTGTCTCTTTTCAGATAATGCATCATAGCCGCGCTGATCGCTCCCATGCCGGAGGAAAAACACCTTGCGGCCTCCCCCTGTTCCAGTGCCGCCACCTTTTTTCCACGATCTCCGTGGTGGGATTGGATACTCTGGTATATGCGTATCTCCCCTCCCGCCCGCTTTCATTCCCTTCACAGTCAACGAACAGTGATGTCTGGAAAAGGGGCACATTCACCGCCCCATGGAACCTGGAGGGATCCTCGCCGTAATGGGTACAAATCTCTTCTGCTCTCATTTTGAGTACCTTTCTCTTTCTCTTTCTGAAATCCTGTCTCTTACTGTAACGCTGCATTTGAAAGCTTCATCGGCTTTCGGTCCATATTCCTTTACCGCCCTGCTATATTTTCCATAAAAACCTCAAAGAAAAAGATTGCGGGCTGTCTGGCCTGCGAATACTGCCATACAAAGGGAAACGGAGCCTGTGTACAGAAAGATGATATGCAGGAAGTCTATTCGCTGCTTCGTGGGACGGAGCATAATCTCACTCACGGACATCCGGTCTGGCGGTTCGATGGCGTAGACCACGGCTGTTGCAATATCCTCCGCAGTCAGAGGGTCGGTGGTCTTCCTGAAATCCAGTTCCGCCTGACGGGCGTTTTCACTTTGAATGGATTTATAAAGGTCAGTAGCCACATATATATTGGAACGGCCTGCTTCGGTCTGCCATGCCGGCTTTTATAAGCTGTTCTTTAAAATCTCCCTGATTTCATCCTTATCCGGCACCTTATAGCCGCCATCCATAACCAGCGTGCTGTCAACGATTTCCGGAAGCATCTCTTCTGTTACCCCAAGTTCTTTCAGATGCATCGTAAGGCCCAGCTCCTCCATATAAGCCTCCATTTTCTGCAGGCCTTCCGCTGCAACCTGTTCATCACTTTTTCCTTCCGGATTTACGTCCCATACGTTCATGGCAAACCTCTTGAACTTTGCCAGCCCAAACGGACAGACAAACCGGTAATAGGCCATGGATACCGCCGCAAGGGTCATGCCGTGGGTTGCATCCGTATGCGCCGCAACCGCCTGCCCCAGCATATGCACCATCCAGTCTGTGGATTTTCCTTTCGCAACCAGGGTATTTAACGCCCATGTGGCAATCCACATGATATTGCTCCTTGCCTCGTAATCCGTAGGATTCTTTACAGCAATCCGGCTGGAATGAATCAAAGACCGCAGCAAGCCCTCCATCAGATAATCAGAGGTATTGTCGTCCTCCCCGGAGAAATACTGCTCTGTAATATGGTTCATGATGTCATAGATTCCCGCAACCATCTGATACCGGGGCAGCGTGTAGGTATATACCGGGTTTAAGATGGAAAACTTCGGATACACCCTCTCGTCAAATACATGGCCGATCTTCAACTTCTGCTCATGGTTCGTTATGACCGCGCCGCCGTTCATTTCAGAGCCGGTGCCAACCATTGTCAGGACACATCCCACCGGAATGATCTCATTGTCTACATCTTTCATCTGGAGATAGTATTTTTCCCAGGGATCTTCCGTACAGTATGCGGATACGGAAACCGCTTTTGCATAGTCGCAGACAGAGCCGCCCCCGACCGCCAGGATCAGGTCCGCCTTACCCTCCCTGGCAATCTTACAGCCTTCCTGCAGTTTCTGTACCGTTGGATTTGGCATGACGCCTGCATCTTCCAACACATTTTTTCCATTTGCTTTCAAAATCTCCATGACTTTGTCATAGATGCCATTCTTTTTGATCGACCCGCCTCCATACACAAGCTGTACATTCTGTCCGTATTTCGGCAGCTCCTCATTCAGGCCGGCAAGGGAATCCTCGCCAAAATAAAGCTTTGTCGGGTTACAATACATAAAATTTCCTAACATTGTTTTTCTCCTCGTACTCTACGTTTTTTATACTATTTCAAATTTTCCTCCAAAAACCGTTCCAGCTTATCAAACGGGATTGCATCCTTTCCGCCTCCGTCATACAGATCCGTATGGACTGCATCGGGAATAATCAGCAACTCCTTATTGTCTGTATAAGGGTTATCCTTCACCATCGCATCATAGGCATCGCGGCTGAAATAGCAGGAATGTGCTTTCTCTCCGTGCATGATAAGGACTGCGCCGCGGATCTCATTGCTGTACTGCAGGATGGGCTGGTTCATAAAGGACATACACCCAATCACATTCCAGCCGCCGTTGGAATTTAACGAGCGTTTGTGGTATCCGCGATGCGTTTTATAATAATTGTGATAATCTGCCACATAGAAAGGTGCGCCCTCCGGCAGCGGATCCACAACCCCACCGCCCGGCGTATAGCTGCCGTTTTTGTAATCAACAAGCCTTTGGGCGTTCATAGCCTCTTTCTTCTCGTACCGTGCATCAGCAGAATTATCCGCATCAAAATATCCGTTGGCATTGACGCGGGACATATCATACATGGTGGAGGCAACCGTCGCCTTAATACGGGTATCCAGCGCCGCCACATTGAGGGCCAGGCCGCCCCAGCCGCAGATACCGATAATACCGATACGCTCAGGGTCAACATTTTCCTGTACGGAAAGGAAATCCACCGCCGCCTGGAAATCTTCTGTATTGATATCCGGTGAAGCCATGTAACGGGGTGTACCGCCGCTTTCGCCGGTAAAGGAAGGATCAAAGGCAATGGTGAGGAAACCACGCTCCGCCATCGTCTGCGCATACAGTCCGGCTGCCTGCTCCTTTACCGCGCCAAAGGGCCCGCATACCGCAATCGCAGCCAGCTTCCCCTCAGCCTCTTTCGGCATATAAAGGTCTGCCGCCAATGTAATCCCATAGCGGTTCGGGAATGTAACCTTGCGGTGGTTCACCTTTTCACTTTTCGGGAAAGTCTTATCCCATTCCTTGGTTAGCTCCAGTTTTATAGTATTTTTCATTTTATAATACCTCTCTTTCTTTTCATCATTTTTTGGTTATCGCTTTTCTTTTTCCATACGCCATACTAAAAAATCAAGACAGTCAACCTTTCCCTGACTTTCATGCAGATTATCCATCAAACTGCAGCGGTGCTTCCGCAGCGTTTTAATGGCCTCCTGAACCTGACCATTGCCATACAGCCTACACACCTCTTCAATAATTTGTGAGCTACATCCTGCATCCATAAGATTTTGAATTAAATCATCCGTATGACCGCCTCCCTTCCTGCTATGTCTGTATTACAGGAACCGCTTCGCGAACCCTGTAATCATAGGGCTATTATATCCTCTTGATTTTCATTTCGCTAATTGCTATAATTTATATCATGATATGAATTTTAGGAATATCACAGGAGGACAATATGGAACTGCGAACCATGAGATACTTCCTTGCAGTGGCAAGGGAGGAAAATATGACCCGTGCGGCAGAGTTGCTCCACGTTACCCAGCCTACACTTTCCAAACAGTTAAAGGTGCTTGAAGACGAGCTTGGGAAAAAACTGTTCACGCGCCACAGTTTCAGCATACAGCTTACGGAAGAAGGGATCTTACTGCGGAAACGGGCAGAGGATCTGGTAAAAATGGCCGATAAGATCACAACGGAATTTCTTGCCCTGGACGATACTCTCGGGGGCGATGTTTACTTCGGTATGGCGGAATCTTACCAGATCAGGCATCTTGCCTCCGCCATCAGGCAATTTAAAAATACATTTTCTGGTATGCGTTACCATATTACAAGCGGCGATACAGAACAGGTCACGGAAAAGCTGGATAAAGGCGTAATCGATTTCGCTGTCCTGGCCGAAGAACCAAATACCGCAAAATATCATTTTCTTACCTTTCCCGAAGCCGATCTGTGGGGCGTAGTCATGAAAGCGGACTCTCCCCTGGCAGACAAGCAGACTGTCTGTGCCGATGACCTGGCCGGACTCCCGCTCTTTTGCTCGGAGCAGGGCTGGAACCATGATATCTCCAGATGGTGCGGAAATAAACTGGATGAGCTGCATCTCGAAGGGTCTTTCCGCCTGTCCTATAATGGCTCTTTATTTGTAAAGGAAGGGCTCGGATATCTCCTGACTTTTCAGCATCTCATTGATACAAGCCCAGACAGCGGACTTGTTTTCCGCCCACTGTCACCAATCCTGGAAACAAAGATTTATCTGATCTGGAAAAAATATCAGGTATTTACCCCTGTCGCACAACGGCTTTTGGAATACTTAAAGGACAAGTTTGAGGCTATCCCATCATAGTAAATATACTGTTAATCAATTTGACTTAAAACCGACTGCCTAAAAAGAGATTTTCATTTGAAGTTTCCGCGTAATACGGACGTATTAAAAAAGCAACCCCGGTTGGGGGTTGCTTTTTTTGATTGAGGTAATCACCAGTTATCGAAAATGTCATTGTATTCATCCAACTCCTCTTGTGTCATTTCTCCGTTAGCAATGGCATCCTCTGCAGTCTGTACCCCCGGAGTTCCATATACCGTCTGGCTCTGACCTGTGTTGGGGTCTGTGTAGGTTCCGATTTCATTCACAACCCCATCGTCTACAGCCGCACCGATATCAACATTGCCGTTCGCGTCTGTGTAGTTGTCAAGTATGTCCTTAGCGTACCCCAGATATACCCAGTAGTTTCCGCACCTGGCTACCG